>ERZ860059.169-NODE-169-length-52160-cov-3.151041_pt1 | contig 52160 bp, 51 predicted proteins | sample MGYA00510113_ERZ860059 | MGnify/ENA primary metagenome ERZ860059 (study PRJEB30046, sample SAMN00715190) | human gut metagenome | study: EMG produced TPA metagenomics assembly of the A metagenome-wide association study of gut microbiota in type 2...
AGGGAAAGAGGGAGTGGAACAAGGGAATTATTTGACAGTATTCTTTTTTCAAGAGGGATAACTATAGAGCCATTATGGGAAAGTATTAGTACAAGAGCTTTGGTAATTGCTGTACAGCAGAATATAGGGATAGCAGTATTACCTTATTATCTTGTAAAAGAGGAGCTTGAGAAAAAAATTGTATCAAGAGTAAGGATAAAAAACATAAAGTTTGTAAGAAAATTCAATATTATTCATCACAAAAATAAATATTTAAGTTCATCTGCAATATCTTTTATTGAAATGTGTAAAAATATGGAGAAATAAAAAATGAGGGGAGTCATAATTTCTTATGATTCACCTCATTTTTACTATTAAAAAAAATTAAGCTTTTATAGTTTTATCATTAGATTCCATGAAAGCAAGATATTCATCTTTTGTCATAACAGGTTTGAAATTTTTAAGAATTTCTTTGCCAGTTTCTGCATTGTTGAATAGAAGATCTACTACTGTAAGAGCCATAGATTTAGCTGGTGCAAGGTAAGCATATTCTTCATCGACAATAGAATAACCTCTAGTATGAAGAGCTCCTTTTATTCCACCAAACATAGGGTGAAGAGTAGGAATAATATGAGATACATCACCGAAATCAAATGAACCAGTAAAATCACCACCATCTATAATATCTTCATCTTTAAGACCTATAAAGTGAAGATTTTCTCTTAAAACTTTTTCCATATCATTATGTTTTAAAATAGGAAGATATCCTGGAAGCTCAGTTATTTCTATTTCAGCTCCGACAGCCATAGCTCCAGCGATAAGAGCTCTATTTACTTTTTTGTTAGCATCAATCATACTATCAATAGTTCTAGCTCTTACATATGATTCCATTCTTACATCAGCAGGAACAACATTAACAATATCTCCCCCTTTTGTAATAATTGGATGGAATCTTACTCTATCAGCTTCTTTAAAAGTTTCTCTTTGAGCATTTACATTATTAATAGCAAGCATAGCTGCATTTAAAGCATTTATGCCTTCATATGGAGCAGAACCTGCGTGAGCTTCCTTTCCAATAAACTTAACTTCTTTTCCGATAAATCCATTGCTTTCAGGACCTACAAGTACCTTTTTATCTCCAGTATCAAGTACATGGAACATTATACTCATATCTACATCGTCAAAGGCCCCTTTTCTGATAAGTTCTTGTTTTCCACCAAAATATTTGATATGTCCATCAGCTTTTAATTTACTTCTATAAGCAAGTTCGATGAATTCTTCAGCAGGAGTCGCAATAAAATCTACTTTACCATCAAGTTCTTTGAAAACACCTGACTTGATAAGTCCTACTGCAGCTCCAAGCATACCAGCAATTTGAACATTATGCCCACAAGTGTGAGAAGCTCCAATGCTATTGGCATCTGGGTGTTCAGAACAAGAAATTCCATCAAGTTCTCCAAGAATGGCAACTTTAGGTCCAGATTTGTCTTCATTTATTCTAGCTCTGCATCCTGTGTAAGCTATTTTTTCTTCAACTTCTAATCCAAGCTCATTTTTGAAAAAGTCACTTACAGTTTTTGTTGTTTCAAATTCTTTATATCCAAATTCAGGATTTGAATATATTTTTCTTCCAGCAGCTATTATTATATCCTTATTTTCTTCAATAGCAGCAACTACTCTTTCTTTTAATTCATTTTTATTCATAATGACTCTCTTCTCCTCTGAGGCTTTATTTTGTAATATATTTCAAAATAGCCTCTGTAGTTTTAAATAAATCATCAGTAACAAGATATTCATTAACTGTATGAACATTATACATTCCAACACCAATGATTATAGAATTGAAACCTTCTTTTGCTAGAATATTACTGTCAGATCCACCACCAATTATTTTTAATTCTGAATCAATACCAATCTCTTCATAAATTTTAGCAAATTCTTTAGCAAATTTCAAATCATCTTTTGGTTTAAGAGCTGGATAATCATGACTTTTTTCCATAGTATACTCTCCACCAAATAAGAGTGCAGCATTTTTACAAGCTTCTTCATAATTATTTAACATTTCAATAATTTTTTCTTCTGAATGACCTCTTAATTCAGCAGTAAATATACAACAATCAGAAACTACATTAGTTGGAAAATCAGAATTGATACTTCCTATATTAGAAGTAGTAAATTCATCAATACGTCCTATTTTCATATTAGATATAGCATGAGCAGCCATACATATAGCATTAATTCCTTTTTCAGGTTCAATTCCAGCATGAGCTTTTTTTCCAGTAAATGTAAAAGTAATTCCATATTTACTAGGAGCTGTATGAGCAATAAGTCCAGCTTTACCAGCATTATCAATAACAAGCATATTCATGGCTGGTTTCATAGTAGCAGGAACAGAAGACCAATCTATATTTTTAGCACCAAGCATACCAGCTTCTTCACAAGGTGTTAACAGTACAAAAATATCTCTATGCTCTAATTTATTTTCCTTAATAGTTCTTAGGACTTCAATGATACTAGCTATTCCAGCTTTGTCATCTCCTCCCAAAGTAGTAGTTCCATCAGTTTTTATTATATTGTTTTCTATTATTGGATTCACACCAAGAGAAGGTTCTATTACATCCATATGAGCAGCTAAAGTTACTCCATTTCCAGCTAAATTACCTTTAAATTTTGCAAAAATAACTGGAGCATTTCCACCATAGTTTTTATATCCATTATCTAGATATATTTCGCCATCAAGTTCTTTTAAAAGTTTTATTAAATATTCAGCATATAGTCCTTCATTATTAGAAGGAGAATGTATTTTTACCATTTCTAAGAAATTTTCTATCATTCTTTCTTTATTCATTTTGTTCTCCTTATTTTACAGATTTTTTAGAAAGTTCTTTATCCATTAATTTTTTTGCAAAAGTTATTGTAGAGAATACAGATACCAATGTTACTATAAATGATGGATTTCCTGGAATAAGAGCCACTAATTTTGTCATGATAAGAGATATTACTAGAGCAAATATTGCAGTTTTGGGTGACTTTACAGCAAATTGTGCAAAAACTCCTCCAAATAATGCTGGAATAATTAAACTAAGCATAGTCATAAAAGAAACAGGTAACTTTGACAAAAGAGTTTGTCCAGCAAAAACTGAAAGAAGTAAAAATACTATTCCTATCCAAATAGAAACTCCAATACCAATAGTTCCCATAATAGCTCCTTCTTCAGTACCTGATTCATACTCAGCAGCTTCTTGTGAGGCTATTGCAGCAGGTATTCTCATATTAACAAGATTTCCTGATAAAAATCCCATATAAAGACCAGCTCTACCAACTATTGGATAATAGCTGATAGGTTCACTGAAATAAAAAGCACCAGAAACAGACATTTGTGAAATAGCTCCAGCCATTATAGCAGTAATACCAGGATTAAAACCAAAATAAAATGTCATTACTAAAGGTGGAAGTAGAGTTGCTACTAAACCTAAAATCATTGTTGATCTACCAATTTTTGTTATACTTTCAATATAGTTATCATAAATACTCACTTAAATTTCCTCCTAATTATTTTTTAAAATACTATTGTAGCTATTATAGCTCCTCCAAACATTGCAATAGTTAAAGCCCATTCTTTTAACCAACTAAATTTTTCTCCTACTTTTAAGCAAATAACCATTATAATAAGTCCAGAAATAGCTGATAAAGTAATATCAGGATTAGTTGTAATTTTTAGATAATTTCCTATATTGAAATAAGCAAAAGAACCAAGCATAGCTCCAAGACCTACAGCAGGAAGAAGAGCTTTTCTTCCACTAGTAAGAAGACCATTTACTTTATCCATTTTATGTGCAAAAAGAAAGACAAATATAATCCAACCCATAGATCCTAATGCCATTGCCCAAAGTGCATTTGTGAATACAAGAGGTGTCATATGTGTAGAAAGTTCTGATCCCATAGCTTGAGCACCAAAGTTAGCAGCCATAGCTTCAAAATTAGAACCTCCAATAACACTAAGTCTAAGAGCAGAAATAGGAGAACCCATTGTGACAAGAAGAGCTAAAAGGCTTCCAACAACCCCAAGAGCAGGTCCAATACTTGCAATAGCAGCAGTTTTTATTCCTCTATTCATTCGTTCTTTAGGAATTCCCATATCTTTTCCAGCTTGGATAGACTTTTTAATAATTAGAGCAGATTGGATTAAAACTATTATAATTCCAACTGAGCAAATTAACCATAATACAGAATGGTTGGCATAGATCATGTGATTTAAATTTTCCATTTTATCTCCTTTGTTAATTATATAATATTTTAAATTTTTTAGTAATTAAATTATATGAATGTAGAAACACCTAAACCAATAGGCAGTCTTAAAATATACCAAATAATCATAAGTGTAGTAAGAGTTAAAAGAATAACTATAGAATAAGGAAGAGTTAAGGAAAAAATAGTTCCAAAACCAGCTTCATCTACTTTTTTCCCTGTCTTCTTCTCTTTTTCAGAATTATATTGAGCCATAAGACCAATGATAACAGTTATTGCTGGATGTAAAGGTGAAATTATATTAGTTGCTGAGTCACCAATTCTATAAGCAAGTTGTGCATAGGCTGGATTAACTCCAATCATTCCAAATACAGGAACTACCATAGGAGCTAATAATATCCATTTTGTAGATGCAGAAGTCATAAATGGATTCATCATAGCAGTAAGAACAATTACTAAAATAAGAAGAAATAAAGGCCCTACATTTGCAGCTTTAATAAGTTCAGCCATTTTTATAGCTATTATCCTAAGGATATTACTTTTATTTAAAAGATCCATAAATAAAGCACAAGTAAGAAAAGTAACCATTAATGGAGCAGATTTTTTTGCTCCAGCTTGAAGAAGTTTAGAAACATCTCTTCCACTAGTTATTTTTTTGATTCCTACTCCATAGCTAACCCCTATGAAAAGAAATAAGAAAAATAAAATAACAACAATAGAGGAAAGTAAAGGTGATTTTGGCAAAAATCCACCAATAGAATTTCTGAAAAAAGCTCCTGATGGTAGAGTTAGAACAAGCATAATAACTACAAAAGAAAGAAAACCATACAGTCCAAATTTTAATCCTCTATTTTCTAAATCAGAAAGTTCATATTTTTTTAACATAGAATCATCAGCAACTTCTTCTTCTGGAAAAAGTTTTATTATAAATTTTTCAGTGAATATTGTTAGAACAACAGTAAGAACTACTGTAGCAGCAGCCATAAAATAGTAGTTGCATAAAGGATTAATATCTAAATGGAAACCTGCATCTACAGCAACTTGTTCAGTTATTCCTGCTACAAGTGCATCTGCACCTGCAACTAAAAGGCTGGCACAATATCCTCCATTACAAGCTGCATATCCAAGCATTATTCCAAGAATAGGGCTCCTACCTATTGAAGCAAAAACTACTCCACCTAATGTAAGTGTAAGTATAACTCCAGCATCTGACATAACATTAGCATTTACACATGCAAAAATAAATACAGCAGTTATTACACTTTTAGGAGCTTTTAGCAAATATTTTCTCATGACAGAGTCAAAAAATCCAGTTTCTTCAACTACCCCAATAGCCATCATCATTATGAGAACAAGTTTTAAAGATGGAAAATTTACATAAGTAGTAGGAAAATCAGAAACAACTTGTCTTAATTTATTAAAAGTAAGTAAGTTTTCGATTTTTACTACAGTAAGAGATTCAGTTCCTTTTTCCATAAAAGAAGCTTCTACTCCCATTTTTGATAAAATAAGAGATATAATTAAAGTGAAAATAGCAAACAATCCAAATAGAATAAATGGATCAGGTAATTTATTTCCTACTCTTTCTACAGTTTTGATAAAAGTTGTCATTTTTGTGCTTTTAACACTTCCTTGTGTCATAAAATCCTCCCTCAGATATTAAAGACTTGTCTTTAATATGTCTTTAATTTTTTAACTAAATAGTTTATACAATTTTTTTTAATATTTGTCAATGTATTTTTTTCAATAAAAAAAGTAATTGTTTTTATTAAGAACAATTACTTTCAAATTTATACTTTTAAAAATTGAATTTGATTTTTCTTCTAGGTCTACCTGCACCAGGAGTATTTTCAAATTCAGCCTCTTCTCCATAACCATTTTCAATGATTTTTTTCAGTATGCGATTGACACTTCTTTCACTAATTTCAAATATTCCAGCAAGTTCTTTGCTAGAGAAAGTATTTTTATTGTATTTTTTTTTAATCGATTTTAATTTTTCTAAATAGGTAGAACTGATACCTATCTTTTTAGAAAGTTCAAAAATATCTTTTGTAACAGAATCGCTATATTGAAGTGTGTTATCTGTTAATAAAGGACCAGAAATATTTTTTCCATCATAGAAGTATATCTCGTTTTTGCTTTTTAAAAGACTTAATTTTAAAGCTTTTCTTCCATTGACTTCAGCTTGCAGAATAGTTTGCCCTTCACCAATCCCTATTCCTACATAGAAATCTTTTTTAGCAGTGTTTTTAATAAGGGAAGTAATTATTTTTAAGCTTTCTTTTTCTAGTAAAAGTCCTTTATTGGCTAAAATATAATATTCTTCATTTCCAAGAAATTGTATATTCCCTTGAATTTCTTTAGCATATTCTAATAATTGCGTTTCAAAGCTATTTTTATTTTGTAAAGTCTTTTGAGTAAGTTCTGAAATATTTTTTTTAATAAGTTTAATTATTTGGACACCAATCCCTGTTTTTTCAAGTTCTTTTATTTTTGCCATGAATTCTAACTTTTTAAATTCTAATTTTATTTCAGTGTTAGTTGCCTGTAATCTGTAAACTGGAACATTGAGTCTTTTTAAATAATAATAAATATATCCAAAAGCTGTAATAACGCAGTCTATTTCTTTTGATTTTAATTTTTCAAGATAATTTTTAAGATATTCTTCTTCAGTTTTAGAATATTCATATTCTTGAAGGTAGTAATTTTTTATTTTAATTTCATACTCTTCAAAAACATCTTTTAACATTTTTTCCTCAATAAGATCTATACCTATTTTTAAATTATCTATGAAGTCATAATCTTTTTGGAGATGTAAAAAAGCTTTGATTATTCCCATTTCACCTCTTTTGGTATAAACAATAGCTTTGTTAGAGAGGTCAGTTTTGAGATTAAGAGATGAATAAATTCCAATTCCTGTAAGGTATATTCCATCTATATCATTTTCTAAATTTTGAATAAGAGGAATCATTTCCTCAATTTTTTCTTTTGGATATTTAAAAAATTTAACTTCTTTGTATTCAGAAGAAAGAATACCATATATTTTCTCAACAGAGTCAGGAGCTCCTATAATAGCTATTTTCATTAAAATTACCTCTTTAAAAAATTAAATTGTTGTATAGAGTGAATTATATCATATTTTTAATCAAAATATAATAAAAATGAATATTTCTTAAAATATCATTTAGTATTCCACTTGATAAGAATATTTCAAATTCATAGATACAAATAATAGTTTGACATAAAACTAATTTTGTGTTAAATTAAAGGATAGGTGATGAAATATGAAAAATGAAGCTTTTGGAAATTCTTTGTACAGTTATCTGTCCAGAGCCCACCATAAAAGTAGAATTTTTATGGATGAAGAATTAAGAAAAAAGGGAATAACAGATTTAGGATATTCTCATATAAGGATAATTATAGTGTTATATGTCTTTAAAACTCTTTCTATGAAAGAAATAACAGAAAAAATATCAAAAGATAAGTCAACTGTGACTATACTTGTAAATAAGTTAGAGAAAAAAGGGTATGTAAGAAAAAGAGTTTGTTCTGAAGATCGAAGGGTTATGTATTTGGAATTGGAAGAAAAGGCTAAAGAAGTAATAGGAGTTATTTTTGATGTATCACAAATTTTTCATAAAAAAGTAGAGCAAATACTTGAAAAAGATGAAATAGATACATTGAAAAGGATAATGTCAAAACTTTTAGAAAAATGGTAAAATTTAAAAAGTAACAGGAAAGTTTTTAGGAGGAACAAATGAAAAATAAACACCAATTTATGGGAACGGAAAAAATCACAAAGCTTTTAGTACAATTTTCACTTCCAGCTATAATAGGAATGCTTGTAAATGCTTTATACAGCATAGTTGATAGAATATATATTGGGAATATAAAAGATGTAGGACACTTTGCAATAGCTGGAGTAGGATTAACTTTCCCAGTCACAATTTTTGTATTTGCTTTTGCTGTTTTAATAGGATTAGGAGGAGCAACAAATATATCTTTGAGTCTTGGTAGGAAGCAAAAAGATGAAGCTGAAAAATATTTAGGAAATGGAATAGGATATGGGATAGTTATTTCATTAATAATAGCAATATTTGTATTATTATATATGGATAAATTAGTTGCAGTATTAGGAGGAAGTGAAAATACAAGTAGATATACAAGAGAATATTTGTGGATAGTAGCTTATGGATTTCCAGCTACAATAATTGGATATGTAGCTAATGCTGCTATTAGGTCAGATGGAAACCCAAAAATGTCAATGGTTACATTATTAATAGGAGCTATAATAAATATTGTACTTGACCCTATTTTTATATTTGGAATGGATATGGGGGTATCAGGGGCAGCATGGGCTACAATTATTTCACAGTATATTTCAGCTGCTTGGACTATCTTTTATTTTAAATCAAGTTTTAGTGGACTTAAGTTACATTTTAAAAATATGAAACTTCAGTGGGAAAAAATCAAAAATATAATGGCATTAGGTTCATCACCATTCGCATTGCAGATGGGATCAAGCTTAGTAAATTATACCTTTAATAGTACATTGAAAGTATATGGTGGAGATAATTCAATTGGTGCAATGGCAATTATTCAGGCAATAACTATATTTCTTGCTATGCCTATATTTGGAATAAACCAAGGAGTTCAGCCGATATTAGGATATAACTATGGAGCAAAGCTTTATTCAAGAGTAAGAGAAGCACTTCGTAAAGCTATACTTGGTGCTTCTATAATATGTATGATAGATTTTTTGACTATTCAATTTTTATCAAAATATTTTATATTTATATTTACAAGGGAAAAAGCATTGTTAGATATAGCAGCATATGGGCTTAGAATAAATACAATTATGTTTCCTATAATAGGATTTCAGATAATATCTTCTGTATATTTTCAGGCAGTAGGAAAGCCTAAATTAAGTCTTTTTATAAGTCTTTCAAGACAGATAATAGTTTTAATTCCTTGTATAATAATAATGTCTAAAATGTTTGGATTAACTGGAATATGGTTTGCAGCTCCAACTTCTGATTTTATTGCAACACTGTTAACATTTGTTTTGATAAAAAGGGAAATGAAACAGTTAAAACAGTTACAAATTTTAAGAGAAGAAGAGTTAATATTAGCAAGTGAAAAATAAAAGGGAAATAGAGATTGAAATAATTTTAAAAAAGTACTAAAATATAGATACTAAAACTGCATAAGGGGTTGTTATTGATGAATAATTTTGTTGAAAGATTTTTAAAATATGTAAAGATTGATACAGATTCAGATCCTTCGAGTAATGTATGTCCAAGTAGTGATATACAATTGAATTTAGCAAAAGTAATAGTAGAGGATTTGAAAGAATTAGGTCTTGAAGAAATATCATTAGATGAAAATGGATATGTAATGGCTGCACTTCCAGCAAATTGTGATTTAGATATTCCAACTATTGGATTTATAGCACATATGGATACTGCACCTACTTACAATGGAAGAGGAGTTAATCCAAGAATTGTAAAAAATTATGATGGAGAGGATATCATTTTAAATAAAGATTTAGAAATAGTCCTTTCTCCAAGAGATTTTGAACATTTAAAAAATTATATAGGACAGGATCTTATTGTTACAGATGGAAAAACTCTATTAGGAGCAGATGATAAAGCTGGAATAGTTGAAATAATTGAAGCTATAAAATATTTAAAAGAGCATCCTGAGATTAAACATGGAAAGATAAAAATAGGATTTACACCAGATGAGGAAATTGGAAGAGGAGCAAACCTTTTTGATGTGAAGAAATTTGATTGTAAGTTTGCTTATACAGTAGATGGTGGAGAATTAGGAGAGCTAGAATATGAAAACTTTAATGCTGCTTCAGCAGTGATTAGAATCAAAGGAAGAGATATTCATCCAGGAACAGCTAAGAATAGCATGATAAATTCAATTTTGATAGGAATGGAATTAAATTCTATGCTTCCAGTGGAGCAAAGACCAGAGTACACTGAAAATTATGAAGGATTCTTTTTGCTGAATGATATGAAAGGGACTGTTGAAGATACATCAATGAATTATATAATTAGAGATCATTCAATGAAAAAATTTAATGAGAAAAAAATTCTTATAAAAGATGCTGTACAATATCTATCTAGAAAATATAAAGATGCAGAAATAGAAATAGAAGTGAAAGACAGCTATTATAATATGAAAGAAAAAATAGAACCAGTAATGTATATAATAGATCTTGCACATAAATCTATGGAAGAGCTTAATATTAAGCCTTGTATTAAACCTATAAGAGGAGGAACAGATGGAGCAAGACTTTCTTATAAAGGACTTCCATGTCCAAATCTTTTTACAGGTGGGCATAATTTCCACGGGAAGTATGAATATGTGTGTATTCAATCAATGGAAAAAGCAAGAGATCTCATTGTAAAAATAGCTGAAAATTTAGTAAAAATGAATTTTGAAGAAAAATAAAAAAAAAGAAAATAAGAACCTGAGCCTAAAGTATAATTAGGAGCAGGTTCTTTTAATTTTATATTATTTTGCAAAGTAGTTTTTTTAAGATTGAAAGGGAGAATAAAATAATGTATAATTAATAAGATATGGGAAAAAGTTTATAAAAATAAATTATAGAATGGAATTGTGAGGCATGATTATGAATATAGATTATTTTAAAAAGTTATCACCATCAAGAAAATTGATATTAGGATTTTTATTTGCAATATTATTAGGAACATTTATTTTAATGATGCCTTTTTCACTAAAAGAAGGAGAAAAGTTGAGTTTTTTATCTTCTCTATTCACAATTGTATCAGCAGTATGTGTAACGGGATTAACAGTAGTAGATGTAAGCAAAGTATTTAGTCCAGCAGGAGATTTAGTAATAATATTTTTTATCCAACTAGGTGGATTGGGGGTAATGACATTCTCTTCAATTCTATTTTTAGCAATGGGGAAAAGAATGACATTTTATGAGAGGGAGCTTTTAAAAGAGGAAAGAAATGCAGATAGTAGTGGAGAGATATCAAGTTTTATAAAAAAACTTCTTCTTACAGTTTTTATTATAGAAAGTATTGGAGCAATTATTCTTACATGGGAATTTGCCAAAGAAATGCCAATAAACAAAGCAGTATTTTATGGAATATTTCATTCGATTTCAGCATTTTGTAATGCTGGCTTTTCTCTTTTTTCTAATAATCTAGAAGCATATAAAGCGAATCCAATCATAAATCTCACTATTGGTTATTTAATAACCCTTGGAGGAATAGGATTTGCTGTAATTACTTCAGTTATTATGGTTATAAGAAGAGGAATAGATAGATTTAATCTAACATCGAAGGTTGCTATTATAATATCTATGATTTTAACTTTTGGGGGAATGATTCTATTTTTTATATTAGAATATTCAAATTCAGCAACTTTAGGAGATTTGAATTTTATTCAGAAAATTTTGGCTTCATATTTTCAAAGTGTCACATTGAGAACAGCAGGTTTTAATACAATTCCATTGGGAGAACTTAGAAATTCTACTATTTTTATGTGTTGTATTTTAATGTTTATAGGAGCTTCACCAGGTTCGACAGGTGGAGGAATAAAAACTACAACCTTTGGAGTAATATTATTTTATGTAATAGGAATAGTAAAAAAGAAAGAGAATGTAGAAATATTTAATAGAAGGCTTGATTGGGAAATAATGAACAGAGCATTGGCAATATTAGTTCTTGCAATAACTTATGTAAGTATTGTGATAATGCTTATGCTTATTGCAGAAAATTTTAGCCCAGAAGAAATAGTATTTGAAGTTATTTCAGCTTTTGGAACTGTAGGGTTAACCTTAGGAATAACTCCAGATCTAAGTACATTTTCAAAACTTCTTTTGATATTTACTATGTTTGTAGGAAGATTAGGACCAATGACATTTGCTTTAGCCATTGGGGAAACAAAGAAAAAAGCCTTATCTAAATATCCAAAAGAAAATATTTTAGTTGGATAGTTAAGAATGAATAAATGGAGGAAACGATGAAACAGTATTTAGTCATAGGACTTGGGAGATTTGGAACAAGTGTGGCACAAACTTTATATGAGTCTAATGAAGAAGTTCTTGCATTGGACATAGATGAAGAACTTGTACAAGAAGCTATAAATAGTAATATTGTAGATAATGCAGTAGTGATGGATGCAACTGATGTTAAAAGTTTAAAGGAATTAGGAGTGAGTAACTATGATATAGCCTTTGTATGTACTGGAGATATTGAACCAAGTATAATGATAACTCTTAATTTAAAAGAACTTGGAATAGAAAAAATAATAGCTAAAGCTGTAAGTAAAAGTCATGGGAAAGTTTTGGCTAAAATAGGAGCAACAAAAGTTATTTACCCAGAAGAATATATGGGAAGAAGGGTAGCTCAGTTAGCTATGGAACCCAATATGATAGAACATTTAAGATTTTCTTCTGAATTTTTATTACTGGAAGTAAAAGCTCCATCTGTTTTCTGGGGAAAAACTATGGTAGAATTAGATATTAGAAAAAAATATAATGTAAATGTGGTCGGTATAAAAAAAGAGGATCAATCATTTAAGCCAAATCTTTCAGCAGATACTTTAATAGAGAAAGGAGATGTCTTGTTGGTTATAACAGACAACAAAACTGCTGATTATTTAGAGAATTTAAAATAATTTAATTTATATATTTTAGGAGGACCAAATGCAAAACTTTGATGTCATTGTGGTAGGAGCAGGACATGCAGGATGTGAAGCTGCTTTAGCTGCTGCTAGAATGGGAGCCCAAACAGCTATTTTTACTATAACTTTGGATAATATAGGAGTAATGTCATGTAATCCATCTCTTGGAGGACCAGCAAAATCGCATCTTATTAGAGAAATAGATGCTTTAGGTGGAGAAATGGGGAGAAATATTGATAAAACTTATATCCAGATAAGAGTACTTAATACTAAAAAAGGACCTGCTGTAAGATCGCTGAGAGCTCAAGCAGATAAAATAAGATACAGCAAAGAAATGAAGAAAACTATTGAAAATTGCGATAATTTAAGTGCTATTCAAGGAATGGTAACTGATATTATAATTGAAAATGGAAAAGTCGTTGGAATAAAAACTAGAGAAGGGGTAGAATATAGAGCAAAATTTGTAATAATAGCTACTGGAACTTTTTTAAGAGGACTTATTCATATAGGAGATAAACATTTCAGTGGTGGAAGAATGGGAGAGCTTTCTTCAGATGATTTACCATTATCATTAGAAAAAGCAGGATTAAAATTAGCTAGATTTAAAACAGGAACTCCCTCAAGAATAGATGCCAGAACAATAGATTTTTCAAAAGTTGAAGAACAACCTGGAGAAACTGAAGATATTTTAAAGTTTTCTACAAGAACACCAGATGAAGAGTTAATAGGAAGAAAACAGATATCATGTTATATTGCACATACAAATGAAATTGTTCATGAAATAATAAAAAATAATAAAGATAGATCTCCATTATTTAATGGAACTATACATGGAACTGGACCAAGGTATTGTCCTTCTATTGAGGATAAAGTTTTTAGATATGGAGATAAAAATCAACATCATCTTTTTCTTGAAAGAGAAGGATATGAAACTACAGAAATATATTTAGGAGGACTTTCTTCTTCTCTTCCAACAGATGTACAAGATGGAATGGTAAGAAATATATCTGGACTTGAAAATGCTCATATTATGAGATATGCATATGCGATAGAATATGACTATGTTCCACCTCAAGAAATAAAATATACTCTTGAGAGCAAGACTATAGAGAATTTGTTTTTAGCTGGACAAATAAATGGGACTTCTGGTTATGAGGAAGCAGGTGCACAAGGACTCTTAGCTGGAATAAATGCTGTTAGAAAATTACAGGGAAAAGAACCTATAATACTTGATAGAGCAGATTCATACATAGGAACTCTTGTAGATGATTTAGTATCAAAAGGAACTAATGAGCCATATAGAATGTTCACAGCAAGAAGTGAATATAGACTAGCTTTAAGAGAAGATAATGCAGATTTAAGATTATCAAAAATTGGATATGAAGTTGGACTTTTACCTGAAGAAGAATATTTGAGAGTGGTACAAAAAGAAAAAGATGTAGAACTAATAAAAGAAAAATTAAAAGAAAATTATGTGGGACCTAGTAATCCAAGAGTAAATGAAGTTTTAAGAAAATGTGGAGAGGCTGAATTAAAAGATGGGACAACATATTTTGAACTTTTAAGAAGACCAGATGTAAAATATTCTGATATAAAATATATAGCAGAACTTTCTGATTTGGAATTAGGCGATTATTCTAAGGATACTGAATATCAGGTAGAGGTACAAGTAAAATATTCGGGGTATATAGAGAGATCAATGAAAATGATAGAAAAACATAAAAGTTTGGAAAATAAAAGACTTCCTGAAGATTTAGATTATGATTCTTTAGAAAATATACCTAAAGAAGCAAAAGATAAACTTAAAGCTGTAAGACCTTATAATATAGGTCAGGCTTCAAGAATATCGGGAGTTTCACCAGCAGATATTCAAGTATTGTTAATATATTTAAAAGCGAGAGGTAACTAATTATGAGAGAGTTCCTATTAGAAGGAATAAAAAAATTAAATATTGAATATACAGATGAAAAAATAAATAATCTTATAAAATATTTAAAATTATTGACAGAATATAATGCACATACTAATCTTACAGCTTTGAGAGATGAAAAAAGTATAATTGAAAAACATTTTTTAGATTCTCTTTTACTTCAAAATCTTATAAAAAAGGAGTTTAAAAAAGCTATAGATATTGGAACAGGGGCAGGATTTCCAGGAATGGTATTAGCAATATTCAATCCTAACATAGAATTTACATTAATGGATTCTATTGGAAAGAAGACTAAATTTCTTGATTTGGTAAAAGAAAGACTTGAATTACATAATGTTACTGTAGTAACTTCAAGAGCAGAAGATTATATAAATGATGAAAATAGAGAAACGTATGACTTAGGATTATGTAGGGGAGTATCTAAACTTGGAACTATTCTTGAATATATTATTCCTTTTTTAAAAGTAAGTGGAGAGTTTTTATCACAAAAAATGGAAGGAACTGGAGAAGAAATTGAAGCTGAAAATGCTTTAAATATACTTAAAAGTGAAATAACTGAAACATATAATTTACAGTTACCTTTTTCAAAAGATTCAAGGGTGGTTATAAGGATAAAAAAAACTGCGTCTAATGATAAAAAATATCCAAGAAGAGCAGGAATACCGTTAAAAAGACCTCTATAAGGTATAGGAGGAGGAAATGAAAGAATTTTACAAGAATAATAAGAAGAAAATCATAACTGGACTTTCCCTCCTTTTAATTCTGGCAGGAGGATACTGGTCTGTGAAATACCATCTGTCAAAAACAGTTGAAATTATACTTCAAATAGCATTAGGACCTAAAATTTCAAGTAGCTCAATAGAGTTTAAAAGGTATGGACTAATAGAAATAAAAGATCTTAAATTAATAAATAATAAAAAGACAATTATAGACGCTCCAAAAGTTGAACTATTATACTCAAAAGAATCTCTAAAAAAATTAAGAATAGAAGAGATAATAATATATGATGGAATAGCTAATATAACAAGAGAAAAAAATGGAGATATAAATATAGTTGCAGCATTTACTGGAGAAAGTAAAGAAGGAAAAAATGATACAGAAGCAGAAGAAAAAGAATATAAACCAGGAATAGGTGTGCCTATAGATAGAATAACTGCTATAAATGCTACAACTAATTATACAGATCTTTCATATACAAATCCTATACAGGAAACTGCTTATGGAACAAATGGATTTCTTACTTTCAGTAAAGAAAAAGGAATTAATTTAATATTTAAAGGTAAAAATGAAAATCAAGTATATACTTTTGCTTTAAACACCAATAAAGAGCCATATGATATAAATATAAAACTTGAAAACATAGCTGTAAAAACAGAATTACTTCAATATGCTTATGATGGAGATGAGGTATCATACAAAGGTGGAGTATTAAATCTGGATCTTTCAATTTCACCTAAAGGTTTATTTGGAAATGCAGATTTTAAAGATGTTATAGTAAGATATAAAGAATTGGATACTGATGTAAAAGTATCTGAAGGAACAGTGGATTTTCAAGGTAAAACTGTAATAGTGAAAGCTGATTATGAAGTTTTTGATACAAAAGAAAAATTTCTTTTGGTATATGCTGATGATGAACTGAATATAGATTTTGCTGCTAAAAATGTAACATATCCTCAAATACAGAAGTATTCTCTAGCTAAAGATCTTAATTTGCCTTTAGAAAATTTAATTGTGAATAATGTGAAATTTAATCTCAATCTTAATCCACAAAAAGAATTTAAAGTTACAATAGATTTTTTAAGCAAAGATTTTAATTTAAACAATTTAGAATTAAAAAATACTAAAGGAATATTTGTTTATGATAGTCAAGGAATCCATATAAAGGATTTGAATACTGATCTTTCATTTTGGAATAAAGAAAGAAAAGAGGAATTTTTTAAAAAGAAAATAGCATTGTTACTTGATTATTTTGAAGATGAAGGTGCTTTGGCATTTGATATAACTGGAAATGATTCAATAAATAATTATATACCAAATATTAATGGAATATTTAATTTTGAAACTAAAAATAAAAATTTTAATTTTAATTTTCTATCAAATATTATTAAATTAAGAGGAAGATATTACTCAAATATAGAAAAAATAAACCTTTACAGAGCAGGTAAATTTTCACTTGATTATGATTTGAAAAATAAAAATCTAGAAAGAGGAAGTGGAGTAATAGATTTTAATCTGTATAATTTAAGATTTGCTCTTGACTTTATAGCAGAAAATAACAGGATAATGATAGACAGTCTTACTGCTCATGATAAAAATGAAGATAAAATAACTCTTAATCTCACTGGAGAAACTAATATAAATAAAATGTCTTATGATTTGAAATTTGATGCTGAAGAATTAAATGTAGAGAGAAATATTTTGAATGAAGATGCTCTTTTAAATGCTTCACTTAATGGACATATATCTGGAGAAAAAGGAAATTTAGAAGCTTCAGTTGATGTAAAATCTTTAACTTTTAAGTATCTAGCTGAAATCAAAGATATTAGTGGAAAATTTGAGTTAAAAAAAGATGAAAAAATATATGGTGATTTTAAAGGAAGTATAGGACAAATAGGATATAATGGTTATGATCTTAGTGGATTTATTTTTGCAATGAGAATAAAAGATGAAAAATTTGAAATAAGAGATTTTAGAAATGGCATATTAGACATGAATGGAAACATAAATTTAAAAAGTCTAGTTTCAAATATCGGTTTTTCTGTGAAAAATTTAAACTTTGAAAAATTTAATATCAAATATCCTAAATTTTTTATTAATGATGTAAAAGGAAGAGTAAGTGGCAAGATAAATAATCCAAAAATAGATGTAAAAATAAATGATATAAAATTAAACATTGGAGATGAAAAAAAAGATATCCTTGTCCATGGAGAAATAAATTATTATGATTCACTTGTAAAAGCAAATAAAATTTATATTAATAATAATATTTTTAATGGAAAGTATAATTTAAAAGATAAAAAATATAATGCAACTTTAAATATAATAGAAGATGACCCATCTGAATATTATTCAGATACAAATTTAAAATATAGAGTAATTGGAACTTTAAAAGCAGATGGAGAAGATAAAAAAATAAATGCTAGATTGAGTTCTACAGTAGATAAAATATATATTAGAGGAACAAAACTTCCAAATGTATATATAGAAGGAAGATATAAAACTGATAATATTTTTGATGGAATTATTGAATTGAATAAAATAATTTTTTCAAATAGTAATATGGAAGATATTCTTAAGTTGACAGCTAGTTATGATTTGCGAACAAAAGAAATAAATGCAGGAATAGATAATCAAATAGTTAAACTTAACACATTGAAAGAATATACAAAAGAGGAAATTATAAATGGAAATCTTATTTTCAATGGAAAGCTGTCTGGGAAAATAGAGGACTTGAAATATGATTTGAAAGTAAATACTGATCTTATTTCAATGAAAGAAATAAAATTTAAAAACTTTCTAATAAAAATAAATGGAAATCTTGATAAAGTATTTTTAGATGAGTTCTCCTTCAAATACCTTGACAATTCCTTTTATTCTAAAGGAGATATAACTTTAGAAAATAAAAAATATAATTTTTTAGTAAATTCTTCTAAAATAAATTTAGATTTTTTAAACATTTTTTTAGAAAAATATGGTATAACTAATATAGAAGGAATTGCAGCCTTCAATTTAAATTTAAAAGATGATGGAAACAGCGGGTATTTTAATTTGATGAATTTTGGAATGGAATCTAAAGATTTTTTTATTGATATGAATAATTTCAACAGTACAATTAAACTTGATAAAAAACGTCTTTATATAGAAAAATTTCAAGGTAAATTAAATGATGGAGATACAATTTTAAAAGGGTATTTAGAATTACCAAGCATGACAGATATAGCTGAAAATCCTTATTATATGGAAGATTTAGATTATGATATCTCACTTGATACAAAAGGAGTGAATTATAAATACAGCGATTATTTCAGAGTCTTATTCGATACAAAATTTAATATAAAAAACAATAAATTAGCTGGAAGTATTAATATTGTAGATGGAGAAGTTGAAAATATTCCAAGTAATTCAAAATCAATATTTCAGGTAATAAAAAACTTTTTATTTAAATCCTCATCATCAATAGTAAATAAAAGTGAAGATCTTGGAAAAGATTTTCAAATTAACACTATTTTTGAAAAATCATTAGAGTTAGATTTAACTTTGAAAATAGATAAAGGAATTAAACTTGATATACAAGATGTTAATATATTTGTTGGTGATGTAGAAGGTATTGTTGTAGGAGGAGGAAGACTTTCTGGTAAGAATGGGAAGTTTGTTTTCCTAGGAGATGCAGAAATTAAAAATGGTTCATTAGCAATAAATGGAAATACATTTGAATTAGATAAAGCACTAGTAATATTTAATGATAGAAAAGACTATCTGCCTAATGTAAATCCAACTTTAGTTATAGATTCTAGAGTAAAAGTCCAAAATGATGAACTAGGAATGAGTATAAATGGAGAATTAGATGCTTTAAGGTTTACGATAACATCTAAAAATGGAAGTGCCAGTGGTAATTTGTCATCTTTATTGATAGGTGATGAGGAATTTTCAGATAGTGCTTCAGCAACATTATTTAAAACCGTTATAGGTAGTCAGTTGTCACAGACAATATTTAGACCAGTTTCAAATTTGATAAAAAATACTTTAAATATATCAAAATTTAGAATAAAGTCAAATATTTTGACAAGTGAAAATCAAAATCCAAATGCAGAGGACAATAGATTACGTTTAGGTGCAGTTATAGAGGCAGAAGATAATATTTACAAAGATAAATTATACTGGGTAGCAAGAGGGACCTTATTGGGGGATGATAACGCGGAAAATAATAATGAAAGAAATGGTGGAGCATTTGAGGAGTATGATTTTTCAATAGAATACAGATTTAAACCTGGACAATCTATTGGAATAGGAGCAGGAAAACTACCTAGAAAGGTTAAAACTAAAGCTGATGAAAATTCAAAAAATTCTATAAATTATCATATTGACTTCAAATTTGAGAAAAAATATGATACTCTATTAGATATCTTCAGAAAGCAATAAAAAACGGAGGTAAGGATGAGAAAACAATTAATAGTACTAATGATTTTTCTATTGGGACTTTTCAGTTTTGGTGCTGAATCTAATTACAGCATAAAAAAAGTGGAAGTTATAAATAATAGAGAAATTCCTTTTGAAATCATTTTGGAGAATATGAAATCAAAAGAGGGAGAAAAATTTGTAACGGATAATATGATTGAAGATTACAAAAGCATCAAAGGGTTAGAATATGTAAATGATGTTTCTATTCAGCCAACAGTTTATGATGGTGGAATAAAACTAACTGTTGATATAACAGAAAATAGAGATGCAAAATCTATGCTTGAAAAAAAAGGAATTATTCCTTTATCAGAAAGAGGAAAAGTTGACACTTCTTTATTGGTAAATTCAGTTGAATTTATTGGGAATCACTATGTAAGCACTAAAGAGCTTATGGAAAAAGTACCAGTAAAAGTTGGAAGTTATTTCTCTAAAAATAAAGTTATAGAAGGTCATAAAAACCTTATAGAAAGTGGATACTTCAGAGATGTTATTCCTGATGCTGTAAAAAGTGGAAAAGGGGTAAAAGTAATATATGAAGTTATGGAAAACCCTATTCTTAATGGAGTGAATATCATAGGAAATACTGTTTATACAACTGAAGATCTTATGAAGGTTATAAAAACTGAACCTGGAAAAATATTTAATATTAATACTATTAGAGAAGATAGAGATAGAATTTTAAAAAAATATCAAGATGATGGTTATACACTTACTGATGTTACTGATATAGGAATCAATGGAAATCTAGAGCTTGAAATTTATTTGAGTGAAGGAACAGTAAGAGATATCCAATTCAAAAAAATGGTAACAAAACAAAAAGGTGCTAGAAGAAAACCTACTGATGATGTTCTAAAAACTAAAACATATGTAATAGAGAGAGAACTTGAGTTTTCTAAAGATGAAATATTTAATTCAAAAAAATATGATGAAACTGTAAAAAATCTAATGAGATTAGGGCATTTTAAAAATGTTAAATATGAATCAAGAGATATTCCTGGGGATCCAGATGGAAAAACTATAGTGCTTCTTCTAGATGAAGAAAGAACTGCTATACTTCAAGGAGCAATATCTTATGGTTCTGAAATAGGACTATTAGGAACTATCTCAATAAAAGATACTAACTGGAAGGGTAAAGGACAAGAACTTGGATTTACATTTGAGAAGTCAGATGAAGATTATACAAGTTTTTCAATTAATTTCTATGATCCTTGGATAAAAGATACAGATAGAATTTCATGGGGATGGAGCTTATATAAAAACAGTTATGAAGATGATGATAGTAAATTATTCCATAAAATAGATACTATTGGAGCTAAATTCAATATAGGAAAAGGACTTACTAAAAATGTAAGATTGAGTCTTGGAACTAAATTTGAGTATGTAGAAGAAAGAGCTCAAAAAGGTAAGTTTTATGAAAATGGTGGAAAATATTACTGGTCTAATGGTGGACCAGAAGTTAGAGGGATTGATGATGATTATTTTATCTGGAGTTTATTCCCATCTTTAACTTATGACACAAGAAATCATTTCTGGAATCCAACAGCAGGAGAATATGCAAAACTTCAATTGGAAGGTGGATATGCTGGTGGTTATGATGGAGATGTTTTTGGAAATGTAACATTAGAATTGAGAAAGTATCATAGAGGATTCTTTAAAAACAATACATTTGCTTATAAAGTTGTTGGAGGAATAATGACTGATTCTACAAAAGAAGCTCAAAGATTCTGGGTAGGTGGAGGAAGTACATTGAGAGGATACGATGGTGGATTCTTTAAAGGTACTCAAAAACTTGTTGGTACTATTGAGAACAGAACTCAAATTAATGAACTTCTTGGATTTGTTGTATTCTTTGATGCAGGTAGAGCATGGAAACAAAATGGAAGAGATTTAGAATATGGTCAAGATGCAGACTTCCCAGATAAAGTAGCTACAACAGCAGGTGTAGGATTAAGACTTAACACACCTATTGGTCCATTAAGATTTGACTTTGGTTGGCCAGTAGGAGATAAAATGGATAGTGGAATGGAGTTCTATTTCAATATGGGACAATCATTTTAACATAATATAAAGTAACGGAGGTATCACACATGAAAAAAATATTAATACCAGCAATGGCGCTAATGCTTTCAGTATCAGCATTCGCTATGAAAGTTGGGTATGTTAACTCACAAGAGGCTTTTGCTAAATTTTCCCAAACTAAAACAGTTCAAGAAAATTTAAATAAAGAAAAAACTAGACTTGAAAATGAAATCAAACAAAAAGAAGTAGCGCTTCAAAAAGCACAACTTGAACTTCAAGCAAAAGGAACAAAAGTTACTGACAAAGAAAAAACAGCTTTTGAAGAACAAGTAAAAGCTTTCCAAAAGTTTATACAAGATTCTCAAACTAAATTAAGTAAAGAAGAATTTACTAGATTCCAAGCTATTGAAACTACAATGAATAATGCAATTTCAGAAGTAGCTAAAGCTGGAAAATATGATTATGTATTTGAAGCCGGAGCAGTAAAATTTGGTGGAGAAAATATAACTGACAAAGTAATAAGCACTATGGAAAAAAACAAAAAATAGAAATATTTTAAGGAGGTAACATGAACTACAAGTTAGTTGATTTGATTGCCCTCCTTGGTTGTGAAGTAAAGGGAGATTTAAGTCTAGAAAATATTTCTGGACTTGCTCCCTTTTTTCAAGCACAAGAGGACAGTTTGACATTTGCATCAGATGAAAAATTTTTAAAAAAGTTGCATGAAACTAGAGCAAAAGTAATAATAGTACCAGATATTCCTTTACCAGAAAATATTGGGAAAACATATTTGAAAGTTAAAGAAAATCCGAGAACACTTATGCCAAAACTTTTGAATTTTTTTAAGAGAAAAACTAGGTCTTTTGAAAAAATGATAGAAGACTCTAGTAAAATAGGAAAAAATGTCAAACTAGCACCAAATGTTTACATAGGACATGATACTGTAATAGGAGATAATGTAATTATTTATCCTAATGTAACAATAGGAGAAGGGGTAACAATAGGAGAGGGAACAGTAATTTATTCTAATGCAACTATTAGAGAATTTTGTGTGATTGGAAAAAAATGTGTGATTCAGCCAGGAGCAGTAATAGGATCAGATGGATTTGGATTTATAAAAATTAATGGAAATAATACTAAAATAGAGCAGATAGGGCATGTAGTATTAGAAGATGAAGTGGAAATAGGAGCTAATACTACAGTAGACAGAGGAACTATTGGAAATACTGTGATTAAAAAATTCACTAAAATAGATAATCTAGTACAAATAGCTCACAATGATATAATTGGAGAAAACTGTCTTCTTATATCTCAAGTAGGAATAGCAGGTAGCGTTGAAGTGGGAGATAATACTACTCTTGCAGGACAGGTGGGAGTAGCTGGTCATTTAAAAATAGGAAGTAATGTAGTTATAGCTGCTAAGTCAGGGGTAAGTGGAAATGTAGCAGATAATCAAATGCTTTCAGGATATCCTTTAATGGATCATAAAGAGGATTTGAAAGTAAGAGTTTCTTGGAAAAAACTTCCTGAATTGCTAAAAAGAGTAAGAGCTATAGAAAAAAAATTAGAAGAAAATGATAAGAAATAAAAAACATATTTGAACTATCTGGAATAAAGTGGTAAAATGACAGAATACAAAATAAATATTATCAGAGGTAAAAATGAAAAAAAGAGTGTATTTTGATAAGTTTGGGGAAATGAAATTTATTTCTCATCTGGATTTACTCAGATTTTTTGACAGACTTTTAAAAAAATCTCAGATTCCTGTAAAATACAGTCAGGGATTTCACCCAAGACCGAAAATGTCTTTTGGAAGTCCTGTGTCCTTAGGAACAGAGGCATATGATGAATTGATGGATTTTGAATTAGAATCACCAATGTCAAATGAAGAAGTATTTGAAAGACTTAATAGTAGTAATGTTATGGGATTCAGAGTGAATAAAGTTGAGGAAGTGCCTAGAAAGTCCTCCATAATGGAGGAATATACTATTATGATATATGAGATTGAAGGAAGTGAAAAAGATATCTTAAAGTTAGAAGAACTTTTGAACAGAGATGAAATAGTAGAGGTAAAGGAGAAAAAAGGGAAAATTGTAACAAGAGATCTCAAAGTGAGAGTAAAATCTTTTAAAAGAGATAATAATAAAATTATCATGGAAATAATAAATACTTCGCCTAACTCCTATCTTGAACTTATAGGTATTGAGCAACAAAATGTAAAAATTAAAAGATGTGGATATAAAATAAATTCTTAAAATAATAAATAATTTAGAGAGGGGATAAATATGTTAGAATTGAAATTTATTCGTGAGAACAGAGAACTTGTAAAAGAAATGCTTGCTAACAGAAATAGTAATATTGATCTTACAGAATTTGATAAGCTTGATGAAGAAAGAAGAGCAATATTAGGTGAAGTAGAACTTTTAAAACAAAAAAGAAATACTGAGTCTGCTGAAATAGCAAGATTGAAGAAAGAAAAAAAAGATGCTTCTCAAATAATAGAAGAGATGGGAAAAGTTTCTGCTCAAATAAAAGAACTTGATACAAAATTGGCAGAAGTAGACGAAAAACTTACTTATTTTCAAATGGTAATTCCTAATATGTATCAAGAAGGTACTCCAGTAGGTAAAGATGAAGAGTCAAATGTTGAAGTGAGAAGATGGGGAACTCCTAGAAAATTTACATTTGAACCAAAATCACATTGGGAAATAGGAGAGAATCTAGGAATACTTGATTTTGAAAGAGGATCAAAGTTGGGAGGATCAAGATTTGTATTATATAGAGGAATGGGAGCTAGAATAGAAAGAGCTCTTATCAACTTTATGCTTGATATGCATACTACAGAACATGGTTATACAGAACATATAACTCCATTTTTGGTAAAAAGAGAAATTTGTGAAGGAACTGGGCAACTTCCTAAATTTGAAGAAGATATGTATAAAACTACTGATGATATGTTTCTTATTTCGACTTCAGAAATTACAATGACTAATATTCATAGAAAAGAAATATTAGATGAAAAAGAACTACCAAAATATTATACAGCTTATTCACCATGTTTTAGGAGAGAAGCAGGATCATATGGTAAAGATGTTAAAGGAATAATCAGAGTACATCAATTTAATAAAGTTGAAATGGTAAAAATAGCAACTCAAGAATCATCTTATGATGAATTAGAAAAAATGGTGGTTAATGCTGAGGAAGTTCTTAAAAGACTTGAACTTCCATATAGAGTTATTCAATTGTGTACTGGAGATTTAGGATTTTCAGCAGCTAAAACTTATGATTTAGAAGTATGGCTTCCATCTCAAAATAAGTATAGAGAAATTTCTTCTTGCTCTAACTGTACAGATTTCCAAGCTAGAAGAATGGGACTTAAATACAGACCTAATGGAAGTTCAAAAAGTGAATTTTGTCATACATTGAATGGATCAGGACTTGCAGTTGGAAGAACTTTTGTAGCTATTATGGAAAATTATCAACAGGAAGATGGATCATTCCTTATTCCAAAAGCTTTAGTTCCATATATGGGAGGAATAGATGTTATTAAAAAGTAGTTTATTTATACTGCTTCTGAGTAACATAGTTATCGATAATATAAAAGTGATGATGGGAATAACTTTCATTCTTTTTATAATGAATATTATTCTAAATAAAGATTTTAAAAAAAATATTGGAAAAATGAAGTTTTTGTTCTTTTTATATTTTACTACATGTCTTATTCAACTTTTTTATATGCAAGAAGGAAGAGTTTTATTTAAAATAGGAAATTTTTATATAACTGAAGAAGGTGTTTTTAATTTTTTACTGAATTTTTTAAGAATATTTAATCTTTTACTTATATCTTGGATAGTGAGTGCAAAGAATATAATTAATGGAAAATTTAACAAATATCAGCATGTTATAGAAAATGTAATAGATCTTGTACCACAAGCCCTTCTCCTTATAAAAAAGCGAATGAAAATAAAATGGTTTTTTAGGCATATTTTAAAACAAATAAGAGTAAAAATATGATCTATTATAGAATTGATTTTATTTTAAATATCTGGTAGAATTAAGTATATACAAAATTTCAAGGAGGCTATAAATGTATAAATATAAAGATTTAGGACTTTCTAATACTAAAGAAATGTTTGCTAAAGCTAACAAAGAAGGATATGCGGTTCCAGCATTTAATTTCAATAATATGGAAATGGCTCTTGCTATAGTAGAAGCATGTGCTGAAATGGGGTCACCAGTAATTCTTCAATGTTCAAAAGGGGCTCTTAATTATATGGGAGCAGATGTAGTACCTTTACTAGCTAAAGCAGCAGTAGATAGAGCTAGAAATATGGGTTCAGACATTCCAGTGGCTCTACATTTAGATCATGGACCTGATATTGAAACTGTAAAAACTTGTATTGAAGCTGGATTCTCTTCAGTAATGATTGATGGATCTCACTATGATTTTGCAAAAAATATAGAGGTATCAAAAGAAGTAGTAGAATATGCTCATAAATTTGATGTAACAGTAGAAGCTGAGTTAGGAGTTCTAGCTGGTATCGAAGATGATGTTAAAGCTGAAAGCCATACTTACACAAATCCTGATGAAGTAGAAGAATTTGTAAATAAAACAGGAGTTGACTCTTTAGCAATAGCTATAGGAACTTCTCATGGAGCTCATAAATTTAAACCAGGTGAAGATCCTAAATTAAGACTTGATATATTAGAAGAGATCGAGAGAAGAATTCCAGGATTCCCAATTGTACTTCATGGTTCATCAGCTGTACCAAAACAATATACTGATATGATCAAAGAATTTGGTGGAGAAGTTAAAGATGCAATAGGAATACCTAATGCTGAATTAAGAAAAGCTTCTAAATCAGCAGTTGCTAAGATAAATGTAGATACTGATGGAAGACTTGCGTTTACTGCAGCTATAAGAAGAGTTCTAGGAACTACTCCAAAAGAATTTGATCCAAGAAAATATCTTGGAGCTGCAAAAGATGAGATGAAAGCTTACTATAAAACTAAAATAGTAGATGTATTTGGTTCTGAAGGAGCTTATAAAAAAGGAACAAAATAAAAACCTATAATTAAAATAAATGGAAGACAGCAGAAATGCTGTCTTTTTCATATAACAAAAAAATGGCATTTTTATTGTTTTTTAAGATTTATACTACTTATGCTTTACAAAGAAAGACCAATGTATTATAATTATAGGAAAGAAAGTATTAAAAAACGAAAATAGGAGGAATCATGGTAAAGGAAAACAGATTGGTACAAACTTTTATTGACATGGCGAGTATTTCATCACCATCATTAAAAGAAAGAGAAGTTGGAGATTACTTATTGAAAGCTTTAAAAGAACTTGGACTGGAAGCTTATGAAGATAATGCTGGCGAAATCCATGGTGGAAATTGTGGAAATATTATAGGAATATTGAAAGCCCCAGGGAAGAAAAAAGTTCTATTTAGCGCTCATATGGATACTGTACTTCCCTGCGACAAAGTTACACCAATCATTGAGAATGGTATCATCAAAAGTGATGGAACATCTGTTCTTGGTGGAGATGATAAAGGCGGAATAGCTGCAATCCTTGAAATGATCAATGTGATAAAGGAAAATAATCTTGAGCACCCAGAAATAATAGTTGTATTTTCTATAGCAGAAGAAATAGGACTACGTGGAGCAAGAGTTTTTGATATAGAAAAGTATTCACCAGATTATTCATTTATTCTTGACTCAAGTGGTAAGCCTGGAGTAGCAATTGTTCAAGCTCCTTATTCAGCAAAAGGTGAAATGAAAATAATAGGGAAACCAGCTCATGCAGGAATAGCTCCTGAAAATGGAATAAACGCTCTAACTGTTGCTTCTCATGCTATAACTAAGATAAGATTGGGAAGAATAGACAGTGAAACAACTTCTAATATAGGGATAGTAAGAGGAGGAGAAGCTGTGAATATAGTAATGCCTGAACTTTCTCTAATGTATGAAGCAAGAAGTTTTCAAGGAGATAAGCTAGATAATCTTTTAAAGGAAACTAATGACATATTTGCTGCTACAGCAAAAGAATTTGGGGCAGAATTTATTAATGATGTCAAGAAAGGATATGATGGATTTACATTAGATTCTGAATCAGAAATATTAAAATGTTTTGCTAAAGCTTGTACAAATGTTGGTTTAGAATGCACACAGAAATCTTCTGGTGGAGGAAGTGATGCTAATGTTTATAATGCAAAAGGTTTTAAAGCAGTAAATCTTGCAGTAGGAATGAGTAAAGTTCATACTAAGGAAGAATTTATTGAAATAAAAGATATGGTAGATACAGCAAAATTAATTCTTGAAGTTTCAAAGGAATTATCTAAATGATAAGAAAAGATAAGTCCTCTAGCAAGAAGAATAAAATATTGTTTTTGTTTATAGGGATTATACTGCTCCTCTTTTTCTTTAGAGGAGCTCTTAATCATATTATAGATGGAATAGGATATCTTTTTTTTCCAGTCCAAAAATCAATCTATAATACTGGAAATTATTTTAAAGAAACTTCATATGCTGTTACAGAATATAAACATATCTTAGAAGAAAACAAGAGGCTGAAAACTGAAAATGTAAAATTAGATATGGCTATGGAATTTAATGTAACCCTTGCTGAAGAGAATGAAAGACTAAAAAAACTTTTAGAAATGAAAGGAGAAAGTCAAAAAGACTTGAGAGTAGCAAGAGTTAATTTTAGAACTCCAAGTAATCTTTATGAAAGATTTTATATAGATTTAGGAAAAAATGATGGTATGGAAAAAGATATGATTGTACTATCTGGTAAAAATTTAATAGGAAAAATAGGAAAAGTTTATGATGATTATTCAATGGTAGATATGATTACAGGAGAAAATTTCAATATAAGCACTTTGACTGAAAATAATATGCTAGGAATAGCTAAAGGAAGTAATGAAGGAAATGGAGAGCTCTATTTTGAACCAAATACTTTTGAAAATACAATAAAATCAGGAGAAAAAGTATACACTTCAGGTATCAGTGACATATATCCAAAAGGATTGTATATTGGGTATATTTCAGATATAAATGAAGATGAGAGTGAAATATTTAGAAGTATTAAAATAAAAACTGATATAGATGTATTAAATCTTAATGAAGTTTTGGTCATTATACCAAAGGAGAAAGAATGAAAAAGTGGATTTTAACAGTTTTTCTTTTGATATTTTTTACAGCTTTTTCATCAGAAAAAAGAATTTCAGATATTAAAAATCTAGCTTTTTCTACTCAAGAGATTCTTGTAGTAAATGGAAAAGAAAGAGAAACAAAGTATGATATAAAATTTCAAGTTCCAGATAAAATAAAAAAAGAAATTACATTTCCAGAATTAAATAAAGGGGAACTTTATATCTATAATAAAAATGAAAAAACGATTTATCTTCCTATTTTTCATCAGATTACTCATGAAAAAATAAGTAATGATGAGAATAGAATAATAGAAGTTATAAATTATATTTTTGAAAAAGAAAAAAAAGATATCAATTTTAGAAAAAAGTATTATAATAGTGAGATAAAAGAAATATCTCTTGATGATGGAGTAAAAATAAAGTTTGATAAATTTGAAAAAATAAATGGGTATATTCTTCCAGTTTCTTTTGAACTTTTTGATGATGAAATTAAAATTGGAATTATTAATATAAAAAATTATCAGATTAATCCTGAATTTGATGGGAAGGAATTTGTGCTGGAATAATGAAGTTTTTTGATAGTAATGGAATAGTTATAAATAAAAAAGATTTTGGAGAAGCAGACAGATATATAACTATTTTTACAGAAACATTTGGAAAAGTAAATGTTATTGTAAAGGGCATAAGGAAAAGTAAGAGAAGAGAGCAAAGTTCTACTGATATATTAGCTTTATCAAAATTTACTTTTTATAAAAAAGGAGAGAATTTTATACTTTCTAATTTAATTACAATAGATTCATTCAGTGAGATAAAAGAAAATATAGATGTGTTAGGAATAGGGTTATATATAACTTCTGTATTAAATTCAATTCTTGTAGATAATAATAGAAAGAAAGAATTATTTTCACTCACTCTAAAAACTTTAAACTTTTTAAAAAAGAGTAATGATGAAAAAAAAAATTATATATTAACAGCCTTTTATCTTTTTAAAGTTATCAAAGATGAGGGACTGGGGTTTTCATTTGGGGAAGGGTATTGTTTTTCTTTTGAAAGAAGTACTTTTTTAATAGAGGGGACAGAAGGATTTTTCAAAATATCTCCTGGGGAAAAAGAGATAGTAGAGAAATTTATGAATGGAAAAGTAAAAAGTATTATTGAAGAAGAATACAGTATTAAAGAAATAAAAAATATAATATTGCTTTTTGAAAGATATTTAAACTTTCATTTAGGAATAGAGCTAAAATTAAAAAATTATTTAATGGGGGTAGAGAATGATTAATATAGTAAAGATTACTGATTACATGTCAGAAGACTTAATATCTCTTAATCTAAAGTCAAAAAATAAAGAAGATGTTTTATTGGAGCTTGCTGAACTTATTGGAGTATCTCCTGATGTGAATAATACAGGAAATGCTATATATAAAGCATTAGTAGAAAGAGAAAAATTAGGTAGTACAGGAATTGGAAAAGGAGTTGCTATTCCCCATGCCAAAACTGATGCTGCTGAAAAATTAACAATAGCATTTGGTATTAGTAATGAAAAAATAGATTTTAAAGCTTTGGATAATGAGAATGTAAATTTATTCTTTGTATTTGCTTCACCTGTGAAAGATAGTCAGGTATATTTAAAAGTTTTAGCAAGAATATCAAGATTAATAAGAGAAGAAAGTTTTAGAAATGAACTGCTTGCTTGTAAAACTCCTAAAGAAGTTTTAGAATGTATAAATAATAAAGAATCAATATAGGTGGTAAAAATGAAATGTCCATTTTGTAATTCTGAAGATACAAAAGTAGTAGATAGCCGTTCTTTTATGGATGGATATTCAATAAAAAGACGTCGTGAGTGCATAAAATGCGAAAAGAGATTCACTACTTTTGAAAAAGTAGAGGAAACTCCTTTGTATATAGTGAAAAAGGATAAAAGACGAGATAAATTTGATAGAAATAAGCTTATGAGAGGACTTGTAGCAGCTACAGTTAAAAGAAACATAAGTAGAGAAAGTCTTGAAACTTTTGTGCTTGAAATAGAAAAAACTATCCAAAATTCACTGAGAGGGGAAATTACAACTCAAGAATTAGGAGAAATGGTAATGGAAAGATTGAAGAGCATAGATCAAGTGGCATATGTAAGATTTGCTTCAGTATATAAAGAATTTAATGATATAAAATCATTTATAGAAATTGTAGAAAACATAAATAAAGATAATGATAAAAAAGATTAGAAGCAGGTGAAATAATGAGAATACTTTTTATGGGAACTCCTGAATTTGCAGTTCCTTGTTTTGATGTATTAAACTCAGAATATGAGATAATAGGTGCTTTTACTAAAGTAGATAAACCAAATATGAGAGGGAAAAAAATAAAATTTACTCCTGTGAAAGAATATGCTTTAGAGAATAATATACCTGTATATCAACCAAACAGTTTAAAAACTGAAGAAATACAGAAAACTATTAAAGATTTAAATCCAGATTTAATAGTAGTAGTAGCTTATGGTAAGCTACTTCCTAAAGAAATAATAGATATTCCTAAATATGGAGTGATAAATGTTCATTCTTCACTTCTTCCAAAATATAGGGGAGCAGCACCTATTAATGCAGCTTTGATACATGGAGAAAAGGAATCAGGAGTAACTATAATGTATATTGCTGAAGAATTAGATGCTGGAGATATAATTTCTAGTGTTTCAACTGAAATAAAAGATGAGGACAATTTCTTAACTCTTCATGACAGATTGAAAGAGTTAGGGGCAGAAGCTCTTCTGAAAGCAGTAAAACTTATAGAAAGAGGAGAAGCTCCACGAATTCCTCAAAACCATTCAGAGGCAACTTTTGTGAAACCTTTTAAAAAAGAGGACTGTAAAATAGATTGGAATAAGACTGAAAGAGAGATATTTAATTTTGTGAGAGGAATGAATCCTTTTCCAAGTGCTTATACAAATTTTAATGATAAAATATTTAAAATATATGGAGTAAAAGAAAATTTTAAAAGTTATGATGATGGAGCAGTTGGAGAAGTAGTGGATATAAAAAAAGGTGAAGGAGTCATTGTAAAGACTGGAGATGGAAGTGTTATATTAACAGAAGTAAAACCTGAAAATAAAAAACTTTTAAGAGGGGTCGATATTATAAATGGAAATGTCCTTAAAAAAGGAGATAAATTGAATTAACTGCACAACTGGAAGGAGAAACTATGATATTAGATGGAAAAAGCATCTCTTCTCAAATAAAAGAAGAGCTTAAAAAAGAATTACTAGAAATAAAAAATAAAACTGGTCTTGTACCTGGATTTGCAATAATAATGGTTGGTGAAAATCCAGCATCAAAAATATATGTAAATTCTAAAATAAAAGGTTGTAAAGAGATAGGAATAGAATGTTTTCCACATTTTCTTCCAGAAGATGTAAGTGAGAAAAAGTTATTGGAAACAATAGATGAATTAAATAAAGATCCTAATATAGATGGAATGCTTGTACAACTTCCACTTCCAAAACATATAGATGAAAGTAAAGTTATACAGAAAATTGCTTTAGAAAAAGATGTAGATGGATTTAAGCCAGAAAATTTAGGATTGCTTTTTTTAGGAAATAAAACTTCATTAAAACCATGTACTCCATTGGGAATAATGGAATTATTGAAAAAATATTCAATAGAGCTACAAGGAAAAGATGTAACTATTATAGGAAGAAGTAATATAGTAGGGAAACCTATGGCAGGATTTTTTATAAATGTTGGGGCAACTGTAACTGTGTGTAACAGTAAAACAAAAAATTTAAAAGAAAAAACGAAAAATGCAGATATACTTGTAGTAGCAATTGGAGTTGCAAAATTTATAACAGAGGATATGGTAAAAAATGGAGCAGTAGTTATAGATGTTGGAATAAATAGAACTGCAGATGGACTTTTTGGAGATGTGGATTTTAAAGAAGTTGAAAAGAAAGCATCATACATAACTCCAGTTCCAGGAGGAGTTGGACCAATGACTGTTGCAATGCTTTTCCATAATACAGTGCAGGCTTTTAAAAATAATAGAGGGATATAAAAATATACTTAAAGATGTGGAGGGAAAAGATAGATGAACGAAAAGGAAAAAAGAGAATATTATATCGTTGACAAAAGAATACTACCTAACTCTATTCAGAGTGTAATTAAAGTTAATGATTTAGTACAGCATAGTAAAATTTCTAAGTATGAAGCAATTAAAAAAGTAGGGATAAGTAGAAGTACATATTATAAATATAAAGATTTTATTAAACCTTTTTTTGAAAGTGGAAAAGATAAAGTATTTAGTATTCATATGTCACTTGTAGATAAGCCAGGTATCCTTGCAAAAGTTTTAGAAATAATAGCTACTGAAGATATGAATATACTTACAATAATACAAAATATTGCTATAGATGGGATTGCTAAATCAACTATTTCACTTCAAACTACTGAAAATATGCTTAGAAAAATAGAAGGTATGTTAGAGAGAATATCAGAAGTTGATGGAGTAAAAGATTTAAGAATAATAGGAAGTAACTAATTTGGAGGAAAAAATGAAAATTGATTTAAAAACTATAAAAGATTTGGCAGAAAATATTGATAAGTATAATTTAAATGAAGTAGTTATAGAAAGTGAAGGTGCAAAGGTAACATTAAAAAAAGAAATACCTGTGCCAGTAGAAACAGTAGTAACAGCTCCTAGAGGAGTAATAGTACAAAATGTAGAAGAAGTAACAGTAGAGAAAACTGTAGAAGCTACAGCAGAGCCAGAAGAAATGGAAACAATAAATTCTCCAATGGTAGGAACTTTTTATAAATCTTCAGCTCCAGGAAATCCAGCATTTGTAACAGAGGGACAAACAGTTTCAGCAGGAGATACATTATGTATAATAGAAGCAATGAAACTTATGAATGAGGTTAAATCACATAAAAATTGTACAATAGTAAAAGTTTTAGTGGAAGATGGCCAACTTGTTAAGAAAGGTGACAAATTATTTTCTGTAAAATAAAGCCAGATTCTTTCTGGTTTTTATTTTTTTTAAATGAAATTTGACTTTTTTGTGGTATAAATATATAATAAAAGGCATTTTTGCAAATCTTCTATAAAATTTATAAAATTCAAATATAAAAAAAGATTGTATCTTAGAGATAAACTGAAGTTATGTTGTTTTTTGATAAATTATATGGTAAGATTATATCACATGGAGGTGTTTTATGAAAAAAGTTAAAGATGTATATAATAAGAATATAGTCACAATAGGAAAAGATACTCTTCTTGGAGATATTATTTTTATAATGAAGAACCAAGGGTTTGGAAAGCTTCCTGTAGTAGAAGGTGACAAAGTAATTGGTGTAGTAACAAGAGAAGATATACTTATAAAACAAGGAAAAACTCCATTACCTCCAGTTATTGCATTTTGGGAAGTAATGATAGCTCTTCCTAACAGCAAAGGATATAAAGAAAGTTTAAAAAAATTTATTTCATTTAAAGTAGAAGATATTATGCAGAAGGATTTTTATGCTGCTGATTTAAATGATGAATTAGAAGATGTAGTAACAAATATGCTCAACAAAGGATATAATTATGTTTTAGTAATGGAAAATGAAAAATTAGTTGGAATAGTCACAAAGAGTGATTTAATAAATAAATGTTATTAGTTTAAAAAATAAGGAAGGTGTATGAGTAAAAGTGGACACGTACCAAAATGTTGTGTTACTTGTGTTTTTAATTTTGTTATCAGGATTTTTTTCAGCTTCAGAAACTGCTTTGACAGCATTTAGAAGTATACATTTAGAAAAGTTGGAAGATGGAAAGCATAATAAGCAAGTAAATCTTTTAAAAAAATGGTTAAAAAATCCTAATGAAATGCTTACAGGGTTGTTGTTGGGAAATAATATAGTTAATATACTTGCGTCTTCAATAGCAACTATAGTTACTATTCAATTTATGGGAACTTCGAGCAAATCAGTTGCTGTTGCAACTATTGGAATGACAGTTGTCATATTAGTATTTGGAGAAATAACTCCTAAAATAATAGCTAAAAATCATTCATTAAAGATAGCAGGAGTGGTTATAGTTATTGTTTATTGGTTTAGCTTTTTTACAAAACCATTAATAAAAATATTGATATGGATATCAAAGTTCATAGGAAGACTTCTCGGAATAGAACTAGAAGATGAAACATTGATGATAACAGAAGAAGATATAATTTCTTTTGTAAATGTAGGAGAAGCTGAAGGTGTAATAGAAGAAGATGAAAAAGAGATGATTCATTCTATAGTAGGATTCGGAGAAACTTCTGCTAAAGAGGTCATGACACCTAGAACAGCAATGCTTGCATTTGAAGGAAATAAAACTATAGACGATATCTGGTATGAAATGGTGGATAATGGTTTTTCTAGGATACCAGTATATGAAGATACTATTGATAATATACTGGGAGTACTTTATATAAAAGATATAATGAATTGTATAAAAGATGGAAATACAAATGTTCCTATAAAAAACTTTATAAGACCAGGATATTTTGTTCCTGAAACTAAATCTATTATAGAGATATTAAAAGAGTTCAAAGCACTCAAAGTACATATAGCACTAGTATTAGATGAGTATGGAGGAATAGTAGGACTTTTAACTATAGAAGATCTAATAGAAGAAATAGTTGGTGAAATACGTGATGAGTTTGATACTGAAGAGGAAGAGTTTATTACACAAATAGATGAAAATAGTTATGAAGTAGATGCTATGATAGATATAGAAACTCTAGATAAAGAACTATGTTTAAACCTTCCAGAATCTGATGATTATGAAAGTCTTGGGGGATTGATTGTTACTGAATTAGGAAGATTAGCTACTATTGGAGATGAACTTAAATTCAATGGAGTTAAACTAAAGGTATTGGAAATAAATAAAATGAGAGTATCTAAGGTTCTAATAGAAAAGGAGCAACAGTCTGATGACTAAACATATAAAAAGTTATTTTTATGCAGGACTATTTTCTCTTCTCCCATTAGTTTTGACACTATATATATTTAATTGGGTGATGAGTTTAGTAATGATAGTTTTAAATGACTCATTTGTAACAAAAGTAATAAAAGAGATTATTTTAAATCTGGTAGGAGAAGAGGATTATTTATTTTATTTTCAGGTTCTTACATATATATTATCATTAGTTACAATGGTAGTATTTATTTGCTTTGTAGGACTTACTTTAAAAATGGTATTTTTTGCAAAGATAGCCAAAAAGGCAAAAGCTTTTTTGGCAAAAATTCCTTTTATAAATCAAATATATTCTACAATAAGCCAGATAATAGATGTTATTACTTCTGATAGATCAAAAACATATCAAAAGGTAGTAGCAATAGAATATCCTAGAAAAGGAGTTTATAGTATAGGATTTTTAACATCTGAAAGCAATCCTGCTCTAGAAGAAGTGACAGGAATAGAGAAAATGTGTAACATTTTTATTCCAACTTCACCAAACCCAACTTCTGGAATGTTTATAGCTATAAATATAAAAGATGTAAAAATATTGGATATAAAAGTTGATGATGCAGTTAAGATGATAATATCTGGAGGAGTTATTTTACCAGAAAAGTATTTAGAAGAAAAAAACGAGAAACAGAAAGAACAGGAGCAGAGAATAGTAGAATGAAAAAAATATTTTTTCTGTTAGGAATATTGCTTTTAGGTGGATGCTCTGGAGCAGATAAAAAAGAAAAGAATCTTATTCAAGATGATTATGCCTTTATAAGAGGAGTAAACTTTTATCATAAAGGAAAGAAAAAAGAAGCTTTAAAAGAGTATGAACAAATATATAAAAATAATTCAAAAAATCTTATGGTAATGAAAGAAATGGCTGTAGTAAATTGTGAGTTAGGAAACAGAGAGGCAGCTATTTATTATCTAGAAGAAGCTTATAAAATAGCTCCAAATGATGAAAGTGTTTTAAAAAATTTAGCTAGTATCTATTATAAGGATAAACAATTTGAAAGAGCAGAAAAGTATTTAAATATGTTTCCCAAAAATTCAAAAGATAATATTATTTTGAAGCTTAGAGGATATATAGCTTATGAAAACAATGACTATAAAAAATCATATAATTATTTAAAAGAAGTACAAGAGGAAAGATATGATGCAAGATTATATCATACCCTTAAAAATAATCTTATGAAACTGAATAAAAAAGAAAAGCTCTATTTTTTATTAAATGAAAAATATGAAGACTATAAAAATGAAAAAGATTATATAATATTGTATTGTAATACTTTATCAAATATATTTTCTGAATATAATTTAGCTGCAAAGATATTGATAAGATACATATCAGAGTATGGTGGAGATGATGAACTTTTCTTTATACTCTCAAAATTGTATTTTGAGAATGGAGAAGAAGAAAAGGCATTTAATTCATTTAAATTAATTTCAGATAATTATAAATATAAATCAGAATATATAGAGCTTGAAAAAAAATTAAATAAAAACAGCGTAGATAATTAATGGGGTGAGATAGAATGGATTTGAAAAATTATGTAGCAACTGTATTGGATTTTCCAAAAAAAGGGATTGTATTTAGAGATATAACACCTTTGATGAATAGTGGAGAAGCATATAAAGAAGCTACTGATCAAATTGTAAATTTTGCTAAAGAACATAATATAGATGTAGTAGTTGGGCCAGAGGCTAGAGGATTTATTTTTGGTTGTCCAGTTTCATATTCTTTAGGAATAGGATTTGTTCCAGTTAGAAAACCAGGAAAGCTTCCAAGAGAAGTTATAGAGTATTCATATGATCTTGAATATGGATCAAATGTCTTATGTATGCATAAGGATTCTATTAAACCAGGACAAAGAGTTTTGATAATAGATGACTTATTGGCAACAGGTGGAACAATAGAAGCTGTTATAAAATTAGTTGAATCTCTAGGAGGAATAGTTGCGGGACTAGCATTTTTAATTGAACTTGAAGAGTTGAAAGGGATGGAAAAGCTTAAAAATTATCCTGTATTGACTTTGATGAAATATTAGAATAGCAAAAGCCTGACTCAGAATTTATTTGTTTTGGTTGGGTTTTTTTATTTTAGGTTCTTTTAAAATGAAATTACATTATAGAAAAGAGGAAATATATGAACTATTGGGAAGAAATTGTAAATCAGATAAATAAGAATAATTTAAAAGTAGATCTGGAGAAAATCAAACTAGCTCTGTATTTTGCTGAAGAGTGCCATGAAGGTCAATATAGAAAATCTGGAGAAGATTATATCATGCACCCTGTAGAAGTTACAAAAATTCTAATAGACATGAAAATGGATACAGATACTATTGTAGCAGGAATACTTCATGATATAGTTGAAGATACATTGATAACTTTAGCAGATATCAAGTACAACTTTGGAGATACAGTAGCAACACTTGTTGATGGAGTTACAAAATTAAAAAGCCTTCCTAATGGTACTAAAAAGCAAGATGAAAATATAAGAAAAATGATTCTTGCTATGGCACAAAATCTTAGAGTTATAATAATTAAACTTTCTGACAGGCTTCATAATATGAGAACATTAAAATATATGAAACCTGAAAAACAGATAGCAATATCACAGGAAACTTTAGATATATATGCTCCTCTTGCACATAGATTAGGGATAGCAAAAATAAAATGGGAACTTGAAGATTTATGCCTTCGTTATCTAAAGCCAGAGGAATATGAGCATATCAAATCTTTAATAGACAGTAAAAGAAATGAAAGAAGTGAATATGTAGAGAGTTTTATAAAAACTATAGTAAAGCTTTTACATGACACAGGTATTAAAGGTAATGTAAAGGGAAGATTTAAACATTTTTATAGTATATATAAAAAAATGTATGAAAAAGGAAAAGAATTTGATGATATATATGATCTTATGGGAGTACGTATAATCGTTGATACAGAAGGTGAATGTTATAATACTCTTGGAGTGATACACAGCCATTTCAAACCTGTTCCTGGAAGATTTAAAGATTATATAGCAGTACCAAAATCAAATAATTATCAATCTATACATACAACAATAGTTGGACCACAAGGGAAATTTATTGAAATACAAATAAGAACAGAAGAGATGGACAGGGTAGCTGAGGAAGGGATAGCAGCTCACTGGAGTTATAAAGAAAAAACAAAAGTTACAAAAGGAGATCAAGTATATGGCTGGCTTAGAAATATACTAGAACTTCAAAATGAAGCAGAAGATACACAAGATTTTATTAAAAGTGTAACTGAAGATATAATGAATGAAACAGTTTTTGTATTTTCTCCAAAAGGAGATATACTAGAACTTCCTCAAGGTTCTACACCTTTGGATTTTGCTTTTGCAATACATACACAAATAGGTTGTAAATGTGTAGGAGCTAAGGTTAATGGTAAGATAGTTACACTTGATTATAAACTACAGAATGGAGATAGAGTAGAGATAATTACTGCTAAAAATTCAAAGGGACCTGCAAAGGACTGGTTGGATATAGTAGTTACTCATGGGGCAAAAAGTAAAATTAGAAAACTGCTTAAAGAGCAGATAATGGATGAAACTATAAAAAATGGTAGAGAAAATCTTGAAAGAGAATTAGGAAAATTAGGAATATCTCTAAAAGAAATGGAAGAGGACCCTATCATTAAAAAACATATGGAAAAGAATAATATCAGTAATCTAGATGATTTTTATTATCATGTAGGAGAAAAGAGAAGTAAAATAGATATTATTATAAAAAAACTTAGAACAAGAATAGAAAAAGAGAGAGCTATTTCCAATATCGATATTGATGAGCTTATGGAAAAAAAGAAAGAGAAAGAAAAAAGCACTTCAGGTAAAAATGATTTTGGAATAGTGATTGATGGAGTAAACAATACTCTTATAAGATTTGCAAGATGTTGTACCCCACTTCCTGGAGATGAAATAACTGGTTATGTTACAAAGCTTACAGGAATAACAGTTCATCGTAAAGACTGTAAAAATTTAAAAAGTATGATAGAGCATGATCCTTCCAGAGAAATAGAAGTAGCATGGGATAAATCTCTAATAGAAAAGAAAGTTAATAAATATAAATTTACATTTAATGTTCTTGTTTATGATAAACCAAATATACTTTTAGATCTTATTAATACAATAGCAAATCATAAAATACATCTTGTTTCTGTAAATTCAAATGAAATAAATAAAAATGGGGAAAAACTCATAAATATAAAATTGACTATTGAGATAAGTGATAAGAGCGAATATAAATATTTATTAAATAATATATTAAAATTAAAAAATGTAATATCAGTAGACAGATAGTATAAGATAGGAGAAAATATGACAATTAAATTACCTGTTACATATGAACTGGTAAAAAAGCAGGGTAAGGCCAGAGCAGGAAAAATAACAACTCCACATGGAGAAATAGAAACACCTGTATTTATGCCCGTTGGAACACAGGCAACAGTAAAAACAATGACACCAGAAGAACTTGAAACTATTGGAGCTGAAATAATACTTGGGAATACATATCATCTTTATTTAAGACCAAGTGATGAGTTAATAGCGAAATTTGGAGGACTCCATAAATTTATGAACTGGAATAAACCTATACTTACAGATAGTGGTGGATTTCAAGTATTCAGTCTTGGAGCTTTAAGGAAAATTACAGAAGAGGGAGTAAAGTTTAGTTCACATATTGATGGATCAAAACATTTTCTTTCACCTGAAAAATCAATAGAGATACAAAATAATCTAGGGTCTGATATAGTAATGCTTTTTGATGAATGCCCTCCAGGGTTATCAACAAGAGAGTATATAATTCCATCTATTGAAAGAACTACAAGATGGGCCAAAAGATGTATAGAGGCTCATAAAAGACCTGATGAACAAGGATTATTTGCAATTGTTCAGGGAGGTGTATATGAAGACCTCAGGGATAAAAGTTTAAATGAACTTATGGAAATGGACAATAGTTTTTCAGGTTATGCAATAGGTGGACTTGCTGTAGGAGAGCCTAGAGAAGATATGTATAGAATACTTCATCATATAGTAGAGAGATGTCCAGAAGAGAAGCCAAGATATCTAATGGGAGTAGGAGAGCCTCTTGATATGTTGGAAGCTGTGGAAGCTGGAATAGATATGATGGATTGTGTACAGCCTAGTAGAATTGGAAGACATGGAACTGTATTTACAAAATATGGAAGACTTGTTATAAAAAATGCTTCTTATGCTGAAGATGATAGACCACTTGATGAAGATTGTGATTGTTATGTATGTAGAAACTATACAAGAGGATATATAAGACATTTATTTAAGGCTGAGGAGATTCTTGGGCAAAGACTAGCTACATATCATAATCTATATTTTCTTTTGAAATTAATGAAGAATGCTAGGAAAGCTATATTAGCAGATAAGTTTGAAGAATATAAAAATGATTTTGTAAAAAACTATACTTTAGGAAAAGAGTCTGAATGGATTAAACCTAAAAAAATAATTGAAAAGTAAAAAAATAGATAAAATAAAAGATAATAGTATTAGGTAAATTATATTAAAAATTTGAAAATTTTTTAGTATCTGATACTTTATTTTATAAAAAATGCTGATACAAGAGATTTTGATTCTCTTTTTATCAGCATTTTTTATATTTAAATTATTTTAAATTTCTATCATTTATTTGATATAAAAAATATACTTTTACATATTGTTTTATTACAAAATATCAAAATTTTAAATTTATGTTATAAAAAGTTATGATTTACAGAAATTGTTTCACACTCTCTTTTTACTTAACTTTGAATAGCACTGGTAAAGAAATTTTTGACTCTGTCGTAAGATTTTTCATCTCCTATGAAATAAAGTATATCTCCTTCTTGAAAGACAGTTTGTGGTCCTGGTGAGAGAATAGTTTTTTCACCATGCTTAATAGCAAATATAGTAGCTCCAGTATGATTCCAAAACATTACTTCAGCACTTGTTTTTCCAATAAAATTCATACTTGGAGTAATACGAATAGCAAGAGGAGTAAATGGATTTACAGCTTCAAATTTATCTGTAATTTCTAAAAGTTTTGTTATACTGTTTAAAAGTTTTTCATTTTCTTTTTTTTGCCTTTTTATCCAATCATGAATATCTTTTTTTATACTATCAATTGTTTGACTTTCTCCATATTGCTCCATGTATCTAACAGCATTTTCAATAGATTTTATTTCTATTCCACTTCCTTTTGATATATTTAATATATCAAATTCTTTTAGGATATATACAGATTTACGAATAGTTTCAGGAGAAACCCTATACTCAGAAGCTAGAGTAGATCTTCCAGAGAGCTTTTCTCCAATACTGTATTTTCCATTTATTATTTTCTTTGCTATATCAATTGCTATTTTTTGATATACAGGTACTTCATCAATAATCTCATTTTTCATTTCAACCCACCTTGAAATATAATTTTTAATTAATTATACAATGTTTTTAAAAAAAATAATAGAGGAGAATAACTTTAAATGCCCAAGTTAGCCTCCTCTAATTAAAATTTTTACTATTATTTAATAAGATTATTCAATTTTTTGATGAAATCTACAGGATTTTCTATTTGGAATCCCTCTAAAATTAACGCTTCAGTATATAGTACATCAAGAAGATCATTAAAAGTTTCTGTATTTTCAGAATTTTGAAGCTTTTTAAATACAGGATGTTCTGGATTTAAAGCAAGTATTTTTTCAGCTTTTACTCCTTCATTTCCAGGTATTTGAGAAAGAACTTTCTCCATTTCTAAAGAAACACTACCTTTAGCTAGAAGAGAAGAAGCAGCTTTTCCTAAATCATTGCTAAGTTCAACATCCACTATTTTGCTTGATAAAGCTTCTTTTATCTTATCAAGAAGAGTTTTGTTTTCTTCTGAAAGTTTTTTGATTTCTTCTTCTTTTTCTTTGCTGTCATCAATTTTGAAATCTGAATCATTAATAGATTTAAATGATTTACCATCATATTCCATCATAGTCTTTAAAGCAAATTCATCTATTTTATCTGTAAGAAGAAGAACTTCCATTCCTTTTTCTTTTAATGCTTCCATTTTAGGAAGAGAAGTAACAGTAGCTAAATCTTCTCCTACTACATAAAGGATTTCTTTTCTATCTCTCATACGTTCTACATATTCTTTTAAAGTAACATACTTTTCATCAAGAGAACTTCTGAAGATAAGGAGATTTTGAAGTTTATCTTTATTCATTCCAAACATATCATGGATACCAAACTTTATATTTCTTCCAAAAGCTTCCCAGAATTCTATATACTTATCTCTATCAGTTTTTAGAAGTTTTTCAAATTCACTTATTATTTTCTTTTCAAGGTTTCTAGAAATAGCCTGAAGTTCACTATTTTGTTGTAGAATTTCTCTTGATATATTAAGAGAAAGATTGTCACAATCTACAAGCCCTTTAATAAAGCTAAAATATTCAGGAATCAATTCATCACATTTATCCATTATAAATACATTTTTAGTATAAAGTTGCAGTCCTTTTTTATAATCTTTTGTATAAAAATCTATAGGAGCTTTTTTAGGAACATATAAAAGTGAAGTATATTCAATATTTCCTTGGATTTTCAAATGAAAATGCATCATAGGGTCTTCCCAATCATGGAAATTTGATTTATAGAATTCATTATAATCTTCATCTTTTAAAGTTGACTTGTCAGTTTTCCATATAGGTTTTGTAGAGTTAATTATTTCATCATTAAAATAAATAGGATATCTTACATAATCAGAGTATTTTTTTACAAGATCTTTAATTTTCCAATCTTCAAGGAAGCTATCATAATCTTCCCCAGCTTTGATAGAAAGAGTTATAGATGTTCCTCTTTTTTCTACTTCAATTTCTTCAATTTCATAAGAACCATCTCCAGAAGATACCCATTTAACTCCTTTATCAGAGTAAGGAGATTTTGTAACAAGAGTAATAGTATCAGCAGCCATAAATCCAGAATAAAATCCTACTCCAAATTGACCAATGATATCTATTTCATCTTTTGAAGTATTCTCTAATTTCTCTTTAAAAGCTTTAGAACCTGATTTAGCTATGGTTCCTATATTCTCTGCTACTTCTTCATAAGTCATTCCAATACCATTATCAGTTATTGTTAATTCTTTTTTGTCTTTATCTACAGATAATGTTATTTTAAAATCTTTATCATCACCTAATATTTCACTGTCAGTAAGAGAGTTAAATTTCAATTTATCAATTGCATCACTTGCATTTGATATAAGTTCTCTTAAAAATATTTCTTTATTTGTATAGATAGAATTTATCATTAAGTTAAGCAATTCTTTTGTTTCTGCTTGAAACACTTTTGACTCTTTTCTCATATTTAAAAATCCTCCTTTTAGCACTCTATAACTAATGTGGCTAATAATTATATACCACAAATCATTTTTCATGTCAATATAAAAATAAAAAAAGTTTTAGAATTTTTTTATTTTTATAAATTCTAAAACTTAATCTATTTCACAATTTTATACTTATAAATCTATTATGCTAGATTTAAAAAATGAGTGGATAATCCAAAGTAAACTACAAGAGCACAAGCATCTACTATTGTAGTAATCAATGGACTTGCCATAATGGCTGGGTCAAGTTTAAAAGCTTTTGCCATTATAGGAAGAACTCCTCCAACAACTTTAGCTATTACAACTGTAAATAGTAAACTAGCACATACAACTAATGAAATTGTAAGACCAGCTCTGTCTATATAATAAATTCTTAAAAAATTTACAGCAGCTAATGTTATTCCAACTATTAAACTTACTCTGAATTCCTTCCAAAGTATTTTTCCAATATCTTTAAGCTGTATTTCTCCAAGGGCTATTCCTCTGATAATCAAAGTGGAAGACTGTGAACCAGCATTTCCTCCAGTATCCATTAACATAGGAATAAAAGCTGCTAGAATAACAACAGATTGAAGCACTTCTTCATATCTTCTTATGATGGTACCAGTAGCAGTAGCTGAAATCATAAGTACAAGAAGCCATATTATTCTGTGTTTTGCAAGTGAGAACACAGATTCTTTAAGATATTCCTCATCAGATGGATTCATGGCTGCCATCTTTTGAAAGTCTTCTGTATTTTCCTGATCAATTACATCTACAACGTCATCAATAGTAATTATACCAACAAGCCTTCCTTCATTATCAACAACTGGCATAGATGTTAGGTCATATTTTCTGAATTGAGAAGCAATAAATTCTTGGTCATCAGTAGTAATAGCACTAATAACATTAGTTTCCATTGCATCAACTAAAGGAAGTATATCATCTAAAAAAATAAGACTTTTTAATGAAATAAATCCAACAAGCTTTCTTTGATTATCAATAATATAGCATATATCAATGGTTTCGTTATCAATACCTACTTTTTTTATGTGATTTAAAGCCTGTCCAATATTCATATCGCTCTTTAGAGAAACATATTCCACTGTCATTACACTACCAGCACTATTTTCAGGATATTTAAGAAACTGGTTGATTAATTTTCTTGTGTCTGGGGAAGTATTCTGCAATATTTTATCAACAACATTTGCAGGCATTTCTTCAATAAAGTCCACAGTATCATCAATGAACATTTCATCAATTATATGACGTATTTCTTCGTCTGTTATATTTTCAACAATTTCTTGTTGTTTCTCTGAAGAAAGATATGAAAATACTTCTGCTGAAGTATCTTTAGGAAGAATTCTAAATATTTTAAGACTTTGTTCTTTAGTAAGATCCTCAAAAAGTTCGGCAATATCTACTGGATTTTCTTCCATAAGTGATTCTTTCAATTTTGCTAATTGATTATTTTTTAGGAAAAACAAAACATTTTCCATATTCCACCTCCATTTCTAAAAATTTTGTTACACATATAAGGGTAGCATTTTCTTAGAAAAAACGCAATATTTGTTTATAAAAAAATTTAATATCTAAACAGAAAACTTTTAATTATGCTGTAAATATTGTATAATAATTAAGATAGAGAGAGTTTAGGAGGATAAAAGTGAATGTAAAGCAAAGGGCCATTGGTCTTATACAGGAAGTTGAAAATGGAAAATATTCCAATATAGCTTTGAATGAATATTTTAAAGAAAATATTCTAAATAGAAAGGAAAGAGGCTTTATAACAGAACTTTTTTATGGTGTAATAAGAAAAAAAATATTTTTAGATTATGAAATAAATAAAAGAGTAAGCTCAATAAAAAAAGATTGGATAAGAAATCTGCTTAGAATATCAATATATCAGATTACATTTATGAAGAGTGATAATAAAGGAGTGGTATGGGAAGCTTCTGAATTAGCTAAGAAAAAATTTGGTGTGCCAGTAGGTAAATTTGTAAATGGAGTCTTAAGAGGATACTTAAGAGAAATGGACAATGATATAAAAGAGTTGAGAGAAACAGATAAGTTAGATATTCTTTTATCATATCCAAGATGGTTCTATGAGAAAATAAAAGAGGAATATGGGGAGAATACAGAATTATTTTTAGAATCACTGAAAAAAATACCTTATATAAGCTTTAGAGTGAATACTTTAAAATATAGTGAAAAAGAATTTGAAAAACTGCTGTTGGATAAGGATATAGAAATAATAAAAAAAGTAGATACAGTATATTATTTAGATTCAGGAATTTTACTATATAGTAATGAATTTAAAGATGGGAAAATAATAGTACAAGATGCCTCATCTTATCTTTCTGCCAAAAATTTAAATCCAAATGAGCAAGATTTGGTTTTAGATACATGTAGTGCACCTGGAGGAAAGACAGCAGTACTAGGTGAATTGATGGGGAATAAAGGAGAAATTTTAGCTCTAGATATTTATCCTCATAAATTAAAGCTAATAGAGGAAAATTGTAAAAAATTAGGAATAGATATAGTAAAACCTATAAAAATGGACGCAAGAAAATTAAATCAACAAGGTAAAAAGTTTGATAAGATATTAGTAGATGCTCCTTGCAGTGGATATGGTGTACTCAGAAAGAAACCTGAGGCTATATATAATAAAACTCCTGAAAATATAGAATTACTATCAGAATTACAATTTGAAATACTTGAGTCAGCTTCACAAGTCCTTAAAGATGATGGAGAACTGGTATATAGTACCTGTACCATTTTAAAAGAGGAAAATACAGAGAATATAAAGAGATTTTTAGAAAAGTATCCAGAGTTTGAAACAGCAGAAGTGTATATTCCAGAAAATGTAAAAGGAACTTATGACGAAGCTGGTGGATTTACAATAGATTATAATGAAGATATTTTAGATGGATTCTATATTGCAAAAATCAGAAAAAAGAGGTAAAAAATGTTAGAAGAATTAAAGGAAGCCAATGAATATATAGCAGGAAAAATCAAAGAAAAAGATGAATTGATTCTTGAGATGGAAGCATATGCTCAAGAATATAATGTTCCAATTGTAACAAAAGAGGTAGCTGAATATTTAAGATTTTTAGTAAGCAGTTACAAAATTAAAAATATTTTGGAGATAGGGACTGCCATTGGTTATTCAGGCATACTTATGGCTAAAGAAATTAAAGAGAATAATGGAAAACTCTATACTATTGAAATAGATGAAGAAAGATACAATCTTGCTCAAGAAAATTTTAAAAAATCTGGATTGAGTAATATTATCTCTATTAAAGGAGATGCACTGGAAGAGGTAAAAAAAATAAATGATACATTTGATTTCATATTTATAGATGCTTCAAAAGGACATTATATGGAATTTTTTGAAGATTCATATAAATTATTGAATGAAGGTGGAATAATCTTTATTGATAATATAATGTTTAGGGGATATCTATATAAAGAATATCCGAAAAGATTCAAGACTATTGTAAAAAGGCTGGATAGTTTTATAGATTATCTTTATAAAAGAGATGATAGATTTGTACTTCTTCCTTTTGGAGATGGTGTAGGTCTTTATTTTAAGCAAAGAGAAAAAGTATGAAAAAAATTAATTTAAAAAATGAAAATATGAATATTTAGATAATAAAAAAGAGGATGAAAAATCATCCTTTTTTTTCTTTGTACATAATATAATCAGCTAATAATCCACTAAAAGCTAAATGCCAGCTACTTTTATATTTCTCATAATAAATATCTTCTTGGAGATTGAAAGTATTTTTAAAAGCTTCAAGGAGTTCCTTGTTACCATATAATTCTATGTGTTCTTTATAAAATTCTACTTTGAAATTTGAGATATCATATTTTATAATAAAATCACTAATAGCATTTTTTAAGTTAGTAACCTTGGAATTATAAATAACTCCAGCTTTTAAATTTCTAACAAAAACACTATGGATATTTTTTAAAATAAAATATTTATGTAAAGAATACCCTTGTTTGAATATATTAAAGACAGTATCTATTTCTTTATAATTACTATAGAGAGGATAATCTTTTTTAAAGTCTTTGACTGTATATTCAATATAGTCAATATCAATAAAATATGAAATATTATAAAGTGGGGGTATTTCCAATGAATTGTTATCAGCAAAATATAAAAAAATTTTTTTGGTTAACAATTTTTCTAATTTACCTATAGAGTATTTTTTATTAACTTTGTTTTTTAAAATAGAAGTCATGCTTACCTCCAGTTAGAATTTTAAATGAATATAAAATCTATAGTCATTTATAAATTCGATTGAATCTATTATTAATTTAAAAAAGGCATTGAGCTTTTCTGGATCCTTTTCTTTTTTTATTTTATTGAAATATTTTTTTAAAATTGTTTTATTATTTTTTTTAGCTTCTTGTGAATTGATTACCTTTGTTAAAGAATTTATTTTATTTTCTATAAATTCTTTGTTTTCAGATAGTTCAACTATAAATTTTTCATATAAGTTTTCAGATAGTTTTCCGTTCATCAACTGTCTTGCTAAAACTTCTTCTTTTGCAGAAAGAGAAGAGAGTTCTTTTTTATAATATTTTAACTGCTTTTCAAAGTCATTTTTATTTGTATCTATATCATCTACATTAAAAGAAAGAATTAACTCTTCTAAGGATTCAATAACATTTATAAAAAGTTCATTTTCATGAATGATTGAAAGAGAACAATTTCTTATTTTTCTATCTTTACTATTACATATATAAACATTGGTAATTATTGGAGTATCTCTTTTATAAAAATATTTTTTTTTATGAAGATACATTTTTTCACCACAAGTACAAATTAAGAGATCTTTAAATATATAGCTTCCTTTATTTGTTTCTCTTTTTATACTTTTAACTTTATCTTGAACTAATTTAAAAGTATAATCATCTATTATTGGTTCATGAATCCCAGGTAAAACATCAAATTGTTTATGTTCAATTCTTTTTTTATTTTTAAATTCAATTTGTCTAAATTTTAGTTTTCCATTATAAACAGGATTTACAAGCATTCTCATTACTCTTTTACATTCAAATCCAAATAATGCAGATAGATAAAATCTTGTTTTTCCTTCTAAAAATAATCTAAATATTTCTTTTACTTTCTCAGCTTCTTCTGGGTTTATTATTAATTTTTTATCTACTAATTTATAACCAAATGGAGCAGGACCACCAGTCCAAAAACCATTTTTTGCCATTTCTTCCATTCTGTCTTTTACTCTTTTGGCTGTTTTTCTTCCCTCTCTTGCATCTAAAAGATTTAAAAGTCCAGCTAAAAAACAATCATCTTCATTTGTAAGATCTATCCAACCGTGATTTAAGGTATAAACTCTAACATTATATAATTTTAATAAAGCATAAAACATATGGTGTTCAATTTCATCTCTAGTAATTCTAGAACTTTCATATAGGATTAGTATATTAATTTTTTCTTCTTTTATATCCTCTTTTAATTTTGTATATTCTTCTCTATCTTTTGAATAGCCAGATTTAATATCTTTATATATTTTATAATTGCTATATCCAAGTTTTTTGGCTTCTTTTTCACACAGAGAAACAAGTGTGTCAATATTTTGCTTCTCTGTACTTTCTCTGCAATAAATAGCTACATTATTCATTTATTTCCTCATTTGCCATACTAAGAAGCAAACTAAGGATTTTTTCTTGATCTTCTAAAGTTGCATCAGCTTTTCTTATTATATTATTAATCATAGTTTACCTCCTTATATTTAATTAAAATTGGTATAAATTTCTTGAATCTATATTTTTCATTTCACATAATTTGACAAAACCAAATATAGAATTTAAAGCTTTTATAAAAATATCTGATTTTTGGTATAAAGTAAGTTCTTCCCAAGACTTTTCTGAAATACATAAATCAAAAGATATATTAACACTTTCCTTAATAGCAAGAAGTACATTATATAATTGTAAATTACTTGCTTTACATTCTATAAAAACTATTTTTTCATTTAATTTAATCAGCATTTTATAACACTTCCTTTTTTAATTCTCATATAATTTTGAAATATTTAGTTTTTAATTTGAATAAAGGACTAAAGTTCCAAGTAATTTCCATTCAATCCTTTTTTCTAAAATTATTTTTTGTCATTTTAAGTCCTCCAAACACAGATTTTTTTTACTAATATTTTTTTCTTTAATATACTTACTTTCAATTTCTATTCCAATTTTTTTTAATGCTTCTATTTTAGAGTTATACTTTTTCAATAAATATTTTTCATATTCATCAAGAAAAGGTTTTAATATTTTTATTTCTTCTTTTTCTGATGTTGTTATTTCCACTCTTTTGTCCTTGCCTTCTTTTTTAGAAAGCCAAGTTCCTTCAATAGAAATTGATTCAAAATTTTTTATATTATTTTTAAATTTCAATACATCATCTATAATCATTTCAAAATTTTCTATTTCTTCAAGTGTTTCTCTCACTTCGATGATTGTCATTTTATTCCCTCCATTTTTTTACCAAACCATCAATTCTGGATTTTCATACATATAACCTAAAATTATCATTTTTTCCGTATCAGAAATTCCATTTTGTATAGTAGGCAATAAAGTATCAAATGTATCACTAACAAAACAAAAACCTGTCATTTCAGCTATATGCCTTTTTTTGTCTATTCCTATTATTTTCTTTTTAAATTTTTTGTTTTTACAAAGGAGTTTTCTTTTCCAACCAGTGTTTTCAATCTCTATTTCTAAAATATCTCCTTCAAAAATTTCAATATTATTTTTATCTCGAAATCCAGTAGAATACATTATTTTATAAGTTTTAAAAATTTCTGTTAAAGTTATAGCAGGAACATTTTCAATTTTTAGCATTTTTTTATTTGTTTTATCCCAAAATCTTAAATTATGATTTTTCATTTAAGCCTCCTTGATTTATATATTTTTCTTTTCTTTGCTCAAGTTTTTTCTTCCAGGCTTCTATATCTTCATCAGTTAAGATGTGCTCCTCAATCAAATGTGAGGTAAAGCTTATAGAAGCTTGAATCATATCAAGAGCTTCATCACATAATTTTTTTCTATCTTCTGCCTTTTCTGCTGGGTGAATATCTGTTTCTATTTTGTCATAGGCATAATCGTTATTAGCGTTATTGAGCTCGTTAAATTCTTCATAAACTTTTTGAAAATGTTTATCTGTAGATACTTTCATCTTTCCAAACTCCATGGTAAATATACTTAAATCTAATTTTGTTTTATTCATTTATTATCTCCTTTTTAAAATATTGTATTTTGAATAATTTTTTTATTTTTCTCTCTTTCTTCTAAGGCTAAAATCTCATATTGGACTTTATTGGTTTTAGTAATATATCTTTTTATAAGTTTTTTATTCTCTAGCTTAGAGCATATATCAGATATTTCAATTACTCCATAGCTGCTGCCTAATTTACTTCTTAATTCTTTATTAGATAGCTTTCCATTGTGTAAGATAAGACAATAGTAGACAGCCATATCTTTAAGTTCTATTTCATATTTTTTAGCTTCTTCTAGGTTTATAATCATTTGCCTTTCCTCCTATCTGCTTAAAATTTTTATAACCGCTGCTCCCAGAAGAGAGCAGCATATAAAATAAATTATTAAAAA
>ERZ860059.170-NODE-170-length-51891-cov-2.827533_pt1 | contig 51891 bp, 68 predicted proteins | sample MGYA00510113_ERZ860059 | MGnify/ENA primary metagenome ERZ860059 (study PRJEB30046, sample SAMN00715190) | human gut metagenome | study: EMG produced TPA metagenomics assembly of the A metagenome-wide association study of gut microbiota in type 2...
CGTTAGTTGAATCAAACTTTGTTTATGCCATTCGGCGGGTAAATGTATTCCTGACCTGAAATAGCTATGTCTATTCTTCCCGGAGCAGCATTGTGAGCCGCTTCGCTCGGTGTAGTCCTTGTATTCAATAGTAATTGAAGTAACTGTTTTAGCATTTAAGCTCCTTTTCCGGGGCTTAAATGCCCCGTGTTAGTTTGGTGTTAACTTGAAAATTCTTAAGAAGTTTCCAGACCCGCCTAAGGTGTATCCGATCTCATCACCTTTTCTTGCAAAGATAGAAATCGCTGCGTTGTAAGATGACCTCCTAACTGTATATAAAGACGTCGGAGAGGGTTGTCCCACAATAGATAGCTGGACGGGCTGAACTTCCTGTCCTGAGTCGGTATTTGTGGATACCCCGACTATCAGCGCGTCATAGGGGAGGACATACCTGCCCGTGCTTACCCAAGTTGGTCCTGTGCTATCAGGCACACTTACCTGAACATATGACGAGTAATCAGGCACACCTAGGCTGGAAGCGTCAACTCCATAAACTGTAGTACCCCCCCCCGCTTACAGCGCGTTTAGGCACAAACAGACTGCACAGCAAACTGGCTAATTCTTTAAGCATGGAAAAAACCTCCTTGTCTCATAGAGTTGCGGGCATCAACTGCCTGTTCTAATTCATAGGCCAAAGCATCCGGAAATTCCGGGTAGCCGATAAAAGGAAAACCTGGTTGATCCGGAAGATCTTTGAGCGCTTGTCGATAATCCAATAATTCCTGCCGATCTTGGTCTGTTAATTGAGCTCTCTTTGCCCTGGCTGCTGACTGCACGGTAATGTCAGGGAGCTGGACGTATTTGTCGGTGTCAGAAATTCGAGCATTACGCTCTCCTCTAACCTCAAGCTCGTAACGCTTCTTGATAAAGTTATCATCCAGTTCCGGGAGCTCCGCCGATAAATAGAAATTCCCGTCAGCGCTCTGAAAATAACCTTTAGGACTGGGCTCCATTTTCCAGAAGTTGATTATGGTGCCATCACCCCTTTTGAATTTTTCAGAAAGCTTGTAATGACTCTTGGCGAACGCCTCGTCCTTCGGATCAGTAAAGGCATGCTGACCGGGAGAATTGGAAGAGACTACAACTTTACCGTCTGAGTCCTTCAGTGAGTATTTTGCCAGCGGCTGGCTCATTGCCTTGGCGAGCATTTCCTGCCTAACTTGTTCTAAGGTCTTCATTGTTTATCCTTCGGAATTGTTTAATTTGTCGATGGCGTTTCTGACTCAGCAGCGTTTTTGGCGTCATCAATTTCTTGCTGGGTACCACCGTTTTCAAGGATCAGTTCTTCGAGAATCGGGCAAACGTAATCATCAACACGGCCGTCAAAGCTACTGTCTGCCCAAGCATTTACTCCGGCACCAAATGCAATATTGTCTCTGGCCGTCTGCTGCTGAGTTGTGGTTAATGACTGACTTGCCTGATATGAAACAGAAGGCGTGAGGTCTGTGTAATCTGCAGATAAGAGCGCTGTTCCGGCCGAAGAATCAACCGAAGCGATCGTAAACATTCGGCCATCGGTTCCAACAACTGTATCTCCGGCCTTGATGTTTCCCTGTGGCTTAAGATCAGCTATCTGGATCGTTCCGGATACGGTTAAAGCCTGGTTGATCACGCGCACCGCATAAGCACTTGCGGCCGCTTCAAGGGCTTTCGTTTCTGCAGTTTGTGCTGCTGTCTGAGCAGTAGTTGCCGCTGTCTGAGCCGTCTCTGCGTTACCCTGTGCTGTCTCTGCCGCCTGCTGTGCGGCTTGTGCAGTTTGCACTGCCTGTGCCGCATTGTTAGCCGCAGTTTGTGCGCTCGTCGCAGAACCCTGAGCGGCTGTCTGTGCCGCAGAAGCAGATGTTTGGGCACTGTTAGCCGTATTAACTGCGATCGTTGAGGCGTCGACCGCGGACTTAGATTGCGCAATTGCGGTCTGGATGTCAGCATCCCAATCATCGACAGTCTGCTTTAGAGTCGCAACCTTCTCATTTGCCGCATTCGCCTCTGCCAAGGCATTCGAAGATGTTGAGTTAGCGGTCTGTGCAGTTTGCCTGGCCTCTTTAGCGATTGACAGAGCCTCTTCGGAATTATCTGAAGCCTGATCTGCATATTGGCCAATGTTGTTAATCGCATCTTCCGTCTGCTGCAGAACTTCCGGGCCGCTTATTACTCCGGTACCCGTCGGCGTGTAGTGAAATTGAAATTTCTTATTTGCCATGATCTTTTACTCCGGCAACCTGAGAAAGTATGCAAGGGTGTAAAACGGAGGTTCGTTTGAAACTCCCGTAATCGCGACATTTGCATTTAGCGTGTGCGTGTGGGTTTGACCGCTGCCGGTATTCCCAATCGAAAGGGAATGGGTATGAGCTCCATTAGTCGACGTTTGTCCGGACCAAGTTTTAGAGGCGTCAAAACTAAGATCATTTTGATTGCCATTGTTTCCTTCTGATTTGTTGGCGTTACCGGCGCCGCTTCTAGTGAATGCTCCGCTGGCCCCATAGCATTCGTTCTCTCCCCAGAATGATCCGGTGATGTTCATTGTTCCACGGGTATGAGCATGGTTTCCTGCGCTATTAGCGCTTCCGGTATGCGTATGGACAGGTAACTGTGCAACAGTGAGAGCCGTTCCTCCAATTGTTCCGTTGACGGCAAGATCTTGAATTTCGATCGTTGCAGATCCGCCCGTTGCCCCAGCGTCCTTAGGAAGGGATCCCTTAACAAACTTTCCTACTAAATTTGGAGTGGTTCCTCCACTTCCGTCCGAACCTCCGTCGCATAAAACCCAGCCCGCATCAGCCTGGGTAGTTCCCCAAAAAATAGGATTCCTGTTTCCCGTTCCTCCAAGCGCCACGTTATAAAAAGGAACAACGGCGCCGGCTGGAACTGTGATGTCAATATTTTTCCAGACTGCTCTGTTTGTTCCGGGTGCCACCTTTGTGCCGGAAGGACCGTTTGGCTGCAGACATCGGTACTTTGTTCCGTTCTGCATGACCTCATTGCCAACCTCGTAGTCCAGTAGGGCTGAGTAATTCATGATTCCACCCTGCTGGAACCACACTGCAAACTGAGAAATAAGGAGCAAGATTCCATTAAAGTCATCTTTATGCGGAGGAATGCCGCCCTGTTCAATCGGCACTGCATTGACCTGGCCCCAGCCCTCCTGGACAGACAAGCGCCCGGTTCCTGCTTCAGTCGGAGTCAAGGGAGGAATTGTGTATTCCCCGTTAGCTGCCACAACTCCGGGAATTTGAAATTTAGGATAGTTGCTCATATATCAATAACCTTTGAAGGATTGAATACGCCCTGATTGAAGGGAAGAAGTTTTGATCCGTAGAAACCAAAGACCAATGTGTTCGGAACAACAGCTTCGACATTGGCTAGAACGCCCGCAGGCCTATTCAAAAGTCCGTAGTTTTTAAGAATCGCAATTTGAACTGAGTTCGGCTCACCCACAATTCGGATGTTGATGGTCATGTCCTGATAGTCGTTTACGAATGCCGGAAGACCTATCAATCGAGTAAGCAAAGAGTTGATGGTTTCTGCCGTTGAGTTCGAAACGTTCACAACAGCACGATAAAAAATCAGGAAACGGAAAAACTCATCATCCAGCCGAGTGTCCTGACCGTCGACAACGAGGTTACGATTCACGCCAACGCGTTTGCCCCACCAATCAAGCCAAACCCCGGAGGCAGTATCAGGATTCAATATGAAATTAAAAAACGCGTCCAGCTGAGGGGACGCGTCTAATTCCGCATTGAAAAGTAACCCTAATTGTCTATATCGCTCGGAGTGCGAATACTGCGACTGGAGCGCAATAGAAATAAGCGATCGGACATTTGAGAGTTTTCGAAAATCCTCAACACTCAGAATGTTCCGCCAAGTTGCAGAATCAGCCATTTTTAGCCTCCTGTTTGAAACACCAGAGACACGTCCGATTCTTGAATCGTGGGCTCTACGTTCGCAGGAATTTGGACACTTGATCCGAAAGCCCCAGAACCTAAAGCAACTTGGATGGATGCAACCGGAACCGCTGTTGCTGACTGGATTGCGGCATAGAACCGAGATGCGTATACAGTTGAAGCTAGAGAAACGCGGTCATTCGCTCCTTGTCCAAGAACGTCATTTATTACAGCTTGGATGACGTTGTTCTTCTCGGTCGGATTCATTGAAGTGGCAAAGAATTCGATCTTGACCTTAAGAGCTTGGTTCTGCGGTCTGACAATGTTGTAGACGTAAGTTGCGTTGTAGAACCTAGAGTCTGTGAAAGAAACCTGATAGGTTCCGGTAGTCCCGCACCCTGCGTCCTTTCGCTGATAGATCGTTTGAGCGATCTGCTCATCCTCTCCTCCAACGATGGCAACGAGGATGGAATGAGGATTGATGCTTACGCCGAACTGCGTGATAACCGCATTCGTCGGATTCTCTAAAACTCTGACATCGAGAACGCCTTCAAGCGCTGCTAGGTTTGCCTCGATTGCTTCAACATATCCAGTCGCGTTGACAGCATAACTTTCAACCATTCGATTTCTTAGTTCTGCATCAGTCTCTTCATCTCGACCGACTACGCCAGCGGAAGGATTGGTGATGGTGTCCCATCCTGCAATTGTCGTGACGATCCTGTTCACTGCTCCTGCTGCCACTTCTAATGGGCCGTGTTCGATAGCCGTAAAGGTCGTTGTGACACTCCCAGTGTCTCCGATGCGTGCGCCTGCTGCCGCCGAATGTCTGTATTGATTGCCGAGGGAGTCTTGTGCAATGGCCCCATAGGGTATTACTGTTCCCCTCAAGCCTGTCAGAACGCAATTGACAACTGTAGGTTCGGAGATTTTCCGGTCTAGACCATAAAGAGCTGCAAGTGCATCTAAGAATTTTCCCGTTGCGAGATCCGGATTAACCATATTCGATAGGAAAAGAATCTCAGAGTTTTTGGCCTCGATTTCGGCCACAATCAGATCAAGAACCTGTCCCATCGGAGAACCGGGCTCGATGTTCAAAAGCGGATCAGTCGGCGATGTTTGAAACGCCTGCTGGATCCGGGAGCCGAGATCAGAACGAATCTCTTGCGTGCTCGGCAGTTCAACGCCGACAAGTGGATTAAAAATGATTTGAGCCATAATTTTTAGAACACAAAAGAAACTGTTTCGTCCTGTTCGGTTGTGATCGTGATTTCCCCGTGGAGTGTTCTCGTTTCCTCATCGAATTCGGTAATGTCCACAGAATCAACTGACCTCACACCATCAACCCTATTTCCAGCCTCATGAATCAATTGAGCAAGGACGGAGGAATCCAGCTTTTTCGCGAGCTGGGCTTCCTTCCATGCAATGCCGTTGGCCTGCTGGAAGTAAGCATCGTTCGTCCACAACCGAATCTCATTAGCTAAGTTCTGGGCTATTGCCAAAGCTCCGGACGTTAAAAGGATGTTCCCTTCTTTCGTCAGCTGAAGATCCCACGACTGAGGATTCAGAAGAGCTGTTTTTGCTGTATGCGGCATGATCTAACTTCCTCGTTTACTGCGGGGTGCCGGTGCTTGAATTTCCGCTCTGGACACCTGTGTGCGTGTGGCTGGTGAGGCTGATGCCCTTCGCATTTACATCCCCTGTAAATGTTGCATCAGCGCCGCCAGAACCACCGCCGGAAATCGGACCGTTCAAATTGATCTGAGCAGAGTTAACTGTGAAACTAGTGCTCGCATTAACCTCACACTCCGGCGCCTCCATCGAGATCTTTGTCGGAGCTTTAATCTTGATAGTTCCTTCATCTTCCAAATGAATGAAAACTTCCGGAGCTTTTCCCCAGAATCCTCCGATATAGAACGAATCGGACGGATCAAATTTTCGATAAGTTGCAGGAACCTTTGGAGTCGTGCTGCCGTTGATGTTTGAAATGTCATGCTTTGCCACAACTGCCAACCCGATGTCTCCCACCTTAGGATCACAGATAATCGCGGCTTTGCCATGCTGTAAACGAAAATACGGGAGCTTTGGAATAGTAGTCACTTCCAAACCGTCTCCTGAATTATTTCTTGGCTGGAGAAGTGGCTTGACCGTGACATATCCGGCGCCGGCTTCTTCTCCTTTACGTTCGACTGCCGTCACAACAACAGGCAGGGAGGTACTTACCACTTGAGAGATCAGCGAACGAATAAAAAACTCCATCGAGTTCAACGGATTGCTGGAGGCGAAGTTGTCATAGTTCGCACTAAGTTCTTTATCTGACATTTACCACCTCGGATAAATTCCGGAGATTGAAGTTTTCCAAGAACCACCGGCTGGATCATTCGCACTCAATTCATGTTTTAGGGAGACGATCTTCCAAGTTCCGGAAGCATGAGGAACGATAGATTCCAGTTTAAAATTCGCTCCAATCCTCAACTCCGGACGGAAAAAACATGAGACGTTGATCCCATTGTTCGAGAATGTTGGGTAACCAATCATGCCGTTGGAGGAGTTAATCAATGGCAATTCGCCTTGTGTCTTCCGGCTTCCTTTCTTCGGCATGAGAACAACTTTCTCATCATCAAACAAGAGATTTGCACCAACTGCATCGGCAATTCGACGCATTTTTGTCACTGGGTCCCCGTTGATAATGCAATCTCGGATTGAAGCCGTGACTTCATTGTTTTCGAGGACGTATCCGACCTCATTTGAAATCTGCTCAATCAAGCCAGAAACTGTTTGGTTACCTGTAACAGAAATCGGAGGTTGAGGAACTAAGGCGGGAAAAAGACCACAATTTGCCTCGATCTTGAACACCGGACTCGGAGCTGTATTGAAATCCGCCCAGGCATTGATGATCTCGCCCTTGAAAATAACTGATAAGGTCTTCCCTTTCTGTCCTGCGGAAATATTGATTTTGTTCCGCTTCAAAGAAAAGGACTTGAAGCCGAGATGCGTCAGCCGCTCCATTGTGTTCAGAGACAACCCTTTCAGGACAACTGAGGCCTTTGGATATGCCGGACAACCTGATTTATCAATAGAGACAGACACAGCAAAGTCTTTAAAAGTGATCGCTTCTTGTCCGTCCATAGCGACCGTTACAGCGATGTCTTTCTGCGTGTATGTGGTCTCATTGAGCACCATTTAAAACCTCGTTCTCGCTTGCGTATACAAGGATCCAGCGGTCGTTTAACCCTTCATATTGGGGATCTGAATTGCCCAGCGTGTCGATCATTCTGAGTTTGCCTTTAAAGTTCGGCGAAGGATAAGTATTGATGTCAGTTCCCACGCAAACCTTGCGGCCTTTAAATATCTCGACTTCTTCACATGTCAGATTGCAGTACATGTGCTCGGCCACCTGCCTCAGGCTGATGACACAATTCTGACCGTCCAACACGACAGAAAACTCTTGCCACGGCAGAGCTGAAATATTGATTTGGATCATGTTCCACCACCATTGCAACCAGATGGTTAAAAAGGTTTCTACTTGCCGAGGCCTCCAGCCCATTTGATCAAGCTTTGAGCCATGGTTGGTTTTGTTTGGGCCTGCCCTGTGTTTACCTTGACTGCAGAAGTTGACCGCTTTGGCGAATATGCGATTTTCTGCTGGTTCAGATTGACCGTGATGATCTCAACGAAAGAGGCATGAATCGACAACATACAGGCATTGGAAGTCTGAGTTCTGGAGAAGTCATAGTGCTCCAGAGCCATATTCCGCCAGATTTTTGCCGGAGAAAAAATCGTACAAGTGTCTGTACTGTTCATTCTCCGGTCTAACATTGCGAGCGCCAAAACCTGAACGGCATAACTTCCGTTGAACAAAAATTCGACGTTTACCCGTTCAGGTTCCCGCACAATGTTGTAAGCAGCCAACTGGCCCTTTTCGATCGGTTCAGTCGGAATCCGAGAACTCTGGTCTGCGTCAACTGCAGCAATCGAAACGTAGGGAATAAACGGAAGCAGGTTGTTTCCAACGACTGCCCACGACAATCCCATGATTGAATTTATAGACGCCATCAGAAATCAACCCCCGAAGCGGCGTTATTCAACATGTCTGTTGACCCTTGCATGGCCTGAGAGACACCTTGATTAACTCCTTGAATAACTTGTTCCTTGTCCGGATTTCCGTTGAAATTGACTACAGTCTGGTTGGAAATCGGAGAGTTTATGTTTGTCGTTCTTCCTTTTTCTTTGACGACTCCTCCGGCATTTCCGGCAGTAGCCCCAGCCGGTGCCACCACAGCCTTCTTCTTGTCATCGCTTCCGAACCAGTTCATGGGATTAACCCACGAAGGCATTTCAAAATTTGTGATGTCTGACAGGGCACTGGAGATCCAGTCAACGATCGGCTGAATGCTGCTTTTGATAGATTCAAAGGCACCAACAAACTTATCCCTTAATCCGGATACAGAGTTGATAACCTTCGCGATAACCTCAGCAACCTTCCCAATCGTCAGAACGATTGTCTCGACAGCTACCTTGATGACAGATCCGAAAGCCTGCAGGAAAAGATCTCCGACAGGCTTTAGGGCGTCCATCAGATCTTGGATGGCTTTCCACGCATCTTGGAAGCTTTTGCGAAGCTCCTTGATTTCATCGTCAGACGTGCCCATTGATCTGAGCATGTCTTCAAACGCGCTTGGTCCGCCTTTTGCAAAACTGATTAGGTCATCTAATGCAAGGGCTAAAGCAACAATGCCGGCAACAACCAACCCAACAGGGCTGGCTAATAAACCCAACGCCTTCCCACCCAGCATTAACGCCGACTTCGGACCTAAAGCTAATGCCGCGGCTCCCGCAACCAATTCCAGTGCTATTTTGATGAATTCACTATGTTGCGCAACAAAGTCCGTGAACTCACCAAATTTTTTCATCCCCTTATCGACATACGGAAGAAACACCTTGGCAACCTGATTGCCCAGGTTCTTCATCGACATGGTTGTGATTTCCCATTGGATTTTGAACCGTCTGGCGTTTTCCGCGTCTTTAGGAGACAGGGCCATTTGCCGGTACTTCCCAACAAGCTCGTTCATTTGCTTGTTGTTTTGAAGGAACACCGCAGCACTTTCCCGGGTAAGGCCGAGATACTTCAGGGCATAGTTGGCCTGGGCATCATTCATGCCATTGAGCTGTTTTCCCATGCGCAGAAAAACAGACGCGCTGGCGCCGGTGCGGTCGGTGAACGATTTCAGAGCATTAGTGAATGCATCTGCAGAACCTCCCGCAGCCACGTTCGCTTTTCTCCAAGCATCCAGCTCAGAGACATTCATCCGGACTTCTTTTGAGAGCTTGTCTAACTTATCGCCCTCATCAATGAAGTTTGTGAACATCATCTTGGCGCCGAACATGGCCGCCAAGGGACCGGCATATCCCTTTATCGCTGAGAAGACCTTTGAGGCCATTGAGTCGAGTTTTTGCAGGGCCTGAGATCCCTGTTTCGCTCCCTTCTCAATGTCTTTTCCAGCCTTTTGGCCTGCTTGAGAAGCTTGCCTCATTGAAGCAGTAGCAGCATCAGAATTATTTTTGACTGATTCGACTGCCGCAGCCGTTTGATCGCCAATCGGATTGCCCAGAAGTTCATCAAGATTGTCTCCGGCATCCGCAGACTTTTTGATCAAGAAATCGATCTTCTTTGAGAGACTATCGAAAAACTCAATGATCCCATCGGCATTTAAACCAATGTCGATTAACAGACTGTCAGTTGTTTTTGCCATTTTCTAATCCGATTTATTTGCAAGCCACGCGTTGTAGTTTTTGACTAGAAGGATCTCATCGAGCTGGTACGCTTCTTCAAGCGTGATCGTCGTCTGCAACTCCGTTAAGGTTGCCATTCCTCCGGATATAAGCCGGGAGAACAAAGGCGGGAAGTTGCTAACTTGAGCAACTCCCCGAACCTTCGCGCAATCTGCTAGGAACTCGGCTCTGCGTGGGAGAACAGTTTCCCGAAATTTTGAAAAAAACTGAAGTTCACCTTCAGGGATTCCACACGAAGGCGGATCAAAGTCATCGGGTTACTAATGTAGCCGTCGGCATCGTCATACGAAAATTGACGCTCATTGTTACCATCAACCTTGTAGACACAAGTCAGAAGCTCATCTAGGAGGGCCTTCGCTTCCATGTGAGGGACGGATGCCAGCGCCCTGATAATCTCTTTATACGATACAGAGGCATCTAAATCGAGATTTTTTCCTGTCAAAAGGAGAATCCGGATTAAGAGGTCTTCTGATTTCGTTGCAGGGAACGGGTAAATTTTGAACGTCAGCTGCTTATCGCCGTCTGTCGTTTTGAAGATAACCGGCTCTCTCATTTAGATGCGCTCCATAGATTCGAAGTGGAATACCCAGGTCGTGGCAGCCAAGACTTTATTCAGTCCGGGCATCGGGTTTGCTGTCTGCAATACACCGTTGGAGAACTGGTAGGTCTTGCCAATTGATGGAATCTTGATTGTCAGATTGCAAACGTAAAGCTGTTTATTTGAGCTCATAGCCTCAAACAGCGTTGTAAATGCGGCCGCTGTCGGGGAGTTTGCTTCAAGCGTAATTGTGACTGGATAAATATTTGGTGTAACGCCGGCAGCCATACGACCGTCAACACCCATTCGGGTCTCGGCAACCTGCTGGGAATCGGCAACGATAGCCGCATCTGTGGAGAATCTTTCCAGTTTCAAACCGTTCGGGTAAAGCTCTTCAATCGTCATCACTGCTGACGCATTGGCGGATGTGATGTCAAAATTTTGTACGGGCATTTTTATTCATTCCTAAATGAAAAACCCGCCATCACGACGGGTCTTTGCGGTTGTGAAATTTTGATTACATGACGGCTGTCAAAGGCATCTCAATTCGTTGGATACTGCCTGCATAGGTGTACCAAAGTCCCAAGCGCGGGCTTCCTCGTTGAGTTCTCACATTTGCCGAAGGAGATTCAATGAGGTACCAGTAACCCTTGGAATAAAGATCCTGTTTGATCGTTGAATTATTGGTTTCCGTCAACAATTGCTGAATCTGAGAGTTGGACAGTGCTAGGCCTGTATCAATCACGCCATTGCGCTTGGCATCATTGATGGGATCGAGCAACCATGCCTCAACATAAGCAAAGCCAATAGCGTTGTAGGGTGCGCGATTGATTGCCGCGAACCCGTCCATGATCTGACGCTGTATGCGGGCTTTAAACCAAATCATGCCGTATAGGGCATCAATCCATTGATAGATTCCCGAGAGCAGGCAGCCACGGTTGATGAAATCAAATTCAGCGTTACGTGTTGCGAATGCGCCCACGTAATTGACCTTGAGATCGTCCAAGGCTTCAGCCACTTCGTCACTGAGAACGGAAGCCTTAATTCCGGAAGCAGATTTTGCGAACCACGTCTTAATTCCCTGAATTGCAGACCAATCGATTGAGGCGCCAACTGCGAGAAATGCGGCGGCATCCTGGGCAGTACCGTAAACCATCGCCAAACAGTTGTAATTACTTTCAGCTAATTGGGCGGCTTTCGTTGTGGACTGAGTAGATTGATCAAGCATCTTTGTGTCTGTGGACCAATCAAAGTACACGTAGTCATCATCAATGTCGGCCCAAGCCGCTAAAGCGGAAGCCTCAGCGACCTCTGTTGCATACAAGGTTGTGAATCCCACCCAGTTACGAGAAACAGAGGTGACAAGGTTCATATTCTGAGCCGGAGTCAGAGCATCAGAACCTTGAGAGAGAACGGCGCCGGAATCCTCTGTCAATCCGAGCAATGCGGAAACATCCGTTCCTGTAGTCGCCTTTGTCGCGAAGGAAATTGACGCTGTATCGCCTGTCTCTGTGGTGGTCAGAATGATGGCATTTTGATCAGAATTAAAGGCGCCGGAAACCGCTCCTACTGCAGAAGCCAGCTCAGTGGCAACGTCACTGAAAGACTTAGCCGTGGAGAAGTCGAGGTTCACGACTTCTTTTTCTGTGCCGTTGACCGAAATCGTCAGGGAACCGGTCTTGATTGCTGTCAGCTCAGAAAGTTGAGCAGTGATCGGAGCTGACTTAATCCAAGCGGCAGCATCTGCATTGATTCTGCGAGCTACAAAAAGACGCTGAATCGCCCTCTGCTGATTGTTTACGCCAGAGAAGTACTGATTTGCAAAGTCTGCCTCAGGAGATTCAACACCAAAATAATTCCCGACAGCGGCAGCAGTCACAAATTCCAGTGCCGGAGAATCTGCAGGAATCAGAGCATTCTGGGTCAGCAGCAGACCGTTTGTTTCAAGATCGGCGCTCCCAGCTCCAATAATGCGAGGGGTGATAGAAACCAATCGATTAGCATTGATTGACATATTTTTCCTCAAAATAAAAAAAGCGCCCGTTAAGGCGCTGACGATAATTGCTGAGGTGCTAGCTGAGAGCTACACCAATTAAGAGGCCGTTAATACACGGCTCCTTTAGGTAAAGGTTTAGGGTCTTCTATAGGTGTTCCGCTTAAGTAAGCCTCCACCACTCGAAGTTTTTCCTCTTCGTTCACCGGATAAAGACTTCCCCAAGCATGGAGAATTGGAATCTCTCCAAATTTCTCCTCATATTTGTCATAGAGTTCCTCGTTAGAGAGAGACATCAGCCGATCGACTTCTTTTTTGTCCATAGTTTTTCCTCGCTATCGGGAAGCTAATTCTTTAAGCATTTCATTGAATACATTATAAGATTTTGGGAGATATTGTATTATTATTTTTATTGCTTGCGGATTTGTCACGGTATCCTGATAGAAATTTCCAAAGGCCTCAATAGCCAAGTTGGGGATTTGACCGTTTGGATCTTTCTTCCAATATCCTCGGTCGAAATGACCGTAGTCAAACAACCGTGGTTTATTTAAAACGCCCCCGGCAAGATCACTGATCGTTCCACGCTCTTTTTCTGGTAACGACCTAATCTCCTTAGAGAAGGCTCTTTCCGTATCTTCTTTTAACCCAGAGTAGCTTGGCTTGTAAAAGCCTCCGCCTGCTTCTATTGATTTTGCAGTTTGAACTTCTCTATCAACATCTCGTCCGACAGATTCAAGGAATTTTCTATGCCTTTCAAATACTTCAGAAGCTTTCAAACCTTTGCGGCTGACTTTCTTTAAGTCCTTTTTGAAATCCTCCATCGGACCGTAAATTGTCTGCTTCATCTCCGACTCAATTGTTTGAGGGAACAGACCATTTTTGTACTCGGTAGAGAAATAGGTTTCATTCGGTTTACTGGAGTTCATTGAATCGATGGCATGACCAGATTCATGAAAGAAAATCCCATGTGGCATCTCATGTCCGGCGCCCTTTGAACTCTCATCTGCATTGAAGCAGATGCCTTTTCTTGGATCAAAGAACGCATCTGCTCCTCCAATACTGCGTGGAGATGTATTGGTGTCTCCAATTGTTATCTTATTTTCAGATTTGTTCCAAAGTAATTTAGCGTCGTCGGAACTACACTTTGACAAGCTCTCATGGATTTGATCGTATCGGTCTTGTCCCAACTGTTTGTACACGGAGCCATTCTCGTAACCAGAGGGCCTTGTTTCAATGTTTCCCGTGTTCGTGTAAACAACGTGGTTCCTTTGTTTATTCCATTCCGGATCTCCAAAATCATTGGGCTGACGATGCCGACCTGCTTGGTTCTTCCAGGCAATCACTGCCTGTGCACCTTGAATTTCATTTTTCCCATGGTTTGCAACGCCGGAAATATGCCTTCCGTTATATTTGCCGCCCATGCCCGCCAAAACTTCGCCGGTTTGCTCATCCAGTTTAACGTGCGACCCTTTTTTCTCAGCCCCATTTGGCTTGACGGTTATCCACTTTGCGGCATCCTTAGCATCACCAGGGTTTGTTGCGTAAGTTCTCCCAAGCCCATACATTAGTCCGAGCTTGAATGCTCTCCCAAGTTTGAAAGCAAGTTGCTCGTTCATTCCTTTTCCTTCGGCGGGTAGCTCACATCAACGTTTTTCAAGTCCACATCAACCGCACTAAAGAAGCCCATCGAAACTTTGATCTGACTCTGCATGCTGAGGTGAATCATCAGCGTGGATCTCCGGACATAGTTATCGGAGTCCCCGATGATGGTTGTGTCTCTCGGGTCATCCGCATGAAGCAGGCTGATTCCTCTATCAACGAAAAACTGGACGCCGACCTGAGACCTGCATACAGTCTCCAAGGCCTGAGCTCTCAGCATCGCATTCACGCCGTCGGAGCCGTTTAGCGTCGAAGCGTAGCAATCGACCTGAACCAAGACTTCTGTAGTCGTTGAGAGGTAAACATTGTCATCGGTTTGGTCTTTCGTCCAATCCTCAGCGCTCGTTCCATGACGAACGCTGGAGATGTAGGAATAGATGACGTAATCGTTCCCCTCAGGAGGCAATGCCAGATTGTTCTGGTTACCGTAGAAAATGTTTTCCGGCGCCACTTCCGGAACTGCAAATATCTCAAGAAATTCTTGGATCGCTGTCCGGATGTTCGGGGTCAGGTTTTGTGCTTTCATCTTCATCCTCGGCGATATTCAGCTTCTGAGGCGTGGTTTGGAATGTGCAGCGGACCGCCTCCCAACCGGCGTCCGAAAAATCCTCGATCACCGCAGTGATCAACCACTGGCCTCCCTTGGAGTCTTCGACATAATCTCCCGACCTCGCTAATGGCCTATAGATTGCCCAAGGTCGCTGCTTCTGGTCGCTCGATGCGAAGAGGTACAGGCGCCGGATGATGGTGTTCTGTCCGGCTAAGTTGGCATGATCCAACGCACTATCGCCTTCGCTTTGAAAATTCCCTTGAATCTCCTCTGCTGGTGCGTAATACGCTTGGACAATCCCTCCTACATTCTTTTGGCCGACCGATCGATACAGCTTGAAGGTTTCGTCTGCATAGTTGGCGTTAATCGCCTGGCGGACAATTGCGTGTAGGTTGAGAGACATTAGGAAACCTTCCAGGTTATTGAGCTTTGCAGGACGCCACTCAGCGTTAGAGGCTTTGTGGTCATCACGTTGTTCGGGAGCGTTCCTTTTCCTTTAGCTTTCTTGGCCTTGTCCATTTCTCCTCTGGCCTGCATCAGTGCCATTGTTAGCTCTGATCGTTTGGGGAATGATCCAGCCGGAATACCTGCTTCTCGAATCGTTTGTTTGATGTCGTCGGTAGCCATTTGGCCCATGATGCCTAAGGAATGCTGAATGTCGAAAGTTTTGAGGAAACGAGACCTAAATTTCTCCTGCCAATCCATTCGTTTTTGAGCGTAGGTGGCTCGCATAAACGGACGCGGAGGCATGTAAAGGGTCGTGAATTTGCTGTTCGGAGGAAGTCCTAGCTGGGCTGACAGATAGTGTCCTTGCTTACTCGTCACTGATTGGGTCCACCCATATTCCAAATACATCCCAATGCTGGCAATGTCCGGAATCATTATTCCGACCTCAAGCTTCTTATTGGCTTCGGCCTTGAGTTGCTCTGACAGCTTTTTGAACGCATTGTTAGATGTGATGTTGATGCCCATCATCATCCCCACGGATGGTAATTGTTTCCCGGATAAACTCTGCCGCCGATTCGGTATTTGGCAGTCAGCGTCCAGTACATGGCGCCGCATTGGGTTTGAGCCCACCAATCGCCGACAAAAGTATTCGTTTTCAGAAGGTCAAAGCTGGTACTCACACTTCCTTGCGTAGCACTAGCAATCCTGCCAACCTGACTATTCGGCTGCTGGCTGAGGGTTAGCAGGTGGCAGGTGGCCAGATCAAGGAGCCGCTCTCTCGTATAGATCTTGTTGTCAGGATCGTAGGGAGCAAAGCTGTCGGCGTCCGTATTTCCTACGAACTCCACCGCCACATCAAAGTAGAACTGGAGAGTTTCGTCCGGGAATTTAACTTCATCCGAAAACGCAGGATGAAGAATTCGAAATTTTTCAGGATCAAAGACGACGACAGCCATTTTGTTAACCTTCTTCGTTCTTAACTTCTTCAACGTTGACCGATTCAGGATCTATCGGATTGAGCCCGTGAGAAGCTTCTTTTAATTCGTCCTCGCGGCCTCTGAATTCTTGAACGGATTTCATCTCAAGCAGGCACGGAATACCGCCATTCACGCCTGTGAACACAGCTTCTTGACCATGCATGCGCTTAATGTTTTCCCAGTCCTCTTTGTCGATCTGGAATGCGACTGAGTTTCCTTTGCCAAGCAAAATCCCGTCACGTTTTCCTCTAAGCGAATCATTAACGCCTGGGAAGATGATCGTCTTTGTTCCGCCATTGCCATTTGGCACATCATCAAATTTGAGGCCGTGTGCCAGAGTGCAAGCAATGATCACAGTGGACTGAGTTTTAGCAGCGCTCTTCTTCTGGGTATTGCTGAAATTGTCTGCGACAACCTTTCCGGATGTTGCTTTCTGAGTTGTGGTGTTGGTACGAGCCATTATTTTCAATCTCCTAAGAAAGAGGCCCGAGAGATCGGGCCTCCATAGCTGGTTAGTTCAGGTTAGATGCCGAGCATCGTGGCAACGAGGCTGGGACGACGAACAACTGCGCCCCAAGTACCGCCGACGACCTTCTGCTTGTAGCTGGACATTTCCGGAACCACACGACCCAAGAAATATTTCTCAGAGAATGCGCAGATACCGGTTTCAATGCCAAACAGCTCAGGAACAGTCATGTACAGCATCTCACCAGCAGTTGTAGTCAGCTCAGGAAGCTGAACTACTTCGATGTTGGGGAAGGACTGCTTGAGCATGGTCATAGCCGTCAGACCGAAGGAGTTCGGTTCGGTCAGGTACGGAGCTCTGGTGTTGCTGACAGCGAGAATGATGCGGGAGTTCTGATCAACCAGACCGCCGTTGTTCTTGCTGATTTCAGCCCACAGCTTGTTAATGTCCGCATAGACAATGTTTGCAGTCTTTTCAGGCTGAGCCGCGCACTTTGCCGCCCACGTAGAGTTGGCGGTAGAACCCGTGGTAATGGAAATCGGAGAGATCGAAGCATTAAGATTCGGGTCATTTAACAGGCCGTAGACCTTCTTACCATCGACACCATAAAGCGCGAACTTGTTGTGAGCCATCGCCATAACGTAGGCAGATGCCTGTTGTTTAGAAGAAACAACATTGAGCTTCGCCTTAGCAGCAAGACCGACTTCGCGGTCGCCGTATTTGATGACAGTCTGGAACAAGAAGTTTTCACGAGTCGGATACTCCACGTTCACGTCTGTGGAGACGTTCTCTGCGAAGTCAGAGTAAGGTGTCACATTGCCGGCGTATTCTTCGACCGGGAAGGTGAAGAAGTTATCTGTCCAGTCGCCCTTTCTTTCTTCGCCGAAAATCTTTGTAGCGTTCTGGGCGGCAAACAGGATGGGGACGACCTGCGGGTCAATGAATGTTGTGAAGACGGACGGGACGCCGACAGACACAGGAGTCTGCAATGCGGCATCTTGAGCCATTGCCTTAACTGTCGCATCGTAGTCGACGTTGATCTTACCTTTGGCGTCTGTGGAATAGGACATGAATCCTTTTGCTTCCACACCATGCACGCCCTTTTGCTTTGCTAATTCAAAATCGTTCATTTTTTACCTCAGATTAGGATCCGGTCGCGGCAGGCTGATAACCGAGGCCGTGATTGGAAATGATGATCGTGTCGCCCTTTGCGCCAGCCGTCTGAACAGTCCAACCGGTGTCATTTGTGGCGCCGGCAGTACCAAACGAGATGGCGCCGGTAGTCGGATTACAAAGAACCGCCTGACCGACCATGGCGGCTGCGGGAGCAACGATGTAGTAATCACCTCGGATGGCAATCGTCAGCTCAGAACCTTCCGGGTAAATATCCGGAGTATCTGTGCCTAGCTCGATGGACGCGGTAAACGTGCGCTCAACAAATCCGATCGGCTTGTCCCCTGCAGAGCCCTTCAAAGAGGCGATGGGGAATTTCACGGCTGTTCCGGTTGTGGAGGCGGCCACAGCAAACGCAAAACCACCGCACTGGACAGTACCGTCAGACAAATAGTTCTGAGGCGTGTAGACGGCCTGATTGAATGCAACCTGCTGTCCCGGAATACCGATAGCAGGATAGAGACCTACAGATTTTTGAAGCATCAAAAAATCTCCTATTTATTTAACATTGTTCAAAATTGCGCTGACGGCAGTCGGCTTCTCGGTCACCCGCGCGCCGGAGTCTTTCGCACCAGCTAATGCCTTTCGACCCTGCATGTATGCGCGATACGCAGAACGAGCTTCGGATGCGGGGATGTTTTTCAAACCGAGTTTCTTGAGTGCTGCCACATAGATGGAACCTGCGGAGTCATAGGATCCGGCACGGATAACACCTAACACCGGCTTGACTTCTTCGATTGCGGCCAGTTCAGAGTAGATGGCGTTTCGGAGAATCTTCATGGAGTCAGAGGCAGAACTCTTTTCTTCTTTGCCATCATCAGGTTTCGGATCCTCATCTTGTGCGCCTTCATCTTTCTTCTGGGCGTAATTCAATCCGGCAGCAAAAGCCTTCTTCTCTTCTTCAGAAGCTTCATCAAGACCACAGGATTTCAGTGCATCTTCTGCTTCTTTTTCGAGATAGCGTTCTTCGCCTTCGCGTTCGTGATCAGAATCGAGGCGTTTAGGATCGTCCTTCTCACGTTTTTCGCCATAAAGGACGCCAGCTTCAAAACCAGCCTTGAAGTTCGGATCCTTCATTTTTTCATCGAGCTCCGGATCGTCGTCCTGTGCCTCTTTTTGATCATCAGGCTTGGGATCTTCGTCTCCTGTAGCCTGAGAGTAAGCCAGGTCAGACAGAGTTGTCTTAAGCTTTTCAGCTTCTTCGTCCGTCAGGCCTTTTGCCTTCAGTCCTTCGATGATTTTTTGAATCATCGCGTCTTTGTCATCATCTTGAGCGCCGTCAACGATTTTTCCGTTGGGATCAACGGAATGCAAATCGATAATCGCCTTTGCTAACGTCACTTCAGCCTGCTCAACAGCGTCATCTTTTTCCATATTGAGAAAGTCCTTATTAGAATCGCGAACTCTTACCTCAGGCCCAGCGCGCCCAGTTTCCACAAGCGCCAGATGGTTCGCTCTGATCCGGCGTTGCACATAGTCGTATTTCTCTCCATCAGGTGTCTCTCCCGGCGTGAAGTCGGGCTCGAACGTATATGCCAGGCTCAACTCACGCATTGAACCGTCCTCGATCCTGCTGCGTGCGTCCTGGTCGTAAATATGTAGAGAGTTAACTAAAAACGGAGCCTCAAAAGCTCCGTCCGTTCCGGTAGTACCCACACGGGTTTGTTTGTTCTCGGGGGCTCCGTGATCATCGTGATGCTCCAGATGAATCGGGATACCGTTAATTGATTGAATAGTTTCGGGAGAACTAAGTTCTTCAGGCGGTCGATAGGCGTGATAGATCGTTTCAGGGTCTAATCCGAGCTCTCGCCAGCCTGCAATCTCTTTCCCGTAATACGGAGCAACTTGAACTCTTGTCAGCGGAGACTTTTGGACATGGAGGAAACCGTTGTCGTCCACAGATCGAACACTCACAGAATCAATTGCAACCGTGCGTTTTAGATTTCCCACAGTAATAACCTCGAAAATGTTTAATCCGGAAGGATGCTTCTGAACTGGCATCTGCACCAATAAAGCTCACCGGGCATCACGTTCCGACCGACCTCCTTGTCGTACAGGCCTTTAGAAAGATCAAACTCTTTTCCGTTCATCTCAATGTGGCTTTCTCGACTGGTGTACTTGCCAGGGACATGAATCCAAACCCCGCGAGTAATCCCTAAACCTTTGCAGTTGGCCTGCTGAATCTGCTGATTCAGTTTCAGCGTTTGGTCAATTGCCACACGCTGAGCTCGTTGAGCCGTAAATGAAGAAGATCGTCCAAGGGCTTCCACAATCTGCGAATACGTGCCATGACCTTCGTAAGCATCCATAAAGGCAGAGCGAATATTTGTCAGCTCGGATGTTGTGATGTTGCTGATGAGGCTCGTCGTGTCGGCGACCATTCCCGGTAGTTCATTTATTGCCTGAGGCGTGATGAAGAAGTGCTTGCGCGTCTGCCTCATCTCATAAGCAAAAACGGAATCAGGAATGCCCGCCGCCTTGAGCGATGCCTTTTGAGCTGTCGAGACATCGGCGGCAAGGTTTTTCACGTACCACTCAGCAATCTGGCGTGTTTCCCGATCCGCCGTTCTTATCCAGTTGCCCATGTTACGGGCTATGAAGTCATCAACATTGCGACGGAATCTATCCGGATCACGAAGAACCAAGCGGTTAATTCGTTCCTTGATATTCCGCAGCCGTGCGCGATCGAGAGGATCGTCCGGACGGAACGTTAAGGAAGCGTCCTCGGTCAATCCTCCAGCATCGGACAGATAAAGGAGAATCTCGTTGAGAATCCTATTTCTAAAGGACCGCAAGAAGGTGTCGAGCTTCTTTTTGAACTTTGCCTGTCTGCCTAGATTCGGCTGAACAGCACGAGCAGTCTTCATTAGAAAATCTCTCCAGCTTTGTCTTCATCAACCTTCGGCGCCGGCGCCACGTTCTCGGCCGAGCGCTGTTTCAGGAAGTTGTTCATCAGCTCATTCTGCTGACTGGGATCATCGGTCATGAGCTCTCCCTCCATCCCTTCCGGCAATTCTTCCGGAATGAAGTCCAAACCCATATCGGAATCGCGTCGGACAAACTCACGGACCTCTTCAGCACTCAGAACATTGCGGTCCTGCAGAACAGCCAACATGTCGACCTTCGTCTTGGCCGTGATTGCTGTGGCCGCGGCATCTGCCTCTCCAAGTTCGTTGAATTTGAATGTAATGGACTGATCAACGTGTCCAAATTCCACCAACTGGATAGCTTTCAAGACAGTTTGAATTGCGTCTCGATTGAGCTCTTGTTTTGATTTGATATGGTCGTAGTAATTCCGGATGTCGCTCTGACCGGTAGCGTTGAAACCGCTCGGAGAGATTCCGAGCAGCTTGACCGCCGGTGTACGGTTAATGGCCGCAATGAATTCCAGAGCTTGACGAATAATGCCTTCAACTCCTGAGATCGTCAGTGTGATGTTCTGCAGATCCTCGGAAGAATCACAGGCAAAAATGGCCTCATTAGAGCGATAACGCTGTAAGAGCATCATCTTCGCGTCTAACTGCTCAATCCCGCCAGCTTCAAAAGCCTCAGCAAAATTTGTTTTGAATACCGTGAGGTTGAGTTTCTCCAGAATGCTGACGCCCGTTTCTCTGGCCTTGTTCCAGTGCAGCACATAGTCCCATAAGATCTGAGCCTGTGGGATTCCAAGGAAGTTATAGGCTGGTCTCAGAAGTAAAGGGGGCTCATTGTCAACCAGTCGAATAAGACGAGATGCATGCACCTCTTGCCCAAAAACAAACCAAGACTTTGGCTTAAGGTAATCATCTTTGAGCGGCTGGTTGGCGTTGTAAAAACCAGGCGAGACATTTACCGGATCAATGACAATAAATTTGACCGACTTATCCTCGCCAACCAGTTCTGCTGATTTGTCAGAGAAATTAAGAGGGAGCTTTAGAGCCTCTCCTTCGACTCCTGTGTCAACGAAAATGAAGCATCCTCCCATGAAGCCGACGAGGCTCAGGGCTTCATTAAAAAGCCGTCTCAGTCGATACTTGTTCTCCTGCAGATCTTGGAGCTGCTTAACGTTATCCGCCGATTCGTCTTCACCGCCCTCTACCTGAATCCATTCCCGGCACATATCATCCGCGACAGTCTGAATACAGGTGCGGATCATGCCGTTTTGGGCGATATTCTGAAGGACACCGTAACCGACAAACGATGTCATCGGGAACTGTCCTAGGTCCAAAGCGTGCTGTGTCAAAGATGCATAGTACGCGTTGAAACTCGAGCCAATCGCGGCATCGTTCGTGAAGCGAGACTCCTCTTTCTCCGGCTCTTTGGTGTTCAAAGTGATCGGAGGATAAAAGAGCGCTTTAGCATCTTCCGAAGAGAACGATGTTCTAGGAGGCACGAAGCGAGAGCCTGCCGCGTCGAGGATCTCTTGATTGATCTTTCGGCGTTTGTTTTCGTCCAGTTGATTCATGATTTTCAAAATCTAAAACGTGCCTGCTGCATCTGCTCTCGGGTCAGAATGACGCCTGAGCCGTTGCGGAAATAGTTCAATGCCTGAGTTGTGCTGTCCACCTGGTCATCGTGAGAACCTGCAGGAAACTCAAGCAACTCACTGACGTAATGCGGCACCCAAGGCGCTGCACTGTCTTCCGGAATAAAAACATTCCCTGCCTCAAAATAAGGAGTGACGGACGATGCCCGGGCCTCTTTCGATTCAGTGGGCGTTATCGGAACAAATCCCGAAACCGTAGATTTCAGCTCAGAGATCACCGCCGATCCGTTCGCCTTATCTTCAACCAGCTTCCGGACAACACGCGGCCACTTATGGGCAAGAACTCGGACCATCTCTTTTGTCTTCACAAAATCCCATTGGCCCCGTACTTGATCAAGCAGGTAAAAATTCGGTCCTTTTTTGCCCCACACTTGACCGACCACATAGTCGGAGTTTTTGGAATCCTTGAACGTCATATCCCACGACATGAGCGTATGGTCAAACTCTGGCGGAAGGCTTGTTGCTGTCCATCTTCTAAACCACTCGAGCTTGAATAAAGCACCGCCATCGGGAACCGGATGCTGCTGATACAGTGCCTCCCAGTCACGACTGCCGATCGTTTTCTGGATCTGCAGCAGAGTTGAGAGCGGATACCGCTCAGGATGCAGGGCTTCCCCAGCTTTGCGGTGCAATTCGTCATGCTCCGCAATTGCCGGATAATTCACGATCCGGAATGTATCTCCCTCTCCCATTCTCTGGATCAATCGACCAATCAGATCGTCTGTGTGCCAACGGGTGGCCATTACGATGACGCCTCCTCCGGGAGACAGTCGGGTGTATGCGGTCGATGTGTACCAATCCCAAATGGAGTCTCGAATAGTCTTAGAACCTGCTTGAGCTCGGTCTTTAATCGGGTCATCGATAATCAGGATATCGGCACCCTGACCTGTTATGCCCCCACCCACACCGCAAGAACGATAGGCGCCGGCATGACCAACAATCTCGAAGAGGTCAGAGGTTCTTATATAGGATCCCCGGGAGTTGGTACGCACTCTCGAATTGCTGAGCCGAGTATTCGGAAACAGGTCAAAGTATTTCTCATCATCTATTACGCGCTGAACATCTCTGTTGAAGCGCTGTGATAGGTCTGAAGAATACGATGTTGCGATGATTTGAAGCTCCGGATTTCTCCCAAGGGCAAAAGCCGGAAAGCGCCTAGAAACAAGCTCACTCTTCCCGGATCTCGGAGGCATCGTGATAATTAGCCGAGGAGACTTTTTGTCCGCCACGTCCTGCAGGAACCTGTCTAGCTCATCACAAATTTCTTTGTGTACCCAGCCGAGCAGGTAGTCAGGTTTTGTGTGCAATGTGAAGTAAGACAAGCCCTTTCGGGCCTTAGCTAGTCTGATCTCCTGTATCGTTGGAAGCCGCATTCACAATACCCTCCAGCGCGTCTAATTGTTCCAAGGTGAGCTTGCTTAGATCCAGCTGGTTAACCTTGTCGACTTTAACCGGCTCTCCATCTTTGCCGGTAATTTCCTTACGGTCAGTCTCTTTCCACCCACAGCGACTCTTCATGTAAAAAATGGTCGCTGCCGGATTTCCCTCTCGGATGAGAGCCATCAACTTGCCACCAACAAAGGCGTTGGCCTTAGCCTTTCCCTTTTTTATGGCGGTGGCAAAATTGGCAAAATCTTTTTTTCGATTTCTCAAGGTTCGATAACTAATCCCGAGCGCGAGAGCAATCTCTTCCTCGTTGTCACAAACCTGAGCCAGTTGTTCAACCTTCTCCAGATCAATCTGAATGCGTGGACGAGTCCGCTTCTTTTGAACTTTTTCTTCCATGCCTTCAACCTTCTTTTGGTTAACTGGTCACATCGATGATCTTCTGAATTAAATCCTCAGGTCCGAAACTCTTAACGAAATCCTGAACCTGCTCTTTGTATTCGATCGGAATTGAGAGCGTCAGATTAAAGCGGTCTGCCTCGGGCTCCTCTTTTTCCGGTTCTTCCTCTTCCTCAGCGGGTTCGGTGGTTCCACACAACAAAGCATTCAACTCTTCGTCGGAAAAACCAGTGACCGGCGCCAAATCTGTATCCTGCAATTCCTGCAGCTCAATTCTCAAGAGATCAATATCCCAACCAGAATTAAGAGCAATTCGATTGTCTGCGAGGATAAAGGCCTTCTTCTGCGGATCGGATAATCCGCTTAGTTCGATGGTCGGGACAACCTTAAGCCCAAGTTTTTTGGCCGCCTTCAAGCGTCCATGTCCGGCAATCACTCCGCCCTGTTCATCCACAAGGATAGGATTGTTGAACCCAAATTCCTTGATCGAACTGGCGATTTGATTCACCTGTTCCTCAGAATGCGTCCGGGCATTATTTGCGTACGGAATCAGGTCATTGACCGGCCTGTAGAGAATTTTGAGTTCAGATTCTTTCATAGTTTAAAAAAGGTGCGCCCAGCATTTTCAGCCGAGCGCACTCCAACCAACCCCAAGGAGATAGTTTGTTCAGGCGGTTTTCTCCGCCATTCTCGTCAGGAGAATTAGAAATCCAGCGGAGTGAGCATCTTCCCGTTGGGAATCTAGGCTTGCTGGATGTTGTAAATGGCTCGGTGCTTAAGCCCACCGAGAGGCTGTGCGGTTTGTCGATAAATGTTGTGGGCAACAATGGAACCGCTGAGAATTTTGACCGTCCGCCTGTTCTTTAATAATTCGATTTTGGAGTACGGAAGGACAATCGAAGATTTAGCGAACGGCCGAAAAACAAAAAGCCCCGAAATCGGAGCTCTTATGTAATCGATTGGCTTAGTCATCGCATCCTCTTTTCTTTGGATACACGGGCTCCTCCGCAAGGAACCCGTTCAGATTAAGCCTATCGGCGCCTGAGTATCACAGGCTTGAAATTGTCTTATTGACAATACCACACCGAGGCACCCATTGCAATAAATGCTATTTCTTAGCCGGTGCTTCCACTTCCTTTAATTCTCTATCCGGGAATCTCGTAACACTAACCACTCCCCTCCGGAGCAATGAGGCAGAGGCAACGTCACTCAATGTCATATACGCGGCCAACCCAGAGTTAAACTTGGCATTCTTCACGTTATGCACTGGAATGGTTTCTTTTCCATCACTCAAGAAGAGACTTATGTAATCGATTCCGAGGGCTTGATTTGTATCGTTCTTAAAGACTAACCGTACCTTCACATCCTTCGGACCATAAATCGTGGCTGATCGCGATAACTCATCAATCTTGGTTTTTATGTCTTTTCCAATAAAAACATTCATGAACTGATTGTTTTGAGAGGAACCGACGCAAATCTCATTGGCATTGCAATCCTTCAGCCCAATACCGCCCACTTTAAATGGAAGTTGAAACTGGGCAAAAGTGTCTATTCCGCTTCCTCTCTTGCACCCCAAATAAGTCGCATTTGGGAAAACGTAGTTAATTTTTTGCTTGGCCTCTAAGACAGAAGAACTTTCTAAGTCGCTCTTGTATTCTTTGCATGCCGGAACTTCAATATCCAATCGGGCATTCTTAATGACCGGAGCGCCAAAAACTTCTGAGTATGTGACTGGCATCGTGATTTCAGATTTGCATCCAGCCAATAGAAGAGCAGTCAGTCCAACTAGGACAGAAAGAGATTTTTTATTCATTTTTGATCTCCTAGGGTTTGTATGTAATTTTTAAATTTTATCAGGGCAAGTTGAGAAATAATCAGGCGAATATCCCATCTTTACCTGAGACATTCGCACTGTTTTCCCTTATTGTTTTTCTGCTTTAGCCTTTGCTGCTTCATAAGCTCTGAGCCTAAGGGCAAAGAAAACCAAAGATTCCTTAATCCAACCTTCTAGTTTTATATCCTTCACTTTCCAGATTTTCCGCCCAGCTCTACGCAGAGCATAATTATTGGAAAACACATAAAGGAGGATGATGTTTTTCGCCGTCTTAACGTTTAGTCCACCTTCTCCAATCGTCAAAAATTCGGCCCCTGGCACATCCAGGTATTGCCAAACCAAGTTGAGCAAGTCTGCATCTCTTTGGTCAACATTCATTCCAAAATCATCAGATCGATCTTCCGGACCGGAATAATCCTCAGAAAAATCCGTCTTATTTCTCGTCAGTGCGAGGGCTTTCTCTACTGCGTAGGCAATCGAGACGTTTTTAACCACGCGATCACGATATGCCCGGCGCCAGTTATCCAAACGAGGTCTGAGATCATCAATGAGTTTTTGTTCTGTTTCTGTCATCCAAGAGTCCTCACGTAGCTAAACATGCAGTAGAGATAAACAATGCCAAAGGTGGACAGCATCAGCGTTTTAACTTTTTTCCGGAGCTTATCGCGAGGTAGAAGAAAATCATCGATCCATTTCAAGCCCCATAGGATTGCAAAAGTCGCGACATAGACAGTCATAGTCCAAAAAACAATTCCCTCTGTACTAATAGGCCTCGACATTCCAACCCCCTCCCTCTTTCTTTGTTTTCGGCGTTACGATGAACAACGGAATCGGACACTCATCAGCACAGACTTTGCATTTAACTTTTGCGTCGTCAGCGAAGATTTTTAGAGAGCCCTTGACCTCGTGCAGCTCAAGCGTTTTATCCGGACGCATGACCAGAAAATCAGGCGTATACGAGCATCGGTTTGAGGCAATCTTCCACGTGAAGCGCTCGAACCAGTATTTGAGAATTAACCCGGCGTTTTTCTGTTGTTCCAGATAATCTCGATAGGCGCCCTCGGTCCGGTTCATTTCTCCTACTTTTAACCTGCCCTTTGCTTGTAAAAACCTTTTCATTTATCCCTCCTGATTGGATTTGTATTGTTTGGTTGAGTTTTTGGATGCTGTTTCCAGAACATTAGAGTTCCGTTGAGCGATGATCTGAGCGTGTGAAGGCCAACGTTCAAACTGCGAGAAGAAGTCTCTCCTGCGTTGAATTTGCTCGTCTCCTGCCTGCTCGAACACGGAGCATCGAGCAAACGAGACCGGATAGCACTCGATGCCGGCGCCTTTATCCGGATGGTGGCAGTAGATGTTCATGTCCCCAAAGGACTGTTTTGGAGGCAGATGCTTCTTTCCGTCTGGTCCTATCCAGAAGGCCTGAGCATGAATGCAGTAGAGGCAGCACCCGGTCATTCAGACTTTCTCCGGAAAGCGCAAACGAAACAGACTGCTACAACCATCGCCAAAAACGGCAAGCTGTAGTCGACATTCGATCCGTAGTAAGCGAACCATGCAAAGTCAAGGAGACTAAGAGCTCCTCCGGAACAACCAACAAGAGCGAGGAAATTGGCAAAATCGAAGTGCATATCGTTACCTGTCAAATAACAACCGACAAAACAACAAGAGCTCAGGTACAAACAAAAATATGGGATAGCGTCCATGCTCTAACTCCTTTTCAACCGATCGGTTAATTTGGTCTCCTGGCTAATCAGAAAAACAATCCTCACCAGTAGCCCAAAAAGCACCAAATTGATGAGCACCACCGGCGCCAAAATGATCATCAATAGCTGCCATGCACTCTCTGACATAAAACCTCCTAAAAATACGGTTCAGGAGCTGGCTCTGGCTGCGTTAGCTCGAGCCACGGCCTCACCGGTACACGCGTCCACGACGTGCAGAAATTCAAACTGGCGTTGTCTCTCCAAAGCTTGATAAACCCTTCCCAAGCCCCGTTTCTCTGCTTGCACAGGTTCAAAACAAAATCAGGCTTGGTGTCATCGACATCTTTTCCTTCTGCCTTCTTTTGCACCTTGGAGAAGTCACGAGCCAAAACGAAAACATTGAAGGCAATGTTCGTGATGTTGGAGCTCCCTTTGATTGAGTCTTTTGAAGCTGAATCAAAGACGGAGTAAGTTTTTGAACTGGCATCGCCACGCTTACGGCAATGGGCCACAACGACAATGTGGACATTGTTGGTCCGGGCAAACTCCACCAGTTTGGTCATCACATAATCGGTTTCCTTCTTGTCCATATCGTCCCTAACACACATCATCAGAGAGTCAACAAAGAGGATGTCCGACCTGTAGTCGCGGACGGCTGAATCAAGAAGGCGCAAAAGTTCGTCCGGAGAAACCTTTCTCTGAAGGTCACAAATTCGCATTCTGGAGGCGAATTGTTTGAAAAAGAGGTCAACGTCTGGCTCTCCAATCATCCGTTTCTCAGTGCCGCACACTGTCTGCATGAGCATTCTTTCGATCGTCCGTACTGGAGCCATTTCAAACGAAGCTATGTAGAGAGAAGCTCCACAGGAAATGAGGTGAAGTCCGATCTGCCCAAGCAGCAGAGATTTTCCGGAACCGTTTTCGCCAGCCAACACCGTCAGTTCTCCGGGTCGAAATTCAAAATCGATCGGTCGACCGATGCAGCCTTCATTGGTTTGCGTGAAGGGAAGCGTGAACTTGGCAACATGAGTCTTCTTCGCGTCCAGATAGTTCTGGAAGTCGTTCTTAAACTCAAGAACGTCCTTGTTGATGAAAAACTCAGGGGGCTTGTAAGCCCTACTCTCGTATTCAGACAGAGAAGTTTCTATTTCTGCCCCGCCCGTCGGATCGCCCCAATAGCCATCAAGCTCAGGCGAAACGCTTGTATTTTTTGGATTCATAGTCAAATTTCCACGCAATCAGTTGTTTGTTTTTGAACATCACCGAAACGATGACGGCGGCGGGTAGAGCTTTAGGGATTTCAAGCATCCATCGGCGGACGGTCTCTCTGAGTTCAGGCGTATCTTCAACATCGATAAAGTCGATCAGAACAGTCTTCCCTCTTAGGAATTCAGCCTTTATGTGGTTTGGTTCATCGCAGAACGAAAACAACACCGTAGGAACCTGAGGCCGTCTTCTGGGCAACACCTCGATTTCATCTTCGTAGATCGCATCAGCCTGATAGAGAGCCAGCTCACTGTCAGTCAGGCGAGGGAAAAAGACCAACTGGGTAGTCGTAAATGCGTCCGGATGCTCGTAAAACGTTCTACCCTGATCGTCTCGAACAACGGCAGCAGCGGCAAACATCATTTCTGCTCCTTATGGTTCGGGAGGTCCTTAATGTCGAATGCATTCATTCCCGCATGGAGTTTTTCGATGAACTTGTCTCTGGCGCCGATCGAATACGTAACCGGAGGAAGTTCTTTGTTGTATTCGGCAGCAGAGACCCAATGAGCATTAGGATCTTTCCAATCATCTTTAACCCAATCAGCCTTGAAGCCTGTCCAGTTGCGGACCATCATTTCATTGATGACCTCTTCCAATTTCCAGCCGGCGGTTTTAGCTTCCTTGCGAAGAAGTGAAACCACTCTTTCCGTTACCGGCGCCTTCTTCTGCTTTCGGTAAGCCAAAAAGTCCTGCCAAAACTCGTCAGTCAATTCCTCAGGTTTCTGGAGGCGTTGTGTCTTGACTTCCTTTTTTGGCTTCGGTTCAACTATTTCCTTTTTGGAAACACTTGCCTCCTGCTCTTCAAGCGGAAGTTCTTCCTCAATGGCTTCAGTTTTTAGAGAAACTGGTTTTTCACACTCACGCCCCGCGAAATTTTCTGCAACTGCCGACTGTTTTTCGCTCTTTTCGGTGTGTGTATATATTTCCTGTTCCTGTTCCTGTTCCTGGATGCGGGATGGTTGCTCGTTGACACGTAAGATGGCATCCTTGATGGCATCCATTAGGTCATTGGGGATGGCGTTTCTCATGCCAGTAGACAAGCTGTCCACAAAGGCTTTCAGGCTTGCAACGTGCCTATCCAACAGATCACATTCGGGCATTAAATCGATCAATTCACGCCAAGATTTGAATGCGTTCGGGGATGACGGTGCGTTGTACTTTAGGAAGTTGTTTATGACCATGAGCCCTGCCTTCTCGTCAGCATCAATCATGCCGTTTAAGGTGACTTCTTGGATGGCATGTGACATGGCATCTCGTTGCCATCCCAGCTCATCGGCAAGATTTGAGACTCGTGTCCGAATCGTTCCTATTTGCGTGGTGTCCGGATGCGTCAACAGCAGGATGAATACCAGCTTTGCGTTGTCTGACAGTTCTCGAAACTTCCTGTCATTCCACATTCGGACATCGATTTTTCTATAGCGAGCCATAGTATTGACCCTTTTTATTTCAACACTTTCCAAATTGGCAAAGCAGGGAAACGCAACCTGAAATAAGGCAAGTAACTTTTGGGTATTCCGTGTTTCTTCCAATATGTAATCGAGGCTGGATTAAGTCCTAGTTCCTTTGCCAGAGCTCTTTGTTGTCCCCTATCTCTCCAAAAGAAACCCTTGTATTGAGATACGACCTCTTTGAATAAGCGTTTTTTTAAATCGTCGTCCATATCGTTAAATATTAAAACAATTTTATTTAAACATTTTAAATTATAAACGAAACATTTAAATATTTGTATGTTTAAAAATTTAACGTTTATGTAAAAATTACTTAAAATCTGACCTAAAGGAGTTTTCCTATGAAGACATACAAAGACAGAATCTCAGAACTTCTTGCCAAAAACGGAATGTCTAATGCAGAACTGGCTCGACAGATTCAAGTGTCCGCTCCGACAATTACTTACTGGCTCGGTCCGAGAAATAAAGGACTTAAATACGAAGACGCCGTAAAAATTTCAAATGTGTTTGGCGTTAGTCCAGATTGGCTAATTTACGGGGAAGAAAAAGAAAGTTTCGAACCTGAAAAACCTGATGACGACCAAACCATTTATCTTCAAAAGGTCAATTTATTCGCATCCTGCGGAGCTCTGTCCGCATACGAAGATCGTCAAAATGACTCTGATGTTATTGAAGGACTAAGGGTTGGCGTTCAATGGTTTAAAAATAATTTTCCTCAGTACCAGCCTCTAAACGTTCAGATAGTCACGGCTTCGGGAGATTCAATGGAGCCTCTGATAAAGGACGGTGATTTAGTTTTTGTGGATGTAAGCAAAAACGAATGCGACCGGGACGGAGTTTACTTTCTTTTTCTAGACGGGCAATACTTTATTAAACGAGTACAAAGAAGCTTTGGAAAGAGATTGATCTTAATTTCTGACAACAACAAATATAGGGACATCGAGATCAATGCAGACAGTCAAGTTGAATTTCACACTATAGGAAGAGTCATTAAAACGTTTAAATCAACCGATATCTAACTGAAGGAGAATGACCATGGAGTTAATAGATAAGTTTAAGGCACTGGGTTTAAAGTCTAAAAAGATGGCAGACAACCTAACTAATGAAGAAATTACAAAGACAGCACTCATCATGCCCTTTATTCAGCTTTTGGGTTATGACATTTTTGATCCGCAAGAAGTAGTGCCAGAATTTCAAGCGCAAGCGGGAGTAAAGAAAGACCAGCGCGTTGACTATGCTCTTTGTAAGGATGGAAACCCGATTGTTTTGATTGAAGCAAAAGCCTATGGCGCTTCTCTCGATAAGGACCAACTTGACCAACTTAAAAGGTACTTTCCGTTTGTAAAAACAGCTCGTGTAGGCATTTTGACGGATGGCAACCGGTATCGCTTTTTCACCGATTTAGAGGTTGACAATGTTATGGACGACTCTCCTTACTTTGAGGTGAGTTTAGATAACATTAACGACGATGACTTAGATAAAATCCTTCTTCTGGCTAAGGATAAGTACAACGACGAATCGACAATTAAAATAGCCGAGCAATTGAAATTCACGAAACAATTTAAGCTCATTCTATCCAAGCAGTACGAACAACCAGAGGAAGATTTTGTACGATTCTTTGCCAAAAAAGTTTGGAATGGCCAAATTAATCAAAATGTTAAAGACAAATTAACACCGCTCTTAAAAGAATCATTTAGACAGTGGACAGAAGAAAAAATTAACGCGAGACTACGTAAGGCCATTGAGGGAGAAGAAAAACAACAACAGGAAGAAGTTGCAGAAGCTGCACCGGTGCCTGCCAATAACAACCCCGAAGCAAATGACTCAGACAAGCTTGGACTTAATATCATTAAGGCGATCCTTGCAGATGTCTGCGACGTCTCCAGAATATACCTAAGGCCATCAAAAACTTACTGTGCTGTTCTTTTGGACGATAACAATAGAAAAACCTTGGTTCGGTTCTACTTCCAAAATCCAGAAAAATTAAAGATCGACTTATATGGCTTCATGAGAGTTGAACCACCTTTCCAAATTTCTACAGTTGAGGACATTTATAACTACAAAGAAAAAATAATTGAAATATTCCAGCGTATAGAAGCCGGAGATACAGGTCTTAACCAGCAGTCCGAGAACAAACAATAACGTAATCAAGTAGCTCATTCAAAGCCGCCTACAGGCGGTTTTTTATTGCCGCGAGAGCGGCTTTTTTTGTTGGTCGAACATTAAGATCTTTAATCGTCAGATCAAAAATACTTAAACACTTTTCTAAGTAATTTCCCGTATATTTCTAATTTAAATCTTTTAACGCTTGCATAAATTATTTAAATATTTTAATATCTATATATCAAATTTTAAACGTAATGTTTAAATCTTGAAATGGAGAAATACCGACCATTAGATAGATAGTTTGACAATTTCAGAATCCGGGCCATGGAGTACTAAACCCGGACGCAGCAGGTAGAAAAAGAGCCTGCTAGTGCAAAAATTCGAAACGGCCGATGCAGGCGGTGCTGGTCACGCGAAGGAAGACAATCGAACACCAGCAGTCAGTGAAGTGAATGAGTAAGGCAAACGGTAGCCACGAAACACTTTTCAGCTAGAGACCTCTGACAAATACAGGCATTTGAGATGCACGCAGTATCAAGAACAGCAAACCTGCGTTGAGGTCCCGAGAAGCTAACCAGATGAGGAAATCAAAACCAAGAACAGAAACTCGGGCGTCCCAGACTCGTGAACTGGGTGAGCTAAGCGCTCTCGCAAGAGAAACTGTAGAGCGCAAACAAAAACTTCCTCCGGATCTCCTGAATGTATCCGTCCTAGCGTGTCACAACTCCGGAGGGAGTTTTTGTTTTTTGAGGAGATAAAAATGGAAAAACCGAAGAAATTAACGAAAAAGCAAAGGCTCGAACTACTCGGACAGAAAAGAGCTGCCAAGGCTTATTGCGACAAGTTGGCCAAACGAAATGAGTTCGACTATGGAAATTGTTGGGATTATGCCTGCGAGTTTGGCCGCGGCTGGGAAGTTGATGAAATCTACAACTACCTGAGACGGTATTGCTGAAAATCCTATGAAAATACCTTTCCCCAGTCTTCCGAAGTATCAGGCTCGCTGGATTCCTGTTCTATTCACTCCTGTAACTTGCGGAGAGGATGTTCTATTTGTAGGCATTTGTGGCGAGTTCAACAGCACTAAATTCGCAGAGAGAATCTTGCCGGACGAAACGCTCAAGCGCCTTTTCCCGGCAAGCCCTCAAGCTCAGGAATTTATTGATTTCGTCATAGATGCTTTGAATAAAAACGGAGACTTTAGTGCCGACGGCTTAATACTCAGCGGGTTCAAGCTTGGTAGGCCGTTCGATACATATTGCGATACCAAACTTGATTTGATTGAGCAAGCCATAAAGTTCTCTTCAAGCTTTGTCACGTTTGAGGAATACTTAGCCTGGAGTAAATCAAAAGCGCCGGCCTGCCGCTAGGACAGTTTCCGGCGCCCGCCACTGGGACGCATTTCTCAGTGTTCACACACTACATTCCGTCTGGGGAAGATCCCTAGGGTCAACCTGATCCAGTCCGTCTAAGCCGATTATAGAGATCAATTACTAGGAGATAACATGTTAGCCACGTATGAACGTAAAAAAGTAACTGAGTACACGTCGTTTAACTATGAATTTAAAGTGTTTTACAAAGACGAATACGTTTGTGATCTACTAAAAATAGGGTGTCACGAATGGGCGTTTTCGGCATTTCAGAGTTGCGACAAACTCGAAGGCCTTCAAATGTTTCTTTACAACAAGACTAGCTGGGAAACCTTTAAGAAAAAAGAAGAAGCAATCCAGCATTTAGAAAACGTACTCGCCGCGTACGAAGCTGGCGATCGTCCCGCTTAATCAACCCTCGAGCTATTAGGAATTTTCTAATAGCTCATTCAAAAGCCCCTTCCCTGTCAATTTTCTTGTGTCTGTTCAGTGAACGGCAGCGGAAGGGGTTTCTGAATGAATTGACCATTAAAGGAGACAAAATGGAAAGACTTGTAATTGAAAAACGGGATTACTCAGACGTTGAGGACGCTCTGAAATGTTCCGGTAAAGCTGAACAGATTGCTGAACTGATTAACGATTTCGAGTATGAGCTCAAAAATTGCCAGCTTGCTGACGAATCTCTTCAAAAGAAGCTTGACGAAATAAATAGCTTTTTCAGTGAGGAATCCGAACGCCTTATGAAACTGGCTGCAGGTAAATTCAGATAAAGAATACGGCTCTTCCCAGAGAGTATCAGTGCCGGTGCAGATGATGGAAGAGAGTCTCTGCGCTGCCGACGTTCAGGTGCATAGCGGTTAGGGTGAGAGGACATCCGTGTTGAACGTGCAAAAACCCTGACACCCCGGAAAGACGGGGACTTCTTCAGACCATCTTTCCGAGTCCCTCGGGCTTTTTCACAAACTTTGTTAGTTCCAATTTTTGTAGCTTAGGGGGACTCCGAAATGTGGTCTTTTTTATTAGGGAACGCCAATGATAAAGATTAAAAAAGAAGACTTTGAAAAAATTCTAGCGCTGCAAGGTGCCAAAGAAAAAATTTACACCGTTGAGGAACAAATCACAGAAGTGATAACCAGATTACGTTCTACAGGATTTTACGCAAACGACTGCTCAGACGTTGATCAACTCAGAGCAATCAATTTTTATCTCAGAGCTACGAGAAAGGAGCTCGATAACGTGATCGAGACAATAATCAACTGCAACAAATAATTATTTTGTTGTTGTCTTTTTCACATAGATAACTACTAGAAGCCCCATCGAAGGGGCTTTTTTCTTGGAGAAATCATCATGAGAGGAATGAATGGAATCCAGTTAGCAATATTCACTTCCGCATGGGTTTTGTTACTAACAGTGATCGGACGTGTCTTGAAAGCAAAGACCGAGGACGGTGAAAATTTTCTAGCAGTTGCTTTCGCCTTCATCCTGTTCGCCGCTGTCCTCATTTTGCTGCTCTTTATCCCGGGAATGCTTGCGAATCTATGAAAAAAGAACAACATAACTCTCCTGATCATGAAGAAATTCTCGCCAGAAAGCGCGCTCGATATCGAGAGCAAGCTACGAGGAAGAAACGCGAACGAGAGTGGGAAAAATTGAAGTCAACCCTGCTCCCAACACCATTTTCAGCACTTTTTAATTTCACTAACTCACCACACAAGGAATAGACATGACAAAAGACAAACAACAATGGCTGGAAGGCCGGCGCCGGGGAATCGGCGGATCGGATGTTGCTGCAGTTCTTCAGCTGAGCCCGTGGAGAACCCCTTTAGACGTTTGGAACGACAAGCTCGGACTTTCTCCGGAACACGAAATGACTTCTTCTCTTTACTGGGGAACAACGTTAGAGCAAGTTGTCGCAAAAGAGTTCGCTCTTAGAACCGGTTTCAAACTGCAAAACGTCAACCACCAGTTTGTTGATCCGGAAAACGAGTGGGCAATCGCAAACATCGACAGAGCGATCATCAATCCGGACATAGCTAAGAGGGTCCGTCCGCTTGAGATGACAGAGAAAGAAATCGCAAAATACGGCAATCGTCCCATCACGACAGACATTGCGTTTGAGGCCAAGACCGCTCATGCCTTCACTGCTGATCTTTGGGGGCCTTCGCAGGAACTTGAGATCAAACAAAACAACCTGAGAACCGAGCATGAAATCCCGCTTTATTACGAGACGCAAATTCAGTGGTATTGCGGAATTCTGCGGCTTCGTGGTATGTATCTGGCTGTCTTAATCGGTGGTTCCGATTTCAGAATGTACTGGATCGATGCTCGTCCGGATGTATTCCAAGTCATCAAAGAAAAATGCTCTGCATTCTGGAACAACTATGTTCTAACTAAAACGCCTCCGGAACCGATAAACATTGAGGACGTTCTAAAGCTCTACGGGAGATCTAATGGTAAAGCTATCGAAGCTCAAGGTGATCTGGCTATTAACTACGGCGAATATGCTCGTCTTAATGGCGAAATTAAAGAGCTCAAGAAGCAACAAGACGCGGTTAAAGCCAAGATCGCGATCGATATGAAGGACAACGAAATTCTGACCTTGGACGGCAAGAAGGTTTTGACGTACAAGACTCAGACATCCAAGCGCTTCGACTCAGACTCCTTCAAGCAGGAACACCTGAATGATTACTTTGACTATCTGAAAGAGAGCACCACTCGTGTCATGCGTGTGTGCGCGTAACCTTTTAGATTGATGGCTACACAAAATGAGCAGGGTTTCTACTGATAAAAAGAGCGGTTTTGTGTAATATTCGCTTCGAGCACTACAGTACGGTGCAACAAGAAAAGGCTTTCTCGGTTGAGCCAGATCAACCGAGCCAAATTCACTCCAAGCCTGCACAAGCGGGCTTTATTTTTGTCCTTTTTGCCAAGTCAACTTCAGGAGAGCTCATACAAGAAGTGGTATGTGCAAATTTTGCACATATGGCCTCTGACGAAAGAGAGATATCATCCGTCTGCCACCCGCACGGTGGCTTTCTTTTTTCCCTGAGCGTACCTCTGACTTATTTCCCGTAACTCTTAATCAACCCCAGCCCCTCCAGTGCGAGGGGCTTTTTCATAGGAATTAAATTATGTCCACATCCGACCAACTCGCCGCCGCTGTCGGCGCTCCCTCTGCACCAGTCGCAAAACCTAAGACAAAAGCGCCGATCATCGTGCAGCAGGTTCTGTCTGACCAGTTCAAAAAACAATTAGCGCTAGCGGTTCCGAAACACTTGAGCGCTGATCGCATGGCTCGCATTGCTGCTACCGAAGTCCGGAAAACTCCTGCCCTCCTCAACACAACTCCTGCCTCGTTCCTGGGCGCCGTTATGCAGTCAGCTCAACTCGGCCTTGAACCCGGTTCTGCTCTCGGCCAAGCTTACCTTGTTCCCTACGGCAACCAGTGCCAGTTAATTCTTGGCTACCGCGGCATGATTGACCTTGCACGTCGTTCCGGACAGGTTTTGTCACTCTCGGCTTTTGCTGTCCACGAAGGTGACGATTTTAATTATCAGCTCGGACTTCATCCGGACATCCACCACGTCCCCAGCTGTGAAGCTGACCGCGTTAAAAAGCCCATCACTTTTGTCTACGCGGTCGCAAATCTTCGCGGTGGCGGATACCAGTTCGAGGTCATGTCTCGCGCTGAGGTTGAGGCTGTTAAAGCCAAGGCCAAGAGTAAAAATATTTGGAACAACTATTTTGAGGCCATGGCCCTTAAGACTGTCATCCGCCGCCTATTTAAATATCTGCCTGTTTCGATCGAGGCCCTGCAGATTACAAATGTAGACGCGAAACGAGAAGCCGGGGAAAAGATCGACCCGAACGACGTAATCGACATCAATGCCGTCTCGGTCGAAGACTTCAAAGACATTGAGGAAGGCGAAGTTACTCAGGAACAACCAACTACCGAGAAATCCTCGGATATTCAGCACTAACTAAAAAGCCCTGCGAGAGCGGGGCTTCTCTTTTGAGGCCAATATGCAGTTCGAATTCATTGACTATGACGGCGAGTATCCACGACTATGCTCGGGTCATCTGAAATTTAGGGCTGACGGTAAAACGTTTGAAAGATATGTCTGGTTACTTTCAGGCGGTCGCTCCTATTTTGACGAGAAGTTTGATTGGCACCTTGAAGAAGGTCCGTGGAAAGACATCTCAGGGCCTCTATTTGAAGAGTATCCAGAGTTTTTGGAGCACAAAGCAGAGCTCCTCAAAATGATTAACGAGAATGTGCCTCACGGCTGCTGTGGCGGCTGTGTGTAGGAGGAAAACGATGTGGAAAATAAAAGACCCTGAATTAAAGCGAAAGATTAATCAGTTCGTTTCGGATGAGGAAATTGATCGAATATGCAGATGTGACATGATGGACTCATTCGACTGCATATTTTTTTCATTTGAAGATGATTGTATTTCCATTCGGATAGACAAAAGTTTTTTTAAAGAAATTCCCGATTACGACCCAGATAAATGGAACCCTCTCTCAGAATTTGAACCTGGGTTTTCTGGATGTTATCTCGTGACGCGTGAGGCAGGTTCCACCCCTGTTGTTGATACAGCATTTTTTGATAAAGCCACTAATGAATGGAAACCACAAAATTCCACAGTCACTGCATTTAGAGAGCTTCCTGAACCCTATCAACCGGAGCCGAACAAATGAAACTAGAACTTGAAAACACTGACGATCCTCGAAATCACCATTTTGATGAACTGGATCAAATAATCGTTCTTTTAAACAATCCAGAAACTGGTGAGCAGTTCTATGAAATCCTGACTTATGTAAACGGTGATTTTGTTTTTGGTGGTCACGGCTGTGAGTTGTTTGATTTTGACGCTCCTTTTCCCGGACCCGAATTGATGAGATGGGAGAAAATCGATGTCTAACAGCGAAGGAAAAATCCTCAATATCTCTCAAGCCGAAAGGGGAAGAAAAGAACGGCTTTTAACCGAAATTGCACAAGATTATCTCGGAGAGAGGGGATTCAAAACAATACCGCAATTCACAATTCACAGGTCATTTGAATATCGTATCCATCCGGGTAACGAACTCCGAGAAGCGATAGAGAAAGATTTAAATTTCAATGAAAATCTTGTCTCCGGCGGCGTTTGGAATACTGAAATCGCCTACCGCAACGGATACGAACATCGCTTAGACGTTCTTGGCATCGGTTACGGAATGGAGCTTGTTGGCATTGAAATTAAGTCATGCTGGGAAGATTTCCGGACAGATAAAAAATGGCCGAGTTACATGGATTTTTTAAATCGCATGTACATTTTGGCGGACGAACCGACAGCGCTAAAGATAGCTGCATACCTAAAAGACCATAACCAGTGTGTCAAAGATGGTCTTTGTAAATGGTGTGACTTCATTTTGCATTGTCGTCCCAAGTCAAGAATGTCAACCCCTGCCCCAGCCAATCCTATTTGCGCCGGTGTCATAGCTGCTATGGACGATGGAACTACAAAGATCATCAAAAAAGCCATGCGACTTTCGGCTGACGGAAAAACAACAGATCTAGTAAATGCAGTGGCTCGGAGTCTCACGTACCCGGGGCAATTTTGTTATGTGGATTACAGCCGTGACAGGGCCTACCGGTATGGAGAGCTAATATGACTATGAAATGGAGACCAAACGACCTCAGGGTTGCAAACATTCTCAGAAGAAACTTCAGCGAAAAAGAGATTGACGAGAATTTCCGTGCAGACATTGATCGGCGTGAGTTTCCTGAGATTATCGGTTTTTATAGAGAGGTAAATCCACTCTTATCGATGACCTTCGTAGTCAACTCTTCCGCCTTTTCTCTCTGCGAGGATTACCAGCAAGATGCTTGGAATCCTTACCCGGAGATCCTTCCTCCGGAGGAAGGTGAATACCTCATCACGGTAAAAATCGGTGAGCGATCAGAGGTCCGTATTGGACGCTGGGGAATCGTTGGCTGTGATGGCGAATGGGTTGGAGAAATTCAGGCCCAAATTCAGGGGTTCAAAGAACTACCAGCCCCTTATAAAAAGGAAAGAAAACATGGATAGGGACGAACAAATAAAGATCGTAAAACGGCTCAGAGGGCGTTTTGAAGACGATGTTTATGATCTTTTGGATCGTTGGGTCGATGCTCTGGATGAAGCTCAAACCGGAGACGAATGGCCAGGAGAACCGCTCATGGATGAATACACCAGAGTATTCAAGGTTAAGGATGCAATCGGGAGCTTTGACGATTACGAAGACGAGGAGCAAAAATGAGCGACGGCAAAATCACTCTATATCTCAAGCTTGAAGAGGCAGAACAAATTTTTGACTGCCTGAAGCAACGAGAAAGTCTTCTCGATAAGGCCCTCGATTGTTATCAGGAAGATGCAAAAGCCTACGAGTCGACCATGAAACAGCTCGATAAAGTCACGTTGGATTTGGGCATCCTTTTTGCTAATGCCCATAAAGGCCCTTGGGAGCCTTACCAGCAAGATTCTGGGTGGTCTGAGGAGGAATGAGCTAATGGAAATAGCATTGACTCACACTGGTCCGATCCCGTTTGATGACTACCCAGACGGCAGTCTTTTTATTTGCCGCATGTGTAATTTTGAGAAGAATCCTAGTGCTTCACATTACAACGGAAGGATTTTTCTACTCAAGCACTATAAAAGCGGCGACTACGCGACTCTAACAATGCCTGGATGCGATTTCGGATATTTCTACAAAGGCGAATACGCCAAGAGATATTTACAGGAATTGACCTACGACGCCTGGGAGCCAGTGACGTTCAAGGTCGAAAAATGACGAGCCCTCTCCAGAGGGCTTTTTTTATGGAGACAGAATGCCGAGCAAGTATCAAATAGGTGATGTCATTTTCAGCGAAGATGGTGAAACCCTTCTTTATGGATGGCTTGATGCAGAAGAGGCGATTAAAGCTCTTGAGGATTTCTTTGATGAAACTATTGTGCTTTCAGACATCCAGGATGGTTTGCACGAGTATTGGAAATTTGTCCCGTGCCACAACAACCCTGAAGGCCATCCAGGGCTCTATTACCCGTGCGAGCCGAAAACGAGAGGGGCTTTCCAGGCCACTCGCGTAATTTTCAAATAGTTATGTACACACAATCGACACACCTAAAAAATGTGTCGATATTTTTTAGGATTTCAATCATGAAAAACGAATATTGGGTTATCGGAATAATCCTAGCTGCAATGTGCTTAATTCTTTACTCGCATATTAACGATTCAATTAGCAACTATCGAAGTTTCAAAGTCAACATGAAACAGATAGAAGTGATTAATGATTCCAATCGGAGGTTAAGTGAATTAGTTAATGGAATAACAAAAGAATCTTTAAATTCTGCCGATACGATTAAAGCAATCTGCCAGCAAAATGAGGAAATACGCCAGAACAATAACAAGCTAACCAAACAAAACAGATTGCTGTTGTCAACAGCTAATGCTCTGACTGAAGAAAACGAGTATTTAAGAAAGGTTTTAAAACAGCACGACATAGAACTGGATCTAAAGGATAAACAATAGCAGGCCCTCTTTGGAGGGCCTTATCATTGGATAGCAACATGAGAGATCAAAGTGTTTCTGATCTGAGGTACACGATAACCTGGAGGAATCCATATAAACCGCGACCTGCGGGCCTTCCGAAGATTCTGTGCAGCAGTCCGTTCGAGGAAGAGTTGACGCTTCCTTGGATTATGGCCTCCAACTGGGGCCTCAGTGCGTGGGCCATAGGCATCTACTTCGAGCATCCCAAACCAAAAAGAAGGATGGACGAGGAGAAACGAGCGGCCATGAGAAAAAAGAGGATGCACACGAGAATCGAAAAAACCGCTCCGCTGTTTGCTGACGAATTTGAGAAGAACGAACTCGAGAAGAGAGCTGATTATTTTGCCGGGAAATCCCAAGTTGATGAAGCTGAACTCAACAAGCGAGTGGATGAGTTCTCTGACCTGATGACGCCAGGAGAGGCTATCAAATACATGCTGAAACTTGGCGTCCCTACCGAGCTTTCTGACGAGGATAAAAGGCTCGTCGAAGAGGTCAAGAGATTCCGGGCAAATGAGATGAAATTTTCTTCCGAAGAATTCAGGCTCAGGTGCCAAAAGAGAGCTGCTAAGAAAGCAGAGCGAGAACGAAAAGCACTGGAGGCTTTAATGGACATCCGGAACGAACCTCTTTTTGCGGGACTTTGAAAATGACAGATATCAGTTATGTTGACCGCTGGAAGAATTACCCAGAAGGTTCAATTCCCGAACATCGCATTGTTATGTCCATCAAGCGGTCCCCGAAATTTGAAGATCTGGTAGATATCACGTATTACTCAGTGCTGGAGCCGATCCCAAGATCTTCATATACAACTCATTTCTTCCGCTTCCTGCCGGTCAAATTTAGCGAATATCCTCAGGCGCCGGATGAAAGATATTGGGAAGACCGCAACAACCAAACTCCTTCTTTGTTCGATGACATCGAAAACGAATACCGTCCTGAAGAGCGATGGTTCGGTTATCCGGAGTTCAAGCCGCGGCCGGATCAAATCTGCATATTCCGATACATGGATGAGGGCTTCAATTTTTATGACGTTGATTTCTTCGAAGGAAGAACCTGGCGGCTTCGGGAGAAGACAATTTTCGCCTTTATGCCGATTGCTTCTCCGGAAGGATTTCACCGGCGCCATTGAGCTTTGTAAGCTCAATTTAGGAAAAATAAGCGAAGGACTTTAAAGTAGTCGTCCTCAGAAATATTGGGGCATTTGATAGGATGCCTCGGTTGAGATTCTAAAAATTGAATCACATGTGAGTTTTATCTTCAAGGTCCCTTTCTCTTTATCTGTGGGTTTAACTGCAAAGTACAAGTTTCGTTTTTCCCCTGCTTCGTAGTCAATATTCAAACCTATCTTTTTTTTCGTGCACTCTATGCTTTCATTTGCTTCCCCGAAGGAAAATATTGGAAGCTCTCCCAAGAGTCCGCCTTTTATTTCGATCTGTGATATTCGGCAGTTTGCATGGCCTCCGTGAATTTCAACGACTAATTGATAATAACCTTCCGCTTGAAGCCGCTCCGCATCAGAACCTCTTATTTCTGATCCAGAGAGATCAAGAACGTCAGCACGTGCAAAGGGACGCTTCTTCAAAAGTTCTACGTACATAAATACTGCAGAACAACCCGTCGCAACTGCAATGAAAATCTGGACAAATAATTCCACTTTCGCTCCTTGGTTTTAGATTTGATTTCTTGACAGTCTCAATTCTAGGACCGAGGAGCTTTCTTCTCTTTAGGTACTTAAATGAACTTTTCAACCACTGAACTTGTTTTCGATATTTTGTGTCTGGTCGTCAGCATTGCCTGTTTTTCCGGACTTGTTTTTTTCTCATCGCAACGAATTTGCGGATTATTAAGTAACGTTATCAAGCGACTGGAATCCGTTGAGTTGACTCTGAAAGAAATAAAGAAGTAAGAACCGATGCCTTCACTTGGGTTTTACGAAACTACAGATCCGACCCTCATACATGAGGGTCTTTCTATTTCCGGGAGGAATCAAAATGAATGACATTCAAGTGTTCAACTTTGAACATACAAATGTCCGGACCTTTGTTGATGAAAATGGTCAACCTTGGTTTTGTGCCAAAGATGTTTGTGACGTTTTAGGATACGGGAATGCTCGAGAAGCCGTGAGGAAGCATACCGCAAACACGGGAGTATCAAAACGCGACACACCTACATCTGGCGGGATTCAAAAGATTACATACATAGATGAGCGAAATCTATATCGCCTCATCATGCGCTCCAAACTTCCAAAAGCTGAGGAATTTCAAGACTGGGTTTGCGGTGATGTCATTCCTACGATCCGCAAAACTGGAACTTATGGACAACCTCAGTATCAAATCCCTCAAACTTATGCAGCCGCCTTAAGGCTGGCAGCGGATCTTGAGGAGAAGAACCAAAGACTAGAAAACAAAATCGAGCAAGACAAGCCTCTTGTTGAGTTCGCTCGAGACATCAAGAAAACCGACAACGATTTTCTTATTCGTAACGCCGCGAAAATGTTAGGTGTCGGTGTCAAGTTCCTTTTTGATTACCTGCGTCAAGAGTCGTGGATCATGAAGAAGTCTGAGCCATACGCCCGCCGAGTCCATCAAGGACTCATGACCGTGAAGGTCGGAAATTATGAGGATTCGGACGGAGAGCAAAAATGCTCGATAACCGGTTGTCTGACCTTCAAGGGATTACAAAAACTCCACAGTGACCTTAAAGGGATTGGAAAAATTCCTCATGAGCACCAACTTGAATTGGATCTTTAAAAAACAACTCCTCCACACAAGAGCATCCGTTTCCCGGGTGCTCTTTTTTTATGGATAAAGCAAAATGAACATTACTAGAATCAGCCTGAAGCACACAACCGAAAACATTCAAATCCCCGACTGGGCGAAGACAATCGTCATCCACGCAGACACCACGGCACCATACTCAGAGAAAAAACTTCAGCAAATCTACTGCCTGTTCTTCAAAACCCTCGGCATCACGGACGAATCCAGAACTAAATACACGCTTCGTTTTCACGTGAGATTCGATCGTCCTGACTCTGATTACTACGTTGAGTTTGCCGACATGATCATCAATGACCGCGTGAGGTTCTGATCATGCCCAGGAACAAGAAACCTCGGAAAAAATTCACGTGCCGAAGGATTGAGATTCCGCGCATTTCTGAAGAAAGAATCGATGTGATTATCGACACGATGACTAACGTCGGCTTCTCTGTTGAACTTAAATTGCCCTATGGCAAGTTTGATCGAGATGATATGAGAGCTCTAGCCGATTTCTGCAACCTGACAGGCGTGACCTTTAGTGAACTGGGGGAGGATCGATTGAGCGAAGAAGATCTTATTTTTGCCAATCAGCTACAGTGTGCTCTCTCTGACAACCTGACATCGTTATATCTCCGGACATACAAGAACAAAGCTAAGTTCTACGTTCCGACCAGAGAGGAGCTCAAAACAATTCAGGAGGCTGTCACTTTCTTCCTTCCGGTAATGGAGGAAATTGTTAAAGACAGCCCAAAACTAATCATCAAATTCTGGAACAAAACAAAGAACTTAATGACGCGCCCGGATGGTGCGTATAACGGAGTGAAAGTATCTAGCTATGAATGATATTGACTATGACAAATTGTCCAGCATGGTGGCCGACAAACTCTCAAGTCAGATCGCCGAAAAGCTGATTCAGAAAACAACCAAGCTCACACTCTCCCGTCCAGAAGTAGAAATCCGGATTGGCTTTGCTCCTGGATCGTCTGCCGCTCGTGAGGTAATGAAAGATCCCAAATTTCCCAAGCCGGACGCATTCTCCGAGAACGGGCGCGATCGTTGGTACACAAAAGACATTGACGACTATATGGAAAACAAAAGACACGCCCGAGCCAAGCTCGCTATTTCAGCCGCTTAGCAATTTCTTCTGCGCTCGCTCTGTAGTACCTCTGGAGCATTTTTAAATCTTTGTGCCCCGTTTGTCTCGCCAGCGCCAGGACATCTAAACGGGGCGCCCCTGTTTCAGGATCAGGGCTGGCGGCCCACGTCGCAAACGTTGCGCGGCCGTCATGAAAATTCAGCCCTTCTTTGATTAGTCGGTTTTGAGAATCGTACTCTGGACCAAGACCGGCCCTATCCCTCACCTTTCGGAATAACGTATCTCTGTTGTGATCGTTCAGTCCGCCAAAAATGCGTGGTTCATACTCGAGCTCCATAACAAGTTTAAGAATTTCCCGAGCTCTTGCAGACAAGGCCACGTCTCTTCTTGACAATGTTTTTGTAGCCTCAGCAGGTACATGAAGCACATTGTCGTCAATCCAAGAATATTCGATTTTTAATAATTCGCCCGCTCGCATTCCCGTTTGACAACTAAACAAGAACGCCGCCACGGCCAACTGCATTTTATTTTTTGGCACTGTGTGACCGTCCCAGCCACTAGCCTGTAGGAGTTTCTGTATATCTTCGTCTGAGGCTACCCGCTCTCGGTGTTCTGGCTCCCGAGGTTTCTCCACACCTCGGCAAGGATTCACATCTGTGAGTTCGTTTTTAATAGCGAATTGGAAAACGTCAGAGAGAATTGTCAGCTCTCTGTTTACCGTGGACGGTGAAATATAGTTGTCTCTGTTTTTAGCGCGCTCACTTAGGCGCCGTTCAATGTAGTTCTCAATCGTTCTGTTTGTAAAAGAAGATAAAGTTTTAGTCGCCAGTTTGTCTCTCTGGAGGCGTCTCAGTCGGATTTCTTCTGTACGTTTGGAGCGTTTCTGTGAAGTGACTTCTGAAATATATTCGTCTATCAGTGCGGCCAGCGTGATTGAAGAGGATCGCTCCTCTGCGCTAATTTCTAACTCAGCGCTGAATCGTCTCGCCTCAGAACGTGTTTTAAATGTTTTGGAGAATCGCTGTTTGTTTCCGTCCGCCTGAAGTCTGTATCCGTAAACTTCATACGTACCGCAAGGAGTTTTTCTAATTCCTGCCATATCCGCCTCGAGAATTTCCGTTAGCGTTTCCGTTAAATTTCCGTTATCTAAACCTGAATATAACGAGATATGCCAAGACGGACAACAAAAAATCCCGTAAAACCGAGGCTTGACGGGATATGACAAATAGGTCTGGTGCCCGGGACTGGACTCGAACCAGCACGCCCGTGAAGGCGCTAGCACCTGAAGCTAGTGCGTCTACCAATTTCGCCACCCGGGCAACAGAGAAATGAAATTTTACCTATAAGATTCGATTTTTGCAAACACCTATATAGACTCTATTTGTAATAAATTATTTCAAATGAGCTTCGATTTCAATTTATCGGTCCCGGAGAATGCGAAGGGCAAAAAGAAAACCTCGCGAATCTGCGAGGTCTCAGGAATAAATCTGGTGCCCGGGAATGGATTCGAACCAGCACGCCCGCGAAGAGTGCGTCTACCAATTTCGCCACCCGGGCACAGTAAGCCGCAAAATTATTTATCCTCAAGGCAAACGGTTTTCAAGGCCCTGTCACACCATCATTATTCGGGTTTTCTTTTTCCCTCTACTTTGGCTACCAGCTGTCCGAGGCGCATTGTGTCGTACTCTTCGAACGGCTGGTGAATCCAAGGATTATCTCCGAGATATTCGACATAGTAGTCAGGTTCAACCTGAGAGCAGCCTTTCCACCACAAAACAGCAGTGCGAACTTCGGTCACGCCCGGATAGTTGTTCTGAAGGTGCTCAACAACCTTCTTCAAAGTCAGTCCGGAATCGACCAAGTCGTCGACCAATAGCACTCTTCCTTTGAGAGAGTCAGGACGGCTGGAAGCAATGTACTTACCGATGTCCAAACTTCCCTGAATCGTGCCGGCAGCTTCTCTATAGGAGCTGGTCGACAAAATGTTCAGCGGCATATCGAAAATTCTAGAGAGGATGTCTCCGGGGCGAAGGCCGCCTCGAGCTAAGCAAAGCAAAGAATCAAACTTCCAGCCGCTGTCATAGACATTAAAAGCCAGAGTCTCAATAAGGCGGCGATATTCTTCCCAAGAAACGTGAAGATCTTTCATTCCTATTCCTAATTATTCAAACGGGTTATGAAGCAAAATTGTCTGAGCACGATCCGGGCCGGTAGAAACAACTGCGATCGGGCAGCCGGCAACTTCGGACAGACGAGTTAAATACTTCTGAGCGTTAACGGGCAAATCTTCCCACTTTGTAATACCAAAAGTCGGTTCTTTCCAGCCGGGGAAGTCTTCGTAAATGACTTTGCACTGAGCAACTTCTTCAGCGCCGACAGGCATGATGTCGATCCTTTCGCCCTTGTATTCGTAGCCGACGCCCAAACGAACGGTTTCAAAGCCATCCAAAACGTCGAGCTTCATCACAGCCAGACCGCTTAAGCCGTTCCATTCAACAGCGCGGCGAAGAGCAGCACCGTCGAACCAGCCGCAGCGGCGGGGACGACCGGTCACTGCACCGAATTCATTTCCTTTCTTAGCAATGGTCTTGCCGACTTCATCAAAGAGTTCGGTCGGGAAAGGACCTGAACCGACGCGTGTGCAGTAAGCCTTCGTGATACCAAGGATGTAATTGAGTTTCTGAGGGCCGACACCGGATCCGGGGCTGGCAAAGCCTGCAACGGTGTTGCTGGAAGTGACGAACGGATAAGTTCCGTGGTCGATGTCGAGCATGGTTCCCTGAGCTCCTTCGTACAGGAACTGTTCGCCTTCCTTCATCTTAGTGTTGAGAATGTGAGAAATGTCGCGAATCTTCGGAACAATTCTCGGAGCCATTGCCAGCGTATCTTCGATCATCTTTTCGACGTCGACAGGTTCGCTGTTGTAATAGTTCGCCAGCAGGAAGTTGATGAGCTTGCAGTTTTCACGAACTTTTTCTGCAAAGACTTTCGGTTCTGCCAAGTCTCTGACATGGACAGCGCGGCGAGCGATCTTGTCTTCGTAGGCCGGCCCGATGCCACGGCCGGTCGTACCGATTTTCTTATCGCCTAAGGCGTTTTCACGAGCGTGGTCGAGCGCGATGTGGTACGGGAGAACCAGCGGACACTGACCGGAGACAAAAATACGATCTTCGGCATCCATTCCGTGAGCCTTCAGGTCGTCGATTTCCTTCAGCATTGCTTCGGGGCTAACAACTGCACCGTTACCGATGTAGCACTTGACGTGAGGATGCATAACACCGGAGGGGATCAAACGAAGAACCGTTTTCTGGCCGTTGATCACGAGTGTGTGGCCTGCATTGTGGCCGCCGTTGAAACGGACAACGCCTTGTACACTTTCGGTGAGCCAGTCAACGATCTTGCCTTTGCCTTCGTCGCCCCACTGAGCGCCGACAACGACTACATTTTTACTCATTTCATCCTCTTAAAAAATTAACGGTTCGACGTACGGGCCGCTACCGTCCAAACACCATTGATACAAACTAATTCTTCATCCAAGCGGAAAGATTCTTCCAGCGAAGCAACATTGTCTTCAGGCAGTTTTTCAATCACGATGTCGCCGTTTTCGCGAAGTTCACGAATGCGGGACTGCAGGGCGGCATCGTCCAGCCTGTTGGGCGCCAAGATCGCATAAGGACGCTTTGTGTCCATCACGGCGATAATCTCGCGCAGGTATAACGTAAAACCGACCGCGGGACGTTTGCGTCCGAAACGCTCACCGATATCATCGTAACGACCGCCGCGCAGAATCGGCTGATAACGGCCGGGAATATTGACGCTGAAAGTCACGCCGGTGTGATAGTTGTAACCGGCAACGTCAGCGAAATCATAGCTGACGATATCTGCGCCGGATTCACGACCGAGTCTGCGGACGCTTTCCAGAATTTCCGGAATTTCCGGATAATCGGAAAATTCTTCGATAACTTGATTGAGAACGTCTTCCGAACCGAAGAGCATCGTCAGGCGAATTAAATCATCAACGGTTTTCTCTTTAAGAACACCTCTGAGCTCCTCAAGTGCAGAGCGGTCCTTATGACTCAAAGCAAAGAGAATTTGGTCCTGAACAACTTCACTTACAGGATCACTGTCCAGAATTGCCTTGACCACACCGGTGTGGCCTAAATCTAAGAAAATATTTTCAAGACCGAATTGACGCAGAGACTCAATTCCCAAACAGATCACTTCACGTTCGCTTTCCACACTGGAAGAGCCGAACATTTCAACACCGGCCAAGTACGGCTGGCGCGAAGCAAGAGGATGCAGAGGACGTGCATGGAGAACGCTTCCAACATAGCAGAGGCGGGATACACCCGAACGATTGAGAATGTGAGCATCGATTCGAGCAACCTGCGGCGTCATATCGGCGCGGATGCCCATCGTCTTTCCAGTTACCTGGTCGACGATTTTAAAAGTTCTGAGATCCAGATCTCCGCCCGTTCCTGTCAGAAGAGAGTCAACGTACTCCACCAGAGGAGGACGGACGACTTCAAAACCGTGGCTTGTCACCAGTTTTAGGAAAGAACTTCTAAGATGCTCTATGGCCCTCGCCTCTCGTGGAAGCATATCCGCGATATTTTCAGGTAGCAGCCATACTGACATAAAGATCCTTTCTAAAAAAGCAATGAACCGGCCCAAACGAGCACCAGCCCTAAGACTACACTTTCTAACCCGATATAACGGATTTTCTCGCTAGGAAATCGTGAGATAAATCTCACGGCGCGCTTCCATAAATCAGGAGCCAACATAGGTAAAAGGCCTTCAAGTACAAAGCAGAAACCCAGTACGTACAAGAAGGCCTTCATGATTTAGATCGCAAAAAATTTATGGTTGTTTATTGGCTTGAGCTTCACCGCGGGAATTCTTGAGATAGTCGAAGAATTCGCTGCTCGGATCCACCACCATCATGTCCTGAGGTTTATTGAAGGACTGGCGATAAGCATCCAGTGAACGGTAGAACTTCGCAAACTCCGGATCTTTGCTAAATGCTTTGGCGTAAAGTTCGTTAGCTTGAGCGTCGCCGGAACCTTTAATGTTCTGAGCGTCACGATAAGCTTCGGCCAAAACAACGGTTCTTTGACGATCGGCGTCAGCCTTGATCTTTTCGGCTTCAGCAGCACCCTTGGAGCGTTCTTCGCTGGCAACGCGCTTACGTTCGGCTTCCATGCGGCGATAGACAGACTCAGAAATTTCCGGTGTGAAATCAACTCGCTTGAGTCGGACGTCAACAACTTCAATACCTAAGTCGGAAACGCGCTTCTGGAGCGCTTCAGAGATTTCTGCCATTGCGCGTGCTCTGTCGCTGGACGTGATGTCGTTTACCGTGCGGCGGTTTACAACCTGGTTGAGCACGTCACGAAGCAGCGCAGACATACGGTCGTCCGCAGCGCGCTCGCTGCCCTGGAAGGAAACCCAGTAGCGGCGCGGATCATTGATACGCCACTTGACATAGGAATCAATCATCAGGTTCTTCTTCTCGCTGGTTTGAACCAAGTCCGCTGCGGGCGTGTCGATTGTGAGAATACGTTTGTCCAAATAGACAACATTCTGAAGCGGTGACGGCAGTTTGACATGCAGACCCGGTGTAGAAACAACGCTCTTTAATTCACCGAGCATGAAGACTAAGGCGTACTCACGCTCGTTGACCGTGTAAAGGCAGGTTCTCGCGAGCAAGGCGCCAAAAAGAATAACAATAACTAAGGAAAGTAATTTTTTCATCTTTCTGTCCTTATCTCAAAGTGCGGGATAAAAGACGGGAAGTAGGCTGACTCGCGTCCGGTGTTAAAGGCGGCTGATCTCCGCCGGGCAGATTATGCGTCTGCTGGGCAGATGAAGCAGGAACGTTCGGCTGCACAGGTGCGGCCGCAGCTGCAGGCGCCGGTGCCGGAGCAGCTCGTTTAGCCAACTGATCCAACGGCAGGTACAACAGGTTATTGGAAGACTTATTGTCAACCATTACCTTGGTCGTGTTGTTGAAGATCTGCTGCATGGTGTCCACGTACATACGGTCGCGGGTCACCTTCGGAGCTTTCTCATACTGTGCGTAGACCTGATTGAAGCGGTTTGCGTCACCTTCGGCTTGAGAGACAACACGAGACTTGTAAGCTTCAGCCTCCTGACGAAGTCGTTCTGCCAGACCGCGGGCCTTAGGCACAACATCGTTGGCGTAAGCCTCTCCTTCATTAATCTGGCGTTCTCGGTCCTGACCGGCCTTAACGGCATCATTGAAAGCGGCCTGAACTTGTTCAGGCGGCTGAGCATTCTGAATGGCGACGGACAGAACCTGAATACCTGAGTGGTAGCGGTCCAGCATTTCCTGCATCAGCTTTTTAACTTCTTCTGCAATTTCCTGCTTGGACTCGAACAAAACGCTGTCCATCTTCTTGCGGCCGACCACTTCGCGCATGGCGGACTCGGCAGTCTGAACAACTGCACCCATCGGATCGCGGGTGCGGAACAAGAACTCTTCAGCGCCGTTGCCCTGCTTAATTCGATACTGAACATTGAACATCACGTCAACAATGTTCTCGTCGTCGGTCAGCATGAGCGCTTCTTTAAGACGCTGTGTACCGCCTCTCAAACCGATTTCAGCCTTACGGACGGAAGAAACGTCGACCAAAGCAACGTCCTGAATCGGATAAGGCAGGTGCCAGCGGAAACCGGCGTTGGTACTTTCGGTGTAGCGGCCGAAAGTCGTCACGACGCCGTTCTGACCTTCCGGAACAATGTAGAAACCGGAAGCGAGCCAAGCGGCCAAAGCGATAACAATGGCGGAAACAGCCATTCCGCCGGAGAATGAAGACGGAACTTTAAACTGCGGGAAAGAGTTTCCGCCGCCGTCAATGAGCCGCCGCCCTTCACTCTGCCTTTCAGG
>ERZ860059.181-NODE-181-length-49725-cov-5.196557_pt1 | contig 49725 bp, 39 predicted proteins | sample MGYA00510113_ERZ860059 | MGnify/ENA primary metagenome ERZ860059 (study PRJEB30046, sample SAMN00715190) | human gut metagenome | study: EMG produced TPA metagenomics assembly of the A metagenome-wide association study of gut microbiota in type 2...
AGAGTATACGACTGAATGGCATTCACTATACGACTGAATTAGGTTCAGTATACAAGTGTTTCTTGAACCCTTATGATTTGTAAATAATGCAGAATAGAATTAGACGAGTGCCTCTTTACAGTTTCAAAGTAACCAATACGGGAGCATGGTCGGAAAGATAGCCATTGTCCGGCTTATCGCCAACTGTGCGGTAACGCTCCACCTCTACAGAAGCATTTACGAATATAAAATCTATCAGCCTGCGCTTCTCCACCGGAATACGTCCGAAGTCATGAAAGCTCCATGTCGGTCCGTAAACGACCTTTGCCGTGGAACAAGCGTTCCTCATTCCACCTTCCGTCAATATAGTGACCGGCTCGGAGTCTACCGTTCCATTAAAGTCTCCAGTGATAATTACCGGAAGCTCTCCCGCTATTTGCTTTATCTTCTCGAGTATTAACTTAGCGCTTTCTCGACGTGCCACCTCACCTACATGGTCAAAGTGGGTGTTGAAAGCAGCTACTTTCCTGCCACTCACCTTATCTTTCAACACAGCCCAAGTCACGATACGTTCGCATGCCGCATCCCAGCCTTTCTTTCCGATGGAATCGGGAGTCTCACTCAGTCCGAAATCTCCGTTCTTTAAAAGCTCAAAACGATCTGTCTTATAAAAAAGGGAGCAATATTCGCCTTTCTCTTTTCCATCTGCACGACCTACGCCAAGGGCAGTATATTGAGGAAGACGCTCCTTCAAGTCATTGAGTTGATTCTTTACCACCTCCTGCATGCCCACAATGTCCGGAGCATAATAAGCAATCATCTGTGCTGCATTATCCTTACGGTATTTCCAGTTATTCATACTGTCCGCTACATGATCCAGACGGATATTAAACGACATCACCTCCACCTTAGCTTCCGGTTGCTTGCCGCACGAGGCGACAAGCAATACGAAAGCAACCAATACACTATTGAAAAGCACGTTTTTCATGGTTATAATCCTTTTTAATCTATATAAAATCTTACCAAAATCAAATCCTGCCAAACCTAATCAGCCTTATTCAAATAAGGAGACGTAAAGCCTAATCTCTTCAACCCCTTCTGTACATCGGGATGGCTCATGAAAAGCTTCCAAATCAAACCGGTGCGATAGTTCTCTATCATCACGATAATCGGTCCCTGGTCAATGGCAAGATACGAAGGCGCAAACCAATCCTCAGTCAGATTAAATGCATCCTTGAAACCATATTCACCCCAAAGACGGTCACCCAATTCTTCATAGAAATAGCGCATGGCCTCCAAAGAATATCCCGGTGCATAAGGGATGGATGAAAGGGCCGCAGTAGGCGTAATCACGCCGCGATCATTTCCGGGACTATGGGCAGAATAGCCTTTATCACCGTCACTGGCTGTCAATCCCCAGCATTTCTCACCGTAACCCTTATATCCCTTCGGATTGTCGATACAATAGGCACGGTTAATCAAGGTATGGGCCTTCATTTGTTCCTCGTAATCGGCATAGCGGTCCTTCAAACCATGCGGATCAAGCCCCATGTAGGAGTAATGAGTAAAGAACAAAGGACCGCCCTTGCCGTTATTGTCCCCGAGAGGAAGCCTGATGCCATAATATTCCCAACCGTTCAGAAAAGTATTCGCACTGGCCCAGCCTTTATGGTAAACGCTCCCGGCAATCGGATAAGTAGGAGAAGACGCACCCAAGATATACACAATGTGGCACTCATTATGACCTTTAATCTGATGATTCATCGCCCATCCGTTATTGGGTGACCAATGCCAGTACATCACATCCTGCCCCTGAGTGAAAAAATTCCACTCTGCTTGGCGCCACAGATTATTAATCATTCCCCTGATACGGTTTTCCGTCGGATTATCCTTTATAAAATACTGATGGGCAGCCAACAAGCCTTCGAACATGAAAGCGGATTCTACAATATCCGCTCCATCGTCCTTACGGCTGAAAGGAATGGTCTTACCGGTTTTACCGTTCATCCAATGTGCCCACATGCCGTGATAACTGTCGGTATTCTTGTCGCTCAAGAAACGAACAATCTTCAGTATACGTTCAGCACCTTGTTCACGGGTGATAAACCCACGTTCTATGCCGACAATGATAGCCATCACTCCGAATCCCGACCCACCAATGGTAGCTGTCTCGGCACCACCGTTACTCCGTTCATGCGCCAATCCGGATTCAGGATGGGCAAAATCCCAAAAGTAACGGAAAGTTTGCTTCTGGACGAGGGTCATAAGTTCGTCGTCAGAAAGCTGCTTCTGCGTTTTCTGTCCCGAAATCAAATTAAAAGGGTATAGCAAAAGTATCAAATATATTAATATTCTCATCATAATCATTCTTTTAGTTTAAGCACGGACTCTGAAAGCCAAGCTTCTTCAGTCCTTGTTGGATTTCCGGTATAGACATAAATAAATTCCAAAGGAGACCTGTTCTATAATTCTCTATCATACAGATTATCGGCCCTTGGTCAATGGCTATGTACTGAGTATCGTACCAATCTGCCGTCAAATTAAAGGCATCTATAAAACCATAATCCTTCCAAAGTTTGTCTCCCATCTTATAATAGAAAAAATGCAGCGCTTCCATTGACTCCTCCGGAGTATAAGGAAATGCAGACAAAGCGGCTGTTGGAGCAATTACCCCTTTATCATTAGTAGGTGAATGAGCTGAATATCCCGTATTACCGTCACTTGCCGTCAACCCCCAACAAGAAGCGCTATAGCCCGTATATCCTTTAGGATTTTCCTTACAATAATTGTAATTAATCAATGTATGATTGCGATTTTGCATCCAGTAATCGGCATATTGGTCTTCCAGTCCTTGCGGGTTAATGCCCAGAAAAGAATATTGAGATAAGAACAGCGGTCCCCCTTTATCCGAACCTAAAGGAAGAGTGATGCCATAATAAGATTTTCCATTCCTGATTCCTCCATTTTTAGCCCATCCCGCTTCATATACAACTTTATTGATAGCATGTGTTGGAGACGAAGCTGCAAGTATATAAGTAATCAGACATTCATTCCATCCTCTTATTGCCAGGTTCTTCTCAAAACCGTAATCGGGACTCCAATGCCAATATAGTACATCTTCACCATTTTTCCGGAACCAAGTCCAGTCAATAGCTTCCCAAAGACGGGTTATGTCGGCACGCAACCTGCTTTCTACTTCCGTATTTTCCTTGAAATAGGCTCGAGCGGCAAGCAAACCTTGAAATAACAAGGAGGTTTCAACCAAATCGGCACCGTTGTCTTTCTCACTGAAAGGTTTGGTTGCTCCCGTTGCGCCATTTATCCAATGTGCATAAGCACCATGATAAGCCGTACATTCCTTATCAAGAAAAGTAACTATCTTCTGCACCCGTTCAACAGCTTGCTGACGGGTAATAAAACCCCGTTCAGCAGCTACCAGCATGGCCATCACGCCAAAGCCGGTACCACCGGTAGTAACGACATCGCCCGAAGTAGTACGTTCGCGCGCCATTCCGGAATATTCATGCCCAAAGTCCCAGAAGTACTTGAAGGTCTGCTTCTGTACCAATGTCAACAAGTCCTCATCAGAAATACGCTCAAACTTATCAGTATCATCCATTCCTGTCTTAATCATACAAACCTTGCCATTGGAAAGCAGTACCCCGGAGGTGGACTTCACCCCCGGATTGACAATCAATTTATACGATGACAAGATTTTAAACCCCTCCTTAGGAGTCACCGATACTTTTTTCTCTTGCAGGAACTCATAATCGCAGCTTATAGGAAGCTCCTCATGTTTCAAAGCAATATTGTTACGGGCTGAAGCCTCATCTACAGCATCCGAGAACTCCAAAACAATGGCTACATTGGGAGCAACATTCTCAAATGTCTGTTGGTTTTGTTGGTCACCCACAATGATATTCTTCAACTCGAAAGGCTGATTCACCTCAGGTTGATTATCACCACCGCACGCAACCAACAAAAGACATACTATGAAATATAATACTTTCATCCTATCATCAGATTAAAGTGTAGCTTCATTCTTTTCCAGAGTAAATACTCTGAATTTCGGTTGCTGTCAACACCTTGTCATATAAGCGGAACTGATCAAGCTGACCGGGAAAGTTCTTTGCCCAGGTTTGTGCTCCTGCACCCGAAGTAAGACTCGGAGTAGTGCTGAACTGAAATGCACCAACAGCCAAAGAAGCGCCTACATTATTAAACTTCAATTTTCCACAATCAGGCAATTCTTTGGTAAAGACCCCCTCACCATTACGATAAACAGTAATGGTAGAAGTATTGCCATCATACACAAAAGCCAGATGCACCCATTCGCTACCAAAAATATCATCTATTTTTGCCTCAACCCATCTTTCATCATTCTCTTTTGCTGTCTGATTGAAGATATGAACCTTGAAAAATGCCTGAGTCTCGCTATTATTATTCTCCAAGAAGATGTCGAAGTTGCCCCAGAATTTAATAGAGTTAGGGATAGAGAACAAACCTTGCGCAGAAGTATTCTTAGTGGTTCTCATCCAAAAAGCTACGGTCAAATCACCGATAGTGGGTATATTATCTACCAATATAGAAGGAGTCTTGGCCAAAATATAGGCATTTTCAGCACCCTGATAGGCCATGCCAGCGATTCCGTCTTCCGCAAACTTGGCATTCCCGTTGTCTGCTACCAAAAATCCCCATTCACCTTTATCCCGAATGTCCTCTTCATCAAAAGGAAGATACATCTTCAAGGGGGTAGTAGGTATTTCACCTGTACTCTCAGGATAGTCGAAAGCAGGATGATCCATATCCTGAAAACAAGACTGCATACACAATGCAAACAGGCAAGAAGCCACAGATACTATATATTTTTTCATAAGTAGTTAGTACATTTATAGATTAATAATTGGGATTTTGAACCAATACACCATTCGACTTGTCAATTTCGTCTTGCGGGATGGGCAACAAAGCATGTCTGTCTTGATAACCGGTCTTGCCTGCATCATGAAGTACCTCTTTAGCAATACCCCAACGAACCAAGTCGTAGAAGCGGTCAAATTCCATACCCAACTCAACACGTCTTTCATGACGAATGGCCTCACGCAGTTCATTCTGGTTGTTGGTCGTCACTTCCGGTAAGATTCCAATATTATTGCCGCGGGCACGAGCACGCACCATCTCCAAATAGTTACGGGCAGAAGATAAATCACCCAATTCACAAGCAGCTTCGGAAGCCATTAATACCACATCAGCATAACGTATCAAACGGATATTTACCCAATATCCTCCTTTTGTGAATTTCAAACGCATCGCCGGGTCTGTATATACTTTTTTGTTAAAGTATTTAGCTATGACATCAGCATTCGAAATTGGTTTCTCACCATAAGGCTTGTTAGCAGGTATGGACTCCGGATCGTCCTTGCCGTTGCGTATAAAATAAAGCAGGGTTTCGTCTTTTCTCGGATCACCTTCTTCAAAAGCATCTGCCAATTCTTGAGTGGCGGTGTGTTGCCCCCAACCAAGATTCCATTCGCCTGCGCCACGCACACCCTGAACGGAAGCAAACTGGCTTCCTATATCATTGGAACCCGGTTGTGATTCTGTTGCCGTACATTGCAATTCAAAAACGGACTCACTACAGTTTTCACCTTTTTCCCGGAATATGTCTTCATAAGGTGTTTTCAGATTATACAAACCAGAGTTAATCACTTCTTCAGCAGCCGCCTTCATATTCCCCCAGTCGTTACGCATCATGTATGTACGTGCATGAAGAGAACGGGCAGCTCCCCAAGTGAGACGGCCTATATAAAGTTTCTCCCATGTTCTGGGCAGACTGTTTTCGGCTTCCGTAAGGTCAGAATCTATTAATTCATATATCTTTGCCACAGAAGATTTCGGAACATTTGCCTCAGCTGCATCATAAACTTTAAAGTCAATCAAAGGCACTTCACCAAAAGCGCGTACAAGGTTGAAATAACAGAAGGCACGTACAAACAATGCTTCACCTTTATTGACAAGGTCACCTTCTGTCAATGACGGGTTTTGGCTCATTTCATCAAGCAAATCGTTTACCTTATGTATCAATGAATAGTTTTCATTCCAGTAGCTCTTAATCATCCCATTACTTGCCAAATATTCAAAGTCATCGAACATCTTGCCGGTGGCTGCTCCATCGGACAATGTGCTTCCTTTCTCTGCGTCCTCAGAACGCATACCGTGGATTGCCAATGCAGTATTGCCGCTTGTCAAATGAAAACCGCGCAACTTGGCATACATATTAAACACCTGCGTTTCATAAGTACCACCAGTCAAATCATCCTCTGTCTGCTGTCCAAGCGGTTTTCTATCAAACATATCCTCACACGAAGTTAGTGCAAAGCTTACTGCTAAAAATGCTATATAATAAAATATCTTCTTCATAGTCTGTCTTTATATAATTTTAGAAAGTCAAATTAAAACCAATCGTATAAACTGTAGGCATAGGATAGCCCCCACCATCAATACCAAACGAAATAGCGCTTCCGCCCACTTCCGGCGTATATCCGCCGTTACGGCTCCAAGTCTTGGGATTCTGCACATTGGTATAAAGACGCAGTGACTGTACCTTGATACGATTCAACAGTCGTTTGTCAAAGTTATATCCCAGTTCGATATTACGGATTCTGAAGAAACTGCCATCTTCGATGAAATACGTGGAAGCCTCCTGATTTATTTTGTGTGAAGGGTCGAGCAAGGGCTCCCAATTGGAAGTGCCCTCTCCATGCCAACGATTCAATTGCTCTGTGCGATAATTCAGTTGTGCATAGCTACTGCTTCCCCAATTACGGTAAATTTCATTTCCATAAACACCCATCATGTCAACAGTCAGGTCCAGATTCTTCCAACCCAAATTAACATTAAAACCGTAAGTAAAATCAGGAGTAGGGTTACCTATCATTGTACGGTCATTATCAGTAATTTTGCCATTACCGTCAACATCAGCGAATTTCAAGTCACCCGGTGTTACCGAGCCAACCGAGTTAATCGGAGAGAAACGGATGTCGTCTTCGTTCTGATATACACCCTCAACCTTGTAACCATAGAAATAGCCAATCGGATAACCTTCGGAAACACGTGAGGGACCACTGATAATATTATAGTCTTTGTTTACCAGTGAAAGCACCTTGTTATCAATAGTGCTCAAATTAGCACCTAATCCATATCTCCAATCTTCCCCAATCTTGTCGTTCCAAGAAGCACTAAGTTCAAAACCGCGATTGCGAATCTCACCCACATTCTGTAATCCGGGAACAGTGCCTGCAATACCCGGAATGGAAGTCAACATATCTTTTGTTGTTTTGTTATAATAAACCGGAGAAAGCTGCAAACGATCATTGAACATGTGCATGTCAAAACCCACTTCCCATGAATAATTACGTTCCCATCCCAAAGTAGGTGAAATCAGTTTGTTGGGGCCCTTACCCGCAATGATATTGTCACCGAATACAGCTGATCCCGAACTAACAATGGTGGCGTATGCTGGATAACTGGAACCGGTATTCTGGCTGCCCAACACACCCCAAGAGCCTTTCAACTTCAAGAAGTTAATTACATTCTGGTTCTGCATAAACTTCTCTTCGGTCATTACCCAACCGGCACCGAAAGAGTAAAAGTTGTCCCAAGTATTACCTGTCTTATAGAAAACAGATGAGCCGTCCCTACGGAAAGAAGCATTAAGTAAATAACGATTCTTGTAGTTATACAATGCTCTGAACAAATAAGACATGGTAAATCTGTCACTCTGAGAACCACCATTAGTTGCCGTAGATATATCGTCGATAGTAGAGAGCCACCATCTGTCCGGGTCATCGCCCACCAAAATGCCATAGCCTGCAAGCTGGCTGCGTCCACCACTCAAACTGGAAGACTCATTGTAATTGGTGGTAAGACCGGCAGTCAATGTCAATCCATGATTGCCAAACTGTCCGAGATAAGTCAACACATAGTCAGACTGTGCAGCAAGAGAGGTAGACTTGCTTTGGTTCACACTTTCTCTTTCAGTCAACCGTTCTTTCCCCCCCTCCACATCGGGATTATAAACATAAATCAGCGGAGAATATGAACGTCCCTGGCTGGAAGCATAGTCCATAGAGAAAGTTGCTTTGAACGTAAGGTTCTTCAGAATATCTATCTCTCCGAACACATTACCTGCCACGCGATAGTTTTCAGACTTGTTGTGAGCACCGCGCAGCTCTGTTTCAATAAGAGGATTCCACACTTGTGCACGCTGGAAGTCGGGCAGCGTATGTATCAGTCCCGATTCAAGGTCATGAGTAGGAGCAATAGGAGCAGCCTTCAAAGCACCATCCACACCCTTTGCATCAGGATACTTAGCACGAACTCCATTAAGCTGAAAACCAAAACGCAGGAAATCGGTTACGCTATATTCACTGTTCAAGTTTACGGTAAACTTATTGAGCTTTTCCGTTTTAATGGAACCTTCTTCCATGACGTAACCCAAACCCAAATAAAACTTGCTCTTATCCGTTGCACCCGTAATACTCACATTGTTATTGGTCAGAAAACCTGTCTGGAATATCTCATCCTGCCAATCAGTATTACCAGCCCATTGAGTATAATCATAAGGGTCGCTTCCTTGAGATATCAACTGCTCGTTGTACAGCATCTTAAACTCTTCGGCATTCGTCACACCTACACGGTCATAAATAACCTTCCAACCCACTGAAGAGTTGATGTTGACCATCGTCTTCCCTATTTTTGCCCTTTTAGTAGTAATGATGATTACACCATTGGCACCACGCACACCGAAAATAGCCAAAGAAGAAGGGTCTTTCAAGATTTCCATAGATTCAATATCCGCAGTGTTCAGATAATTGATATTGTCCGTAAACAGTCCATCTACCACATAAAGAGGTTTGAAACCGTTAATGGAGTTCGTACCGCGAACACGGATTTCAGGGTCTTGTCCTGCACGGCCCGTATTCACCACCTGTACACCGGCAACCTTACCCTGTATGGATGCCAGTGGATTGGTAGAAGGCTTAGAAGCAATCTCATCCGCTTTCACAGTAACGATAGAACCGGTCAAGTCGCGTTTCTTGGCACTACCATAACCAACTACAACCACCTCATCAATGAGCTGGCTGTCCTCTTCCATCTTCACATTGATAGTTGAACGCCCATTTACGGCAATCTCCTGCTCACGCATACCTATATAACTAAAAATCAAGGTAGTATTAGATGCCACATCAACAATCTGATATTTACCATTTATATCAGTAATACTACCTTTACTCTCCTGCCCTTTTACACGAACAGAAGCACCGATAACAGTTTCGCCTGTCTTGTCCGTAACGACACCCGAAATCGTAATTTTGTTCTGTGCCATCGAAGTAATGGCAAACAATAACATCACACATGTAATTAGTAGATTTTTCTTCATTTTGTATTGATTTAAAATTCTTTTGCAAACATACCGGAGAAGTTGATATATGTCAAAAAACAAGCTACCACAAGAGTACCACAGTTCACCAGAGAGGTACATCATTGCTACTACCGCATCACATAAACAACAGATTATAAGGAAGATAAAAATACAATAAATATTTAGGCACTATTCATATAATAGAGCAAGAAGATAGAAAAGCAAAGGAGTTTTTATCCTATTCTAAATAACTTTATCCCATTCAAGAACGTCATACCTTTCACTGCCTCAAAACCCACCGTAAGGTTTCCATCGGTTACGATAACACGCAATTTCTTGGATAGGCAACGGTTTCCACCTACTTCCATCGCTGGAGAAAAATGGTTCAGCCAAAGTCGACCGTTGACAGAAACATTGAAAACACTGCCCCGGAAATCGGCATTGCTGAGGACAGCAGTACCCCCCAAATCATAAGTCACCCGTTCGGAAGGTGCATTCAAGTCGGCAAAGAGGAGTTCCACTTCATACTCGCCGTCGGACAAGTCGAAGCGATAGGCTTTGATGTCTTTGCGTTTAGTCTGTAGCAAAGGAACATTACGAGTATTTTTCACCTCGGCTGTGGTTCCGATACGTCCCGGAGAACGATAAAAAACTTCACCGCCCACATAGCCCCAACTTCCAGGAGTATAAACTTGGTCGGGAAGCCAACAAAGATCACTTTTGTCATCCATGAAGAAACAATTGCTACCTACGTTCACTGCAAGTTCCAACTGCCTAATATTGGCTGCTGCGATATGGCGAGGCTGTATCTTTACGAAAACATCCGAAACCTGCTCCACCTTCTTCCCTTGATAGATGCCGGATGCTACAAGCGTGTTTCTCCCCACAACAAGAGGTACCCGCCACCCAGCATGGCAATTCTCAATACCTTGTACAGAGAGTTTTTTCCCATTGACAGACAACTCCACCCTATCCAAATTGGAATACACCTTCACCGGATGTTCCACAGCTTCGCCGTCCGAAACTACAGTCCGATATTTCCAGTCATCCACAGCAATGTGCAGCACCGGAATATCCTTACGCAAAAATGCCTGAAAATAATAAAACACATCTTTAGGGCGGCGATCATTGTACATCAGCCCTTTATTATTAATGTGTGGCGTAGTCTCCTGGCGACTGGCAGAACTGAAATCAATGAAATTCCACTCTGTGGCGCCGACTATGAACGGCCGCTTCATGATAGCGGGCAAATAATATTCGAGATACAACTGCTGCCACTGCATGGAAAAATCAAATATCTGTGGCTCAAGCGACTGCAAACGCGAATCGGAACCGGCACCGAACTCACTGATTATTAACGGACGGTACGGATATTTACGGTGTTCTTCATCTACAAAACGGTCGAAAGACTTAAAGTCATTCTCATACCAGCCCTGATAAAGGTTCCAACCGGAAACATCGGTAATATTGCTAAGACCAATCTGATTGTAAATCTGATTGCCGTGATAAGCCATCGTACTCAAGCGATAAGGGTCTTCCATCTTCAATGTCTCTTCCAGATGCCGGGCAAGTGCCAAAGTGTTTTCATAAAACCCGTTGAGCCGTTGTTTCTTCACCCGATACTGCAACTGAATGACAGCTTCGTTCATATACCCCCACATAATGACAGAAGGATGGTTGTAATGCTGACGGATCATTTCGCGCAAGGCGCTCGTAGCATTCGTGCGAAACTCGTCACCCAAAGCAATCAAATCGACCACTGGAATCTCCTCCCATACCAGCATACCGAGTTCGTCGCAAGCACGCAACACGGCATCATCCTGCGGGTAATGTGCCAAGCGGACAAAGTTTGCACCCATATCTTTCAGCAATTGCATATCCCTGCGATGCATTTCATCCGAAAGCGCTATCCCCATCGGCATCTGGTCCTGATGGCGACAAGCTCCTATCAGCTTCATTGGTTTCCCATTCAATTTGAAGCCTTCCTGCGCATCCATGCTGAACCAGCGAACCCCCAAAGGAACGCGCATCTCATCTTTCAACACCTTGCCACGTTCATCTTTCAAAGAGACTTTCACACTATACAGATAAGGAGATTCGGGCGACCACAGTCGCGGATTTTCCAATTGCAACCGTTCTTTGACAGCAAATGTCCCTTCCGCATCCAACCTGATATTACGCAAAGACTGAACCACGGATTTTCCATCGGCATCCAGCACTTCGACATTCAACTTCAAAGCAGCACGCTGTACATCACGATTCACCAAAGTCCCGCGTACACTGATTTCTGCCTTCTCCTCACTCACGAAAGGCAAATCGACATAAACACCTGGAGAGGCGTAGTCGGTGAGGCTGATGTGTTGTTTCCCGACACTGATGAGCCATACATCGCGATAAATACCGCCAAAAATCGTGAAATCGCCAGATAAAGGAGGTATCTGATTGTTCTGATTATTGACGTGCACCATCAGTAAATTGGAGACATCGTTCCTTACTTTATCTGTAATATCTACAATAAAAGCAGAATAACCTCCCTTATGGGTCGTGAGTAGCTCGCCATTGAGATATACATCTGCCAGGGAGTTGACGGCATCGAATTTCAGATAAAGCTGCTTATCCCACATCTCTGCGGCTTCCAGCCGGAACTCTTTCTTATACCAGGAAGAAGCCCTGCGATAGTTACGGGTGGAATAGGCATCCGTATTCCAGGTATGTGGCAGATGTACCTGCTCCCAACCTTCCTCATGACATCGTACTTTCTGGAACCGATTGTCATTATACGCAACATAATACCAGCCGTCATTGAAACTCTGAACCACTCGCCCGGCATTGACAACCGGATACATGGCGGACAGACACAATATTAATAAAAATATTTTCTTCATGTTTTTCAATAGATTATATTATCTCACACAAGTCAGGCAAATACTACAAGAATATTGCAAAACGTTTGCAGTGAAAATGCAGACAATATGCAGCAACAATGCCATCTCAACGCAGTGGCTCGAATGCTGCATATTGCCGTCTTGAGAATCAGTTAGAGTAACTTGAACGCTGCTTTCTTTACGTCCTGGCTATTTCTGCCAATCATCACCTCAAAGTCACCGGACTCGCATACAAAATCAAGATTGTAGTTGTAGAACTTCAGCAATTCGGGAGTAATCTTGAAAGATACTTTTTTAGATTCACCGGCTTTCAGGAAAATCTTCTCAAAGCCTTTCAACTCTTTCACCGGACGGGTTACACTTCCCACAAGGTCACGAATATAAAGTTGAACCACTTCTGCACCGTCTCTCTTGCCGGTATTGGTCACAGTCACGGTAGCAGTCAGTTCGCCCTTATCCGTCATGCTAGTCTTGTCCAAAGACACGTCGCTATAAGAGAATGTGGTATAGCTCAAGCCGAAACCAAAAGGATAAAGCGGTTCATTGTCTATGTCTATATAGTTGCTGCGGAATTTCTGGAACCATGCACCGTCGGCAAGAGGGCGACCCGTGTTCTTGTGGTTGTAGAACAAAGGAATCTGTCCCACGCTCTTCGGGAAAGTCGTAGTCAGCTTCCCACTCGGATTCACATCACCAAACAGTACATCACCGATGGCAAAACCTGCCTCACTGCCCGCAAACCATACATTCAGAATGGCCGGCACGTTTGCCTGCTCCCAGTTCAGTACCAGCGGACGACCGGTAAACAGTACCAGTACCACTGGTTTTCCTGTTTTCAATAATTCTTGTAACAGCATGCGTTGGGTGTCGGTCATTTCAAGATTCGTGCGGCAACTGCTCTCTCCACTCATTTCCGAAGACTCACCGAGCGCAGCCACAATAACATCCGATTTGGCAGCCACGGCAAGAGCCTCGTCCAGCAACTCCTTGTCCGAACGATTGTCACGGTGTAAAGAACGTCCGAACATAGTGGCACGTTTCTCATATTCGGCATCACTCATCAAATTACAGCCTTTCGCAGTCAATATTTCGGCTTTATCGCCTGCTACCGCCTTCAAACCTTCAGCCAAAGAAGTTGCATTCTTCAATACAGCAGCCACACTCCAAGTACCCGGCATATTACTGCGGCTGTCTGCCAACGGACCTACCACAGCAATAGTGCCTTTTTTGGCCAGCGGAAGCACATTACCCTCGTTCTTCAACAACACCAAGCTCTCCGAAGCAATCTTACGCGCAACAGCACGATGCTCTTTGGTAAAGATTTGCTTCTTGGCACGCTTCACATCACAGTATTTATAAGGATTATCGAACAAGCCCAACTTGTACTTAGCTTCCAAAATACGGCGACAAGCCGCATTAATTGCTTCTTCTGTCACTTTTCCTTCTGTCAATGACTTCTTGAGCGTACCTACAAATGCATCGCTCACCATATCCATATCCACACCTGCATTCAGTGCCAAGGCGGCAACAGTCTGCGTATCGCCCATACCGTGGTCGGTCATCTCAGCAATTCCAGTATAGTCTGTCACCACAAAGCCGTCAAATCCCCACTGCTTACGTAGTATATCCGTCATCAACCACTTGTTTCCAGTGGCAGGAATGCCATCGACCTCATTGAAAGAGGCCATCGCACTGCCCACACCGGCATCAACCGCCGCCTGATAGGGCAACATGTATTCATTGAACATGCGCTGATGACTCATATCTACTGTATTATAGTCACGTCCTGCCTCACCGGCACCATACAAGGCAAAATGCTTTACACAAGCCATGATTTCATCATTACGGCTCATATCCTTTCCCTGATAACCACGTACCATGGCCTGCGCAATGGCTGCTCCCAGAAACGGGTCTTCACCGTTGCCCTCGGACACACGCCCCCAACGGGCATCACGGCAAATATCCACCATCGGACTGAATGTCCAGCAAATACCGTCAGCACTGGACTCAATGGCTGCAATACGTGCCGATTCTTCAACCGCCTTCATATCCCATGTACACGACAGTCCCAAAGGAATGGGAAACACCGTTTCATATCCATGAATAACATCCATACCAAATAAGAGAGGAATACCCAAACGACTTTCTTCAACCGCCTGCTTCTGTACATCGCGGATACGTTCCACGCCTTTCAGATTGAAAAGCCCGCCCACTTCACCGGCACGAATACGTTTGGCCACATTACTACTTTTAGCCTGACCGGTCGTAATCTCACCGGTAACCGGCAGATTCAACTGACCTATTTTCTCTTCCAGGGTCATCTTCTTCATTAAATCGTCGATGAAACGATTCATATCGACCGGAGATTTCTGCGCATACGCACTAACGGCAGTAAACACCAACAAGACTAAAAATGATTGTAACTTGAAAAGTAAATGCTTCATGTCTTTCATGCTTTTAATTTATAGAAATATTATTTTGCTGCAAATAAAAGAAAAGCATGCGACAACCTCCACATCTCGCACTACAACAAAAGTACACCCATCACTAAGAAACAAAAGAGGAAGTACAATATTAATACTTCCCCCATTAATATTCCACTGTAAAACAGTTATTTAAAATTTATAAGGAAATCAGTCAGACTTTCTTCCGGAAGCAGATTGAATTTCTTGCGCAACCGGTATCTTGCAGCATCAACCCCACGCGTGGAAATGTTGAGCAACTTCGCTATCTCCTTTGTCGGCATATTCAAGCGAAGCAATGCACAAAAGCGCAAATCTCCTGAAGTCAAATCTGTATATTGAAGTTTCAGATTCCGGAAGAAATTTTCATGTATACGGTCAAAATTAGCTTGAAACATTATCCAGCTCTCTTCATCAGACACTATATTATTGTTAACCAAAGCGAGAAGCTTATCCAAATTCTTACGACTATGCTGTCCGGACAACTTTTGCTTCTGTATCTCCTCTTTCAATGAATTCAAAAACTCCTGATGAGCGATATTCATCATTACCACGCTGGACAATTCTTTGCTTTTAAAACGCAAATCGGCCTCAAGCTGTTCCTTTTCCAACTCGATAATCTTCTTCTCTTGCCGTTCAAGCTCTGCCTGATGGGCTACACGCTGCTGCTCAATCACACGATCCTTCTTTTTCTTCACAAAACGATAAACAATATATTGCAGCAAGGCCAGCAGGCACAACCCTATCAGAATGTAGCTTCCCACAGCCCAATAAGACAAATACCACGGAGACAAAATCTCAAAGGGAAACTCTACCGATGCCAAAACTCTACCAGTATCATATATCTCCGCCCGAAAAACATAACTTCCATAAGGAAGACGGGCATACTTTTTCTGCAAATTGCGTCCATCGGGTATCCACTGATCAGAATACCCTTCCAACCGGTATCTTACTTTATAAGTATAATCGTTATAAACCGGATAGCACAATGTAAAACTCACTGTATTAAACTCATGTTCGACCTTGACTCCCGACTGCACGACCAATGTTTTCCGTTTATCACTGAATTCCTCAGTAACCTGCATCTCTGAAATCCATAAAGAACGCCTAGTCTGAGATTTATATAACGAGGAACTATCTGTTTCAATACGGGCAATAGCATTATTCAAGCAAAGATAGGAATGATTATTTCTCTTGTCATAAACCACGCTTCCTCGTTCTTCCACAGCCAGACCGTCAAACAAAGAATATGGAATCCGAAGTTCGATATTGAAAGTATTTATCGCACACTTCACCAAATACACAGTCCTGTCGCCCACAAACCAATAGTAATCTCCGTTCGCATGACTCACAGTCTTGATTCCCTTCAATTCCATCAATTGTTCATTCATTGTTTCATAGGGAACAATCGAATCAGTCATATCTTCGTAAGTATAGAAATATTCCCCATTAGAAAAAACTACCCGACCATTGATTTTGAACAAAGTAAAACTCCCACCTTTCACTTCTCCCAAACTCTCATACTTCCGCACATCCTTTACCTGCTTCATATCCGAATCAATCCGAAAGCGATACAAACCATTCCTTAAATGTTTCGCCCAAATATTCCCTTGATGGTCCACTTCTATATGACGAATCATGTGACTGAACCCACGTAAGGACCGAGTAAAGCAATACTCTCCCGAAGCAGTCTCCGTATATAAATTCAGAAGCGCATAAGCTCCCTCCAACAAAAAAGATTGTTCCTTCAATTCAATTTTTTCCATACACATCCCTCCTTTTACATCAGATGCCAGCTTTGATTTCAGTCCTGATATAAGGAAAGTTCCCTTGTTGTGCCCGCAGAAAATCTGTTTTCCCCATTCATCGACGAACCACGCTTGTTCTTCCAAACCCGGAACTAATTCAGTCTTTCCATCCCTAAGCCAATAAAGTCCTTGATTAGAAGCAATATAAGCTTCATTTTCCCTTACCAAAACATCATATACCATGCCTATTTTACGAAATGGAGGTTCATAATAATAGATTAAAGAATTGTTGTGTATATAGGCAATACCTTCATCCAAAGCTGTCCATATATTGTTGTCATCATCACAATATAATCTCAAAACAGTATTGTTCTGTAGTTTATTATCCGTATTGACCTTCCAAATCAGCTTTCCTTTTTTATCCAACGCATATATACCATCGGATATTGTGCCAACAACGTAGCAACTGTCTTTGGTCATCACCGCACGATTAATGGTATGCTTCCTGAATATATCATCACATTCGGTTTCCCATTTTTCTACCCTCCCATCTCGATAGAGGAGAAAACCTCCCTGATTACGGGTAAGCATTAAAACGGCATCATCATAAGGAAGCCCAGCCAAGACATCGCTATTTCCAAATACCTTTCTGGGAATAAGTTCTTCCATTTTCCTGTCGGAAAAGACACAAAGTCCACCATTTATTCTTTGAGAATAAAAAGTATTTCCAACCTGGAACAAATTCAGTGGAAGGTTCTTCATTCGAATACCTTCTACCGAATTTCCATTATAAAAAAAGAGAGAACCGAATGATTGAAATACAATTTCTCCTTGAACGCAAGCAATATCCCAGATTTCGTCATTATGAAACGCAAAATCTTTCACCTTATTTTTCAATGAATGATATTCAAGAGTGTCATAAGGAGTACGGACAAAATAACCGAATTCTTCGTAAGAGCCTACATAAATTCTTCCATCTTCACTGATATATATAGCACGCACAATTCCTTTTGTCGGTAATTCATACAGCCGCCAAGCACTTCCATCAAATTCCAACAGCCCACTGTTATTACCGAAATACATCACTCCTCTTTCGTCTTGAGCAATGGCCCAATTCTGAATACCGGCATTATAATCCGACACCGAATAGTTCCTCACTATAGGAGAAAAAGGTATGGGTGAAGCTTGCAGCAAACTACTGAAAACCAAAAACAAGAGAAACGTTATTGCAATTCTCATGAGTACTGTTTATAGGTATTTACCAGCAAAGATAAAGCTTTTTGCGTTTTCGTAAAAACAAAATCGCAGATTATCCTCTTTTATAGAAAGATAACCCGCGACAACTGATAACTCACTTTATTAATTTTCAGCAGTTTTCTGTTTTCCCAAAGGAATAGAAACACCCAAGTAAGCATTAACATTCTTCGTATTCTTACCAAAGAACATATAGTCTGTTCCCGCAAAGAAAGGACCCAGTTTCAGTGCCAGACCGAAGGTTTTACCGGCTCCTTGAAGTACGGAATAGCTGGCAGCTACATTGAAAGCATTCGTCGGACGGATGCAGGCAGAGAAAGTCAGCTCATTCAAAGTTTTCGGTTTGGCAAAACGACCGGTATACAAGGCACCCACTACCAGCCAATCATTCAGTAAGGCATATTCAGCGCCAAGAACCATTGTAGAAGTCAATCCACGGGTACGGCTCTTCTCAGAAGCCTCCTCTGTCTTGAGCTGCAACATGTCATAGTTAAGAATCTCGCCGCTGTTCACAATATCCATGAACTCCTGCTGCGAGGCCGGGTCAAGAAGATCATAAGTCTGCTCTGTATTGGCTCGCGCTATACTGGTATTCGATTTAGACCATTTGATAAAGCCCAAATCAAGAACTGAAGCAGAAAGTGTCAATTTATCCAGTAACTTGTAAGATACTCCCAAATCAATAGCCCCACCATATCCGGCAAAACCAAAACTGCCAAAATCGATTTCATCGATATAATCACCATTCTCATTCTCGGGAAGTTCTAACAGCTTTGACGAGTTCTCCAAAGTTGCATCCACTTGAATGGAAGCTTTACTCGTCACTCCTGAAGAGCCGACAGAAGGAGTTTCCACATGAATCTGGTTGATGTTCAGCTTTAAGTTACCGATACCCAGCAGCATCTTCACTTTACCGCCCACAGCCAGCCGGTCTGTGATATTCCTTGCAAAGCCAAGGCCGACTTCCGCATAGGAATTTATCTCAAGCTTCTGTCCATTAATGGTTTCGTTAATACCCAAATAGTCAGAAATATTGTCACCAAACTCCCGGCTGCTCATGTTATTCATAAACTGGAACATGGTTTTCGGTATGGCGGCACCGATATCATTACGCAACCCCACATTAACTGACCAGAAGTTCTTTCCTTTATACCATCCGGCAGACAGAATGTCGGTACTCAAATTCACATTCAAGTTATTGGTAGCATCCAGTCGGTTCATAAAGTCATTGCTCATGAAATAGTCGCTATCATCACTGTTCTCAATAATGTCCATAATATCCCTATACCCCAGGGAACTGGAGTTGACGGTAGCATTCAACGAACCTATCACGGGAATATTCAGATAACCGCGTCCCGGCATCAAGGCCGGATTGAGCTGCATACGCTGGTTACTTCCTTCCATAAAGTAGGAAGTGCGCAGGAACTGGGCTTGTCCGGAAAGAGAGAAGCAAAGCAACAATACCACAGACAGCCATACTTTCAGAGAATTCAATTGTTTCATAACCTTGTCAATATTTTCATTATCACCTGCAAAAATATAAAACAAGTTAATACCCTACAAACAACTTAACCGAATAGTCGTGTATAAAAGGCTTATACAGAGACTATCCGGTATAAATTAAGGAGCAAATAAAAGAATCCTCTTAAGAGTGTCCTTATACTATTTCATCATAAACATGTTCATTTGCTCTCGTAGCGGTACTCAGAAAAACCGGGGCTGTCTCCTTTCTTTGTTGCAGAGACATTGACGTCACTGCCGGAGCAGTCAACATTTCCTTGTATTTTTCCGGAGCAGTGAGTATCTTTACAGCCTCTTTCAAATCATCATCATCTTTCAACTGCTGGATAATGCTTCCACGCTGGAAATAATAACGCTTGATGATTTCTACCGCAATCATGCTCTTGATGTCCTTGGAGAAATGGTCAAGGTCACGGTCCAGATTATGCGACAATTTTTTCTCCAACGCTTCAAACTCTTTCGAAGCATCAGTCAGATAGCCCTCAAATTCGGCCATCTCCTTCAGGTTCTTCAGCATCTTCTCTGTCTGCTGGTCGTATTTGAAGTCCGCCTTTTTCACCATCGCCTTGAAGTCCGCATAATCGGCATCTGTAATTTCAAACTTCTCTGCTGAAGGAATGGTAGGATGTTTCAAGCAATAGTCCGTAGCATAATTGAAAATAAGATTGTCATTGACAAGATAGAACAGAATGTTGGGCAGCTTCTCCTGCTTCACCGCAATGTCCGGAGTCACGCCTCCACCATCACGCACTTCACGTCCGGCAGCCGTATGGAACACGGTAGTAAGGCTGTCTGGAATACGTCCCACACTGCCGTCCTCATTCCGGTGCTTGTAGTCGATAGCCTGCACACAACGGCCGCTGGGAATATAATATTTGGAAGTCGTCAGCTTCATGGTACCACCGTATGGCAACGGACGGGTGGTCTGCACCAATCCCTTACCGAAAGTACGGTTACCGATAATGACCGCACGGTCAAGGTCCTGCAAAGAGCCTGCAAGGATTTCTGACGAAGAAGCCGTTCCGCCATTGACCAGAACAGCCAAAGGAATTTCCAAATCCAACGGCTCACGCAATGTCTTGTAGGTATTGCTGGCTTGCTTAATCTTACCCATTGTCGTCACAAGTGTTTTTCCGCGAGGCAGAAAGAAGTTGGCTATCTCTATAGATTCATCCAGCAAGCCGCCTCCATTGTTCCGCAAGTCAATCACCAACGAAGTCATCCCCCGTTTCTTCAAGTCCAGAAAAGCCTGCTTGAACTCCTTGGAAGGATTCCCCGAGAAGGTGCTGAGATTGATATAACCTATATTATTATCCAGCACTGTATAATAAGGTATGAACGGCAATTGGATGGAACGGCGCACAATGTCGAAATCCAACGGTTTCTCTGTACCGGGACGTTGCACTTTCAGCTTGAAGCTGGTACCCACTTGTCCGCGAAGCATCTCGCTGACTTCTTGGTTGTTCTTTCCGGCAAGGTCCTTTCCGTCAATCTCCATCAAAATATCTCCGGCTTTCAAGCCTACATCGGCAGCAGGCATATTCTCATTCAGTCCGGAAAGTACGACATACGTGCGTTCGTTACCCGGAGAAACATAGAAAGTACAAGCCAGGCGATAGAATTCACTTTTCAGTTCTTCCGGTGTCATGTCCGAAGTACCGAGATATTCGAGATAATCGAATGCTGTTCCCAAAGCTTTGTCATGGTTGTTTCCCATATCAAAGACATAAATCAATTGGAACAGGTCATTGGCTACATTCTGTTTGTAAAGAACCGGAATATCCGATTTTGCCTTTAATTGGCTCATATCCTTTTGATAATCGAGAAACACTGGTTCAATCGGTTTGACTGCGCTTTCCTGTACCTCCACAAGGAACGGGCTGGCTACATCACGATTGGTTATGATAGGAGTAATCTCCGGTTTCGTCATCTTCTTTTCGTTCGGGTCTTTTCCTTGCTTTTTGTAGATAACGGCATAATTATCTTCTTTCAGGTATTTGTTGGCGAACGCTACGATGTCTTCTTTGGTCAGTTTGGCCATACGGTCGATGGCAGTAACTTCATTTTTCCAGTCTGTGCCGTTAATAAATGAGTTGACAAACATATCGGCACGTCCTTCGTTGCTTTCCATGTTTTGCAGTTCACCGAGCTTGAAATTGTTGATGTTCGCTTCCAGCATTTTCTCGTCGAACTCTCCGGCACGGAGCTTCTTGATTTCGCTGAGTAGCAAGTCTTTTACCTCTTCCAGTGTTTGTCCTTGTTTAGGAAGTCCTCCTAGCAGCAATGCAGAGTAATCTGCCAGTCCCATCGGGTAACCGTAACTATTCAAGACCTTCTGTTGCTGGTTCAGGTCAAGGTCGATAAGTCCTGCCTTTCCATTGTATAATACTTGCGAAACGACTTGCAGGATTTCAAAATCCTTGTCGGATACACCGGGGAATCTCCAAGCCAATGCGACGCTTTCGGCATCCGGACCTAACACCTCTTTTACAACAGGTTGCGTGATTGGCGCCTCTTTCGGAAGGTCCAGTTTCGGGAGTTCCGGATTGGGTTTCAATCCACCAAAATATTTATCGATTAATGCAATTGTTGCATCCGGGTCTAAATCGCCAGACATACAGATTGCCATATTGTTGGGCACATACCATTGTTTATAGTAGTTCTTGATATTCGTGATAGAAGGATTCTTTAGGTTCTCCTGTGTACCTAACACAGTCTGCGTTCCATAAGGATGCTTGGGAAAAAGAGAAGAAAAAATAGCTTCCTGTACTTTGCTGTTGTCACGGGTGAGTGACATGTTTTTCTCTTCATATACAGCTTCCAATTCAGTATGGAAACCACGAATTACATTGTTTTCAAAACGATCTGCCTGAATCTTCGCCCAGTTTTCTATCTGGTTGGAAGGAATGTCTTCCTGATAGACCGTCTGGTCATACCAGGTATAAGCATTGCTGCCGGTAGATCCGATGGCTGCCATTAATTTGTCATATTCATTAGGGATAGCATACTTGGAAGCTTCGTAAGAAAGGCTGTCGATGGTGTGGTAGATCGCCTTACGTTCCGCTTCATTCGTAGTCTTACGATAAATTTCGAACTGTTGTTCGATTGCATCCAGCAGAGGCTTTTCGGCCGCGTAGTCTTTTGTGCCAAACTTGTCGGTGCCTTTAAACATGAGATGTTCGAAATAATGGGCAAGTCCCGTCGTTTCTGCCGGGTCATTCTTCCCGCCCACTCTTACTGCGATAAATGTTTGTATGCGCGGAGTTTCCTTGTTTACGGTGAGGTAAACCTTTAGTCCGTTGTCCAGTGTGTAAATGCGGGCTTTTAGCGGGTCATTGGGCACTGTTTCGTAGCTATACTTCTTTTGTGAGCTACAGCTGCAAATCACTAATGCCAGGAAGAGTGACAAGCAAGAAAGTTTCAATCGTTTGTTCATAATATGACAACATTTTAATAACAAAAACAAAGGTAGCAGAATTTTGCTTATCTTTGTCCCGGATAAGAAACTTTTCTGTATCTACCTGACTGACAGATTTTAATTGAGAAGTAATAAGTTGTTGGTAACGATTTGGCGAAAGTTTGGTTGCACTAATCATCTGCGCTTTGCATTCCCTCAAAACAACTCTATGCAAATATAAAGGGGATTTTGCTAATAACCAAAATATTTAGAAGTATTATAATGGAGACCAAGAATCCTTCTCAGCCTCCATTATAACTTGAAGTTTAAGCTATTCCCTTTTTTTCTTATTCTTATTCAGTTTTTGAATATCCTGCTCCAGTTCTTTGATGCTTTCCAAACGCTCCAATTGCTTTTGTATCTCCTTGTATTTGTCATACTCATCAGCGGCTTTTTGCTGTGCGAGTTTATGAGAGATAGATCCGGCGTGCTCCAATATGTTTTTATCATTCATCGTAAGCACATGCTTTAGTTTCTCAATCCAATCCCGCATATACATGGGTTTATGCTGGATCGCCTGAGTCTCGGCATAAGCAAGGAATTGTTCTACGATCAATTTCAAAAGTCCGATTTCCTCTTCATTCAGGTAGTTCTTCCCGATTTCAACATCTGCCTTACGAACCTTATTCGGCAAAGATGTCGATGTTAGCCCCATTTGCGGCAATGCGGCATTTGCCCGATAATAAATCAACTCTGCCGCAGTCTTTCCACTGACCGCCCAAAGAAGTTTGTTTTGCACCTCTTTGTAAAAGGCAAGGGTCATTTCATCGGACGGATCGTAATCAATACTTGTGGCGTAAATATCTTTAATCTGCTGATAGAAAAGCCGCTCAGACAAGCGAATCTCCCGAATCCTGTCTAACAGTTCTCGGAAGTAGTTCATAGACGAGCCACTCTTGAATCGCTCATCATTTAGAGCAAATCCCTTGATGATATAATCCCTCAAACGTTGCGTTGCCCAAATTTATGTGCTGCTGCACATAAATCTGGTTATGAAGAGTCGGAGATTATGTAAAGAGAAAGGACCGTACTATTAGCAGCCCGGTCCTTTCTACATTTTACTCTACATAATTTATAGGCTTTTAAGCCAATCCAGTAGATTCGTGTCTTTTAGCCAAACAGGTTCATTTGGTTCTTCAGATGTTGGAACAAAAGCATTTGTTATGACTTCCCGTTTACGTTTTGAATCAACTCTTGCATAAATTTCCGTTGTAACGACTGACTCGTGTCCAAGTAGGTCTCTGATATATATCAGAGGCACATCTGCCTGAAGCAAATGCATCGCTCTTGAGTGTCGTAAAGAATGGCAAGAAACCTTTTCGGGTATCAGCGTTGCACTCTCAACTCTTGCTTTTGATACATATTTATTTAGTATGTAAGAGATACCACTACGTGTCAGTTTTCTGCCACATCCGCTTGAAAATAATGGCATCTTTGCTTTCTTAGAATCAAAAAGACATTCATCAGCCATGTACCTTTGCAAATGTAGGACTTGCTGTTCTATTAATGGTACTATTCTGACTTTTTGCCCTTTTCCCATCATTCTTATCGTATAAGGTTTTGTCAACCGAAGACATTCAACGGTCAAGTCAGCTATTTCTTGCACTCTTGCGCCTGTATCATACATGAGAGATAGCAGTGCCATATCACGTCTTCCGCTTTTTGTCAGAAGATTAGGCTGTTTCAATAAAAGCCTGATTCCATCAACCGTGAGGTAGTTAATAGACTTTCTCCCTGTCTTTTTTAGTGGTATTGTGTGGATTTTCAGTCCTTCATTCAAGAAGGTGGGATCTTCATATCCGACATACGAGAAGAACGATCTGAGAGCAGCCAACCTTGCATTTCTTGTACTATCCGAGCATTTATTTTCATTTTGGAGCCAATCAAGGAATGCCACGATATCTTTCCGTGTCAGCTTATCCATAGTCAGCTTATTAACAGAGATGTGTTTTGCATCTTTGTAATACCGTATCAGTAGTATGAAAGTATCTCGATAAGCCAGTATGCTATTGTGACTCATACCTCTTTCTCCCGGGAGATACTTACTCAAGTAATCCGATAAATACTTACTAAAATCAGTCGGTTTCATCTTTGTATAGATTTGGATAGACATTCATGCTTTCTATATCTATGCGTTGTATCAAGTCCGGATACATACTTTCACATAACCTTACATAGTTATTTGTAGACTGTATCGAACTGTGTCCCAAGTATGTTGAGAGTATTGGAAGCGAGCAATATAGGTCGCCTCCTTCATGATGCATTTTCATCAATGAGTGTACGCTGAAGGTATGTCTGAGATCATGCACACGTGGTCCTTGATGTCTACCATTGTGAGGTATGCCAGCATTTTTGAGTATTGTCCTGAACCAGAAATAAATTGTGCCGTCACTCGCACATGGTTTTCCAGATAAAGCAAGAAAAAAATACTCCTTATCCGCGATTATAGGCAGCCGCTCCCGATAACTCTTATATTCACGACATACAGTAGCCACGGAGTCTGAGATGGGAACCAATCTGTCTTTACGACTTTTTGTATCGTGCAGGACTATATATTTTTCTTCAAGGTTGACATCACAGTTTTTCAGACGGATAGCTTCTGTTACCCTTATGCCGGTTCCATACAACAAACGAAAGATGGCAGGAAGCATAATAATTGCCGAATTCATTTTCAGACTGTGTAAAATAAGGTTGTCACATGCAGTGAAGAAACGGTCTATTTCCTCTTCTGTAAAGATGTGGGCTGTAAAACCATTTACTTTTATATTGGGCATTCTTGGAATATAGCATGGTTTGCCAATATCTGACATATATTGGACGAACTGCATGACTACGGTGCAACGTCCTTTATATGTCGAACCTGATTCATGTTTCCGCCTTGTCATCCATTCGTCAAAGATTTCTTTTGTCAATATTGGATATGTAATCTTTTTGCGTACGAGGAATGTGTCAAATTCTCTAATAAGATATTCTGCGGTGCTATACTTATACCCCAGACTTCTTTTCAGTTTTATGAACTCAGTAAAATGCTGAGCCATAATGCTCTCAAAAAGTAGATTACTCATAGAAATGCCCTCCATTTTGCATATAGAATCCATCTGCTACCGGTGGCACATCAAGAGCGCATTGCTTCAGACTTTCAATATCAAGCCGAAGGTACAGCTTTGTGCTTTCACTATCTTTATGACCGAGGATTCCCGTTATTACAGGCAAAACAACCTTTTCTTTTAATAAGATAGTTGCAAGACTATGTCTAAGCGCATGTGGTCCTTGCTTTCGACCGGAGGTATCTATACCAGCATTACGGAATACTTTCTTTACGATCTCATACACTCCTTCTGTCGTAACTGGTCTGAACGGAGATATTCCCTGAACAAATACATGGCAATCGTCACATTCAGGTCGGCCTGACTGAAGATAGTCTATAATAGCCTCTCCAACTTCTCCTGTCAATGGCAACTCTATCGGCTTTTTTGTCTTATATTGTGTAAGGTGTATGTTACATTCATCCCAATTCAGATTACTGAAAGTCAAGCCACATATATCTGATGCCCTCAATCCATATCTGGATAAGAGCATTAATATGGCAAAGTCTCTTTTCCCTAATGGGTCGCACCTGTCAATAGAAGAACAGACGGTGTTGATTTCTTCTCTTGTATATATAGATGGTAACCGCTCCATTTGCCTATATGCATCTGTTGGCAACAGACGAGAAAGATTTATTGCTATCAAGTCATTCTCATGCAAATAGCGCAAATAAAGCCGCAATTCTCTGATTACATGATGTCGGAGAGACTTCTTACTAATGTCAAGTGAGGATAAAAAGTTGTTGATAACTTCAATCGTTAGAGAAGATAATCGAATGACATCATGCTTGTTCATATAATCAAGAAATATGGATAGATAATACCTATCATGCTCTATCGTATAGTTCGAGAACCGTCCACTATTCGTTTTATGGTACAAAAAGTTCAAAAGATGCCGACCAATTTCACTGGCAAAGGACGGGGATAATTTTATTCTCTTTTTTATTACTCCCGTTTGCATATACTCCGTCAGCCATCCAATCCTTGATTTTACTGTTTGTCCCCATTCATAGGAAAAGTCTATTCCAACTTTCTCAAGTTTATGTGCAATATACTTTTCCCCTATTTGAGATGAATAAAATTGGATATTGTGTTCTTCCATATATGGAATCAACATTTTCCATGTGTCTGTCACAGACTTAATAGTACTTTTTTTCAAGCCCTTTTGATGAAGGTAACACGTAGCTTCTTCAATCAAACGACTGACTTGAGTCGTTTGAGGTAATGTTCGATTAATATGACTCATATATATAATATTAGTGGGAGCAACATTACCCCCGACAATATTATGCAAAGAAATCTATAATCTAAATGCTATATTACAACTATTTATAAATCTAACATTACATAATCTCCAACTCTTCATAACCAAATACGGAACTGCGTACCTTGCACGGATTTCACCCTATAGCCAACCGAAATAATAACATCAAGATTGTAATAATTAACTTCGTGGCTCTGAGTCTTATCTTCAATCGCACCATGCTGAGTGGTTGTTCGGAATTTCCGAACAACCATAGTCTCATTCAGTTCTCCTTCCTCGAAGATGTTCTTGATATGCTCACTTATCGTAGATTTAGCCTTTCCAAACAGAGAGCCGATCTGCGTTTGCGTCAGCCAAACCGTCTCCTCAGAGAATAGTACATCGACTTTTATCGTACCATCCTGAGACTGATATATGATTATTTCGTTTTCTTGTTCCATGCGTATAATGTAACTATGGCTCTATACAATTTCTACTTTGAGATTTAATCCAAATGCCTCTGATATTTTCTCAATCTGCTGTCGCTTCTGTCCGGTTGAACTATGAGTTATCAGGTATAACCCTTTGCCAATCTCCTTCTGATTATAGAAGTTATCCTGTGTATTAGAGACGAGGGGAACGCCACACTGAACGATTCCGAGAGTGCGAACTTTCTCCACACCAGCCAATACGACAACTTCTTGTAATGTTTCGTATGCAAAACGATTCTCAATTACTTTTCCGTTCGGTAAAGTTACACGCAGGTTCGTTTTCGCACTTTTAGAGGGTGAGTTGCGTTTAATCGTCCCGATATTATGCTCAATCTTTGGATCGGGTATAATCTCGATTGTTTCCATCTGCTCCGTAAAATTGCGTTTGCGAGAAATACGCACACTCAGAGGCTCATTCGGCACATAATCAACAACCAACACCAATTCCCGCTGAATCTGATTGATAATCGGCTCTATCTTTTCAGAAACGACGGGTAAAATTTCTTTTTTGATGATTTCTTGCTCCAACTCGGAAGTTTGCTTCAATAGGTCATTACCCAATTCCAAACCTAATTCTTTTAGGTTTTGGATTGTACTATATAGTTTTTGTAATTTAGTCATAGGATCGTTACTTTTTTATTGTCAGCTTTAGCTTGTTGATATAGTGGATAAAGAGAACTTTGCTCATTGAGTGACGCAAACACAACCTCGTCGGCAATAGATATAATGTATTCATTTCGCAATCTGGCAGCTACCTCTGTTTGCCGAGGTGAGTTTGAAACTGATATTATTTGCAATAGACCTTCATTAACGGCAATCTCAAATTCTATCGGTAACTTTTTGTAGGGAGCACGACCGAGAACAAGAATTGTGGGTGTTTTTGTTTTGAGTAGAAAATAGAGTACATCCTTTTCGAGTTTAGAATGAAATCCGCTCACCACACATCGCCCCAACTTTTTTTGCTCTGTTGCCCAGTCATAGCACCCCAACACCGACTCTGAAGAGATGGTGCGAGAGGCAAGAAAAGCTACATTAATCGATATACTCATAGTTTTATCGCAAATCGTTATCTACGCAATATTTTTCAACTATGGGAATATAATTCTCATACCAATACCACTCTTTGCCACCAACTAAAACGCCATAAGTGTTATCTCGTTTTGCATTTATACTCTTCCAGCATTGGGTGAATTGGTATTGATTTAATTTTGAAAATCCCTTATCAATGAGTAATTTGATTATTGCCTTTGGTAAATATTTCTTTTTTTCTTTTTCCTTTATTATAACATACTCTTTATTTATCCCTTCAGCTTCAGGTGAGTTTGCAGGAATAAATTCTATTACTTTATCTGCTTGCCCTTTTCGATTTACTGTTTTGGGCACAAATAAAACTCTATATGAATATTTAGGGTCGTTATATATTTCATCATTAATGGCGTCATCAAATTTTGTAATATAAGTAGCAATATTTGACGGTAACCCAACGATATCTGTCAATTGTTCAACTTGGGGATCTGACAATGATGTAAATTGCAAAGAAAAGGATAGATATTTACTAATACTAAATTGGTTACCTAACAATGAATTGACAGCATTATTGTAATTTATACAGCATGCTTGGAATCTTGCACTCAGCGCATTGTCAATTTTAGTTGTCATTTGATGTTCAATCTCATGTCGCAACCCAATAAGAAATTTGAGATTTTCTTTTACTGTAATATCTAATGGGCACGCATCATCATTTAAACATCGATCCAATTCCCAGTGTTTTTTTGCGCCATATTTTGTCCTATCATATTTTTTGCGCCCATTTGCATTTTGCTTATAATAACAATAATCAATGCCTTGACTTTTATAAAAAGAGTGTAAAAGATAAGTCCATGATATTACAGCAAGAACAATGAATGTTTCTGCTTTAAATTGAATATTAGGATTGTTATATACTTGCACCGCAGAGAGCATCGCTTCGCGTGATTTTACAGCAAGCTCATTCTTTACAGACCATAATTTTCGATTTCCCATGCTTTCTTAGTTATCATTCGTTATCAGTATCGAGCTCGGAGCCCATGCGGTATTTGATGTCGTAGTTGATGATGAAATCTAACTCTTCGTCTGTGAAGTTATAATGTTTGGCTAATACTTTATCAATCTCGTTGATAATCGGTTTAGACGCTCTCACATAGTATTGTTTTTGCATGATTTGACCTTTTGTTTTAGATTTAATTATCTCTTGTTTGGCATTAGTTTCCAACGATTGCAAATAATCGTCACCTAATTTATCAAGCAGTGAAATAACATCATTATTGTCGCAGTTAAATCTAAATCCAAAAATCATATAATCTTTTAGATTAAACATATCAAAATGTACGGAGTAGTACCACCAAAACACATCACTACTTAAAATTGAAACCAATTGAGTTGGTGTTAATACGGCAAAGGAAGTACATTTTTCACTTGCTGTTTTTGTGTCAAAACTCTTATTAAGAAATACTTTCCAGTATCTTCCACCAGCAGTTCTATAATAAAGCCGATTATTGCTATCAACATTTGATAGCAAGTATGAAATAGGATTATTCTTATAAAACTTTTCCAATATGGATGTCTCAATTTTATCTTTTTGTTTTAATATAGAAACAGAGTAACTTTGTGATTGCTTATTCTGTTCAGAATAATGCAATGATACGAATAATAAATTTCTATGCGCAGACAACCATCTGTTAATCCCTGTAGTGAAGAAGCCTTGATTATTACCTCTTCTTATTATTTCAATAATGAGACGTTGATCAACTCCTGAAAATAAACCACTTGGCCTTTCATCATACGCAGAGATCCAAGTGCTTTGATTTTCGGATAATTTTATTACTTTTTGCAAAGACTCCATTCTGTTAGTGTTAATGGAAGGAAGAGGAACAATCAGACCTACTGCAGTATTTAAGTGACTTAAACTAAAGCAACGTTCTGCAATAAAAGCATGAAGATTTGAGCAAGACAATGTCTTGTATTTCTTAGCATCAATAGCATAAACACTTTTCAATTTATTCCCATACTCCACATATGGCGGATTTCCAATTACAACATCGAAGCCACCATTACCTTGAATAATCTGATAAAATTCAGCTATCCAATGGAATGGTTGATGAGAAGCAAGCCATTTTTCGTAAGTACAAGCACTAACAGAATGATGCATTTTTTGGTTCAGTAGCTCATTCAATTCTCTAAGTCTTGTTTGTAAACCATCTTTGGCACGTTTGAAATCTTCAATACTATCATGTTGATTCAATTGAATATGCTTAAATATATCATAAGCCATTGCAACCTTTTGCATCTCAATTTCTATCTTTTCCTCAAATTCAGCTTTAGCAAAGATGTCCCCGAAAGCAATATCATTCATCAACTCTTCTTTAGTGGCATAGCCCACTAAAGTATTTCCGCAACGGATATTAAAGTCAATATCGGGTAGCGGGTCAAGTCCCAGGTTGTCGGCACGCCTATCCACATCGACAACGGCAACCATCTTTAAGAAAAGACGTAGTTTAGCTATCTCGGTAGCCTCTACCATTATGTCAACTCCATATAGATTGCGTAGGATGATGCTCTTGTAGATAAAATGCTGAATATTACTACGGTATTTATTCTCAATCTCGTGGAGCTCCTCGGCAAAAAGCTTGTCATTCTTGCCGTTAAATTCTATCATACGGTCGATACATATCTCGTATAGTGGCTCCAGAATGTTCATCGCGGCAAACAAAAACGCCCCTGACCCACATGTAGGGTCAAGTATGGTTACTCGCTGCAAAGCAGAATAGAAGTGCTTTACAAAAAGGTGATCTTCAGTTGTAGCCAATAGGTCATACACAAATTGGCGGATGTCAAGATTATAGGTGATAAAATCATTTATCGAAGTAATCTCTCCGCCTGCAATTTTATTTTTGATGTCGAAATAACGTGCCCGACGGTCAATCGTCTCTCGCCATATTTCGGTAGGTAATGCCAATTCATCGTGCGTTTTCTCATTCCACCTAACTCGACGCTCCAAAAGATTAGGTGCGGAAGTATCGATGCCTTGTTCGATATAATCTGGCAGAGGTTTATCACACCCCCTGCTAACAGCACTGTAAATGTACTTATCCCCACTATCTCGGAGCATATGCCACACAAAGCCGTTTGCCTTAAAATCTTTTGCAGATGATGTTTTTGCCACCTCGTCCACAAGAAAAGGAATAATACAGTTCTTGCCTATGTACTCAGTAATATCCTCTTTCGTGTAATAAGCCCCCATTTGAGCCCGGTCATTGATATACTGCTCGAAAATATAACCCAACACATCGGGGTTAATATCCTTACCTGTTGCCGTAATCCTTGTGTCGAGATGCCATCGCCATTTGTCGAAGAATTCAAACAACTCTTCGAATGCTTCATCGGGAATGTCAATGTCTTCGTATTGTTTCTCTAATTGGTGCTCGTCGAACATACCACCATTAAGGTATGGGATACGCCCATAAATTGCCTCAAACTCTCGGTTGTGGATCGGATTATTAAGTCCACCATGAAACAATACACACAAGAATCCTTTATAGAAACTACTAAAGAATTTATTGTTACCTCGTTGTTGTTTAGACCATTCTAATTTATTCCGTAGATAGTCTACATCAAAATTCAAAAAACCTTTCTTCTGAATGAAATAACAAAACATCAGTCGATTGAGCATCACCGAAGCATACCACTGACGATCTCCTTCTACTTCAATGCCCTTAATGAAAGAGACAAACGAATTATGCTGTTTTTTGAATCCGGCATAGAATTCTTTGGTAATCTTACCCGAATTAACCTCAAATGCTTGATGAATGCGGGCGGTCACATCGACAATTGTTACCTGTTCATCTATCTCAAAGCTTACATTGTCGAGCTTACTAAATAGGAACTCAGCCTTAGTAGCTTCTGTATACTCAATCGTAACTAAATCACGCTTCTCGACAGTCTTAACTGGTGTTACCCAAAGGTGGTGTTCTGAATTTCGTTGCGTAAATATCAATATATAATCATTGGAATATCTACGCAATTTCATATCTATTTTTCGACATAGTACATTTTGAGGAATTACATCGACCTCACACGTATAGACTAAAAATCCACTTTTATGAGCGACGGCTTTAAAATCAAAGTCAGACTCGTCAATGGCAATTGAAGTGTCGTACTGCGTATTACGGACATTGTCCCATCCTAACTCATTGAACAGTATGCGGAAATCTGCTGACTTAATATAGTTATTAAAGTGTGTTCTATTCATAATTACAGTACATTACTTAAGCCCATTGAACAAATTATTTGAGGATCTCTTTGCATAGCCTCATCTTCGTTGATGATACACAACTCATCGTTTTTTCGGAGTTCAATCACCATATCAACAATGTCATCAATACGAGCTCCTCTTTTAAGTTGTTGTCCTAAAATGTATTTGGCATTTTCATATAGAGGATAGTTATATATATCATCCGTTGCAAGCTTTATTTCATCCTTAAAGAATAAAGATCCCTGTTCGTTCTTACAATACCCATCTAGTAAGGTATAAAGACGATACTTTGTACTAAATCTGCTCCCCAATATGCCACTTGTACGCACCTCCTGTTGTTGCATCATCGATATTGATCTTGATACTATCTCATGGTGAGAGTCAAGTGCTTTAACTGGGGATTCATCCATAGAGCAAGATAGAGCTTTAAGGATAGTTTGCTGAGATTGAGTAACAACCTTCATCTTTTTATCCATCCACGTGAGCATATCATTTCCTTCAGGAGTTTTTGCGTAGGTAATTACCCCCTCTTTTAGCATGCCGTGAGTATTCGCTTTTGTTGAATAAACAACATTACTTAAACTAGGGATGATTTTTTTTAATATCGGATTAGCTTCCGTAGCTGATTTCCAGATTTGAAATGCTTGGGAAGCCAAGTCAATCTCGCCCTCTTCTTCTTCGTCAAGCACTCCATTCTTTTCATTATATATATCCGTTAGGTTTTGCTCATTACCTTCAAAGAAAATCTCATCTCCACCTACCACATTAGCACTTTCATTGATGCGATTATTCAACCTGTGGCGAAGTCTAATAATACTTTCAATACCGTCTGCAGGGAAGAATGAGTAGCAGAATATCTCTTCGGCTGACTGCCCAATTCTATCTACGCGACCGGCACGCTGAATCAAACGGATAATAGCCCAAGGTAAATCGTAGTTTATAACGATATGTGAATCTTGTAGGTTTTGTCCCTCACTCAATACATCTGTAGCAATCAGCACACGATATTGCTGTTCGATTGGTAATGGATGTTCTACCTTATTGCTTATTGGTGAGAACTGTTCTACAATTTGTGTCGGATTGGCAGTGTTACCAGTTACACATCCTACATTTGTTATTTTCCTAGCGACTAACTGCGACTCCAAATAGCTTGCAGTGTCCGAAAATTGTGTAAAAACAATTACCTTTTCTCCATTGTGCGTTTTAGTAATCAGGTCAACTAACGCATTGAGTTTCTGATCCTCTTTCGGTTGCCACGCTCCACATAGTTTAATCATAGCGATTAGCGTGTCGCAATCTTGTTTTAGGGTCTGCTTAAGCGTCCGAGTGAAAAATTGGCTATTAATCCAAGAAACATTACTTCTGTTGTCAGCACTAATCTTTTTGTAGTACCTTTCCCCTAACTTGAGATATTCATCATGATCATCACAAAATGAAATTGCATCCTTAACCCTTTTCTGCGTTTCAGAAATAGTACTTTCAAACAGGGTATTACCCTCATCGTCATCTTCACTATAGCCATCTGGCAAACTACCTTCTTCGCCTATTGGAAGAGGTAATTTATTTTCAATTGCATATAAAAATATTGCATTTCTGAGTATGTGACGATAGAGTGAAATCAAAAAAGAGACACCACTACTATCTAAGCGTTTGAAGAAATTAGTTCTACAAAATCCCATCATACGAGCACCGGCACGTGATAGGTTATCAAGAATCTGTTTTTCAACTTCGGATGCTTCGGATTGTTTTTTATCCGAAATATATCTGCTTAAGCCATAACGAGGCAATCTGAGACCACTCATCAAGTCTATCATTTCAGCAGAATATAGTCTGCTAAACTGATCTCCTTCTACGGTTGGAAATTTTATTGCTTTGGGTAATCTTTCAGGAAAATATGAACGAGTCCCATCTCTAAACTGCAAATACCGTCTATTGCGGTCATTGTCCAGTGGAGCATAGTTGTCCTTAATAAAAGTACGAGTTCTTCTTACCAAAAACAATCGCATTAATTCCCGCCAATCATCAGCAGAAGTGCTTCTTTCAAAGGCTTTGATGCTGCGTATAAAGTCTTCGCTATGCCTCATTGAGAACTCTCGTGCTCCACCAAGGCTGCGAATATACTCTTCGGGTTGCACTCCTAGATCAGCATCTTCACGGATGAATAGCTTAAGCTGATTACTTAAATCACTAAAATCTTTATTGTATGGCGTAGCAGTCAATAGTAGCACTTTGCTACCATGATACTCTATTAGCTCTCGTATATTCCGATACCTTGCCCCATTGTTATTTCTTAGATTGTGGCTTTCATCAACGATGACCAAACGGTAATACTTCATTTGCTTATAGTCTAATCGTTTGGATATAGATATAATATCTGCCTTAAGATCATATTTGATGACGTATTTTTTCCACATCTCTTGTAGATTGGCAGGGCAAATTATAAGGGTACTACAAGAATTACGCATCTCATAAACCTTTGCAATGGCACAGGCTGTTATTGTTTTCCCTAAACCAACAACATCACCAATCATTGCTCCACCACGTTTATCCAAATGCCGAGCAGCTAATTTCACTGCGGTCTCTTGGAATTCAAACAAATCTTCCTTAAACTCAGTTGGTAGCTCATATTCATTGATACCACTTCGTGCCTCTTGGCTTAAGTGATATGCTGTTTTAAGATAAATATAGTAAGGAGGTATTGTATTTACCGAAGCCCAACTCTCATCAATTATTTCTACTAACTCTTTTGTAATATCAACGCAGTATCTATCTTCCCATCTATCATTAAACCAAGTGGCAAATTTCTCAGCACTATCGCTATCTCCAAATTCTGCGTTCAACTCTCCCTGCCCGGATAACCCACCATAAGTAAGATTGCTGCTACCCATGATAGCTTGAATCTTATTAAAATGGTCGTCTGGTCTATGTGCTAAATATAATTTAGCGTGTAGGGGTTCTTTAAGATAAAGTTTCACAGCCACACATTCTTCTTTCATTTGTGCCGACAACCGTCTGAGTGTCCACTCGTCATTTGCAGTTGGAACTCCTATAGTAAGTTGTTTGCGGAATTCGTTTGCAATCTGACGTTTGCATTTCTTCACAGCTTCAGTATCAATAAGGTTATTATTGATCGTTGAATACATCTCTCGTATCAACTCATCGGGTGGGCGGTGCATACCTATTAGCAGCCTGCACGTCCTTAGTACACGCTCATCGTTTCCGTTTTTCTTTTCGTATATCCAATCACCTTGTAGGTTATCAATCTCGTTGACAATTACTTTCCAGCCCCTCAAATTGAAATAGCCAACACAGAAGTCGACTCTCTTAACCCCAACATTAGAGATGATCCCCTGCAATCCGGGAGTAAACATTGTTTCTATATTATCGTATATTCTTGCCATAATCTATTTACTACTATTAAACAATTCTTTCATATCAATATTCAGCAATTCGGCTATTTTAGCGAACGTTTCGACGGATGGCTGTATAGAATTGGAACACCATCTCGATACCGTAGCAGGATCTTTCCCTAATTCCTCGGCAAGCCATTTGCCTGTCCTTTGTTTCTCTACCAAAACGACTTTTAATCTATTGATACGCTTCATGTCGACTGATCTAACTTGATATTTCATGTAAAGATATTGATTATTCCCGGAAATGGTATAATATTTAGCAAAAAATTGATAGCCTAACTATTATACTCTTTGTCGTCCCTCTTTTGCTATTGTAATCGGATTGATGTTAGCTCGTATATTTTCACATTATCTTATAGGATTTCCATCACCAAAATCGCCCGACTTCGGAGGGTGATTACTCCCGCAGGGCAAGGCTTTTTAGAGTAACTAAAAAGGTATCGGGTAACTCGATACACACCTTGCTGTGGGAGTAACCCACAAGCCTTTGAGTAACTCAAAGGACACCTTGCTGAGTTCAAATGAACTCAAAATCCGCCTTTAGGACGGATTGAAAAGTTAGCTTTATTTCCGGTGTATTTAGTACATTCAATCAGCAAACTGTGTCTGCTGGTTATATTATGCAGATTTAGAGGTAAGGGAGTTGAGTTGCATTAAAATCAATAAAAAAAGCAAGCACTCCGGTGCAGCGAATGTGCTTGCTTTTAGAATTATGCGTCATTGTCGGGTCGGTCGTTTTCGTTGCAGGGGCTTTTCTCTGTGCAGGGAGAGGGAACAGGCAAGTTTTACGGCTGAAATACAACCCGAAGCATAGCGCAGGTGTGGAGATTTCAGCCGTAACCCGTTAGGGCTTGAACTTGAATATTCACTCGTACGGAACAACCTTTGCCCCTTCAACGTAAATGAGTGACACGATTACAAGAATTATGATACTGTTGTATAGACGTATTGTCGTATTGGTTTAATGACTTCAATAAGTATAGACGTCTCAATTTACGTATTCAGATTGTTTTTGCACAAAATTTCTGCCTACAGAAATATATAAGGGTATAACACTTTGAGTTATTGCCGATATCATTTTTTGAATCACAAAATCTCTGAATAACTGAGCATTCATCGAGTTTATCCGAAACGCAAGAGCCATAACCATATCCAGCCCGAAATAGTCCTGTAAAATGTTGCGACCAACCAACGTTGCGCCGTTGGTCGTGTCCTCTGCAACAACGTTTGATTTCAGAATTGCCCGTATGTTGGATTTGATGGTGGGTAGCATTACCCCGAACAATTCTGCTATATCAAAGTCCCTCATCCAAATAGTTTTAGTCGGATTACTCGGTAAAGTAATTATACCGTCCTCGCTGATAGTTATCTTTTCTCTTTTCATCGTCTATTATTTTAATGGTTGATTAAATTGCCTGACAGATAAATGATTCCATCTGTTCAATCTGTTTCGACAGCTTCTCCATATCTCGGCTGACTTTCTCCGCTGTAATCTTCGCATAAATCTGCGTGGTGCGGATGCTACGGTGTCCAAGCATTTTAGAGAGTGTCTCAATGGGCACATCGTTCGACAGGCACACGGTCGTGGCGTATGAGTGCCGACTTTGATGCCACGTGACGTTTTTCTCTATACCACAGTGATTTGTGACTACTTTAATGCCATTTTTGCAGTTGGGATAGCAGGGAACGGGTAACAGCTTGCCCTCTTTCGCCATACCTTCGTATTTCTCGATGATGTGTTTGGCAACTTCCAATAATCGGATGTTACTTTTCGTGCCTGTTTTCTGGCGGGTGGTCTTAATCCATAAATGACCATCAAAGGATATTTCCAGATTCTCTTTTGTGAGGTTCGCCATATCCGTCCAACTCAGTCCGGTGAACGTGCAGAAAATAAACAGTTCACGAATGAGTTCATAGCTTTTCTTCTTGAACGTACCATTGATAAGCAGTGTGATTTCCTCTTTCGTCAGAAAGCCCCGTTTAGTTTCTTCTTTCGTGATGCTGTACCCATAGAACGGATCACGTTGCAACCGGCCATTATTGATAGCCATATAGATGATTCTCCGTAGTGGCATCATGTATGACCAGACCGTATTGGTGCAATGGTCTTTCTTCGTTCTTAGGAATAGTTCAAAGTCGGTAATGAAGGCAGGGGTAAGTTCTTTGAGGGCTATATCGCTGACCTTGTAGCGTTGTTTGATAAACTCGGACAAGTGGTTGTATACGGTGCAGTATTTCCAATAGCTGCGCTCGCTCTTGATTTTGCCAACTTGTTTGGCGTAATCCTCGTTGTGCTGACTGAACACGGCAAGCAGGGTTTCATGTTTCATGCCCATCCCTAAGAAAGCATTTCGCACTTTCTCGGCGGTTACATAATTGTCACGGTCGCATATCTCCTGATAGGCTTTATTGATACCCACACGGATTTTATCCAGCATCCGGTTGCCTTCCTGTGCAATGAGGCTTCTGCCGGATAATCTGCCCAATTCGACATTCCATGATTTTTCCTCTACATCCAGCTTGCAACTGAATTGAGATACTTTGCCGTTTACGGTCACACGACACATGACTGGCACAAGCCCGTTCTTCTTTGTGGCATTGCGCTTGAGATAAAATAAGACTCTAAATGTTGATCTCATACTCTACATTTTTTTGATTGCAAAATTATTACCTGTAGAGTTGTTTCTTGATACGCAAAATACTGCCAATCAGTGCAAAAGAATCGGATTTACTTCTTTTTTCATACTATCGCCTCCTTTTCTCGAAAATTCGGTTACATTTGCAGGCGAATAGCGTTTGAAATCCATGTAAATCAGCTCTTTGAAAACCATCTTAAATCCTGCTGCCAGCCAAAAGAAAGTAACGGGATAGTAATGTAACTCTGTCCTCACTTGGCTTTTTGTTGGTTTCGGATGGCTTTCTGCTCTCTCCTTCCTCTCGCTTAAAACGCTATTCATCAGCCTTATTACTGAGCTTTGCGCTAAGTTTCAATTTTAGTTCTTATCTTTGTCCCCGATATCTGAAATTTGTAAATAATAAAATTGTAAATCAAATGATTACTATTGAACAACTTAAAGACGTGAAAGAGCGCACTGATGCGCTGAGGAGGTATCTTTGACATCGACGGGAAGAAAATTCAAGTCGAAGAAGAGCAATTAAGAACACAAGCTCCGGGATTCTGGGATGACCAGAAGAGAGCCGAAGCTCAAATGAAACTGGTGAAAGACCTGCAAAAGTGGATTGAGGGTTACAACGAACTCAAAACGCTGGCAGACGAACTCGAACTGGCATTTGATTTCTATAAAGAAGAACTGGTGACTGAGGAAGATGTAGATGCTGCTTATGCAAAAGCCAGTGAGGCGGTAGAGGCACTCGAACTCAAAAATATGCTTCGTGATGAAGCCGACCAGATGGATTGTGTGCTGAAAATCAATTCAGGTGCCGGTGGTACGGAAAGTCAGGACTGGGCTTCCATGCTGATGCGTATGTATCTGCGTTATGCCGAGACGAATGGTTATAAAGCTACCATTGCCAACCTTCAGGAAGGGGATGAAGCCGGAATCAAGACCTGTACTATCAATATCGAAGGTGACTTTGCTTATGGTTATTTGAAAGGAGAGAACGGTGTGCACCGTTTGGTTCGTGTTTCTCCCTACAATGCGCAGGGTAAACGTATGACCTCTTTTGCTTCTGTGTTTGTTACTCCGTTGGTAGATGACAGTATTGAAGTTAATATTTTGCCTGCCAATATCTCTTGGGATACGTTCCGAAGCGGTGGTGCCGGTGGACAGAATGTGAATAAGGTGGAGTCCGGTGTCCGTTTGCGTTATCAGTATAAAGACCCTTATACCGGTGAGGAAGAAGAAATCCTGATCGAGAATACCGAAACCCGTGACCAACCGAAGAATCGTGAGAATGCAATGCGTCAGTTACGTTCTATCTTATATGATAAGGAACTGCAGCACCGTATGGCAGAACAGGCGAAGGTGGAAGCCGGTAAGAAGAAAATCGAATGGGGTTCTCAAATCCGAAGCTACGTATTTGATGACCGTCGTGTGAAAGACCACCGTACCAACTATCAAACCTCGGATGTGAACGGCGTGATGGATGGCAAAATAGATGGTTTTATCAAAGCTTATTTGATGGAGTTTTCTTCACAAGAATCATAAAAAATAAGGCAGTGAACACTAAAGTTACACCACGCTGATTTTACAAATTTCATTATAACTTTTGATTATACCGGAGGATTTTCCTCCGGTATTAATTGGTTGCTAAGATAGCAAATTATTTGCACATATACAACTATTATTTCTTTCCTGTTAGACCGCCAAATATAAAGCAGGCAGCCCATATTATTAAACAGATGTAGAATAACATAAGTGTAATAATTATGGTTCATTAGGTCCTACAACAGTACTGCCATCTATTGTAATTGTAGTATTTCCTCCTTTTTTAAGAAGAAATACCTGCTGAACCCATTTGCTTCCAATAGTAATCTTCACTTTAGATACATTAGGTTGTGCAGTGAAGGTTTCCTCATAGCCTTTTTTACATTCTACACTACTATTGAAGATTTTGTCACCATTGTCAGTACACTCGAATATCCTGACAGTTTCGGCATAATTTCCCCAAGTGCTAGCATTGTAAACTAAGGTGTAAGTAGTTTCATCATCATCGTTTGAACACGCAGAGAACGTTAAAAACATAGCTGTAAACAACAGCGTCATACTTAGAAACTTTTTCATAACTTTTTCTTTTTATAGTTAAACATAAAGTGAATAAATCCCTATCCAATTCAGCAATAACCATACGCAAAGTCACAAAAAAAAAAGACGTAGTGCTACTGCCATACGTCATCAAGGCTCACCACAAGCCCACTTACTCAATGGCAGCGCACCACGTCAGTATATGACGAAGTACACTTTACCCAACGAGTAAGTTCACTGATAGCCTTAGTTCTGTTATCCGAGGTGGTGATTCTGATGACGATTAGGCTACACTATTTCTTCCAAAAAATTGGATTTCTCCCCAATTTTTCGTATCTTTAGTGCAAAGATAAGGATTTATTGGTAATTATGTAGTTGGCGATCGCCAATTTTTATTAATGAACGATACATCTTTCGATTTAATTGTTTTATTTTGCAGAAAAAAAAGTATGGCATACAAAGCATTGGATATAGCGAATAAATTGTTGGCTAAAGCCACGGATGTTTGTGGTGGAGACCTCATGTCTAACATGAAGTTGCAGAAGATGCTTTATTACGAACAGGGATATCATTTAGCTGCATTTGGTACACCACTGTTTGATGAAGATATCGAAGCTTGGATGTACGGTCCGGTCGTTCCTTGCGTATATGAACATTTTAAAGGGCATGAGGCAGGTGGAATTTTACCCGAGAATAAAGAAATCATAGAACTAACAGAAGAGGAAGAGTATATGTTTAATGATGTATTTGATGCTTATGTTGATTTTTCGGCTTATGGCTTAATGAGAAAAACCCATGCAGAAGCACCGTGGAGAAATACTAATATTGGACCCGGGAATGTCATTAAACATCAAGAATTAATTGATTTTTTTAAGAAAAAAATAGGTAATGCATAAGCACATAATAAAAGCCGAAAAACCAATTGAAACAAAAATCGGACAAAAGCAGTATATATCCTTTTCTTTTGAACTGTTGCATGACGTAAGCTACACAGAGTGTAATGAGTCATCGTTTTTTATAAATCTTTTACAAAGGTTAAAGAAGTTGTGCTTGCTCGATTGGAACGAGATTAACAAATCACAACGTCATTCTTTCGGATATGAGAAAATTTCAATTAAATCAATAAAGAAAGATATAAGTATTGCAAAAGGTATTGATTACCTATTTTCGTTTAGAGCTACAGGTAGTAATCATGTTTTTTTAGGCTTTCGTGAAGGGAATGTTTTTAAGGTTGTGTTTATAGAGTCAAAATTTGGAGATATATACAACCATGATTAATTACTACTCTTTTTCGGGATTTGGCTTGCTCATTTCTAGCAGCATCTCTTTTAGCCTTTCTTCGGGTATAGTGAGGACGAAGCCTTGTATTTCATATACAGGTTTCCTCTTTTTCTTCTCCTTCTTAGGCTTATCCTTCTTTATGTCTTTGTTATTTGCCATAATTTTTAAGCTGCTGCATATTGCAAAAGTAATTCAATTCTATCGTTTTTGCTAATTTTTCGGGTATTAAATCGAAAAACAAATTCGTCAACGTATCTTTGTAGATACTTCTTGCTGACATGGATATATGTTCCTTTTATAGTTCGTTTAAATACCGACCAAGCGTTTTCTATTCTGTTAGTTGTGATTTCGATTATCTCTCCATCATCAGTAACTAGAATCATTCCGTAGAAATGTTTGCCGTGGTCTACAGACATTTGCGTGTATTTCTTCTCTAGTCCTTTGTAGCTCCAACCATCGGTATAAACAGAACTTCCTACATCAACATTCTTTTTCACAATCGGGACGAGCGTCTTTGCTTGGGTGTTAGGAACAACCTTAGCAAAAAGATTCCCACCTCTTTCTATAGCCCCAAATACAGGAACTTTATCCTTGTAGCTACGTCCTTGACATTTCTCTACTTTCTTATCTTTATGGCGATTAATATTCTTTCCACCTACAAATGTTTCATCTATCTCAACGTCACCAGATAGCTTCTGATTGTTTTCTTTAGCCATTGCAGTTCTTATTCTGTGAAGCATATACCATGCTGTCTTTTGTGGAATATCCAAATCATCTGCTAATTGGTATGAAGATATAGCGTTCTTACGGTTGGCAATCATAATAATAGCGTATAACCAATCTCTCATTCCTAACTTAGAGTTAGCGAAAAACGTACCAGTCCTATAAGTGAAGTACTTCCCGGTATTCTTGCACTTATATTTACCGTTCTTGCATTTGTACACTTTAGATGTTTCATCGAATGGCGAAACCACTCCATTTGCCCATCTTACACTCTCGTAGTATCTGATTGCGCTTTCTTCGTCCGGGAAAGAAGCTCTGAAATCTACGATGCTTTTTCTTTTCCTTCTCTTTTTCATAACGCTTATCTTTTATGTTGCTACAATATAGTAAAAATAAACGAGATATGCAAATAAAAATATCATTTTTTGGACATCCTAAATATAACAAGTATATTTGTACAATCTTTAATTCTAAGTTTATGGGAAAGAATGAAAAAACATCGCCCAAAGTGGCTAGTATTGCATCTGAACTTTTAAGGAATCCTAAGACTCCTAAAAAGGTTAAGACGGTGGCGGCTTCTGCTCTGACTCAAACTGCTGACAAGAAAAAGAGCAAGAAGTAACATTTACAATGCAAGCTTTGGGTATTACCATAATTCCATTAGCTTGCATTGGTGTATTATCAGTTTCATCTGCGAAATTATGAGCTAATGAGATTATTTTGTCATTTTCATAAATTACTTTACCGACACTTTTAATAGTAAGAACAGAAGCAGAATAATTAGATATATCTCTCCATCCTGATTCTACTCCATAACTATCTTCCCATTCTATCATTAATATTTCTCCTATCCTATCCATGATTAGTATAACTAAAAGTTATGATAAATCAGCGTGGTGTAACTTTAGTGTTCACTGCCAAAAATAAAATTAGCAAGAATTATTTTTGGAAAGTTAATAGATTTGTACTTACTTTGTTAGCGTTGAACTTTAAAGCTAACTATTATGGGTAAGGTGAAGAAAAAAGTAGCAATTAGTAAGAAAGAAGAAGAACAAGCCCAGAAGGTTGTCAAAATAGTGTTCGTCTCATTAATTATTTTGGCATTGATTATGCTGATCGCATTTTCCTTTTTCGGCTGATAAGTTCGCCACAAATTATACGGTTAACCCAGATTGTTTGGTTATTGATAGGATAAATATCAAATCCGATCTGTGTTAATCTGCGTAATTTGTGGCGAACTCTTTGTTTTGTAATGCATTTGTGTTCTCTGTAATATAAATGTAACTTTTCTGTCATTTTCCCGTAGTTAATTTGTCATCTCCGTGTATCCTCACAGTTGTACTTTTGCCGTGAATTTAGTAGCAGACAACTGAAATGAGTAGAATCAGAACAACCGTCGTTATGCTTTTGCTGGCGACAATGGCCTTTGGACAGGCAAAAGAAGATGCAGGGGATGGTAAGATGCTGGATAAACAGACCATGGAGTTTAAGGATTATCTGCCGGAGATTCACGGAACAATCCGGGGAAAGTACGAATACCAGACAGAAACAAGTGAAAGCCGTTTTGAAGTACGTAATGCACGCTTCAGTGTTTCGGGAAATGTGCATCCGATAGTTGCTTATAAAGCGGAAATCGACCTTTCCGATGAAGGCTCTATCAAGATGCTCGATGCGTATGCACGTGTTTTTCCGGTGAAAGACCTGAATTTTACGATTGGTCAGATGCGCGTTCCTTTCACAATAGACGCTCACCGTTCACCGCATCAACAGTATTTTGCAAATCGCTCATTCATAGCTAAACAAGTAGGAAATGTGCGTGACGTTGGTTTTACGGCTGGCTATACGAATAAAGGTGGCTTCCCTTTTATCCTTGAAGGAGGATTATTCAACGGCTCCGGTTTGACCAATCAAAAGGAATGGCACAAAACGCTGAATTATTCCATAAAAGCACAGCTATTACCTAATAAGAACTGGAATCTGACACTCAGCACCCAAATGATAAAACCGGAAAATGTGCGTATTAATATGTATGATGCCGGTATCTATTATCAGAATGATCGTTTTCATATTGAGGCGGAATATTTATATAAAATGTACGGCCACGAAGCATTTAAAGATGTTCATGCGGTGAATAGTTTTATTAATTACGATTTACCATTAAAGAAAGTGTTCAATAAAATCTCTTTCCTGGTTCGCTATGATATGATGACCGATCATAGTGATGGTAAGATGGATGAAACGACAAAAGCTCTGATTATAAATGATTATGCCCGACATCGTGTGACAGGCGGAATCACATTAAGTCTTTCCAAAGCTTTCATTGCCGACCTCCGACTGAACTTCGAGAAATATTTCTATAAGAACTCCGGCGTTCCAAAAGAATCGGAACGGGACAAAATCGTGATTGAGTTCATGACGAGATTCTGAAATAAATAGAGACTTGAAAATTGAGAATTGTAGTTTTCTGATACATGATGTGAGGTATCAAACTATCATTTTTTAATTCTCAATTTTCAATTTTTAATTTATCTTTGTGCCATGGCACAGGAAATAGAACGTAAATTTTTAGTTATCGGTGAATTCAAGTCTTCGGCTTTTGCGCAGAGTCATATTGTGCAGGGGTATATCAGTAGTGCTCGCGGGCGTACTGTCCGGGTTCGTATTCGGGATGATAAAGGTTATCTGACAATAAAGGGAGCTTCTAATGCTTCCGGTACCAGTCGTTATGAATGGGAAAAGGAGCTGGCCTTATCAGAAGCAGAAGAATTGATGAGGCTTTGCGAACCGGGGATTATTGACAAGACCCGTTATTTGGTACGTAGTGGCAAACATGTATTTGAAGTCGACGAGTTTTATGGTGAGAATGAAGGACTTATTGTGGCAGAAGTAGAGTTGGAATCGGAAGATGAGGCTTTTGTAAAACCCGACTTTATTGGTGAGGAGGTAACGGGCGACATACGCTACTATAATTCACAGCTAATGAAAAAACCGTATAAAACGTGGTGAGCGTTAACAAATAAACCGTATATTTGTTCTTATATAAAAAAGAGAGCAGTGTATGGATATGGAACAGTTGTACAGCTATGTGCCGCGTGAATTGGTTACTTTTGTTTTAGTAACCTTGTTTTCTTTATTAATTGGACTTTCGCAACGTCGAATCAGTCTGAAGCGTGAGGGGGAGACTACTCTTTTCGGAACTGACCGCACTTTTACTTTTATTGGTATACTGGGTTACTTGCTTTATATCTTAGACCCTACGGATATGCGTCTGTTTATGGGAGGTGGAGCGGTATTGGGATTGCTGTTGGGATTAAACTATTATGTAAAGCAATCACAATTTCATGTTTTTGGTGTAACTACCATCATTATTGCCCTGATTACTTATTGTATGGCTCCTATCGTAGCTACCCAACCTTCCTGGTTTTATGTCATGGTAGTTGTGACTGTGCTCCTGCTGACTGAACTCAAACATACTTTTACGGAATTTGCGCAACGAATGAAGAATGATGAAATGATTACGTTGGCAAAGTTCCTAGCTATCAGTGGTATTATCTTGCCGATGCTTCCACATAAGAATCTGATTCCGGATATTAATCTTACTCCTTATTCTATCTGGTTGGCAACGGTAGTAGTATCCGGCATTTCCTATCTCTCTTATCTATTAAAGAGATATGTATTCCATGAATCCGGAACGTTAGTTTCCGGTATTATTGGTGGATTATACAGCAGTACGGCTACGATCTCGGTACTTGCCCGTAAAAGCCGAAAAGCATCAGAGCAGGAAGCGACTGATTATGTTGCTGCCATGTTGCTGGCTGTTAGCATGATGTTTCTGCGATTTATGATACTGATACTTATTTTCAGTAGAGAAATCTTCCTGTCTATTTATCCATATCTGTTGACTATGGCTGTAGTCGCGGCTATTGTTGCCTGGTTTATCCATTCCCGGCAAAAACGACCGGAAGGCCAGTCTGCTGAAACAGAAGAGGATGATAGTAGCAACCCGTTGGAATTTAAAGTTGCTTTGATTTTTGCCATACTCTTTGTGATATTCACTTTCTTAACTCACTATACGTTAGTGTATGCGGGCACAGGCGGATTAAATCTCTTGTCTTTTGTTTCCGGTTTTAGTGATATAACTCCTTTCATCTTAAATTTGTTGCAAAATACAGGTAGTGTGGCTGCATTGATAATTACTGCTTGTAGTATGCAGGCTATCATTAGCAATATAATGGTAAATATGTTCTATGCTCTATTCTTTGCAGGGAAGGGAAGTAAACTTCGTCCTTGGATTTTGGGAGGATTCGGTGTGGTAATTGTTTGTAATCTCGTTTTGTTACTGTTCTTTTATATTTAAAAAATAGAGTAATAGGTTCTTTTTCATAGGCTCAAATTCTAGTAATTTATTGTTTTGTCGAATATAATCGATAAAATAGAGATGTTTTTATCGATTATATTCGACAAAAATAGCCTATATTTGTCGAATATAATCGATAATGTAAAATGGATAAGGAACTGATAAAAGGATTGATAGCTGAATATCAGCAGTTTGTAAAGAGCGTGTCATTCGTGAAACGTGCGGTGACTCTATCTGATAACTTCAATTATGTCTTTGTAGGTTTACGTCGGGTTGGGAAGTCTTATTTGATGTATCAGCAGATACATCATTTAATAGAGACAGGTATTTCACCGGAAGAGATTCTTTTCTTTAATTTTGAGGATGAGCGAATAGCTGGTATGGATACAGAACATCTTGATATGATAAAGAGATGTTATGAAGAGATGTATTCTCATCGTCCTATATTTTTTTTAGATGAAATACAGATTGTACCGCATTGGGAACAATTTGTCCGACGGCTTGCCGATCAGAAGTACAGGGTTTATGTAACAGGGAGCAATGCTAAGATGTTGAGTAAGGATATAGCTACTACTCTAGGGGGACGTTTTATGATTCAATACGTCTATCCTTTCTCGTTTCGTGAGTATTTGTCATCTAACGGTGTTCAATTAGATAAGCTTTGGATTTATAAGAACCGTTCGGAGGTAGTCCGACATTTCGATACTTACTTTCGTTTTGGTGGTTTACCTGAACTGTTAGTGGCCGAGGGACAAGAGAAACGACAATGGCTGAGTAGTCTTTTTAATAAGATATTCTTCGGTGATTTAGTGGCTCGTTATTCTATTCGAAATGATATGGCGTTAAAGGTACTCATTCGAAAACTGGCTGAAAGCGTGAAGCAGCCTTCTTCTTTCACTCGTCTGGCTAATTTAGTATCTTCCACAGGCAAGAAGATTACCACTGATACTATTATAGACTATTTGAATTATCTGGAAGATACCTGGATCATGTTTTCTTTAGAAAACTACGCTAGTAAGTTAGCCGATAAAGTGTCCAATAAAAAATATTATTTTATGGATAATGGAATACTTAGTCTGTTTTTAATGGATCCGGAAACTTCTTTATTGGAAAATCTCGTGGCAGTTACATTAAAGAAACGGTATGGTGATGCTTTATATTTCTATCATCGGAATATAGAAGTAGACTTTTATCTGGATGAAGGGCATAAGGCCATACAAGTATCATATAGTTTAAAAGATCCGGAGACTCGAAAACGAGAAGTGAATGCCTTACTGAAACTTGCAGAAAATGTGGCAGTGGATGATCTGTGTATTATTACCAGAGACGAAGAGGAAATGATCGTAGAAGGAGAGAAGACGATTCGGGTTGTGCCGGTGTGGAGGTGGTTGCTGGATGATGAAGGATGAATAAGCTATTCCTGATTTGTAAAGATGCCTGGATAATAAAAATTCAGGACTAAATATTAAAAGAGGGTATGCCAGATTAATGTGCACCCCTCTTTTTTATTATATTTAAAAATCACATGAAATCTTTTATCTAATGATTGCTAGTAACGTGTCTTGTTTTTTACCACTGCCAATCATTTACATTATAAGTTGCTTCTACTGTATTTTCGATATTGTCGGGTAGATTATGGAAGAAATCTATGCCAGTTTCTTGTTCCAAAGCATCAATCGACATGAGATATTTCTTTGGGTCTTTTTTGTCAGGATCATCTTTAAGATTTTCGTGAGGCATATAAAATCCTATTGCTTTATAATTATCTCCGCTACGGAAAAGTACTGCCATAAAGAAATATTTTGGAATAGCTATCTCATTTTTTATATATCCTTTTATCATGCCTTCTCCAATAGTTCCTCCTTTTACAACATATAGTGTATCTGTTGATCTTGAAATGTTATATCCCCATGCTTGTACTTTGTCTTCTCCCGTATTCCAGGCACTTCCACTTTGATTGAATCCGTTACCAGATTGCGGGCTTATGTTTGACATATAGAATGTTTGTTGATTGGCCTCTTTGGAGTACTGTCTGTCTGATGATGCGCATAAATGCCCTCTAGTATATCCGGAATTTGTATAGTCGTTGTGCTTTGCCGCATATTGTGATGGTAATTCAGGATCGGGTTTGTATGCTTCATTACGTCCAACATTTCCGCCTGTTGTATTGTCGAAACGATAAGCTATCCAATAAGAATGTTTATACTTGTAACTGTATTCCAAACTATAAGTTGGGTAATCTTTGCCATTCCGTTTAGTTGTATGAGTGATAAATTGGTTCATACTTCCACCTTTTAACGCTGGAATCTCAAGCATGCTTGCATATCCCGAAGGTTTTTCCGGATCTGGAACAGGATTTGAACCATTGCCTGCTAATTGTTTGAGTGTGAATTTGGCCTCCTCTTTTC
>ERZ860059.192-NODE-192-length-48606-cov-3.731911_pt1 | contig 48606 bp, 49 predicted proteins | sample MGYA00510113_ERZ860059 | MGnify/ENA primary metagenome ERZ860059 (study PRJEB30046, sample SAMN00715190) | human gut metagenome | study: EMG produced TPA metagenomics assembly of the A metagenome-wide association study of gut microbiota in type 2...
CCCTTTATCTTGAATATTAAAGAACATTGTATTTAGCTATCATAGCCTTCATTCTTTTTAATGTTCTTTCTTTTCCTATTATGTAAAGAACATTGAAAAGATCAGCTCCTCTAGCCTGACCAGTAATTACTGCTCTTAATGGCATAAATACTTTTGCTGGTCCTTCCCCTATTTCATCCATTGTATGATGTAACAGGTCTTTTGCTTCATCAACTGTGAATTCATCTTTTTCCCATTTTTCAAGCTTTTCCATAAATAATTTTATAGAATCTTTTCCTACTGGATCTTCTATAGAAGAACATAATTTCTCTACACTTTTTCTCTCTTTTTTATTCATTTCTTCTGTTACTTCTGGAAGTTCAAAATCATCTTGATAGTAAGCTGTTGCCTCTACTGCAATTTCCTTTAAAGTTTGAGCACTCTCTCTAAGTATTCCAACTATTTTCACAATAGCTTCATATTCTTTTTCAGAAACATTCTCTCCTACATGTCCTTGCTGTTGGAAAAAAGGAACTGCTAACTTAGAAAGCTCATCAAGATCCTTCATTCTCATATGTTGATTATTTACCCAACCAAGTTTTACAAGATCAAATACAGGTCCTCCAAGAGATACTTTATTTATATTAAAATTCTCTTTAAATTCTTCCAAAGTAAATATTTCTTTATTTTCTCCAAATGAATATCCCATAAGCCCTAAGAAGTTTACTATACCTTCTTTAAGATATCCTTCATCTCTATACCAATTCAAAGATACAGGATTTTTTCTTTTAGATATTTTTGTTCTGTCTGCATTTCTAAGTAATGGCATATGAATAAATTCTGGTGCATCCCACCCAAAAGCTTTATACAATTGGATATGTTTAGGTGTTGAGGCTATCCATTCTTCTGCTCTTATTACATGAGTAACTTCCATTAAATGATCGTCTACTACATTAGCAAGGTGATAAGTTGGAAATCCATCCGCCTTCAAAAGTACTTGATCATCTATTTTATTATTTTCAAATACAATATCTCCTCTTAATCTATCTTTTATAATAGTTTCACCTTCATAAGGCATTTTTAATCTTATTACATATGGTTCTCCTGCATCTAGTTTTGCCTGAATCTCTTCTTGAGTTAATGATCTACAGTGTCCATCATATCCAGGAGCTTTTCCCATAGCTTTTTGTCTTTCTCTTAATTTTTCCAGTCTTTCTTGTGTACAGAAGCAATAGTATGCTCCACCTTTTTCTACTAATTGTTTTGCATATTCACCATAAAGTTCAAATCTTTCTGATTGTCTATATGGTCCATAGGGTCCTCCTACGTCTGGTCCCTCTGCATAATTTAAATCAAGCCACTTCAACGCGTCAAAAATCATCTGTTCTGAACCAGCAGTATATCTATTTTGATCAGTATCCTCTATTCTTAAAATAAAGTCTCCGTTATTAATATGTGCAAATGCTAAGTTGAAAAGTGCTATGTACGCAGTCCCTACATGAGGATCTCCAGTAGGTGATGGTGCTATTCTAGTTCTTACTCTCTTTTCCATTTTTTCCACCCCTCTTAGTTTTAATAATTTAATACAAATTTTACCACAATTTTAATCTTTTTTAAAGAATTATTTTGTTTTATTCCATCTTAAATATGTATTTATAAAAATATCTATATCCCCATCCATAACAGCTTTAATATTTCCAGACTCAGCTGCTGTTCTGTGATCTTTTACTAAAGTGTAAGGCTGGAATACATATGATCTTATTTGATTCCCCCAACCTATTTCGCTTTGTTCTCCTTGTATTTTCTTCAATTCTTCCTCTTTTTTCTTCATTTCAAGTTCAATTAATTTAGATTTCAACATTTTCATAGCTGTTTCTCTATTATTTAATTGAGATCTTTCCCTTTGACATGTAACTACTATTCCTGTTGGAATATGTGTTATCCTTACTGCTGAGTCTGTCATATTTACATGCTGACCTCCAGCTCCACTGGCTCTGTATGTATCTATTCTCAAATCTCCAGCATCTACATTTACCTCTACACTTTCGTCAACTTCTGGCATAACTTCCACTGAAGCAAAAGATGTATGTCTTTTTTTATTAGCATCAAAAGGAGATATTCTTACAAGTCTGTGAATTCCCTTCTCGCTTTTCATATATCCATAAGCATTGTTTCCTTCTACAAGAAAAGTTATAGATTTTATTCCAACACTATCTCCAGGCATAAAATCCATTTCACTTATTTTATATTTTTTTTCATTACACCATCTTGAGTACATTCTATAAAGCATATCTGCCCAATCACAAGCTTCTGTTCCTCCAGCTCCTGAATGAATAGTTACAATAGCATTATTAGAATCAAACTCTCCATCTAGAAGAAGTCTTGTATCAAAGTGATCAATGTCTTTTCCAAGTATCATATGTTTTTCTTCAAGTTCAGCTTGAAAATCTGTTTCTCCCATTTCAACAAAATCTATTAATACTTCCTCTTCTCCTACTTCTGATTCTAATTTTTTAAACTCAGCTATAATTTCTTTCTCTTCATTCATTTCTTTTATAACTGCAGAACTACTTCTCTTATCGTTCCAAAAACTTTCTTCCATAGTCATTTTTTCTAGTTCTGATATTCTTTTTTCTCTCTTTTCTAAGTCAAAGAGACCCCCTTATATCAATTATTTTTTGTTTATATTCAGAGAATTCTCTCTTTATATCTAGTATATCCAAATTCTTCCTCCTTGGTTATATTTTATTTTAATTCCAATCTTCTTTTTAATTCAGCCATAGTCATCATACTATATATTTCTCCATCAATGGAAACATTTGGTCCCTTATTGCATCTTCCAAAGCATCTTTTTGTTGTCAAAAGTATTTTTCCATCTTTTGATATCCCTTTTTCATCTATTTCAAGTATTTCAGCAAGTTCTTCATAAAATCCTTTTCCATATACTCCACAAGTCATTCCTACACATACAGAAACTTCCTTTAGCTGTTTTCCACTAACTTTATTTCTAAATTTAGGATAAAAATTAATTGTATTTTCTATTGATATTTCAAGTAACCCTGTCTTTTCTGCTATAAATTTTTGAACTTCTACTGGAATAGCATCTAACTTTTCCAATACAAAATTAAGTATTTTTACATCATTCTTTTTATCTTTTAATCCATTAATAAATTCTTCAAGTTCAATATAAAATTCTTTGTTTACTTCCATCTTCAGCACTCCTTTTTAAACATAACTGCTACTGCCGTTGCATATTCTTTAGAATGAGAAATAGAAATCTCTATTTTCATATCCACCATTCTATCCTTTAATTTATTTTTAAATATAACGCATGGCTTCCCCAATTCATCATTCAATATTTCTATATCAGTTAGATTAAAATCTCTTATCCCCGTTCCCAATGCTTTAGATATTGCTTCTTTTGCTGAAAATCTCCCAGCATAGCTAGCTATTTTATTTCCTTTTTTTTCTATTATTTCTATTTCTTTTTCAGTATATACTCTCTTTATAAATTTTTCATTAGATATGGCTTTTTCTATTCTTGCTATCTCTACAACATCATTTCCTATCCCTAGAATCATATTTTTTCTCCTTGAGGATTACTATTTCTCAAAAATATCTACATTTACATCAATAGTTATCTCTAGTTCATTTAACATAAAAAGCTTTTCTACACCCTCTTTTGGACTTCTCCATTTATATGGAGTCATATCAAAAAGATTTCTTATACTTTCATTTTCTTTTATAAAAGCTTTCCCAGTACAATTTACTGTCTTTATATGTTTAAATATTTTTAAATCCTCTACTGGAGAATAAAATTCTGTTCTCACTTGATCATACACAACTTTTTTTAATTCAAGTAGATGATTTTCTCCAGTAGAAACTACTATCAATTTTCCACCTTTTTTTAGTGTTCTCATTTTTTCTTCTGGTATTATCTTTGCAAACATACAGATTATAAAGTCCAATGATTCGTCTTCTAAGGGAATGTTGGTTGCACTAGCCACTATCCATTCTATGTTTTTATATGTTTTTGCAGCACATATCACTGCTTCTTTTGAAATATCTATACCAGTTATATTAGATTTTATTCCTCTTTCGTTAAGAATTTTTTTTAATCTTCCAGTATAATATCCCTCTCCACATCCTATATCCAAAATCTCTACATCATCAGAGGTTCTATTCTCTAAAACTAATTCATTTACTTTTTCTGATATTATCTTATAATAATCTTTTTCTAAAAAACCTTTTCTGCTGAGTACCATCTCTTTATCATCACCAGGAGTTTTACTGTGCTTTTGATTTGAAAGAAGAAGATTTAGGTATCCCTGCTTTCCTTCATCAAAACAGTGGTTATTTTCACATCTATATGTTTTTCCATCTTTATCTAATATTTTTTTACAAACAGGACAAATTATCATTTTTTCCCCTCATTCCTATATCATGTTATAGGCTTTTCTTGTATTTAGATTTGTAGCTTCTGCTACTTCCTCATATGTTATTCCTTTTATCTCAGCTATTTTTTTAGCAACATATTCTACATATATTGGTTCATTTCTCTTTCCTCTAAAAGGAGTAGGAGCCATATATGGACAGTCAGTTTCAAGAATCAGTTTCTCCAAAGGTATATTTTTAACCACTTCAACAAGTTTTTTTGCATTTTTAAAAGTGAGTACTCCTCCTATTCCAAAATAATAATTATCCATTACCTGAAGAGCAGTTTCTACTGAGCCAGGATAACAATGAAATATTCCTTTTACCAAAGGAAATTCTTTTAATATTTTTACAGTATCCTCTATAGCATCTCTTGAATGTATTACTACCGGTTTTCCAACTCTTTCTGCTACTTTCATCTGTCTTCTGAATATTTCCTGTTGTTCTTCCTTTGGACGAGTCATCCAGTGATAGTCCAGTCCTATCTCTCCAATAGCAAGTACTTTTTCATCTTTAGCCAGCTCTTCAAGTTCTTGTTCAAGCTCATCATTATATCCTTCTATATCATCAGGGTGTATTCCTACAGCAGCATATATAAAGTCATATTCCTTGCTATATTTTACTCCTTTTTTACTACTTTCTATATCGTAACCTATATTGACTATAAAATCCATATTATCTTTTATTCTTTGAAATACCTCTGCTCTATCTGAATCAAACTCATTTGAATCCATATGAGCATGTGAATCTATAAGTTTCATTTATTTCACCTCTAATATCTCTTTAAAATCTTCCTTAGTAAATTTATATTTTTTTCCACAGAAATGACATTCAGTTTCTAAAAATTTCTGAGTTTCAAATATTTCATTCAACTCTTTTTTACCTAAGGTAATAAGACCTCTATAGAATTTATCCTTATCACAGTTACATTTATAACTTACTTCTTTTTCTTCCAATATCTCATATTCTTCAATAAGTTTTTCATTATCTTCACTACTCATATCTTCATACAGCAATTTTAATATTCTTTTAAGATCCATTCCTCCCATCATAAGTTCAGTCATAGGTCTTATTGCCTGTATTTTTTCTTCCAAAGCTCCTATAAAACACTCCTCTGCTCCTGGAAGAAGCTGTATCATATATCCTCCAGCACAAGCCACTGTTTTTTCATCTTTTAATTTCACACCTAACGCAATTACAGTTGGAGTTTGATCTGAATTAAAAAAGTAATAAGCTAAATCTTGAGCTATCTCTCCAGAATCTATTGGCGACATTCCAACATAAGGTTCTTTCAGCCCCATATCTTTTATTATTCTCAACATTCCTTTTCCTATTAAAGCTCCAACATTCGATTTTCCATTATCTGTTAACACAACATCAGCTGAAGGATTAGAAACATATCCTTTTACTCCACCATCAGAATCTGCAGTTACTACCATATTGTCTAATGGCCCATCTGTATCTGTTCTTAAAGTCAATAAATCCTTACCTTTCAGAGTACTTCCCATCATAACTCCTGCTGTAAGAAGTCTTCCAAAAGCATCTATTGCAGTAGGACTACATTTATGTATATCTAATGCTTCCTGTACTATATTTGTTGAATCTACTAGAAAAAATCTAGCATTTTTACTTACTCCTCTTATTATTTTATTCAACTATATCACCTCTAAAATTTATCATATTTAATTATTTTTTTATATTTTTCATATCTTTTTTTTGAAAGTATCTCCATCAACTGAAGATTATTATCTATTCTATTATTCTTATTAATATATTCTCTAATCTTTTTAATCTCTTTTTTATCAAATCCAAAATATTTTAAAAGTTCATCATTAGCCTCATTTATATAAAGTGGATTTTTCTCAACTTCATTTTCTATTTTAAATTTTTTAGAAAGCTTTTCATAAGTTGCATCTCCTATCCCCTTTATTCTTTTCAGTTCTTCCAATTTTTCAAAGCCACCTGTCTTTTCTCTATAATTAAAAATCTTATTGGCATACCCTATTCCAATTCCTTGTGATACCATATCTTCTTTAGAAGCAGTATTTATCTCAATAAGATTATCCTTTTTTTCTAACATATTTTCACTTATTATAAGTTTGAATGGTTTTACATCTTCTTCTCCAAAAGTAAAACTGCTGATAATTGCCAGCATAACTGCAATAAGCATTTCTTTACAGATTTTCATCTATATTTCTCCTTTTTTAAATAATTTATATTTACTCTCCATTCTTTCTTTCATTTCTTTTATATACAGTGCTGGGTCTTTAGGATTAATTATTCTTTCAATATAATCTCTAAACTCAGTTTCCTCTACTACTATTTTAGTAATAGCTCCACCACCTAATCCCATAGTTGATTGATTTTCTTCTATCATTTCTATATTGAATACAGATTCTTTTCCCTCTTTTGCATAACCTACATTTTCTCCCCATTCCATAATATTTTTTTGCCTATACATGTAATAAGGTTTCATCTGTTTTTTCTCTATGAGTTCTTTTATTCTTTTTTCTATTATTTCTCTATCCAATTCTTTTCTGTTTTTATCCTCTTTAAAAAGTTTAGATGCTCTTTTAAATGCCAGAGAATGTATAGTAAGATTTTCTATGTCATATTTTTCCAATTCATTTAAAGTATAAAGTACATCTTCTGTATTTTCATCTGGAAGCCCTATTATCAAATCCATATTTATTATAAAATTCATTTCTTTAGCTATTCTAAAATATCTATCAAAATTTTCTCTATTAAAATTTCTATTTACTTTTTTCAAAGTATTTTCATTAAATGTTTGAGGATTCAAACTTATTCTATCAGCACCATATTTTTTCACAAGCTCTAATTTTTTTTCAGTAAGTGAGTCTTCTCTTCCAGCTTCAAAAGTAAATTCTTTTAAGTAACTCATATCAATATTTTCATTTATTTTCTTTAAAACTTTTTCTAAGTCATCTTCTGTAAGCGTACTTGGAGTTCCTCCTCCTATATAGATAGACTCTATCTTGTATCCTTCATCTTTCAAAAATTTCCCAGCCATTTCTATTTCTTTCAACAGAGTTTCTACAAATCCTTTATAATATCTTCCAACTCCTCCACTTATTTCATAAGATGCAAATGAACAATATTTACATTTAGTTGGACAGAAAGGTATTCCTATATAGAGATTTATATACTCTCTGTTCAAAAATTCCATCTCTTTTCTTACTGTGTTTATAAGAAGTTCAATTTTCTCATCACTTACAATATAGAAGTTCCTTAGCATTTCTTCTGCTTCTTTATATGAATATCCTAAAGATAGAAGTCTTCTTAATACTTTTGTAGGTCTTACTCCCATAAGTCCACCCCAAGAATACTTTTTTTCGTATACTTTCAACAAAAGTATTTTTACCATAGTCTGTTTTTGTTCATCTATTTTATCTTCTTGATTTGCATAAATAAAATTTCCTTTTCTCCCATCTATCTCCATAGTTATTTCTATAGTATCAGAAGTTTCTTTCATAGAAAGATTCATGGTTTTATCAAGTGCTTCTGGTACCATTACTCTTGCAAATTCCTCTATACTTCTAATGTTTATTTCAAAATCTGAATTAATTAACACTTCTCCTCCAAATCAAATTTTTTCAGCTTTTTTTATCTATAACTCCATTTTTATACATATTAGAAAGATATTCTCTCATAGAAATCATTCCATATTTTTGTCCAGTTTCTATAACAGTAGATATCTGATTTACTTTTCCAGTAGCAATGTAATTAGATACTGCAGTATTTATAAAAAGTATTTCAAAAGCTGGTATAATTTCTTTTTCTTTATCTAACAATAATTGCTGACTTATAATTCCTTTCAATACTGAGCTAAGTTGTATCTTTATCTGTTCCTGTTTTTCTTTTGAAAAAACATCTATAAGTCGGTTGATTGTTTCTACTGCTCCATTAGTGTGAAGAGTTCCAAATACAAGATGCCCTGTTTCAGCTGCTGTAAGTGCAGCCTCTATACTTTCTACATCTCTTAATTCTCCAACCATTATTATATCTGGGTCTTGTCTAAGAACACTTTTTAAAGCATTAGCAAAAGATAAAGTATCAGTTCCTATTTCCCTCTGCCTTATAAAACTTTTTTTATTTTCAAAAATATATTCAATAGGATCTTCAATTGTTACAATACTTAAGGCCTCTTTTTGATTTATTTCTTCAATCATAGCTGCTAAAGTTGTACTTTTTCCACTTCCTGTAGCTCCAGTTACAAGTACCAGACCATTTTCATATTTTATCATATCTTTCAATATTTCTGGAAGATTTAATTCTCCAAAACTTTGTATCTTCTTTGTTAAAACTCTTATAGAAAATGCAGGCATTCCTTTTTCATTATACAGGTTTATTCTATATCTTCTTTTTTTTACATCTTCAAAAGCTGTATCTATTTCTTTAATTTCTTTAAATATCTCTCTTTGCTTCTCTGTCAATATTTCTTTTATACACTCCATTAAAAATTTCTCTGAAACTTCATCATTTTCTTCATCTCGCATCAGTTTTCCATTTATTCTATAAATTACTTTTTCTTTATTTACCAGATGAATATCTGATGCTCTTTTTTCTTGACCTTTTTCTAAGATATCTAATAAAATCATTATCCCTTCCCTTAAATAATTTTTACTTTATATTATAGCATACTTTATATAATTTGTCTTCCTCTGCCTCTTTTTATGACTGTTTTTCTAGGTAATTATATCATGATTTTTCATTCAGGTCTAACTGTTAAGGACAATAAGATATTTTTTTATTTCTATCAATATACATATAATGTTCCCCTTGATAATTTATCTTAAATATTGTATACTAAATTGTTCATCGGAGGGTATATAAAAAATTTATATGCTGGATAAGATGGTTGGATAAAACCCCAACTGTTTTGTCCAGCATTTTTTTAATTACAGGAGGATTTTTTATTTATGGAACAAAAAAACTTATTAATTGAAGGGAATATTTTCAAAAACTTACTAAAATTTTCATTTCCTTTTCTTATAGCGAGTCTTCTCCAAGCGTTTTATGGAGCTGCTGATCTTTTTGTAGTTGGACAGTATGCAAATTCTGCTGCTGTATCTGCTGTAGCTATTGGAAGTCAGGTAATGCAGACAATTACAGGAGTTATCTTAGGTATAACTACTGGAGGTACTATTCTTATTGGACAATATCTTGGAGCAAAACGAGAAAAGGATATGGCAAAAACTATTGGAACTATCATATGTGTATTCAGTTTGACTTCTATAGTCCTTACTCTTCTTATGATATTATTTACTAATCCTATTGCAAAAATAATGCATACACCTGCTGAAGCTCTCAAATATACTCAGCAGTATATTTTTATATGTTCATGTGGTATTCCATTCATAATAGGTTATAATGTTATAAGTGGTATTTTAAGAGGAATGGGTGATTCAAAAACTCCACTATATTTCATAATTATTGCTTGTATTATAAATATAGCTGTTGATGTCATTCTTATTGATTTTTTTAAACTGGGAGCAATAGGAGCTGCCATTGCCACTATTGGTGCTCAGGGAATAAGTTTTCTTCTTGCAATTTCATTTTTATGGAAAAAAGGATTCCCTTTTGAATTTGGTAAAAAATATATCTGGTTATTTCCTAAAAAGGCTAAGATTATATTTCATCTTGGATTTCCTATTGCATTACAAGATGGACTTATAAACATATCTTTTTTACTTATTACGGCCATTATAAATACCATGGGACTCACAGCTTCAGCTGCTGTAGGAGTAGTTGAAAAAATTATTGTATTTGCTATGCTTCCTCCAACAGCTTTTGCTTCTGCTATAGCTGTGATGACTGCCCAAAATATCGGAGCTGGAAAAATAGACAGAGCACAGAAATCGCTTTATTTTGGAATTGGATGTTCTTTAGTTTTAGGTATTGCTTTTTATATCTATTCACAAATATCCCCAGAAAATATTACTGCTCTTTTCTCTAATGATAAAGAAGTTATACAGACAGCTGCAATGTATTTAAGATCATATAGTATAGATTGTATTCTTGTCTGTTTTATCTTCTGTATGAATTCTTTTTTCAGTGGATGTGGTCATCCTATTTTTCCAATGATACATAGTCTTATAGCTACATTTTTTATAAGAATCCCTGTTTCTTTTATTCTAAGCAGAATAAAAGATATAACACTTTATGAGATAGGATTTGGAGCTCCTTTAGCTACCTTTATCTCATTAATAATGTGCACAATTTATATGAAATATGGAAACTGGAAAAGAAATACTATGTTAAAAAGCACATAATAAAAAAAGCGGTTTTACCGCTTTTTTCTCTACTTAATATTAATTTATTTCTTGACTATAAACTTTAAATAATTCCATTAAAACTCTGCTATTAGTCTGATATTTTCTCCTTAATCTATTCAAATTCTTATTTATAAATGTATATTCTTCTCTAGTAAATCTACAACCTAAAATTCTGTATTTTTTCACACCACTTCCAAGTGGTCTTCCTCTTGTTGGTTTAACTTTTTCTTTTTCTCCCATCATAAATCTTTCCCCTTTTCCCTATTTAATCATTTCAAATAAATTAATTATTTCTTCTTGTCTTCTCATATCTTCTTCTAAAGCTTTTTTAGTATCAGCATATTTTTTAGCAAGTTGATTATACTGATCCTTATAATACCTATTATTCTTTACATCAGCAATACGTTTTTCCTGTATAACTATCTGCTGATATGTTTCCCTTTGCTGAGCAAGGGTTCTTTGAGCTTCTTCAGCTTCTGATTTTCTTTTCTCATACATAGCTTTTTCCTCAGCTTCAAGCTGTTGAAAATTAAGTTCTAACTGATCTAATGTAGATAAAACATTAGAATCAGCAAATATTGTTATTGATGCTGTAAGTAGAAAACAACCTAGTAATATTTTTTTCATTTTTCCCCCTCATGATCTTTTAATAAAACTTAGAGTCCTCTTGCTTAAAAACATTTTTTTGTTTGCTAAAATTATAAATTTCATTTCAAACTATAATTCTATTATTTTATAAAATTTCTTTAATAAAAATATGTTCTGTTTTTTCATCAAAAGTCTCATTTTAATTACATTATATCACATTTTCTTTTTTAAAAAACATAAAGTTCTTTTACCGAACTATATCTTTTCTTTAAACCAAAGTTTTAAAGATATATTTTTTTTATAATCTTTTTTCAAACATCGATACTATTAATTTCTTAATTTCATTAGTTTTATTTTAATTTTTTGTACAATATTTTAAAATGGATTTAGAATATTTTTATCAAATATATTAAATTTCATTTATCTTTTTTCGTTATTAAATATAAAATTATAATGTTAAAAAGGATTTTTGAATTAATTTAGAAGAGTATAGTATCTTAGACTTTATTTAAGGAGGAGAGATGAATAAAAAATTTGTTTTAATACTTATATTATCAACACTTTTAGGCTGTTCACCAATACCAAAAATTACAAAAGATGAAATTATTACTTCTAATAATATTTCTACTGGTGTTTTTGAAAATCAGAAGCTTATTTTTTCAAATACAAGCTGGTGGAGAATATACAATGATCCAGTACTTAATCAATTAATAGATTTTGTCTTGAAAGAAAATGAAGATTTGAAAATAGCTAAACTTAATATTTTAAAAGCTGATGAAGCTGTAAATCTTGCAAAATCTGATTCAGGTGTAACAATAAATTTAGCTGGAGATTTAAAAAGAGAAAAGCTTGGAAAAAACGGAACTACTCCACCACCTTTTGGAGGAAAAATAATTAACATTGGAAGTATTGGGCTTCAAGCTGATTACAACATTGATTTATTTAACAAAGTTAATTCATTAATAACAGAACAAAAATACAAAGCAGAAGCTGTAAAATTAAATTCAAAATGGATAGAGTTAGATTTATCTAACAGAGTAGCTAGACTTTATCTGTATTGGAAATATTTATACCAAGAAAATATTATTCTTACTGAACAAAAAAATATTCTCATTGAAATAGAAAAACTACAAGAAAAAAATTTAAAAATAGGAAATGGAATAGAAGATAATGTATGGGCTGCTCAAAATGAAATAAGAACAGTTGATATGCTTCTTAAAGAAAATGAACTCAATAAGCAGCTTACAATAAATAATTTGAATATTTTATCAAGTAACAAACACAGTGATGAAATATATTCTCTTCTACAAAAAAATTCTCAAGAATTAACCCCAGAATTTAAAGAAAAAGTTAATATTCCTTCTTCTATATCTTCTGACATCATCATAAACAGACCAGATGTAGAATATTATCTCATGTTGATAAAAGGTCAAGAAAAACATTTAGAAGCTGCTAAAGCAGATTTTTATCCACAATTTTCTATCACAGGTCAATATGGTTTTGAAGGTATCAATTTTAATAAAATATTGAGAAAAGATTCCCTTTTAGGTTTTATAGGTCCAAGTATTTATCTTCCTATATTTCATTCAGGTGCTATCAAAAGTACATATAAAATAGCTGGAACTGATATGAATATTTTTATAGAAGAATACAATAAAGCAATTATTAATGCATATAATGATGTAGACAATGAACTTTATAAAACTAAAACTTTATGGAATACTTTAAATGATTCTGATAAGAATTTTAAAACACAGACAAATTTACTTTCAAGGGATAAAAAAAGATTAGAAATTGGAACTATTTCAAAGTATGACTATCTTTCTAAAAAATATAGCTGGTATAACAGTAAGCTAGACAATGAGCAACAGCATTTTAATTTATACACTCAACAGCTACAACTTATAAACTCTCTTGGTGGAGCATATGAAATTTATAAATAAAAATGGAGGATAATATGGAAAATAAAATATTGACTAAAGATAATGTAGAGGAAACAGAAAAAGATAAACCTGTTGACTCTCCCAAAGTTACAGAAAATCAATCTGAAGATAAAAAAGTAAAAATAGGTAAAGCAAAGAAAAAAATTTTTATATTTCTTATTATACTTGCAGTAATAGGAATAATATATGGAGCTTATTGGCTTTTATATGGAAGAAATTATGTAAAAACTGATGATGCCTATGTTAATGGAAATCAAAATGTAATTACTTCCCAAGTTGGAGGAACTATTACACAAATTTATATTGAGGATACTCAGTTTGTTGAAAAAGGGCAACTCCTTGCAGTTATAGATGATACAGATTATAAAATAGCATTAGAAAATGCTATTGCAAATCTCGGAAAAGCTGTTCGTGCATATTCAAGCCTTTATTCAAATGCAGCCCAAACTGAAGATGATGTAAAAGTAAAAGAAAGTCAACTAAAAAAAGCAGAAACTGATTTTGCTATGGATAGAGCTTCATATAATGCTGGATTAATAAGTAAACATCAGTATGAAACAAGCAAAAATAATTTAAATATAGCTATTTCATCTTTAAATCAAAGTAAAAAAGCTTTAGAAAATGCAAAAATACAAGCTGACAGTAATTCAATATATAATCATCCAGACGTCCAGCAAGCAATAGCAGCATATAAAGATGCCTATGTTAATCTTATGAGAACGAAAATATTTGCTCCTGAATCTGGAACTATTGCTAAGAAATCTGTATTTTTAGGTCAAAAAATTTCTCCTTCACAAGAGCTTATGACTATTATAGATTTAAATAATGTTTGGGTAGATGCAAATTTAAAAGAAACACAACTAAAAGGGGTAAAACCAGGAGATGAAGCTGAACTTGTAAGTGACATCAACGGAAAAAAATATATTGGTTATGTACAAGGATTATCAGCTGGTACAGGAAGCTCTCTTTCTTTGCTCCCAGCACAAAATGCAACTGGAAACTGGATAAAAATTGTTCAAAGAGTTCCTGTTCGTATAGTCATAGATAAAGACAGCCTTAAAAAAAATGGCATGATTCCTGTAGGAAGTTCAATAGAAGCTGTTATTGATATAGGAAAAGAAACTAAAAACATACTGCCTTATACTGAAAAATCTTCAAATCTTTATTTAATTAATGAAGAAATAATGAATACAGAAATCAATCAGATAATAAAAGCAAATATAGGTAAAAATTGAGGAGGCATATCATGGGAATATCTTTTGAACTCATACTAGCCACCTTAGCTCTGGCAATAGGTTCATTTATGAATGTATTAGACAGTACAATTGTAAATGTATCTCTCACACATATAGCAGGAGATTTTGGAATAGCTCCAACTCAAGGAACATGGGTAATTACATCTTATGCTGTTTCTGAAGCCATTTTTCTTCCTTTGATTGGGTGGCTGACTAAAAGATTTGGAATAGTAAAGCAATATACAGTAGCCACTCTTTTATTTACAACTGCAAGTATGCTTTGTGGTATAAGCTTTTCATTTGGTTTTCTACTTTTTGCAAGAGTTCTTCAGGGAATAGTTGGTGCCAGTATGATTCCTCTTTCCCAAACTCTTATGTTAAGCTTCTATCCAAAAGAAAAAAAAGCCATGGCTCTTGGAATATGGTCTATGACAGTTGTTCTTGCTCCTGTACTTGGACCTGTAATAGGTGGTTGGATAACTGATTCATTTTCATGGAGATGGTGTTTTTACATAAATCTTCCATTTGGAATAATATCTACTTTTATAGTTCATTCCATTTTTAAGAAAAAGGGATATAAAGATAAAACAGAAAAAGTTCCTATAGATAAATGGGGACTTATATTTCTTGCTCTAGGAATATCCTCTTTACAAATAATGCTAGATAAAGGAAATGATTTAGACTGGTTTTCAAGTCCTTTTATAATAATTCTTGCCCTTACATCATTTATATTTATTGTAATATTAGTTATCTGGGAATGGCACCAGGATAATCCTGTAGTTAATGTAAAACTATTTCTCAATAGAAATTTTGCCATTGGAGCTGTTAGTCTTTCAATATCATCAATTGCATTTTTTTCCTCTGTTGTTGTTATTCCACTATGGCTTCAAAATTATATGGGATATACTGCCCTTCAGAGTGGTATGACTACATCTACTCTGGGACTTTCTATACTCTTTACTGCTCCTATATTGGGAAGTATCCTCAATAGACTTGATGCAAGAAAAGTAGTGGTTGCTGGTTTTATTCTTTTTTCAATAACTGCTGTACTCACAGGAAATTATACTCCAGATGTAACTCCAGCCTATATTTCAGCTTCCAGATTTTTAACAGGAATCGGTCTTGGAATGTTTTTTATTCCATTAAATACTATTACTTTATCAAATATTCAACCTGAAGATATGGCAGGAGCTTCAGGACTATATAATTTTACTAGAAATATAGGAAACAGTTTTGGAACTTCACTTGCTATAAATTTCTGGGATCATAGAATATCTATGCACCATCAGGATTTAGTTGCTTCTATCAATAATGGAAATCCAAATTATGTAAATTATATTCATCAAATGAATGGTCCTATACAGACAAAACTTGCTTTAATTAATCAAATGATAACAGAACAATCTGCTCTCATGGGAGTAAATGATATAATCATAGGCAGTGGTTTAATGATACTTTTCCTTATTCCATTGATATTTATGGCTAGAAAATCTATTGTAAAATAATCTCCATGTTGCTATAATTATAAGAAAACTTTTTATGGAGGATTATTGTGAAATATAAAATGATAGTTACAGATTTAGATGATACCCTTTTAAATTCTGAGAAGAAAATATCTCTTATTGATAAAGAAGCTATAATGAAAGCTCAAAAAGCAGGTATAAAATTTATCCCAGCTTCTGGAAGACCTACTTTTGCCATGAAAGAATTAGCTGAAGAATTACATCTTGCTGACTATGAAAGTTTTCTCCTTTCTTTCAATGGATCTATCATTACAGATTGTGCTACTCAAAAAAATATTTTAGAAGAATCATTGAACAAAGAAGATATCCATCTTATGTATGACTTTAGCAAAAAATATAATACCCATATTCTTACTTATATAGATGATGAGATTATATCTGAAACTGACAGTGAATATATAGATGTAGAAGTAACTCTTACTAAAATGAAACATAGAAAAGTAAAAGACTTTAAAGAAGCTGTAAATAAAAATGCTGTAAAATGTATGCTTCTGGCAGAACCTTCATATCTTAAAAAAGTAGAAGTTGAATTAAAAAAAGAATATGGAGATAAATATAGTATAGCCATATCTAAACCTTTCTTCCTTGAAGTTACAAAACTGGGAGTAGATAAGGGAACTGCTATTGTAAAATTAGCTGATATTCTAGGAATAAAAATAGAAGAAGTAATTGCTGTTGGTGATTCATTCAATGATCTTCCAATGTTAAAAGCTGCTGGAACCTCTGTTGCTGTTGCCAATGCCCAGCCAGAAATAAGAAAAATTACAGATTATATTGTTTCATCTAACGACGAAGGTGGAATGGCAGAACTTATAAATAAATTTATTTTTACTAAAATTTAATCTTATTATGAGATACTTTTCCATATAAAATATTTTTATATTTGGAGGAAATATGGAAAACAAACCCTATAGAAAATACTACCTTTTCATTATTTTTATTTATTTTATTATTTTTATTCCTTTAGCTTTTTTTAGATATCCTGATGCTAGAAATGAACTAAAATATTTTGTAGTAACTGATGATATGATACAAGCAAAAAATTATCTTATACTAAAATATTTTTCAGAGCTTTATCCAGACAAGCCCCCACTATATTTTTGGATATTGATATTTTTTAAAACATATTTTAAAAATTTATTTTTTTCACTAGCTCTTTTAGTTGGAAGTCTGCTTCCCTCTTTTGGAATATCAATTTTATCTTTTAAACTTCTTACAAAGTTAAAAGATGAAAAAACTGGCTTTTTTACTGCTATAATTTTAATGACTATTCCATATTTCTTAGGAATATCATTATTTTTAAGAATGGATATGCTTATGAGTTTTTTTATACTATCCTCTCTATATATATTTTTTACACTATATCTAGAAAAAGATAGAATAACTATTACAAAACTCATATTTATGTATCTAAGTATAGCTGCTGCAATCTTAGTAAAAGGAGGTGCAGGATTTGTTGTTCCTCTATTGACTATATTAACCTTTCTCATACTAGAAAAAAAATTATCTTTTCTTAAGGAAATACATCTTTTTAAAGGGATTCTGTTGATTGCAACAGTAATTGGAATATGGCTTTATGGAATATATCTTCAACCTGAAGGAAAAGAATATATATCACTTCTTTTAGGACAAGAAACAGTAGGACGTATGATAAAAGCTAAAACTCACTCAAGACCATTTTATTTTTATTTTGAAAAGCTTCCTCTGATACTATATCCTTATGGAGTGTTATATTTAGGTGCGCTCATATATTATTTAAAAAATATAAAAAAATACTTGTTGTGGTCATTACTTGAAAAAATTGGATTTGCATGGAGTATAATTCCTTTAGTATTTTTTTCTTTTTTAAGTGGAAAGTTAGATATATATCTTCTTCCTCTTTATACAGGATTTATAATTCTATGTTTAGCTTTTATGGAAAAAATAAAAGATAACAAGTATAGAAATATCCTTATAAAAATTACAGAAGGACTTTTAGTAATTCCTCTATTTCTTGATATTATATTCAATAAGAAAAAAAATAAAGATAACTGGATAATATATACATCTGGTACTATTTTTATTTTATATCTAATTTTTCCATTTATACTTATAAAATATAATAATGAATTTAGTTTAAAAAATATTATTTCTCTCACGAGAGAAAACAATTTTGAAATAGTTGCTTATAAATTCCCTGATTTTTTAAATGCTTCTTATGAAATAAATAAAGATATAAGAGAGATTGAAAATAAAGAAAATCTCTCTAAAATTGAAAATAAAAAAATATTCTTAGTCAGCAGAAAAAAATATAAAGATGATATTGAAGAAAATAAAAGTTTTAAACTTATTTATAACAATAAAAATTATTATCTTTATACTAATTAAAAAGTTATTAAAATGGTTCATTTATATGAACCATTTTTTATTTTTTAATTCAAACTATTTGTATTATAAATTTTTTGAATACTTACTAGTTTTTTATTGAATTTTACTTTAAACAAAAAAAGTGATATTATTTTCATTATTAAAACAAATATTTTGAAAGGGGAAATATAATGAAGAAATTAATTCTTTTACTAGGTTCTTTACTTGTTGTTATATCTGCATCTGCAAAAGAAACTGTTCCAGCTCCTACTACAGTTGAAGAAGCTCCTATACAAGTAGTTGAGAAAGAGGTTATTGTTTACCGAGATAAAGAGGAAGGATTTAGGCCTAATGGTGTATTAAATCTAGAAACTAGATTTTATGGAAAAGCTGAGGAACTAAATTATAGAAATAATGAAGTTAAAAATAATTATACTGAAATTAATCTTTCTGGAGATATTCAAATGACTGAAAATCAATCTTTCGCATTTGAAGTTAAATCATTTTCCAATTGGAATCATAGTTCAGATGATCCAAAACAAAAGGGTGAAGATGGAAATGAAATAAAATTAGATTATTTCTATAATCATGGAACTATTGGAGATTCTAAAATCGAATTCATATCTAGAATAGAATATGAAAATGTAAGTGCTGATGAAGCTCAGAGAATAGAATATTGGGCTGGATTTAATTTAGCTCAATATATGTTCAATAATGACTATATCAAGACTACTGATTTCACTATTGGACCAAAATATGAATATGAATGGGCAGATTCAAATGATGATGACTATATTAACAAACTAGGAATTAACTTAGAATCAATGACTGAATTACCTCTAAATTTTGCTTTCGAGTTGAATATTTTTGCTCAGCAAAATTTTCTAGGAAAAAAATATGGAGTTGATAGTGGGAGAAAAGAAAAAGATAAAGATTTTACCATTGATGTAGAAGCATATTTATATAATGTAACAAATCTTTATACTAGTAGTAATGAAAAATTCATGCTAGACTTTGTATTTGAAGGTGGATATGATCAATATAACTGGAGTCAATACAAACTTTATGGACATGAAAATGAAAATAGCCAAAAAGCTTCTTATTCTCTATATGCTTACCCAGGAATTCAGGGAACTTATCAAGTTACTCCTGCTTTCAGTGTGTATGCTGTTGCTGGTGCAGAATATAGAAACTGGGAAATAGAATCTGAAAAATCAGCAAGTCACTGGAGATGGCAGCCTACTGTTACCGTTGGAATGACTACTGTATTTTAATTTAATTAAAAAAAGAGGATATTTTGAAAATATCCTCTTTTTTACTATTATAATTTATATTTTTTTATTATTTTATTTTTATAAATTTCTGCTTGAGTTCCATATATTATCTGTATTCCTTTTCCTGCTCTTATTACTCCTTGAGATTTCAACTCTTTCCAAGCATTATCATCAACGACTTTAGTTTCATCTTTTACTGTGACCCTTAATCTTGTGATACAAGCATCTATTCCCTCAATATTATCTGCTCCCCCTAGAGCTTTTACTATTTCATCAATAAAATCATCATTATCAGTTTTTCCTTGATAATCTTTTCTTGTATAAAGCTTATTTTCTCCACCTTTTCTACCAGGAGTCATATAGTTAAACTTTTCTATCATAAATTTAAAAATAAAGTAATATCCTATTGAATATATTGGACCTAATATCAATATCCATTGATATGAAGTCTTTGCCATTCCTTGAAGTAGTCCAAAAAATGTAAAGTCTATTATTCCTCTTGAAAAAGTTATTCCAACTGCTACATTAAGGAAATGCATAAGTCCATAAGATATCCCTTCTAATATTGCATGAATTACATATAAAGGTGGAGCAACAAACAGGAATGTAAATTCTATTGGCTCTGTTATTCCAGTAAGAAAAGATGTCAAAGCTGCTGAAACCAGTATTCCTTTTATTTTTGCTTTATTGTCTGCATCAGCACATCTATACATCGCAAGGGCAGCAGCTGGAAGTCCAAACATCATTGGCAGAAATCCTCCAGTCATAGTTCTTGTTGCATCTGCTGAATAATGGATAGTAGATGGATCAGCTAATTGAGCAAAGAATATTTTTTGTCCTCCTGCTATCATCTGTCCTGCTATCTCCATAGTTCCACCAAGTTCAGTATACCAGAATAATGGATAAACTGCATGATGAAGTCCAAATACATTCAAAAGTCTTCCTGTCATTCCATAAAGAAAAGTTCCCAGTGGACCCATGGCTGTAAATGCTTCTCCTGCCTTTACAACTACTCCAAAAACTGTAGGCCATATAAATGGAACTATGACTCCTAATGGTATAAAAAATACCATTGTTAATACTGGTACAAGTCTGTTTCCACTAAAAAATGCAAGATAGTCAGGTAAAGTTCTATTTGAAAATTTATTTGTTATAAATGCTGAAAAACATCCACAAATTATTCCCCCTAAAACTCCAGTCTGAAGTGTAAATATTCCCAATTCTTTTGTATATAAAGAAGCTTTTCCAATAGCTTCTCCATAAGTCATTCCTTTGGTCATAAGTGCCTGAACTGTTGTAGTATCTGCTGTCTGTCCCATAAATCCCAGAACTGTTCCTATCACTGTATGAAAAAGAAGAAAACCTAAAAGTGCTGAAAGTGCAGCTGTTTCCTTATTTTGATGTGCAAGACCTATTGCTACTCCTACAGCAAATATAACTGATAAATTAGCAAAAATAAATGCTCCTGCATTTAAAAACAATATTAAAATATGATTAAGTAATGTGCCTGGTTCTAAAAAAGTTAAATTATATGTGTCTACTATAGCACTACTTGTAAAAGCCCCTCCTACTCCCAATAGTATTCCTGCCATGGGGAGAACTGCAATTGGCAACATAAATGCCCTTCCTACTCTCTGTAAAAGAGAAAATCCTTTTTTCATAATCAAGCTCCCTCCTAAAAAATTAAAATTCTAAGTTATTTTATTATACTAAGTATACTTTACTGCAAAATTGCTGTCAATATACGGTTCTTGAATTTATTTTCTCTATTAGAACTAATTTTTATTGTTTCATAAGAAACATTCCTATTTTCAATCATAACAATTTTTTCTCTCGAGTTTCCTTGTAAAATAAGGTTTTAAATTGTATAATGTTTCTAAGGAAACTATCTTTTTTCGGAAAGGGTGATTAAAATTTCTAATAAAGTTGTAAAAAAATTTTTTAATTTAATAGAAGATAGCCATGAATTTTATAAAGACTTTCTTTCCAGAGAACCCAGAAATAGATTTATCCCAGAAATATATCTAAGTATGAAAGAATTTCAATATCTATCTGAAAAAGAGGACGAGTTTTTAGAAATAGATATAATTCCTAATCTTAATATATCTGATTATAATTTTATTTATCATATTGGTTCTAATGAAAATATAAATATTACTCAATTATCAAAAAAAATGAAAAGTAGTAAAGGATACACTAGCAAAGCTATTAAAAAGCTTCACTCTATTGACCTTATAGAAACTTTTCAAATGCCACCTAATAAAAAAGAGGTATTTCTTTCACTTACAAAATCTGGAACAAAAATATATTTAAATATATACAAGCAGTTTTTAAAAAAAGAAAAAGAAATAGAACTATTTCTAGAAGATAATTTTACTGATAGCGAACTTAAAACTATTTTTGATTTTTTTATAAAAATAAATAAATTTAAAAATGAAAATCTTCTAAAAAATAGGAAGAAAAAAGACAGAAAATAGAGTTCTCTCTAAATTCTGTCTTTTTCTATTTTGCCATTTCTTATTTATCATAATATTTTTATTATTTTTCTTCAGTTTTTTTTATTATTAATGGTATATTGGCTATCAAAGTTGTTCTTCTTTTATTTTCTGGACTTTGAGCCACTTCTATATTTAAACTATTCCTATCAATATCTACATACTTTGATATTGCAGCTATTATATCATCTTTCATATCTTCAAGTACACCAGAAGGTAACATTGCTCTGTCATGAATTAAAACTAATTTAAGTCTGTCTTTAGCAATATTTTTAGATTGAGTATCACTTTTTTTAAAAAAATCAAAAATTCCCATAATACACCTACTTTCCAAAAACCATTTTTAGTTTATCAAAGAATCCCTGCTTCACATCTAAATCAAGAAAAGGAACCTCTTTCCCTGTCATTCTTAATACCACATTTCTATATGCTTCTGCTGCTAAAGACTCCCCTTTATATACTAAAGGTTCTCCTTTATTAGTTGATATAACTATATTTTCATCATCGGGAATAACTCCAAGCAAAGGTATTGCAAGAATATCTAAAATATCTTCTACTCCAAGCATATTCCCTGCTTTTACCATATCCATTTTTATACGATTAATTATAAGCTTTGGATTTCTTATATCATTAGCTTCTAATAATCCAATTATTCTATCTGCATCTCTTGTTGCAGATATTTCAGGAGTTGTCACTACAATAGCTTCGTCTGCTGCTGCTATTGCATTTTTAAAACCTTGCTCAATTCCAGCAGGGCAATCTATTATTATATAATCAAAATCTTTTCTCAAAGCTTCTATCAGAGTTTTCATCTGATCTCCATTTATATCATTTTTATCTCTAATCTGTGCAGCTGGCAAAAGACACAAATTAGAACATCTCTTATCCTTAATAAGAGCCTGTGCTATTCTGCATCTTCCTTCTATCACATCAACTAAATCATAAACTATTCTATTTTCAAGCCCTATTACAACATCAAGATTTCTTAACCCAATATCTGTATCTATTAAAAGCACTTTATTGCCTTTAAGAGCCAGACCAGCTCCAAGGTTAGCAGTAGTAGTTGTTTTACCTACTCCTCCCTTTCCTGATGTAACTACAAACACCTTTGCCATCTTAATCCACTCCCAACATAAATTTTTGGTTATTCACAAAATGAACGTGTGCTAAAATCTTCGATAAATATTTCATTGTTTTTGATGTAAGCTATTTTGAATCCACCTTTTCTGTCTATCTTGTTGGTATCAAGAATCTCTTTTTGCATAGGCTTTGCAGTAACTGCACCAATTACCATTTGAATGGGATTCATAAAATTAGCTCCTATAAAAGCATCTGAATCTTCATCAAGACCAGCATATATAGTACCATTTAAATATCCAAGAACTATTACATTCCCTCTTGCTCTTACTAGTGCTCCAGGATTCACATCTCCTAAAATTACTATGTTTCCATCATATTCCAACTTACTTCCAGATCTCAAAGTACCTCTAAAAAATTTTGTAGGTCCTTCTTCTGTTACAGCCTTAAAGAATTTTATCTTGTCTTTTTTTTCAGAGCCACTCTCAGAAAATACATAAGTGATATTAATATCACTATTTAATTTTATTAGATCAATTAGTACATTTTCCTCTAATTCTGATAATATCCTGTTGCTAAATTCAATAGCCAACTGAACATTTCCAATAAAATTCCTAGCCTCTCTTACTTTTTCGACTAAGCTGTCTCTAAGAGTCAAAAAATCTACTTCTGAATTTAAATGTATCACTAATCTGTCTTTTTTCCCTTTTAAAATAACATAATTATTCATAAGTTTCACCTTTTTCACTCAACTTTATAATCTTAGTATATCATATGGTTTTTCTATAAGCAACAACAATCCTTATTTTATTATTTGTAGCAATTAAGAAAAAATGTTATAATTTTCTAAAAATGAAATAATCAAAGAAAGGATATATTATGAAAAAAAACCTATTTAAGGGAAGCGTTGTACTTAATCCCGTTCCTGTAGTTCTTGTTACAAGTAGAAATTCTGAAGGTAAAGAAAATGTTTTCACTGTAGCATGGACTGGTACTATTTGTACAAAACCTCCTATGTTATCTATCTCTATCAGGCCTGAAAGACTTTCATATGAATATATAAAAGAAACTATGGAATTTACAGTAAATCTTCCAACTAGAAAACTTACCAGAGAAACAGACTATTGTGGTGTTCGTTCTGGAAGAACCAACAATAAAATAGAAGAAATGAAGTTTACTATGATAGAAGGTACAGAGGTAAAAAGTTCATATATTGATGAATGTCCTGTAAATATAGAATGTAAAGTTAAAAATATAATTCCATTAGGAACACATGAGCTCTTTCTTGCAGAAGTACTTTGTTCTCATATAGATTCAAGACTTCTTGATGAAAATGAAAAAATTCATTTTGAATGGGCAAATCTTATAAGTTATTCTCATGGTGAATACTTTCCAATGCCTAAAGAAGCTATTGGAAGTTTTGGCTATTCTGTTGCTAAAAAGAAAACTATTGAAAAAAAATCTATTTCAAAAAAATTTGGTTCTCAATCATTAAAAAATAAAAAATCAGGAAAAAAGAAGGTGAAAAATAAATGATAGATAGAATAAATGCCCTTGGACAATTTCTTGTTAATAAAACAGGAAAAACCTTTAACTTTAAACAAATAAAAAATGATCATATGTACCCTGGAATACTTTTTTCTTTTTCTGGTGAAGATTATCTTGTAACTCCTGATAAAGCTGAACTTGATCTTACTATTGCGCTTATGTCATCTAGGACTTTTGAAGATTATCCTCCTAAGCATGCTAGAAAGTATACTCATAGAAAATTTGAAAAGATAAATAAAAAAATTCAAGAAAATATTATCTATAAAGGTAAAAAATATGTTATCATTAAATTATAAAGGATAAATATAATTTTTTTGTATATCTCTTAATGAGAAGGGTAACTTATTTCATTACAAAAGGAGGGATAAAAATGAAAAAAACTTTTTTAATAATGGCTGTATTAGCCATCGTATTCGCAGGTTGTACTCGTACTGAAAAACATATAGCTACTGGTGCAGCAGTTGGTGCTGTAGCAGGACATATAATTGGAGGTAATACTGGTACTATAGTAGGTGCTGGTGTTGGCGCTGCATCTGGAGCAATTATATCTGATAAAACTAAATAAAGTATTTGAGGCTGGTTAAAATCCAGCCTCTCTTTATTTTTTATAAAAATAATATTCTTAAACTAAAATTTTTAATACAATCCACAAGCTTTATTGACTTCTTGAACAAAAATAACTCCCTTTCCTGGTTCATCTATTTTGATATCTTTCCTTATTGAAGACACAATTTTTTCAGTTAAGGAACTTTGAGAAATAATCATCACAATTTCTTTTTCTGGTTCTATATCCATAGCAAAAAGTTTGCTTGTTTCATGAATACCAGATCCTCTTCCATTAATGATTGTAGCTCCTCTTGATCCAGCTTTATTTGCTGCTTCAACTACATGTTCTCCATTCCCCTTTTCAACAATAACAACTATCAGATTATACATAGATTTTTCTGCACCTCTACTTTCTTCAGGATTATAATTAATTTCTTTCAGACCTCTAGCACCTATAGCTTCTTTAATAGAAACAGTTAATGCAACTCCCTTATTAGGTTTGTCAAAGGAAAACTTCTTATTCAACTCTTCCATTACAGAATAAATTATACTTCTTTCTCCTGCTATTAATACAATTTCTTTTCGGGATTCATTAATTGCTAAAAATTCCAAAAAAGAATTCTTTATTGTCCCTTTTCCTAAACAAATTGTACTTCCTGTAACTCCAAATTTTTTTGCATATTTTATTATTTTACTCCCTAATCCATAGTTAACTATTATATACATTAATTCAAGTTCTAACTCTATAAAATCATCCTTCATTTTTTAATTCCCCTTTCCTTTTTAGTTCCATCTCAAAAATAAATCCAAGCATTTGAAGCGTTATAATTGGTATCATAGCTACTGTAGCAATCATTCCAAATCCATCAGTCAATATACTTGCCCCCTCTGTTGCCTCAGCTACTCCCTGTGTAAATGCCAAAATAAAAGTTGTAGTCATCGGCCCTGTAGCCACTCCTCCAGCATCAAAGGCAATTCCTACAAACAACTTAGGAATAAAATACATCATAAAAATACTTATTATATATCCTGGAAGAAGATAATGCCATAATCGCAGACCTGGAACAATAATTCTTATCATTGACAATGCAACAGCTATTCCAACTCCAATTGCAAGAGCAACAAGAATAGCTCTTCTTTTTACATATCCACTTGTCACATTTTCAATTTGGTGAGTAAGTACATAAACTGCTGGCTCTGCTAAAATAGTTACAACTCCAAGAATAAAAGCTATAATAATAACATATGATTTGTTATCATAAGAAGCTAAAGTATATCCAATAATAGCTCCAATATCCATAAATCCTGTATTGACTCCAACTAAAAATAAAAATAAACCAAGAAAAGCATAAATAAATCCTTTTATCATTTTTATTACATTTTTTTTATTCATTTTAAAATAAAATTTTTGAAAAAAGAAAAAGATAATAATTAAAGGAAAAATAGTTAAAAATCCTTCCTTAAATAAAATTGGCATATTTTTTATAAAGGGTTCTATTACAGATTTAGATTCTGTAATATTAAATTCAAGTTTTTCCGAAAAATTCCTTGTTCCAGAAAAAATACTCAATATCATAACTGATATTATTGCCCCTACTGATGCAATAGCAACTAATCCAAAACTATCTTTTTCAGAAGCTTTACTATCTTTTTTCATTGATGATATTCCTACTGCCAAAGCTAAAATAAAAGGTACAGCTAAAATTCCAGTAGTTGCTCCAGATGCATCAAAAGCTATTGTTAAAAATTCCACTGGAGTAAACAAAGCAAGAATCAAAACTAGTCCATAGAGAACTGTCAGTATTTTATATAAAGGTATATTAAATACAATTCTAACAAACCCTGCTGCCAGCATAATGGCTAAACCAATAGATACAATACTAAGTATACTTATACTAGATATCTGCCCTGAGGTAACTATTCCTACCTGATTAGCCAAAATAATCAATCCTGGTTCAGCAATAGAAATAAAAAATCCTACAATCAGTCCCCCAATAATGACAATCCAGATTTTATTTGATTTTGCAAAAGCTGCTCCCACTTGGCTTCCTAATGGAGTTATAGCAATATCTACTCCTATCAAAAAAATAGACAGTCCTATTATTATTAAGAAAGCTCCTATTATAAATCTAATTATTAGTGGTATTTCAAGAGGTGTTAATGTAAAATTTAATATCATCACAATAATCGTTATAGGAAATATAGAAAATAGAACTTCTTTAAACTTTTGTTTATATATATTCATTATTATTCGCTTCCTTTTTATAAGAATTTTTCTAAATTAATAGTTTACTCAAAAATAGATTATCATTTTATATCAATATTTAAATCATTTTCATTTAATAGCCTTATTCTAACATATTTTTATAATTCACCCAAAGAAAATAAAAGAATTATTTCAATTATATAGAATTCTTTATTTTTAATATAATAAAAAACAGCTTTTTAGAATTCAATCTAAACAAAAAGCTGTTTTATCTTTATTTTTATTTAATTCAATTTATACAAACATAGGAATTACATAAAATCCTATTGTTGTGATTACCAGCCAAAATACCCAAATAAAAGCCATAAATCCCCATACATCTTTAAGTTTCATTCCTACAACTGACAATGCTGGAATAACATACAGAGGCTGCAATAAATTTGTTGCTTCATCTCCATATACAAAGGCATTTATTACATACAGTATATTTGCATCAACCTGTTTAGCAGCATCTACTAATAATGGCCCTTGAACTATCCACTGTCCTCCTTGAGAAGGAATAAACAAATTTGTTATAGAAGCTGATATATATGCCCATATCGGCATAGTAGAAGCATTTGCAACATTTATAATCGCTCCAACTACAACAGCTCCAAATCCAGAATCCATCATCATTCCTGCTATTCCTCCATAAAATGGAAACTGAATTATTATTTCAGTAGTTAAAAACATGTTTTCTTTATATGATTCTACAAATTTTCTTGGGGTATTATACAGAAAACAGTTTAATGTAATGAACAAGAATATAATAAAGTTTACACTCAAAGCTCCTAAAAAACCTTTTGTTATAAATGTATTTCCTAAAACTAAAACTCCTGATATCCCTATAAGATACATTATTATTCTGCTTCCATTTAATTTATCAGCAATAGTTTCATTTTCTTCCATCTCTTCATTAACTTCTTCATCATCTAAGGCTGTTTTAAATTCTACAATCTCTTCTTTGGGAGGAACTGTAAAAATACTTAGTAATACAGTAAATACTGCCATTATTACGAATAAAGTTACATTTACACTATTATATACAGTATCTGCCTGTGTAAGAATCCCTATTTCATTTTCAAGAAAATGTCCCTTTGTTGCAACTAAAGCATAAACAGATGCACTTGGCCCTAAGCATTGCCCTAAAATCATAGTGGAATACCCTGCTGCTATCATCATAGGAAAATGTAATCCTTTTATCTGTTTTGAAAGCTGCATTGCCAAGATAGGTGTAACTACTGTACAAAAAGCCCAATTTACAAAACTAGAAACATATCCAAATCCCATTAAAAGTATCATAGCTCCCACTGGTGTCTTTGGTACTCCTGCAATCCATCTCAATACTTTTTTTACTTGCCTAGATTTTGCACAAACAGCACATGTAACTACCATAAATGCCATTTGAAAAGCAAAAGTCATTTGAGTCCATAATCCATTATACCAGTGTATTACCATTTTTATAGGATTTGTTTTTGTAAAAATTATTCCTAATACAAAAACTATAAAGGTGAGTATTAAACAAAATACAAACGAATCAGGAATCAATTTATCTGCTGCAAATTGAAATTTCTTACTTAATCTCCACAAAAATGTACCTTTATTTGCTGATTTAGAATTTTCCATATCTTATCCCCCTAAATTTTATTCTATATAACTTTTTGATGTTTTCAATTGGATAATTAATTTTTTGTTGAATTTATTTTTAATATCATTTATCTTCTCTTTAGGATATTTAAAAAATCCTTCTCCTGATTTCATCCCTAATTTATTTTCAAGAACTTTTTTTCTCAATAAAGGATTTGCTTCTTTTCTATTATCCATAACACTCAACAAATTATCTCCAACAGTACACCAAATATCTAAACCTCCTATATCTGCTATTTCTAATTGACCAGATGTTGCATATCTAAAAGCTGGTCCAAACTTTAAAGCTTTATCTATATCCTCAGGCTCTGCCACTTTCATTTCTATTAATGAAAATACTTCTCTGGCTATTGCCTGTTGTATACGATTGGCTACTAATCCAGGTACATCCTTTAAAATTTTTACAGTTTGTTTTTCTGAATTAGAATAAAGTTCTTCTACCTCTTTATATATTTCTTCTGGCATATTTCCAAAAAATGATAATTCTGCAATAGGCATCAAATGAGCTGGATTATACCAATGACATACCATTATTCTTTTCTTTCTGTTTTCACTTATATCCCTGCTCATTTCATATAATTTCAGGCTTGAAGTATTACTTGCAAAAATTGTTTCCTCTTTACAATATTCATCCAATTGTTTAAATAGCTCTTGTTTCAATTCGATTCTCTCAGGAATTGCCTCTATTACATAATCTGCATCTTTTACAGCTTCTTTTAAATCTGAAAATATTTCTATATTTTCCAATGTTTTTTGAACATCATCTTTTTTTATAAAATCATTATCTAATAAAAATAAAAGTTCATCTTCAATAACCTTTTTAACATTCTCTCTTATCTCTGTATTCATTTCATATAAACAAACTTTATAGTTATGCATGGCAAAAACTTCTGCTATTCCATGACCCATTGTCCCTGCACCTATGACTGAAATATTCTTTATCATAGTTATTCATCTCCATTCTTCAACCCTAGAATTTCTCTAGCTTCAGCAGGGGTTGCTACTTCATTCATAGAGTTTTTTATCAATCTTGCTGCTCTTTCTACAAGCTGAGCATTTGAAACAGCTAATTCACCTGGTCCATAATAAACATTATCTTCCATTCCTACCCGCACATGTCCTCCCATAGCTATAGCTGTCATTAAAATAGGTATATGTCCTTTTCCTATTCCTAAGGCTGACCATGTACTTCCTTCTGGAATTAAGCTTTTTAAATATACTAAGTTCTCCACAGTTGCAGCTGTTCCACCTGCAGCTCCTAATACAAATTGATAATGTACTGGTTCTTTAAGTACCCCTTTTTTTATATAATATAATGAATTATATATCATTCCAGCATCAAATATTTCAATTTCTGGCTTAACATTATTTTCCTGCATTGTATATCCCAATTCTTCCAGAAATTTAGGATGATTAATAAATAAACTATTATGCATCCAGTTCATTGATCCACAGTCATAAGAAGCAAGGTCTGGTTTTATTGACTTTAAATGTGCCTGTCTAGTTTCATCAGTAGCATTCAAATCTCCAGAAGTTGTTAAGTTTATAACTATATCACATTTTTCTTTTATAAGTTTAACTGTTTCTTCAAATTTTTTAGTATCCATAGTTCCTTTTCCCATGTCATCTCTCATATGAAGATGAGCTATAGACGCTCCTGCCTTATAACATTCATACACATCATTTGCTATTTCTTCAGGTGTTAATGGTATATTTGGATTATCTTTTTTAGATGGCCAAGCCCCAGTTGGAGCTACTGTTATTATTATTTTACTCATATAAATTCATCCCTCCATTTTATATTTCCTTTTTGTTGTAAATTAATAAAGCAAAACTTATGCCATCTTTTTCAAAATATAAAACTCTGGATTCAAACATTAATTACACAAAATAATCACTTTATACAAAGATGATATTTTTCATCGTTTTATTTTAAAAATTATTTTTTCTCCATATTACCATCTCAAAATAAAAGGAATAGATGTAATGATATTTATCATCTTACCTATTCCAAATTTCATCACTCATGTTCTTTTTCCTTAAAAATATCTATATTCAATAACTTACATTTTTTTACTACTGTTGATTGATCTATCCCCAAATACTTAGCTGCTTTTCTTGTTGACCCAAATTCTCTTATTGCTTTAGTTATTATTCTTTTCTCCAAGTGCAAAACTGCCTTTTTTAAATCATAAGCATTTACCTCCATAAAAAAATCATCAGTATCTATCATTGGAGCTATTTCTCTTACAGTAATTATTCCAGTTGTATTTATCACTACTATCCTTTCAAGAAAATTTTCTAATTCTCTAATATTTCCTGGCCATTGATATTTAATAAGAACTTCTACAGCCTCTTTTTCTATTCTAGTATTCTTATTATATTTTTTATTAAATATATTCAAGAATTCAAATATTAGTTCTGGTATATCTTCTGTTCTTTTTCTCAAAGGCTCTATATCTATAGGAACCACATTTAATCTATAAAATAAATCTTCTCTAAATTTTCCATTTTTTATTTGTTCTTTCAAATTTTGATTAGTTGAAGCTATTATTCTTATATTTAATTTTATAGACTTTGTTCCTCCTAGCCTCATAATTTCTTTTTGCTGTAATACTCGCAAAAGTTTAGTTTGCAGCTTTATTGGCATATCTCCTATTTCATCTAATAATATAGTTCCTTCATTTGCTAGTTCAAACATACCTATTTTGCCATTTTTTTTAGAATCTGTGAAAGCTCCCCCTTCATATCCAAATAATTCTGCTTCTAGTAATTCATTTGGAATGGCAGCACAATTTACTTTAATAAAAGGTTTATCTTTTCTAAAACTCTTATAAAAAATTTCATCAGCTATCAATTCTTTTCCTGTTCCTGATTCACCAGTTATTAGAACTGTTACATCAGTTGGAGCTATGGTATTTATCAGAGTAAAAATAGAATTCATTTTTTCACTTTTATATACAAGTTTTCTATTAGATACTTGTCTGCTTCTTAAAAATTTTATCTCTTCATCAACTTTTAAAGATGTTTTTTTCAAATTTTCAATTTTATTTTCTAATTCTTTAAGTTCACTTATATCTCTATTATTTATAACAACAAGTTCTACATTTCCATTTTTATCAAATATAGGGCTTCCCGTTACCAAAACATCTTTATTTAATTTTACTATTTTTCCAATATTATTTATTCTTTTTTTCTCTTTTATTACATCTAAAGTTACTGCTCCTTTATAAATATCTCCTTTAGCAAGAATGTCTCTTACGTTTTTTCCAATTATCTCCTCTCTTGTTATTCCAGTTATTCTTGTATAAGCTTCATTTATAAAAAGAGTTTTCCCTTCTCCATCTGATATATAAATTCCATCAAAAAGATTATCAGCTATCTCTTTAAAATCAAAATAATTATTGAGAAATTCATGATATTCTTTTTGAATAAAATTATATTTTTCTTCTATACTTTTATCCTTTTTCATAGCTTTTAAAAATATTTCTTCAATTTTCTGCCATATTTTTTTTAAACTATCTCTTTCCCTCATGTTATTCTTCTCCCTTTTACTTTTTATAGTATCTCACACCTAAATTTTTCTATACTTTTGGTAATAGAAATACATAAATATATATTATATATGATTCCTCATACAAAATTTCCTTGACTGTATCCTGTGCATATCATTACTTTCATATTCAATATCTGTAATGTTCTATATTAAAATTCTTCTGAATTCTTTATGCAACTTTAACTATTTTTAATATTATTTTCATATTTTCACTCTATTTTTTCTAAAATTTGTCTTAATAATTTATGATACCATATTTATATTTTTTTTATATTTTTATTTTGAAATTTTCTAAAAAAGCCATAATTATATGTTATAATTTTCATAGAAAAACATATATAATTTAAGGAGGATATTCTCTTGAATTCAAATAAATTTCTTAGACTTTTTTATGTTATTATTTGTATTTTTTTCTTGACTGGCTGTTCTTCTATAACAGAAAAAATGCTCGTCTTCCACGTAGAAAGATCTCTGAATCCTGTTATAATACCATATAGATCTACTGAAAAAGAAATGAGAGAATTTTTTGGAAAGCCCGATTTTGTTATTGCTAAAAAAAATAGATTTTATGGTATAACTTATTATAATGGAAGTTATTATTTAAACAATACTGACGAACATAAAGACATATTAAAAAAACTTCTTCCTAAAAAAATATTAAAAAATGAGGATTCTCTTAAAGAAACTATTCTTACAATCTATTTTGATCCTGTTGATAGAGTAGTATCAAAATATAATATAAGAAAATATATGGCTCCTCCAGAGTATGATCCCAACGCTCTTACCCCAGAAGAAAAAGCTGAGATAGAAGCAAAGAAAAAAAAGATGAGAGATGAATTTCGTGATTTATCTCCTCTAGAAGTTTTAAATAAAATAATATTAGAAATGTAAATACAAAAAGAGATAGATGAAAAATTTTCATCTATCCCTTTATTTTTACCATTCAGCAAATGAACCATCTTTATGTCTCCATATAGGATTTTTCCAATTATGAGGAGTTTTAGAAAGTTCTCTTACAAGTTCTTCATTAACATCTACTCCTAATCCTGCTTTTGAGCAAATATTTACATATCCTTCTGTAAATTTAAAATCTTCTTTATTTTTTACATAATCTAAAACATCTTTTCCCTTATTGTAATGAATACCCATACTTTGTTCTTGAATTACAGCATTATATGTAGTTGCATCTAAATGAAGGCATGCAGCAAGAGCTATTGGTCCTAATGGACAATGTGGAGCTACTGCTATATCATATGCCTCTGCCATTGAAGCAATCTTTTTAACTTCTGTAATTCCTCCAGCATGTGATAAATCTGGCTGTATTATATCTACATATCCACTAGATAATATATCTTTAAAATCCCATCTTGAGAATAGTCTTTCTCCTGTTGCTATTGGAATAGAAGTAGCATTGGCAATATCTCTAAAAGATTCTTTATTCTCACATAAAACTGGTTCTTCTATAAACATCAAATCATATTGTTCTAATTTTTTAGCCAATATCTTGGCCATAGGTTTATGAACTCTTCCATGAAAATCCACAGCAATTCCAAAATATTTTCCAGTTGCTTTTCTTATAGCTTCTACTCTTTCTAAAACAGCATCTATTTTTTCGTATGAATCAATAAATTGTAGCTCTTCAGTAGCATTCATCTTTATTGCAGTAAATCCTTGATCTTGTTTTTCTTTAGCTGCTGCTGCTACATCATTGGGTCTATCTCCACCTATCCAAGAATAAACCTTCATTTTATCTCTGCATTTTCCACCCATTAATTCATACACTGGCTGATTTAAATATTTTCCTTTTATATCCCAAAGGGCTTGGTCTATTCCAGCAAGGGCACTCATCATAATAGCTCCTCCTCTATAGAATCCTCCTCTGTATAATACATTCCAGTGATCTTCTATTGCCAGTGGATTTTTTCCAATCATATAGTTATCCATTAATTCTTTTACTGCACCTTTTACAGTACTTGCTCTTCCCTCTACTACTGGTTCTCCCCATCCAACTAATCCAGTATCTGTTTCTATTCTCAAAAATAACCATCTTGGTGGAATTTCAAATAATTCATATTTTGCTATTTTCATTTAATCACATCTCCTTAAAAAAATAATCTAGGTAAACACATTACTATGTCAGGAAATATCAATAGTACCATTTGTGCAAAAGTCATTGCAGCCAAGAATGGCAATATCCTTTTAGAAAGTTCTACTATTGAACAATTAGATATTCCCTGAGCTACAAATAGATTTACTCCAACAGGTGGTGTTAAGAATCCTATTTGAGCTGAAATTATAAATATTATTCCAAAATGTATTGGATCTACTCCTAAATTCTTTAATATTGGAAGGAACATTGGAGTAAAAATTAAAATCTGTGCTTCTATTGCCATAAAAGTTCCAGCTACAAATGCCAAAACTATAAACATCAAATATATTACATATACATTATTTGTTAAACTCAATATCTCTTTTGCAAACTCTTGTGGAATTTGTGCCATTGTTAAATATCTTGCAAAGGCAATTGCAAACCCTAAAATTATTACTACAGTTGATGTTGTCAAAGCTGCCTGTGCTACTATAGTAGGCACTTGTGAGAATTTTAATTCCTTATGAACAAATATACTTATTACTAAGGCATAAACAACTGCTACTATTGCAGATTCAGTTGCTGTAAATATTCCACTGTATATTCCTCCCAGAATTATAAATGGAATTAACATTGACCATTTAGCATCCCAAACAGCTTTAAGAAAATCTTTACCTGACAATCTTTCAACTTTTTTACTTCTGTAGTTATTCTTTTTAGCTATTATATATACAGTAACTATCAAACACACTGTTAAAAGTGCTCCAGGTACAAATCCTGCAAGGAATAATTCTCCTATTGATACCTCTGCTGTAATTGCGTATATTATCATTGTAACTGATGGAGGAACTAATACTCCCATAGAACCAGAAGCCGCTGTTAAAGCTCCTGCAAAAGCTGTATCATATCCTTCTTCTTTCATTGCTGGAATCATCATTGCCCCAATAGCTGCAACTGTTGCTGGAGAAGATCCTGAAATAGCAGCGAAGAAGAAACAAGCTATAACTGTTATTATTCCTAATCCCCCATAAACATTTCCTACTAATGAAGTGGCAAGTTTTATCAGCCTATTGGATATTCCACCCTTTTCCATTATCAGCCCTGCAAGGATAAACATTGGTATAGCTAGAAATGTGTAACTATCCAATCCTGTAAAAACTGTTTTGGCTACAAATTCTACACTTATTCCACTGATAAACAATCCTACCAGTCCAGAAATACCTATACAGTATGCAATGGGAATTCCTATAAATATAGCAATTATAAATATTATCATCATTATCATAAATATTTGCATTGTTATTCTTTTCCTCCTTTGATTTCAGCAATCAAAACTTGGAAAGCTCTGCAAGCTCCAAATAAGAAAGTCAGCGGAATTATTCCATAAACTAAGTACATAGGCAATCCCAAAGCAGGAGATAACTGTTCCATCTCATATGTTGTCATAGAGATTTTTAATCCTGCATAACCTACTAATAATAACAACCAAATCATTACTATATCATTAAATATAAAAATATATTTTTTTATTTTACTCTTTACATAAATATCTATCAATTCCACTCTAACATGCTTTTTTCTTTTCAGAGCTAATGAAGCTCCAGTATAGACCATCAAGATAAATAAATATCTGCTTAATTCCTCTGTCCATGATAAAGAAAAATTGAGAACAAATCTGAATAATATTTGTAGCACTCCCATAAGTACAAGCAACAACATTGCTCCAGTTATTACATAGTACTCAAATTCTTTTCTTTCGCCCATCTTTATCTCCTATTCATCAAAAATTTATTTTGTTGCTTCTTTAAGTTTTTTATACATATCTTTATTGATTTTATCTCCTTCTTTTTCTAATATTGGAGCTACTATCTCTTTTATTTTTGTTTTAAACTCTTCAGAAGGTTCTACAAATACTAACCCTGTTTTTGCCATTTCTTCTCTTGCTGTTTCATCATCTTTTGCCACTGATTCTGCCATATAAGCTATAGCTATATCAGCAGATTCCTGCATTATAGTTTGTTGCTCTGGTGTCAATGAATCATAGAAATTTTTTCCAACAACCAATACAACCCAACTATATACATGTCCTGTCATAGTTCCATATTTTTGAACTTCTGAAATTTTTTGAGAATAAATATTCATCATTGGATTTTCCTGTCCATCTACAACACCTTGCTGAAGAGCAGAAAATAGTTCACTGAATGGCATTGGTGTAGGATTTGCTCCCAAAGCTCTAAATACTTTTAAATGTAACGGATTTTGCATTGTTCTAATTTTCAATCCTTTAAAATCTTCAATAGATTTTATTTCTCTTGCATTGTTAGTTACATGTCTAAAACCAAATGGTCCAAATCCTAGTCCTACATATCCTGCTTTTTCTAATTTCTTTAATAGTTCATCTCCCCATTCGCCATTACATACTTCCATAGCTTTTTCCTGAGTATCAAATATGAAAGGAAAAGATAGAAACTGAAATTCTTTTACAAATGTTCCTAATACTGCTGGATCTGGAAGATTCATATGAGCTGCTCCAAATTTGATTTGTTCTAAAACCTCTTGATCAACTCCAATTTGATTTGATGGATAAAGTTCTACTCTTATTTCTTTATTTGTCTTCTCTTCAAGATTTTTCTTAAAAAGTTCCATTCCTTTATATTCAAAATGTGACTCTGGAACTCCCAGCCCTACTCTCATAACTTTTTCAGCATATCCAAACGTTGATAAAACAATAAACATGCAAACTATTAATAACTTTTTCATCCTCATTCCTCCTAATTTTTTTAATTTAAAATTTCTGATATTTTTTCAGCTGTTTCTTTTATTTTTTTCCCTCTTTTTCTTGTTTCCTCTTCATCTATTGTTGTATATAATCCTGCTAAACTTATGGCACCAAATATTTTTCCTTCTTGATATATTGGAGCTGCTACACAAGAAACTTCTATATCTCCTTCTCTGTAATCTATAGAATAGCCCCTCTTTTTTGTTTCTAAAATATCTTTTTTTAATTTATCTGAATCAACTATTGTATAGTCTGTTTTAGGTTCTAATTTAGTTCTGGCAATATATTCATCTAAATCTTTTTCAGAATAAGTTGATAGGATAGCCTTTCCAAGCCCTGTATAGTACAATGATTTTCTGCTTCCTAATACTGCTGTAGTTCTCACAGTTTTTGAGCTTTCTATTTTTGAAAGATATAATATATCATCTCCATCTTTTAAACCAAAAAACAATGTATCATTAAATTCATTAACTAATTCTCTTAAAAATGGGGTCACTATATCCAGTACTTCTCTCTTGCTTCTCATTTTTAATGAAAGTTCAAATATTTTATTTCCAAGCTGATACAATTTCAGACTTTCATCACAGCAATAAAGATATTTCTTAGAAATTAAAGCTTTAACTATATCATCTACAGAACTTCTTGGAATTTCCAATTCTTTTGAAAGCTGTGTTATTGTCATTCCATTTTTTGAATTAGAAATTTTTTCAAGTATTTCCATTGTCTTCAAAGTTGACTTATTTAACATAATATCCCACCTTATTTTTTGCTTTGTTCCCAAATTTTTAATGCTCCCTTTGTTGCTAACTCATTTGAACTTATTATCCGAATATCATTATCTAGCTTCATTTTTGACAATAGTTCAAATAACCCTTTAGCAATTATATTCCCCCCTGCTATTATTAACTTTTTATATTTTTTCAAATAACCATTTTTTTCTAATGATGTTATATCTTCACTTAAAACTAATCCTAAAAGATAGTTAGATTTTTCATTTATTGTAAGCTTTTCTGATAAATCCAAACCTCTTAGCATAAATGAACCTTGATTTATTCCATATTTTTTTCCTATTTTATTTCCTAATTCTAAATATTTTTTTTCTATTTTATCAGCAAATTTTTCATCTACAGAAGTTTTCAATATAGTATATTTGGTCATCACATCATAAATTTCTCCACTCATAGTTGTAAGAAGGTCCACTATATTTCCATCAGATACTTCTATAAATTTATTATGTGATCCTGGAAGAATTACAAGTGTTGGTTCATCTACTTTTATCTCTTCAAGTATTCCAAATACTTCTACCTCTTCTCCCCTTATTACATCTATACTTTTTAGATGTTCTTCTTTAAAATATTCTTTTTCTACTTTTATTCCTGTTATTAAATATATTTCAAATTCAAAGAATTTTACTTTTACCATACTTTTAGAAAATTTTTCTAAAGATACAGGAACATACAAATGTTCTATTTCCATCAATCCCAAAGCAGAAGTTATCATTCCAGAAGCAATTATACATTCAATTTCTTCTTTCTCTATTTTATTTTCTTTTATGCATTCTTTTAAAAGTTTGTATAGTTCATTTTTAAATTTTTCTTTTCCAATTTTTACTCCATAATTTTCTTTTTTTTCAAAAATTATATTTTTTCCTTCTACAATTCTGATTCTTAAATTAGAAGTTCCTGCATCTATTGTTACTATTTTTTTCATTTTCACCATTTCCTTGCTAAAAACTTTCAGCAGCTTTTTTTATAGCAATTATATTCTCTCTTAATTCGTCAAATTTCCCTGCCTTTATTAGTTTATTATCCACTAGAGAACTTCCTATACCAAGACAGCTGAAACCTGCTTTTAAAAATTCAGAAACATTATTTCTGTTAACACCTCCTACTGCCATACATTCAAGATCATTTATTGGACCCTTAAGAGATTTTAAATAAGAAAATGGAACTTCTCCTGCTGGAAATAATTTTAAAATTTTACAGCAACTGTATTTCTTAGCTTTCATAGCTTCAGAAGCTGTAAAAAATCCACATACACACAATATTCCAATCTTTTCTGCTTCTTTTAATATTTCTTCATCTATATTAGGTGTAAGTATAAATTTAGCTCCATTTTCTACAGCAAAATTTAATCCCTCTAGGGTTACTACTGTTCCTGCTCCAATTACAAAATCATTCAAATATTTTTCTTTAAGTATTTCAAATTGTTTCTCTACATCTTTACTGTTTAATGTTATTTCTAAAATCTTTATTCCTTCTTTTTTTAAAATTTCTAATGTTTTTTCAAATTTTTCTAAAGGAACATCTCTTAATATTGCTACTATTTTTTCTTTTCTCAATACTTTCAATAATTCTTCATACATCTTCGCTCCTCCATTTATATCGTATATACGTTTATTTGATGGATATACATTACTTAGTTGATATAAATATATAATATTTTTTATTTTATGTCAATAAAAAATACAAAAAATTCTAAAAAAGTTTTTTATGTATATAAATAAACGTATTTACGGCATAAAAAACGAAATTATGTCACTTTATAAAAATTTCTTAAGTATAAAAAAGACAGAGATTTTTCTCGCTATCTTTTTATATTATTTTATATTTATTTCCAGTACTCATACCAAAAATACTACTATTTTATCTATTCCTTTTCTTAATTTTGGATAAATTAAAAAGACACCTCAACTGAAGTGCCCTTCTTTATTACTTTATTAAATTTTTTATCCACTTTCCTGAACGTAGTCTTGGAACAGTAGCTACCACTTTAAATGGCTCTTCTAAACACACCATCAAATATACTAAAACTATTGGAAATTTAAAATATACAGCTCCTAAAAATGATAACGGAACTCCAATACACCAGACAGCTACTAATTCCGTTACTATTGCATAGAGAACATCTCCTCCGCCACGAAGCACACCTATAATCTGTACTATTCCAAAAAATCTTAAAGGAAGAGCTGCTGCCATTATCCTCAGTACAACTATCACATTCTGGTATGTTTCTGGAGTTATTTTAAACAGCATTGCTATAAGTGGAGCTACCACAAAAAATACTATTCCTATTATTATTCCAATCATGACTCCAAATACTGATATTTTTAAAGCATCTTTTTTTGCTTCTTCCTCAAGACCTGCTCCTATCTTGTTCCCTATCAATATCGCAGACGCTGAAGCTATACCTATTCCAAATATATTAAATACATTATTTATTGTATTGGCTATCTGCATAGTTGCAGTAGCATTTGTTCCTAACTTTGAATAAGCCACAAAATATGCTGTTATTCCACCAATCCACATTACATCATTAAATATAACTGGTGTAGCTGTTTTAAAAAATTTTATCACAAGAGAAAAATCAAAATTTAAAAGCTGAGATAAATTTCCTGCTACAATATTCTTATTTTTATATATAATAAAAAGTATAAAAGAAAGTTCCATACACCTTGATACAGTAGTTCCTAAAGCAGCTCCAGTAACTCCCATAGCAGGAGCTCCAAACTTACCAAATATGAATATATAATTTAAAATTCCATTAAATACAAGACCTACTAAACTTCCATACATAGGTATTTTTGTCTGTCCTATACTTCTGAGTGAAGCTGCAAAAGCTAAAGAGATAGTAGTAAATATGTAACTTAATGCTACCATTCTCAAATAATTCTTTCCTAGTGATATTACAATTATTTCTTTTGTAAATATATTCATTATTTTTTCAGGCATAAAAAATGCCGCTGCTGCATAAAAAATAGTTGCTATTATTCCAAATACAAGGGATATTCCTAAAAATTTATGAATGCTAGAAATATCTTTCTTTCCCCAGAATTGTGACATAAATATTCCAGCTCCTAATGTTATTCCCATTATAGAATAATAATAAACCATATAAAATTGATTTGATATTCCCACAGCAGCAATTTCATTTTCTCCTAAGCTTCCTATCATTAAATTATCTAAAAGGTTTAATGAAGCAGTTACAAGACTTTGTAATATTATTGGAACTGCCAATACCAACAATGTTTTTATAAATCTTTTATCTAGTTTCAATTTATCAAGCATTATTTTCCTCCTAAAAAAAATAAAAGCAGATGGGTTATCAGCCGCCCACCTGCTCTCTCTTTATTTAATCTTGTATATTATACTATTTCAACTCTTATATGTCAATTTTAAAAATAAAGCTATACATTTAATAAAAAATAGTGTATAATGTTTCTTGTAGTGATAAAAGATTTATGAGTTTTGAGGTTTTAATATTTAAAGGTCTTTCAAGAAGTATCTTCCTAAGTATTAAGTTTATACCTGGTAGTTTGTCATAACTATTGCCAAAATATCACAAGTTATATCATTAAAAAAATTTATATTTATGGAGGAAACAAATGAAAGGTACAGTTAAATGGTTTAACCAAGAAAAAGGATTCGGATTTATTACTGGTGAGGATGGAAAAGATATATTCGCTCACTTCTCTCAAATCCAAAAAGATGGATTCAAAACTTTAAATGAAAATGAAGAAGTTACTTATGATGTAATTGAAGGTCAAAAAGGACCTCAAGCAGCTAACATCAAAACTAAATAATTGATTTGGTATTGAATTTAATCGGAACTAAGGAAACTTAGTTCCTTTTTTTATACACAAAAATTTTGATTATAAAAGTATTTTTTTCTTTCATTTTTTATGGTAAAATTATAGATGGAAAATATACATAAATATGTAGGAGGAATGATGTTCAAATTTTTTAAACCTTTCATACCTAAAGCTATATTAGCTGCACTCTTCAAAATGGGAGAAGCATTTTGTGACCTGTCTCTTCCTCTGATAATGGCTAAAATAATAGATATAGGTGTTTCCAACAAAGATTTAACATATATTACTAAAATGGGTGGAACTATGGTTGGAATTGCATTAATGGGATATATATGTTCTATCTTTTGCAATTATTTTTCTGTTCATTCAACTCAAAATTTTGGTGCTTCTCTTAGAGATAAAGTATTCACTAAAATACAAAGCTTTAACTTTGTTCATCTTAATAAGTTTACTCAGGCATCTCTTATCACAAGAATGACTAAAGATGTAGATCAAATCATGAATATGTTTCTTATGTGTATAAGAATGGTATTAAGAGGACTTGTAACAGGTATAGGAGCTGTAATTATGGCTGTAACCATCAATCCTGTCCTTGCTATACTTTTTATTTTCATAGTCCCTACCATTGTTGGTACTACTATGTACTATATGAAAAAATCTTTTGGTATATATGCTGAAGTACAAAAAAAACTTGATAATCTTACTCTTGTAATGCGAGAAAACCTTACAGGTATTAGAGTTATTCGAGCTCTTTCAAAAGAAAAAATCGAAGCTGAAAGATTTAAAGAAAAAAATGATGATCTTAAATTAAAAACAATTGAAGCTGATAATCTTATGGCAAGTAAACTTCCATTTATTACTCTTATAATGAATATTGGAGTTGTTGCTGTTCTGTGGTTCGGAGGTATCAGAGTAAATTATGGAAAGATGCACCTGGGAGAAGTAGTAGCTTTTATAAATTATCTTAATATGCTTCTCTTCTCCATGAATGCCCTTTCATTTCTTTTCACTTTATATAGCCGAACTGCTATATCATATAGAAGGGTAAAAGAAGTTCTTTTTGAAGATATAACTAATATTTCTGAAGAAGAATTTGAAAAAATATTTACAGATACAATTATTGAATTTAAAAATGTTTCATTCTCTTATGATAATACTAACAATTATATTCTTGAAAATATAAATTTAAAAATAAAAAGAGGTGAAAATATTGGAATAATTGGAGGTATAGGTTCTGGAAAAACTTCTCTTATAGCTCTCATTCCTAAATTTTATGAAGTAACTAAAGGGGAAATTCTTATAGATGGGGTAAATGTCAATAAATACAAGGAAAAAGAATTAAGAAATAAAATTGGAATAGTAATGCAGAAATCATTCCTTTTCTCCCAAAGTATAGAACAGAATATTAAATGGGGAAAAGAAAACGCTTCTGATGAAGATGTCAAAAATGTTGTATCTATAGTTCAAGGAAAGGATTTTGTTGAAAAACTTCCTAATCAATATAAGACTGAAGTAACTAAAGGTGGTACCAATTTTTCTGGTGGACAAAAACAAAGACTTTCTATAGCTAGAACTCTTATCAAAGAACCTGAAATATTGATATTTGATGACAGTTTCAGTGCTTTAGATTTCATCACAGAATATAATCTGAAAAATGAACTTAAAAACTATCTGAAAAATACTACTATTTTAACTATTTCTCAAAGAGTTGCTTCTCTTATGAAAATGGATAGAATAATAGTAATGGATAATGGAAAAGTAGTAGGATTTGATTCTCATGCTGCTTTAGCTGAAAATTGTGAAATTTATAGAGAGATATGTGAGTCGCAAGAAATATGTATACCTGGAGGGAATTATTGTGAAGTATAATCTATTTAAAAAACTACTCCCTTATTTAAAAAAATACAAATTAGAATTCATTTTTCTAATTTTTCTAGCAATAATAGGAAATCTTCTAACTTTAGCAGGGCCTTATCTTGTAGGAAAAGGAATAAATCAAATACATTTTCAAATGAATAAAAGTGATTTTATTCAACTTGGAAAACTATCTATACTTCTACTTTTTTCATATATAACTGGTGCAATCCTTACTTTAATACAAAATATAAAAATGAATATAATATCACAAGATATTGTAAATAAAATGAGAAAAGATGGAATAGAAAAAATACATAAATTTCCACTAAAATATTTTGATGGTATTTCACAAGGAAATATTATCAGTATAATGATAAATGATATTGATAATATAAGTGGTTCTCTTTCTCAAATAGGAACGAGGGTAATAGTGAATATACTCACTATATTCACTGCTTTGGGAATAATGTTGTATATTAGTCCCTCTCTTACTTTGATACAACTCTTTCTAGTTTCTTTTACTGGAGTATTTTTAAAAAAAATAACAGAAAAAAGTCGTGAAAAAAGAAGAGTTCAGCAAAGATATCTTGGAAAACTTAGTGGATATATTGATGAAATACTTACAGGGCAAGCTGAAGTAAAATCTTTCTCATATGAAGAAAGAGCCATAGAAACTTTTAGAAATCTTAATTCTTCTTATAAAGAAAATGCAATAAAATCAATTTTTCTTGCTGGATTTAATTTTCCTACCCTCAATTTTATAGGAAATACAGGATATTCACTTATTATTTTGATTGGTGCCATATTTATGCTTCAAGGTAAAATAACTCTTGGAGGACTTTCAAGCTTTGTTATTTACTCTAAACTTTTTAACAGACCTATAGCAAGTATATCAGAAGCATATAGCATTATTCAGACTGTTTTAGTCAGTGCTGAAAGATTTTTTCAATTCATGGACCAAAATGAAGATTTGGATACTGGTAAGAAAAATATTGATTTCAATGTTTTAAAAGGAAATATAGAATTTAAAAATGTAGATTTTGCATATAATGAAGAAACTCCTGTACTTAAAAATCTTTCATTTAAGACTGGAAATGGAGAAGTTGTTGCTATAGTTGGTCCAACTGGAGGAGGAAAAACTACTATTGTAAACCTCTTAATGAGATTCTATGATGTAACATCTGGAGAAATACTGTTAGACGGAATAAATATAGAGGAATATAAAAAAAGCGAAATAAGAAAACTATTTGGTATGGTTCTTCAAGATAGCTGGTTGTTCACAGGTACTATAAAAGATAATATAAGCTATGGAAATAATAATATTTCATTTGATAAAGTTGTAGAAAGTGCAAAACTTGCCTGTGCCCATGACTTCATAATGAAATTTCCTGATGGATATGATACTATAATAAGTGAAGATAATATGATACTTTCTCAAGGGCAAAAACAGCTTATTACAATAGCGAGAATTATTGCTTCTAATCCTAAGTTTCTAATTCTTGATGAAGCTACAAGTGGAGTTGATACAAGAACAGAAATAAGACTGCAAAAAGCCATTGCTAATCTTATCAAAGGCAGAACAAGTTTCATAATAGCTCATAGGCTCTCTACTATCAAAAATGCTGACCTTATCCTTGTATTAAAAGATGGAAAAATAGCTGAACAAGGAACACATGATGAATTGATGAATAAAAATGGTTTTTATTTCAATCTATACAGTACTCAATATGCTTTATAAAAAAAGAACTTAAATTACAAAAAAGAATATAATTTTTAAAAATTTTTTATTAAAAAGAGTTGTTATTATTTTTATTGTTTCACTTTTGTATCCCAGTAATTACAGCAGTTAAAATCTTAACTGCTTAATTACTGGAAACTGATTTCTCTCAGACATACTATTTTTCATGTTTTAATTACAATATCAATTACACAAATCTCTCTAATTCCTAAAATTCTAAAATTTAATCTGACTTTTTTGATTCAACTTTTTTATCCTCTCACATATTTTTCCAGTCTATCTACTGCCTCTGCAAGTTTATCTTTTGTAATATTCATAGCTGCTACTTTGACATCATTTACTTCAGAAGCTTTTTGCAATACTCCTTCCATCTCTTCTCTTGTTACTCCAAAATCTTTATAAGATGTAGGAAGACCTATCTCTTTATAAAATGGAAGAAGCTTATCTATTTCTTTAGTATTATTATCCAACATTAACTGTACTAATACTCCATATGATACAATCTCTCCATGAAGATGATTATGTTCTACTTTTGGCATAGTAGAAAATCCATAACACATTGCATGAGCTACACAGCTGTTATAATCATTGATAACATGATTAGATACAAGCCCTGTATTTACAATAATAGACAGAACAGTTTCTTCAAGATCATCAGATACTTTATTTTCTTTGCAATCCACTAAAGCTTTTGATCCATATTCTACTAAAGGCTCCTGACAAAGCTTAGATAATGTAACTCCTAAAGCATTGGGATGATCCAGTTTTCTTCCTCTCGATGAAAATTCAGGTTCATATCCTTTTGCCAGAGTATCTCCAATTCCGGCCCATAAATATTTAGCTGGTGCTTCAGCTATAATTTTTGTATTAATAAAGGTATGTTCAGCAGGTGTCTTCCTCCAATACAATCCTTCAAATACTCCATCTACATTGTAAATGGCACATACTGATGTTACAGCTGCACAAGTAGATGAAATAGTTGGGAATACAAACAGAGGTTTATTCAAATCACCTGTAAGCACTTTACAAGTATCTATAGCTTTTCCTCCACCAAAAGCAAATACCATATCTGCCTCATGGACTGTACTCTCTTCTTTTAATTTTTCCACGTTAGCATAAGCTGCTTCTCCTCCATACCACAAAGTATCTATTACTTCTAAATCACTTCCTGCTATTAAATTTTTCACTAAATGACTTGCTTTTTCCAAAGCTGTTTTTCCTCCAATGAATACAACTTTTTTTCCATAGTTAGAACAAACTTTTATAACTTCATTATATGCTGAATCTCCAATAGTATAATTTGGTAAAAATACATTTCTATTTGACATTTTTCTATCTCCTTCTCTTATTTGTTCATCATGCTGATATTAGCTGCTGATTTGACTCTTCTTCTGAAAAAATTGAATGATAAATTTCCTGAAAATACATTAGCTAGCAAAGAACCTGAAACCTGATGTACTACAGTAGCCACTGCTGCTGGTAATGCACATAGAGGATTTACAAATTGTGCTGCTAATCCTACTGCTAATCCAGAATTTTGTAAGCCAACTTCAATAGAAAGTGCTTTTTTCTTAGAATTATCCATTTTAGTAAATATTCCAATAGCATATCCTAAAATAAATCCAAACCAATTATGAAGACATACAGCCATAATAAGAACAGCTCCAGAATTAATAAGATTCATTTTATTAGGTGCTACACATAATCCCATAATCATCAAAATACATACAATTGGAATAATTACTAGTACTTTAGATACTTTATGCACTTTTTCTCCAAATGCTTTATGAACTGCCATCCCTAAAAAGATAGGAACAATAACAACTTTTACGATATCAAGAAGCATAGCATACATATTGATTTCTACCCACTGACCTGCTAAAAAATATGTAAGAGCTGGTGTTAAAAGAGGGGCTGCTAATGTTGATACAGTAGTCATTCCAATTGAAAGAGCTACATCTCCTTTCGCCAGATAAGTCATAACATTGCTTGCAGTTCCTCCTGGACAAGTTCCTAATAAAACCAGCCCAACTGCCAATTCTGGTGGAAGTCTTAATGTTTTTGCCAAAAAGTAAGCCATTAATGGCATTACAGTAAATTGAGCAAGGCACCCTATAAATACATCTTTAGGTCTTGTTACAATTACTTTAAAGTCTTTCTCATTAAGAGTAAGTCCCATAACAAACATAATAGATCCCAGTCCTACTGTTACTAAAGACTGCCCAAAAACTCTTGTTTTTCCCAAAGTAATAAATGCCTGTGGCAATACCATAGCTGCTACTACCATAAGTAAAACTAGAACAATAAAATACTTTCCTAAAAAATCGCTTAATTTATTTAATAATTTCATTTTATATCTCCCTATTTATCTTTATCAAATTTTCACTTTAAATATAATTCTGCCATTCTCCCTCCCTCTGATCTTTTTATCCGATCTACTACATACTTTTTCATTTTATTTCCCCTTTCATTTTTTAAAAGTTTTTGTAAAAAAAAACAGCCCTGTTAGGCTGTTAAACATACACTCTAATTATACTTAGTCAGATTTTCATTATCCTAAATATTTTAAGTTCAGTCCATTTTTCCTAACGTAATCTTTTGCATATAAAAATTTATTGCTTATAATAACTATTATAACCAATATTATATATATGCTTATTATTATTACATTAGTTGATAAATACATAACTGAACTCCTTTTTTAGTTTTTAATTTTTTTTATAATACTCCTTTTTTAAAAAAAATACAAGTGTTTTTTTCTAAAAAATAAAAATTAATTTTTATTTTTTATCTAATGTTCTCTTTATTTTTATTTTTCCT
>ERZ860059.214-NODE-214-length-45046-cov-2.723189_pt1 | contig 45046 bp, 33 predicted proteins | sample MGYA00510113_ERZ860059 | MGnify/ENA primary metagenome ERZ860059 (study PRJEB30046, sample SAMN00715190) | human gut metagenome | study: EMG produced TPA metagenomics assembly of the A metagenome-wide association study of gut microbiota in type 2...
TTTGAGCGCGCTTACGCGCGCTCGGATGAGAATTTGTTGATGGAAAAACACTATTTCGACTGGCCGGTTCGCGTCTACTACGAAGACACAGACTGTGCACGAGTGGTTTATTACGCCAACTACTTCAGGTTCATGGAACGCGCACGCACGGAATGGCTGCGCGCATTGGGCTGGAGTCAGGAGCGGCTGTACTCAGAGCTCGGCGTCGTCTTTGTCGTCGCCGAAGCCAAAGCCAAGTACAAGAAACCGGCCCGGCTGGATGATGAATTAGTGGTTCGATCAACGGTCACCGCGTGCGGCCGTACTTCTTTTGAATTTCATCAGGAAATTCTGAGAGGAGATGAAGTGCTCAACGTCGGAGACGTTCGCTGCGGCACGCTCGACGCGCACACATTCCGCCCGGTGGCTATGCCCGAGCCTATTTCAGAACAACTCAAAAAACTTTTAACTCATTAATCATTCGTTAGTACAAGGGACTGTGATGGAAGCATCTGCCGATTTATCAATCATTACTTTGGTTGCTCATGCGAGCGCCGTTGTTCAGATTGTTTTGGCTATTCTTTTGATTTTCTCTTTAGTGAGCTGGACCATTATTTTTCAGAAATGGTTCCAGATGAGCCGTGCAAGAAGAGAAGCCCGCAACTTCGACAAGCGTTTCTGGGGCGGTGCAGATTTAAATAAACTCTACGAAAGCGCCACCGAGCGACGCTCTTCCATCGGTCCTCAGGAGGGCATCTTTTACTCCGGCATGACCGAGTTCTTAAGAAGCCGCGCGAGCAATCTCGAAGCCCGCGCCGGCACCTTCGGCGTCATTGACGGTGTGTCTCGCGCCATGCGCGCCCGTTATCAGAGAGAACTCGACATTCTCGAGTCGGGCTTGAGCGTTTTGGCGACCATCGGTTCCGTTTCTCCGTACATCGGTCTGTTCGGCACCGTATGGGGCATCATGGACGCCTTCACAGGCTTGGGCAACCTGGAAAGCGCTTCGCTGGCTGTCGTCGCCCCGGGTATTGCCGAAGCTCTGGTGGCAACCGCGATCGGTCTGTTTGCCGCTATTCCTGCCGTTATCGGCTACAACCGCTTTGCTTATAGTCTGGATCGTCTCTCGAGCCAGTACGAAAGCTTCATGCAGGAATTCCAGAACATTTTGGGTCGTCAGGCCTAAGGACGCAACATGGCACGTAACGGCAAAAGACGTCTTTTAGCAGAGATGAACGTCGTCCCGTACATTGACGTGATGCTCGTTCTCGTGGTGATCCTGATGGTCGCCGCCCCATACGTCAATCCTTCGATCGTCGATCTGCCGAAAGTCAATAAAGCGGCTCGCACTCCGGATAAAGTTGTCGAAGTCATTATCTCGCCAGACGGCAAACTCCAGATCCGCGATACCGCAAAGAAATTAACTCCGGTTGATTTCCCTCAGTTAGTCTCTACGGTCGAATCGATGCAGACCGACGGAAATCAGGTTCCGGTTGTCATTGCTGCGGATAAAACCGTCGCATATGAAAAAGTCATCGACGTGATGCGCAATCTACAAAAGGCCAACATCACGCGTATCGGTCTGTCATTGCAACTTGAAGGAAGCGGTGCCAAGTAATGGACGACTTATCTCCGAATCAAGCGAATCGGCTCTCAGGCGCTCAGGGTTATTGGGGCACGGCTTTTGTGCTCGCTTTAATCGCCCACGGGCTTCTTTTTGTGCTGCTCTTCGTTTCCATGCAATGGAGATCGGAGCCGACAGGCCCCGTCTATGCCGAACTGTGGAACGGCGACATGCCGGCAGCAGAAGCCCCGGCAGAGACGCAACCGGAACCGCAGCCTGAGCCGGAACCCGAGCCTCAGCCCGAACCGGAGCCCCAACCTGAACCTCAGCCGGAACCCGCTCCCGAGCCTCCTGCTCCGGAAGAGCCTCAGCAGCAGCTGCCTCCGCCCCCGCCTCCTATCGCTCAGACGGATTTAGATCGTCAAGCCAATCTGCTTGAGGATCCGGACATCGTCCAAGAAAGACTCGACCGCGAAAAGAAGAAACAGGAAGAGGAAAAACAACGCATTCTTGAGCGCGAACGTCAGCTTCAGGAAGCCAAACGAGCTGAAGAGCAGCGCAAAGCCGAAGAAGCTCGCCAGGCTGAACTGCGCCGTCAGGAAGAAGAACGACGCATCGAAGAACAGAAGCGTCAGGAAGAGCTGAAGAAACAAGAAGAGCAGAAACGCTTAGCGGAGGAAAAACGTAAGGCTGAAGAAAAAGCAGAAGCCGAGCGCAAAGCCAAGCAGGAAGAACTCAAGAAGCAAGCTCAGGAACGCGAACGCAAGATCGCTGAAGAAAAGGCTCAGCGAGAAAAAGCCTTAGCTGAAAAGCGCAAGGCTCAAGAAGAACTCAATCGTCAGAGAGCCCAAGAACAGGCGAATGCCGCCCGCAGAAAAGAAATGCTCAGCCGCTTAACCGGCCAGAGCGGATCTGCCATGGGTTCAGGCTCCGGCGCCATGACGAACTTTCAGCAAGCCCAGTACAACAACCGTATCGTTGCCTGCATCCGTCCGCATATTACGTTTAATACGCCGGCCGGCGCCAAACGCGGAATGTACGTTGCCAAGTTCGATGTCCGACTGCTCAAGAACGGTCAGAAGGCTGTTCCGCCCAAGATGATCAGCAGCAGCGGTCTGAAGGCTTTCGATACAGCGGTGGAAAAAGCGATTCTGATGTGCAATCCCTTCCCCAAACCCCCGGTAGGAGACATTCCCTCTTCTATTACATTGACATTTGATCCGGTTGACGACGCAAACGGTCGTTAACCTAACGGAGACAGCCTATGAGTACCTCGGCAGCCGCATCCGCCGAAATCGCCAAAGTCGCACAAACAGCGGTTACGACAGAAGAACTTTTAAGCGGCGACAGCAACATCCTGGATCAACTCCTGCTGATGTTTGAAAAAGGGCTTAACCAGCCGATCATCTATTGGCAGCTGGCCTCCATTCTGGGCTCACTGTTTTTAGCTTGGCTGCTCGGCAAATACATCCGCATGCGGATTATTAAGCACTTAGCCGCCAATGAAATCATCGAAAGCGACGAGATCAAAGCGGAAGAAGGCGAAGCCCCTGTCAAGCCTGAACATCGCGAGAGCGCCTTCTGGGCAAAGGTAAGACGAGGCATAGAGACGCTGATTTTGCGGCTGAGTTTCCCGCTGCTTGGAATGTTCTTCATCGCGGTCAGCACCTTTACCGTGCGACTTTTCGGCTTGCTTCCTAAGAAAGCCCTGCCGCTGGAATCCATTGCGTGGCTGATTCTCGGGGCCTACGTTGTGATCCGCACGGTCGTATTTCTGCTGCACTCACTTTCGCGCAAATACAACAGCAGCCTGGATAACTTCCTGACGTTTTCGATTTGGGGCGGTGTCGCGCTTCAGATCGTCGGTGTACTGCCTAAGTGCGTCGAATTCATGCAGACCACCAAAATTCCGCTGGGAAGCACCAACGCAACGGTTTGGTCTGTCTTCCTTTCCGGCTTCTCGATTGCCTTAGCGCTCTTTATCGCGAAGTGGATCGGTCAGTTCTTTGAGAAATGGATAAACAGCCTTCCGACCATGGAGTCCAACGTCCGCGTTGTGATCATCCGGGTAGTCAAGGTCGTTTTAGTGACGATTGCGATTCTGATCGGTCTGGCTTCCGTTGGTATTGACATCACCGTGCTTGGTGTCTTCGGCGGTGCCATCGGTGTCGGCTTAGGTTTCGGCTTACAGAAAATTGCCTCTAACTACGTCAGCGGATTCATTATTCTTCTGGATAAGAGCATCAAAATCGGAGACTTGGTGAACGTTTCCGGCGTTGAAGGTATTGTGACGGACATCAAGACGCGCTACACAGCGGTTAAGGCTTACGACGGCAGCGTAACGATTATCCCGAACGAGAATTTCGTCACCAGCAGCGTTCGCAATACCTCGTACCTGTTGGGTCCGGGACGTGCGACCGTCATGATGAGCGTTGACTACAGCGCCGACATTGATGAAGTCATTGAGCTCATGACCGATATCGTCCGAAAACAGCCGCGCGTGCTGATCAATCCGGCGCCCTACACCATTCTGACGAACTTCGGAGCCGACGGTATTGAACTGACGTCGTACTTCTGGGTTCCCGACCCCGAAAAAGGCACCGCGACTTTGAGGTCCAACATTGGTCGCGCGATGTTCCGTGAATTCAACAAGCGCAAGATCAACATTCCGTTCCAGCAGAGGGATCTGCATATCATTTCGATGCCGGAAGTGATATGCAAAGTCGAAAACGACGTTCCTGCCCCATCGAAGTCCGAAGCAAAAGCAGGAACATAACGGTTTCTAACCTCTAATCAATCTGAAAAGTCGAAGCTCAGCCCTTCGACTTTTCTTTCTTGAATCTCTAATCCTCAAGTCCAACATCTTTCAAATTTTTCCGATATGTTTCGCAAGTTAGGCCCGTGGTTCATATTCGTCGCTGCATTGTTCGTCATGAGTTTAGGTATCGCACTCGTGACTCGAGGCAATCTCGGAACCACGCCCATCAGCTCTCTGCCATTAGTGTCGTCTTATGCCAGCGGCTTAACCTTCGGTGAAACTACTTTCTTCATTAACTTGCTCTTTGTTGCTGCACAGTGGCTGCTGCTCCGAAAATCCATCAACAAGCTTCTACTTCTCTCGCAAATTCCGATCACATTCGCCTTCTCTTACTTCATCGATACATCTATGCAGATCACTGAGTTCTTGTCTTCAGATATTTATTGGAAATGTTTTGCAGTCTCGATGCTTGGAAACGTGGTTCTCGGACTCGGCGTTGCTTTAGAAGTGTTTGCCGGCGCCGCAGCGTTACCCGGGGAAGGACTCGTACTTGCGGTCAGTACGGTTCTGCACAAGCCATTTTCATCCGTCAAAATCGCCAATGACGTTATTTTGGTTTTGTTGGCTTTACTTCTTAGTTACTGCGTTTTCCACGAAATACGCGGGCTGCGGGAAGGAACTGTTATTTCGGCGTTATGCGTCGGCATCTTTGTGAAATTCTGGCTTGCCGGTCTTACAAAACTTTTCAAGAGAGCGCCAGCGGACACAGAGTAACTTTTAGAGCTTTCCAGCCGCAGCGGAGATCGGAGAATTTAAATCAGGCTCGATGAGTCGGAATCGTCAGCTTCAAGGCCTTGCTGATTCTAAATATCGTTTCGAATTTAGGTGATCCTTCGGGGCTGAGCGCTCTGTACAAACACTGCTTTGAGAGACCTGTCTCCTTTGCGAGCTGAACCATTCCTTTAGCCTTCACCATTTCGCCAAGTGCCCTTCTAACGAGTGATCCATCTCCCAGATCTTCTTCAACACAGGCCTTGAAAAAAGCTTCGGGATTGTTTTCCGTATTGATAAGGTAGTCCTGGATGTCAAATTCTTTGCCAAGCTTCGTAGTCACGCTTTGTACTCTTCAAGTAAGTTCCTCGTCGAAACCTTCAGCGAAAGTTTAAATGAACGCAGGCTTTCTTGATTGAACTCGGCAGCCTCTTACGCGGCTACCGACTCCAGCTGTTGAGTTTTGCATTGCATTAACCGTTGAATTTGGGACTTGAAGCTGAGTAATGGGCTAACGGGGTTTTCCTCATAGTTCGCTTTTTACTATTGACTTCCTCCCCTCCATAAATGAAGAGGATTCCTACCACTTCTCCGACAGCCGTAGCTTAATGTCGAAGTTGCCTCGGCGGGTTTCTGCTTCAGCGGGATTGCCCAAAGGAGTACAGCTTGGTTTTTGCATGTTCTCCAAAAGGAGTTTCACGTGCTTGGACACAACCGTATACTCCTTCAGGTCTCACATCTCTCCACAGACTTCACTTCGGGACAGCCCGCCCCTAGATCTGAAAAGATAGAGCCAGTTTAGCATAGCCAGTCCTTCGGACTGGGCCCTTATTTCACCGTCTTAATAACGGTGCTTTACGGGCCTAGCTGGTAAAAGCCTAGTAAAAACAGTCCATAGGCAGAATATCTCAAAATGATTTTCTATAAATTCGATAGTTTGATAATCGAATTTATTGATTTAATGCGTCAAAATTTTTCGCTCAAGACTACTATATTTATATCTGTTAGAGAGCGAACATTTCGCCTTTCGCAAAGACAGAATAACTTGTGAACCGAGGTCGGAAGAAATAACCCAACCCTGCTGACAATTTTCTCGCTACTACTATGATGCAAAGAAGAAAGATTAGGCCTTGGAGCAAATTACAGAAAGAAGTGTATTTACTTGTCGATCCAAAATTAGACTTTCAGATCCATTGTGTAGCCTACCGAATGGGAAGCCAATATGGAAGTACTGACTTACCAAGGTATTGGATCACGTTAGACAAAGAAACCATCTTCGATTATCCGAAGCACTTTATCCATTCCGAAGGCCCAGACGAAAACTCTCGTATCGCTTACGAAGCTTTATCTATCTATCCGTATAGCAGCGAAACCTCTGAGATTTCGAACATGCTTCGAGAATACATTGATACGCCTTTGTCGGAATTAATGACTAAGAGATCATTGGGGACTCACAGACATTCTTCGAGCCGCCGATAGACGAATAGGTCAAAGAAGACTGGCAGAGTTAGCAGAAATCGTCAGCAACCCAGCCGCACAAAAAATTCTGAAGCAGAGGATAAATACATACAAGGAAAAGCAGAGGAAAGCCGCAGAAGCAGACGGCTTCTGAGCCAGCCTCGGAAGGACACCTAAAGAAATTAAAAGGGCGCCAGAAAATCCCTGCAGCAGGTTTTCCGACGCCCTAAAAGGAAACGCTTCTTCGCTTAGCGGACTTTGATCTTGGCGATCAGTTTGTCAGCGATTTCGGTGACAGGAACGTTTTCGTTCTGGAGATCTCCGCGGTGAGCGTATTCAACTTCACCGTTCTTCAGGCCGCGGTCACCGATCGTAACGCGATGCGGAACACCGATCAGTTCCCAGTCAGCGAACATGACCCCGGGACGCAGACCTCTGTCATCGAGGATGACGTCAATGCCGGCTTCGCGCAGACGACCGTAAAGCTCGTTAGAAGCCTTCTGAACTTCTTCGCTCTTGTCATATCCGACGGGGCAGATCACTACGGTGAACGGAGCAATGCTGTCCGGCCAGATAATGCCTTTATCGTCGTGGCCTTGCTCGATAGCTGCGCCCAGCAGACGAGAAATACCGATACCGTAGCAACCCATCTGAAGCAGCTGGGGCTTGCCGTTTTCGTCCAGGTAAGTCGCATTCATCGGAGCAGAATACTTGTCGCCGAGGAAGAATACGTGGCCGACTTCGATGCCGCGCTGCATCTTGAGCGTGCCTTTGCCGTCTGGAGAAACATCGCCTTCAACGACGTTACGGATATCAGCAACAACATCCGGTTCTCTCAGGTCACGGCCCCAGTTCACGCCGCGGATGTGATAGCCCTCTTCGTTGGCGCCGACAATGAAGTCGCTCATGTTGGCAACGGTTGTATCGGCAACGATGGTGACATCCTTAGGAATACCGACAGGGCCGAGATAACCCGGTTTAGATCCGAAGGTATCTTCAATTTCCTTGTCGGTTGCAAAGCGGAATCCGCCCTTAAGCGCTTCCAGCTTTTCGGCTTTAACTTCATTAAGAGTGTGATCGCCTCTGAGAAGCAGAAGAACGATTTTTGCAGGCAGCGGATTGCCTTTTTCGTCCTGGTGATCAACTGCCAAAACAATAGATTTAACGCTGGCTGTCAGCGGCTTATTCAGAAGTTCAACAACAAGCTCGCACTTGTCGCGGCCCGGAGTCGGAACCTTTTCCATGGTCTCTGTGGCTTCTGCGCGTTTTTCGATCAGGCAGGGAGCTTCGGCCAATTCGATATTGGCAGCGTATTCGCTGTCCGGGCAGAAAACGATCAAATCTTCGCCGGTATCAGCGATCACCTGGAATTCCTGAGAGCGAGAGCCGCCGATGGAGCCGGAGTCAGCGCGCACTGCTCGATAAACCAAACCCAAGCGATCAAAGATGCGGCAGTAAGCTTCGAACATCTTGTCGTAGCTCTTGCCGGCGTCTTCAGCCGTACGGTCAAAAGAGTAAGCGTCTTTCATGACAAAGTCGCGGCCGCGCATCACGCCGAAACGAGGACGACGTTCGTCACGGAACTTTGTCTGAATCTGGTAGAAGTTCACCGGGAGCTGACGCCAGGACTTGATTTCCTGACGAGCGATGTCGGTCACGACTTCTTCGCTGGTAGGCTGAAGAACAAAGTCTCTGTCGTGTCTATCTTTAAAGCGAAGCAGTTCAGAGCCGTACTTCTGCCAGCGGCCGGTTTCCTGCCAAAGCTCAGCAGGCTGGACGATCGGCATCAGAAGTTCGATGGCGCCGGCACGGTCCATTTCTTCTCTGACAATACGTTCAATCTTCTTCAAAGAGCGAAGGCCCATCGGCATGTAGTTATAGACGCCGGCTGCAAGCTTACGGATCATGCCTGCGCGAAGCATCAGCTTCTGGCTAACGATTTCTGCATCTGCAGGAGCTTCTTTCTGTGTTGAAATAAAAAATTGTTTTGCTCTCATTACGAATTCTCAAAAACGAGCCGGCAGGCCGGCAGTCTACGATTAGGTTCGGATCTTATGACTTCTTTTCCTGCCTCTATATAATGGGCAGACACAAATAAGTTATTTTAAAGTTTTTATGCTTGATCAACATGGATACCGACCAAACGTCGGGATTATTTTGACCAATCCTCTCAAACAAGTTTTTTGGGGGAAACGTTTGGGTCAGCATTCTTGGCAATTTCCGCAGGGCGGTATCAACCGCGGGGAATCGCCTCGCGAAGCCATGTTCAGAGAGCTTTGGGAGGAGCTTGGTCTCTTTGAAAACCAGGTCCGTATCATCAGCCGCACCGAAGACTGGCTGCGCTATGACGTTCCCGACCGCTGGATTCGCCGCGATCTGCGCGGCATCTACAAAGGCCAAAAGCAGATTTGGTTCCTCTTAGAGTTTCTCGGTAAAAACAAAGACATCAACTTGAAAGCCACCAACCATCCGGAATTTGAAGCCTGGAAATGGAATGACTATTGGGTTCCGCTGAGCCAAGTGATTGACTTCAAGCGCGGTGTTTATAAAGAAGCTCTGAAGGAATTAGCTCCTGCTCTCTTCACAGATAAAAAACACCTTGTTCCGCCTGCAGGATGGGAAAAAGCGGAGGGGCCGGGACACTTCCGCCTTTACAAATAATCGTCTTTACGAGATCACTTGTTCATCACGACCATGTTGTCCTGATGAATCAGCTCTCTCTGTTCTAAGTAGCCTAGCTCTTCCACAACTTCATCGCTGTGCAGTCCCATGATTCGGCGGGACTCATCGGAGCCATAGTTAATCATGCCGCGGCAGATTTCCTTGTCGTTTTGATCCACGACTTGAATGATTTCGCCGCGAAGGAAGTCTCCGATCACAGCTTTAACACCGACCGGCAGCAGGCTCTTGCCTTTGCGGACAGCCTCGACGGCACCCTCATCAATAACGAGCTTTCCCTTCAGCTGCAAATGGTCAGCCATCCACTGGCTGCGGGCAGACATCGGTTTGCGATCTGTCTTCAGAAGCGTTCCGATGGATTCTCCCTGAGCTAAACGGACTAAAACATCAGGAATGCGTCCGCTGGCAATAACAGTTGAGGCTCCGCTGCGAGCTGCGCGTTTAGCGGCAAGCACTTTTGTCTGCATACCTCCCTTACCAATGGAAGAACCGGCGCCTCCGGCCATTGCTTCATAGATCGGATCTCCGGCTTCGCCGACTTCCACTAATTTGGCTTCAGGGTTGGAGCGCGGATCAGCGGTGAAGAGGCCGATCTGATCGGTCAAGATCACTAAGACGTCGGCATCAATCAAGTTGGTTACCAGTGCGCCCAAGGTATCGTTGTCACCGACTTTGATTTCGTTAGTTACGACCGTGTCGTTCTCGTTAATGATCGGAACAACTTTGAGATCCAAGAGTGTGGTTAGCGTCTGGCGTGCATTTAAGTAACGCTCACGGTCTGCGAGGTCAGCATGCGTCAACAAGATTTGAGCTGTGCGGATGTCGTAGCGCTCGAAGCTTTTTTCGTAGGCTTCGACAATACCCATTTGTCCGACAGCTGCGGCTGCCTGGAGTTCGTGCATTTTTTTCGGACGTTTGGTCCACCCGAGACGAGCCATTCCTTCTGCAACCGCACCGGAGCTAACCCAAACGACCTGTTTTCCCATTTCCTGCAGCTTAGCGATCTGAGCCGTCCAACGGGCAATCGCTTCCGTATCTACCCCGTGACCTTCATTTGTCACTAAAGAAGAGCCGACTTTTACGACAATTCTTTTTGCATCGTTCCAAATCTTGAGGTTTTCTTCCATCTCGTTTCATCCGATCTTATTGACGACAGCACTCTTTCTAAGCGGATCATAAACTTCACTTGCTTTTTGTTGTATTAACGGCGTCGTCGTGATTAGAGCTGTTCAGTATATCCAAAATCGCTTTAAACAAAAATGCTTCCACTTAAAGTACAAAATCAAAAAAGAAAAACCGCCGGGATTTTGTTTTCTCAGCGGTTTGACCAAATTCACCGGCAGCTTACTTTTGCTCACCTTCTTCAGGCTCTCCGCCTTCGGGCGGGAAGACTTCTTCGTCTTCATCAAAGCGGACATCCGGTTCGCTTTCTTTGATGAGCTGTCTGCGCTGTTCGTGAATATCTTCAGCAATTGCTTTAACCAAAGCTTCAGTGCCTTCACGGGTCACAGCAGAAATCGCAAACATCGGAACATCCGTACCGAATGCTTCACGGTACTTATCCACGACATTGGCTCTTTCTTCTTCAGGAACCAGGTCCATCTTGTTAAGAACAACCCAACGGGGTTTGTCTGCCAATGCCGGATCAAACTTTCTCAGTTCTTCAACGATGGCGCGAGCAGCTGCGATAGGATCTTCTTCGGTATCGAGAGGTGCTACATCAATGACGTGCAGCAGCAAGCTGGTTCTGGAAAGATGACGCAAGAACTGGTGTCCTAAACCGGCGCCCTCGGATGCACCCTCAATCAGTCCCGGAATATCTGCAATCACAAAACTGGATTCCGGACCTGCACGAACAACGCCAAGATGCGGATGCAACGTTGTAAAGGGATAATCGGCGATTCTAGGTTTGGCGTTAGAAACCGCGGAAATCAGTGTGGACTTGCCTGCATTCGGAAGACCTAACAAACCGACGTCCGCCAATACTCTCAGTTCAAGCTTGAGTGTTCTTTCTTGGCCCGGTTCTCCGGGAGTGCATTGACGAGGAGCACGGTTGGTAGAGGTCTTGAAATGCAGGTTGCCCAGACCGCCTTTACCGCCTTTGGCAAGAAGGGCTTTTTCACCGTTCTTATCCAAGTCGGCAATTGTCTCACCGGTATCCAAGTCGGTAATCACGGTTCCGACCGGAACACGAAGCTCAATATCGGGAGCACCTCTGCCGTAGCAGTCACTGCCGCGGCCGTTTTCGCCGTTCTTGGCTTGGAACTTACGTGTGTAGCGATAATCGATCAGAGTATTCAGGTTTCTGTCGGCAACGGCATAAATAGAGCCGCCGCGGCCGCCGTCTCCGCCGTCGGGACCGCCTTTAGGAATAAACTTTTCGCGTCGGAACGAGGCAACGCCGTTTCCGCCCTTACCCGCAAAAACTTCAATTTTCGCTTCATCTACAAATTTCATTTTTTATTTCCTGTCCGTGAGGACTTATTAGGTATGGAGTTGATGATAGCCGTAGAAAAAAATCAGCGCCCCGTTCCCTGCTAGGAATGGGGCGCTTCTTTGTTTGATTCGCGGTCTAATTAAGCAACCGGAACAACGTTAACGTAGTGACGGTTCAGACGTCCGTGAACAACGAACTCGACCTTACCGGCAACTTTAGCAAACAAAGTGTGGTCACGGCCCATACCGACGTTTTCACCGGCATGGAATGTGGTACCGCGCTGACGAACAATGATAGCGCCCGGCTGAATCATTTCAGAGCCGAAAACTTTAACGCCAAGACGTTGTGCGTTGGAATCGCGGCCGTTACGTGTAGATCCGCCGCCTTTCTTATGTGCCATTTCAAATACCTCTTACTTAAAAATCCAATTAGGCCGAAATCTCATCAATCTTGAGTTCGGTGTAGTTCTGACGGTGACCAGCACTCTTCATGGAGTGTTTACGACGACGGAACTTGAAAATACGAACTTTTTCATGACGTCCTTCAGACAGGACTGTGGCAGTAACAAAAGCGCCGGGAATCGTCGGATTACCAAGCTTAAGGCCTTCGTCGTTTTTAACAGCGAGGACTTCCACGAGTTTGATCTGGGAGCCAACGTCACCCGGAAGGGTTTCGACCTTAACCTTGTCGCCAACAGCAACAGTGTACTGTTTGCCGCCGGTTTTAATAATTGCGTACATGTATATACCTTTAACACTTCAATGCAGTCTGCGTTCTGCTGAAGCCTTTTTGTTTGCTCAAATAACTTAACGCGCAGAGTGCGAGATTATGCTCGAAAAATTTCGTATAGTCAAACGGTTAAAGATGTTTTTTTGTTTTTCTCAACGCCAAACGGATTGTCGGGTTGAATTCTCAGAAAAATCTCGTTTTTGTGTCTTTTAGTGTCAGCAGTCAAAGAAAAATAGTTAATATTTGACTTTGTTTTATTTAGCGCCCATAGGAATTTTTCAATGAGTCAAGTAGCAGCCGCCGTTCAGAGAATCATCGCCCCGATTTCGGAAGATTTACTCGCCGTTGATCGGGAAGTTATTGATGATCTTCAGAGTGACATCCCGCTGATTAAAAAGATAAGCGACTACATCGTTACAGCCGGCGGCAAACGAATGCGTCCGATCGTCTTAATGCTCATTGCACGCGCTCTGGGCTACCAGGGAAAAGAGCATATCTTCCTTGCAACGATGATTGAGTATGTGCACACAGCCAGTCTGCTACATGACGACGTTGTTGACGAAAGCGACTTAAGGCGCGGAAAGCCGACTGCCGGATTTAAATGGGGAAATGCGCCTGCGATCTTAACCGGCGACTTTATGTATTCACGCGCCTTCCAATTAATGGTCCGCACTCAAAACTTACGTATTTGCGAAATCGTAGCCGGCGCCGTAAACCGCGTTTCCGAAGGTGAGGTCATCCAGTTGCTCAACATTCATGACACCACATTAGACGAAGCTCGCTATTTTGACGTCATTGAAAGAAAGACCGGTGTTCTTTTTGAGGCAGCAGCCCGCATGGCCTCCGTCGTTGCCGGCGCCTCTAAGGAAGTAGAAGACAAAATGGCTGAATACGCTCTTTGTCTCGGCCGCGCCTTCCAAATTATTGATGACGTGCTTGACTACACAGGCACTAAGGTCAATATCGGTAAAAATTTAGGCACCGACCTTCGCGAAGGAAAAATGACGATGCCACTTATCTACGCTTTGAGACATTGTTCCGAAGAAGATGCAAAGATTATTCGTACTGCAGTCAGCAGCAATGATCCGGACTTAGAAAGCGTAACCCGCGTCATTCTGGCTTCCGGAGCCATTGATGCGTGCATTGAAGCTGGCAAAAAAGAAGTTTCTCGAGGAATTGATGCATTAAATTGCTTACCGACTAGCGCATTTAAAAATTCTCTGATAGAATTGCTTTCCTTGACAGTTGAGAGAGATCGATAGGTCACTCGAAACGCAAGAATCGGAGTGTAGCTCAGCCTGGTAGAGCACTGCGTTCGGGACGCAGGGGTCGGAGGTTCGAATCCTCTCACTCCGACCATTTTTTTTGTCAAGATCATCCACAAAGCAACAAATTTTTCTTTATTTTCAATGCGTTGTTGCTTATTCCCCTTCTTTCTATCCTAAGAAATCCCAAAGAGTCCCAACAAACCAAAGGTAGTTTTGAGGGGCTTTTTGCGGGGCTACCATTTCGCTATTGAGGGGCTGTTACTCTCATGAAACAGGAGCCATTATGCCAAGACGTTTAAAAGAGAAAACTTGGTTAGAAATTTTAAATGAGGCCAAAAGTAAACGAAGGACGACCATAGGCGGAATTCCTGGTTGGAAGGCTGATTTTTCATACTTCAATAAGAATCAGAAGCCCTTGTTTGGAGTCAGATTCTTTATCGAATACACAAATTCCGAAAAAATTCGAACTACCTATTATTTTCCGGCTGGGACTACTATGAAAGCCGCGCGACAACTGGCGCTTGATGCCAGATCCAAAATAGAAAGTGGAATTGACATTCAAAAAGTTAGACTTGAGGAGAAGAAATCGTTAAAAATTGTTGCAGGCGCCGAAGACGCTACAACAAAGCAATCTTATCTTTTCGAAAATGTCTTTGAGGAATGGGTTGTCTTTTCAAGAAAAAACGGTAAATGGAGATTCAACGAAAAAGGGGAGATTCAAGCCAGAAGGTTGGGAAACAAACATATCCTGCCAGTCTTGGGACAACTTCATATTCCGGAGATTCAACCTATTGATCTGGCCAATATTCTCAACCCGCTTTACCTCAATCATTCCGCTACCGGTGAAAACGTTTATACACTCATCAGGTCCATCTTCAGGTTTGCTCTGGCCTCACACCGCTTTGGTCTAAAAAACTCACCAATTGGTGAAGAATTATCTGCACTTACAGAAGTTGCCAAGAAACATAAACAAAGCGAAGAGCATTTCCCTGCGCTTCCGTTCACGCAATTACCTGAATTCATAAAGGCACTACTCTCTCTTCATTCTTCTAGTTCACTGGCGCTTGCTTTTTCTATCCTCACGGTTACTCGTGGAAAAGCTTTCAGAGAAGCAAAGTGGTCAGACATCGACTTCGAGAATGCAGTTTGGAACATCAGCATCTCAAGTGATAAAAGGAAGGAAAAATATAGAAATCGTACTGTCTACTTAAGTAGACAAGCTCTGGATTTCCTGACAAGAATTCCTCCTACTTCACCTTACATTTTTAGTTCCGGATATACCGCGAAACCGCTCGTCGACAGCTCTATTTGTAGATGTATTCAGAATATGCATCTTTCAAAATTCAACATGGACGGAATTGGATGGGTAGATCCTCTGACCATAGGAAAAGACGGACGGCCAAGGATGATTACTCAGCATGGTACCGCTCGGGCCGGCTTCCATACTTGGGCGTGCGACGATTCATTAGGAAATAATCTAAAGTTTGATGAGAGAACCATCGAGCTCTGCCTTCTTCATGAGCCTAAAGCCTTGTACGGGTATGCATACAACAGAGCAACAATGGAAAAATCCCGTCGTACCATCATGCAAGCTTGGTCGGATTATGTCCTAAGCGGAGTATCTTTGGATAGTTACCTACCAAGGCTATCAGATCATCCTTTCCTTATTAAGAAAAAATAAATACACTCGGTCCTCAGATTACTGGCGATCTGAGGGCCTTTTAAAAAGAAAAAACAATCTGTCCAACTTAATCGGTTATTTGGGGTATTTGGGTTATTAAGGTCGCCTTCCTTATGAATTCTCGCGGACGATGTTCTTGCGAGGACTCACTTTCTTAGTTTCTTTACCTTCAACGCTGTGTGCAAGCTTTATGCTAGAACCTATCAAAACATCCTAGAAATTATTAAGAAGAATAGCCTGGAGCCATGATGGGAAGGTATCCAAGATCTGACTTTCCTGGTAGGTAAGGAGTTTTACCAGATACATGAGAACGCTGGAATTTACTCCTTATTTTTAGCAATGAACTCTAGGTACTTATCGTAGTTAACGGTGTAAAAGCGTTCACCTCCACTAATTTGAAGGACCTTCCTCTCACGACCACCTTCGACAGAAAATTCCATAACTCCTTTTCCTTTAAGAATTTCAAAAGCCTTTTTTTGAGAAGAATTCCCTGCGATTCTGTTAAAGGTTGAGGTCAGTAAGAATAAGAGTCTCTCTTTTTTTCTGCCCAGAAAACGAATTTCTCCATTTGGACCGTAAGTGAAGTTTTTATAACCTAAGATGTTCGCTGCGCAATGATTTCTGTCAGAAAGTAACGCGAACAGGTGTAGCTGCTGACAAATTTCCGAGAGCCGACTTATGACTTGATCGGATTCGATTAAGACACCAGAGAATGATTTTCGCCATTCTTTAAATAGCCATACGCAACACTTAGTAGCTAATCCAGGTTTCCAACCTGTTAATCCTTTCTCTGTCGCTAATTCCCCAGCTGCCGCTCTTAGCTGTAATCCCAAAAGTACTCTTCTGGATTGGTCGTTTAGCTCATCGCCATAGATTGAATTTATTTCGGACCAAAATTTTTGTTCAAAAGGTTTAAGCGTTGAGGAAAGTTTTTCCACTCGAAATTTTGCGAGTTGCTTTATCCACTCACGACCTATCGTCCCGTGGTATCTTTCGATCCCTGAGTAAATGTGCTCAAAAAACTCTCCTTTGTTCCTGAAACCGCCGATATGGGAAAAGATCCCATAGTGGTGCGTGCCCTCCGCGTCACCATAGTCAAGCGAATCGCAATCGATATTTAAACATCGAACATGAGCTCCCGCGTCAATGTCCCTTCCGCTTTGTAATTTAGTCAAGTTTGAAAGAGAAGTTTCGCCGGTGCAGATATACGTTATTTGGAAATTTTCAGTAGGCCGTAGCGTTCCATCCTGATTGCTCCTGGCTGCGGTTTTATTGCCGCTAAGGGAATAAATCGCATCCATGACAGAGCATCTCGATGTCTTGGTTTCATCAAATAGTACGAAGCTATTGTTGCGAAGCACAGCAATTCTTTGGATTGACGAATTAGAGACATCCCAAGTTTCGGCTCGTTTCAATGGATTTCCATAGATGCTCTCGGCCAAAAGCCCACATGTCGTTTTACCAGAGCTAGAGCTTCCGGCCAGATACAGACCACTAGATCCCATATCCGGATATAGACGCCCTATTAGGGGTGCCGAAAATGAATAGCAAAGACACGCCACCAACAAGGGGCTGCATGGAGCAATCGGCGCAATTATTCCAATCCAATCTTCAACTTTTCCTTTGCAATTGCAGTCAGCAACTACTTTGTCGCCTTGAGAGAAAAGTATCCTCTTGTTATTTCCTCTCCCAGAGAGTGAGTAAAACGGAGTTACATAGCAATTACCGAACCATCCGCATTTATCTACAATTGCGTATGGCTTTGATTGAGTTACAGGAAAATAATGGAGATATCTTCCCAACATAGAAAACGACCCCCTCTCTAAAGGATTAAATTCCAGACCGTTATTAACGAGTTGACTTACTAAAGTCTGTGGTTTGATGAGACAAGCCGAATTCTTTACAAACTTCGTTCGCTTCTTTCCAGAGACGGTGAGGAAAGAAATCAGCTTGCCCACCGTATTGTCAACTTCACTCTCACAAGTCCCCAATACCCTAAGATACCCACAGAGTTTCCATTTTTTGGTTCCCTTTTTTACAAAAACTCCTTGTGGAGATAAATAAAAAGTTTCTGCGTCCTTTTCTATTGTTATCTCCACGTTTTCCGGGGGCCAAGAGTCCCCTGCGGGGAAAGAGTCGGGATCATTTGGCTGCGTTGTCATTAATCTCTGCCCAATCAGAGCATTTTGGGATTTCTGCGATTCTGCAGCCACTCATCAATCTCAAAAATCGACCAAACCGGAATTCTCGAGGAGATAAAAATCGGTAACGGGAACTTCTCGTTCTTAATTAAATTATCAAGAGAAGATTCCGGAAGCGGTGTGTCAGGTCCACCTATGTAAACTCTAACGGCCTTTCTACGAAGGTAGCCTTTGAGCACAAAGCTCGTAGAAGTTTTCTCTTTTTTTGAATCATCATTATTCATAATGCTCTCCTTTTAAAAATTGAAGAAAAAAGGTGTGTTCAGACGACTCACAGGACCTGCGGGTAGCCTTTCAAATGGAATTAACATCAGTTCTGACAATGAGTCGTCCCATTCCAGAACTTTCATTCTGTCGTTAATCAGTGATGTTGTTTTTATCAATGCCTCATTGATATCTAATCGTTTATCGCGGCTAAGGTAATGCTTATTCAAAAAAATTAAAAAATTGAAAGCACACGAGCATCTACAGTCGCTAGGAAATTTTCTGAAGTCCGGATAAAGGCCTTTCTTAACGTATTGGCAGTAAGTGTTCCTATCTATACCCAGAACATCCAGCCAGGAAACTTGAGGATGATGCTGGCCAGGGAAATTAAAGATAAATCGAAAAGGAATGTCTGACGCTTGGATGCGAGAGTAGTCTTTAAAAAGTTTAAAGAATCCCGTGAGATTGTTTTCGTATTTCCTCCGGTCAGAGGAAAAACATAAAAAATTGAATGACCTCGAAAGTTTGCGAGAGACCTGAAACGTTATCTCTGAAAATTTTATGGGAAAGTTTCTATCGTAGTAATAGTCGATGTAATCTTTCGAACTACGGACGTTCTTCGGAAGAACTAGAACTTGATCCGGGAATCTCATGTTATCGACTCCCGATACATTTAACCAGGCAACATTGGGATTGGTTGGCCTGGCTCAGGCTTTGATGCGGTTGACTACAGTCCCCGTCAGAGTCGGCTGACTTCTTACTACCGCACTTTTTTGTAATAGAGCGCCCTCGTCTAGCGGGAGCTCTCCGGTTTCTTCCAAATTGGACGAGAGCAGCAACCTTTCGGCTTAAATTAGGAAGATAAGAAAGTCTTCCGGTTTTTCTCAAAGGCTCGGCAAAACGAAATTCTCTAAATTCGCTTTTTTTAGTAAGAGCATTCCATAATGAAATATCTTCTGAGAGAGCTATGGGACCAGCTCCAATAACAGCAAAACTAATAGCTAAAGCAGACGCCCAAGCAAAAAAACAGTTAATGTCAAAAGACGAGGGAGAACTTGGGAGACTGCTAACACCTAACTCTGACAAACATGCAGCGCCTATTACTAAGGCAATGGCAAATAGAGAAAGAAATGACAGAAAAAACCAGAATTTTATCCAACCCATTGAGATTGTGACTTTTTTACCTTTCTTCCCATAAAAGCAAATTGAAAGGAACTCATCGGTACTGTGCCAGTCTTTTTCGAACCATACGAAAACTGGACGAGTAATGAGTAGGAAGAAAGCAACGAAAGCAAGAGCAGTCAGAATTGAGATCGTTCCGCTTATGGCAAGCCAAGTGAAAAACTCTGAAACGATAACCACTAACCAACAACATAAATTCTGATAGCTTTCAGCTACTAAATAATTTTTCAGAGCTAGGAACGGTTCAAACTTCTTCATACAATTCCTGGGGAATAGTGGAACTTTACTGGGCTTAATTCAGGTATGAAATTTAATTTAGAACTTTTGCGAAAGCCTGACAACGCCAATCGATAGCTCAGATAAAAAAAACTTGCCCAAACGAGCAGAACATTTATTTTCAAAAGGGTTTACTCCGGGGTGTAATACACGAAAACAACACAGAAAAAAAGAAATATTTTTGGCGGTTGTCTCGACAGAAATGAATCATCAGGTAGTTACTAATAATATTTTCTGGTTGATGAATTTTTGGACGAGCCTTTACCGAAACATGGGATGGCAAAACCTCCTTGGAAAGTCTGAGCCCAAATTCGTTTTTGTATTGAGGATTCGATAGGAAGTAGAGTTCATCGATAAGAAAGTCATTCGGCACTCGTGCATGTGCGTCTTACGTATTTAAAAAGCTCATAAAAATCTTGTGGTTGAAATGAAATGGCTGAGAATATGAATTAACTGTCCGAAATCGATCGTTTACGGACATATCGTCATTAGCTGTCCGTTAATTATCAAAAGTAGATACGTACAGGTTGTACAATACGTACATCCTTTTTGGTACACAGAGGCTCTACATCATGGGAAGAGTTTTTGCTTATTGCCGCGTTTCAACAAATGACCAAAATCCGGAGAATCAAAAACTGGAAATTCTGAATTCTGGCTTCAGTGTTGAGCCTAAAAGATTCGTCGAAGAAAAGATTAGTGGCTCTGTTTACGCTTCTAGAAGACCAGAATTCATTAAACTTCTTGACCGCTTAGAAGAAGGAGACTCTCTAGTTGTCACAAAGCTAGATCGTCTCGGAAGGAATGCGCTTGACGTGAGACAGACCATAGATCTTTTGGCCGAAAGGGGTGTCAAGGTTCACTGTTTGGCTTTAGGAAGCACCGACTTAACCAGTTCCTCGGGAAAGATGACGATGACAATCCTCAGTGCCGTAGCGGAATTCGAGAGAGATTTGATTATTGAAAGGACACAGTCAGGTTTAGTGCGAGCAAAAGCAGAAGGAAAGAAGCTAGGTCGACGATTTTCTTTGAGTGAATCTCAACAGCAAGCCGTCATTGCTGATTTAGCAGCTGGAAAGTCTGTCTCGGAAACGGCAAGAAAATTCAACACTTCAAGACAAACAATTCTTCGTACTCGCGAACTAAAACAGAAAGGGCTTCGGGGCAGAGCAATAGCGAATTCTTGATGGGCCTCTCAGGATGACAGACGAGGAGCGATATCAAAGAATTAACTTTATATTTATCTATTTAAAAGACGGCCACCACTTATTCAAAACAAAAGTCTCGGCATCCTTTAGCAGGTGGCCAGTCTCAGGTTGGCAACTTTTCAATCTTCTTCGAAGGATGGTAGTTGCAGATTGTAAGTATTACTATTCTCCGTAATCGCTCTAACCTCTTCCTTTGAAAATCCCGCTCCTTTCTCTATTTCAATTTCAAGATTGATTGAAATCTTTACCCCTTCTTTGAAACGAACTGGTTCAACTACAGCTTCAAGGATCTTATCTAGACTCCTCTTTGGAGAGTTAACATCTAGGACATAAGATGCATAAAGTCGAGTTTTGAGCTCAGGACTGCGAGAACCCGTAGTAGACGGCTCATTTGTTATTTTTTCAGTCTTAACTGGATCTTCATTTCCGAACGGTGTCTTATGTTCTCCGGGCAAATTTCTCTTACTTTGCTCAACCAACATTCTTTCATAGTCAGCGGCACGGCTTGGCTTGATTAATAATAGTTGGCTATCAAGTACTATGCTCACCGGCTCCCCGAAGCTAAACCCCTCGAATGAATCTCCATTTTTTCCCTGGGCAATTCCCCAAAACTCCCTGTATGGAGATCCTTTTTCTATCGTTTCTTTCAGCACGTTTTGGTTTAAGAGCCTTGGCAAATATAGTTGTTGACAAAAATGTTGCCACAACTCAACAGCAGGATAGAACTCTTTTTCGTTTTTCCAAAAATATTCATTGAGTAATTTAGAAAGATGAAGGGGGGCCCACTGGATAATAAGCTCTTCGCTATCCTTTAACGTTTCTACTATGGCCTCTGTTGCAGAGGAGCCGTTGTACTGAACTTGTTGATCATTCCATTGAATATCTGAGAGTGTTTTTTGATAGAAGTTCTGATAAGGCGACAGTATCCATCTGTATGCATCTGATAAAGACCTTCTAACGGCCTGCTTAGACTCATCCAACGAATGTTCGGCTTCTCTAAGCTGATTAAGTTCCAAATTTAATAAATTGTTTTTTGCTTCTTCAATAATACTTTTCCATGCAATAAGCTCGCGTGTCAGATGAAGTAAGTGTTCCCTAGACATGCTGTCGCAGGCCAAGAAGATCAAGCGGTTTTTATTAATTCGCGGCGAATTCCCTCGCATATTGATGAATTCTTGGGCACCGCTTTTAGCAGCTTCTGGCTGAGTTCGGGAATAGTGATTTTGAGGAGGCAGAATAATGAGACGCAATTTCTCATCATCCATTACTTCTGAAGTGCTGGGAAATATATGAGTTCCTGCAAAATCACCCCGAGCAAATTCGTCTGACAGCTGTTGTCTCAAAGTTAAAAGCACTTGATCTTGCTTTATTTTTTCTCGCCGAATCTCCATTTCTCGCCGTAGATTCGGGACAGTCCCAAACCAATAACGTTGATCTGCATTTCCGATGAAATGCAATTTAGTGCAGAGACGACGAATCGCGTCCTCATAAACATTCAACTGAGGAACTTGGGAAGGTTGGATTACTCCCAAAAGAACTCTTGATTTTTCTATTCCTCTATTACCGCCTTTAAGCGAACCAGGTGCAGAACCTAAAAAAATTGTCCTTGTAAGTCTTCGTGACGCAGAAATTTGACCAAAACGCGGGTCCTTGTTATCCAACAAGTAGGCGCCCGACCTGTCCCCATCAATATCAGATTCAATTACCGAATGCCAACCATTAGGCAGATAATAGGCCAACTCGTTTTCTACATCATTGCTAGCCAAAGGCAAATTCCCTGGCATTATCAATGCATCCTTATTACCTTCCTTCCACAATTGGTGAACAACTTTGGCCATTAGCTTCAATACGCCACGTGTCCTTTGGAAATTTTGTAGGGACGCCCAGTCCTCATAGAGTCGATCGAAAAATTCTGGATGGATAGGATACGACGTTTTTAAACGATCTAAATAACGACTTTCTTGCGTATTTTCAGGAAATGAGGCTGCTCGGTTTCGATAGATTTCATAATAAGCGTTGCAAACGTAATCTCTAGCGGCTTCATCCCTTATGGATCCAAATAAACGGCGTCGAACAATTTCGAAAGCTTCTTCCGCGACTACCGGTTTCCAAAGCGCCTGGACTCGTCCAAAGGTTCGAGATAAAACGTCTAGGGATTGCTGCCCTCGCCTGTCTCCAACTTCTTTTTCAGATTCTGGCAAGGAAGCTAGTAAGACGGCAGTAGGAACCAACTTCACAGCTTCAGTCAGCGCTTGAATAAAAGAAAGGTTAGAGTCAAATGTGCCCCCGCTAAAGGAGCGCCCTTCTTCAAACTGCCTAAAGTAAGCAACTAATTCGTCAATAAGAATGACACATGGGGAGTATTTTGATATCAGCTCGGTGAGGATCTCTTTACCAGGAGAGGTTCCAGACTTATCAGATTTCTCAACCAATGCATACCCCTCTGCTCCTCCCAAATCCCACGCTAAACGACCCCATAAAGTATTAATTTTGATCCCATCAAAGAGGCGAGGGGTGTCTGGGGCAATTGCGACTCCGTCTAGAACAGAAATTCTGGCGGGCGGTAAAGAAGATATACCTGCAGAAGATAAAACCTTATCTAACCCCATTAAATTTATTGCAGGAATCTCCCCTTTAACCATGTGATAAACAGCTAACATGGTGTGGGTCTTTCCTCCTCCAAAGGCCGTCTGCAATTGAATAACTGGATCGCCTCCTTTTCCAGAAAGCCGTTTTGCAACAGAGGTGAGCAACAAACGCATTCCCTCAGTAATAAAAGTCCTTTGAAAGAAAAGAGCAGGATTTTGATATTCACATTGAGCCGAACCTCTCGCTACCTGATTTAAATCAGCAGCAAACTCTGCTTGGACAAAATCCCCTGATATAACGTCATCATGCGGAATAACGACTTCTCTCCATGGTGTTATTTGCATAACCGTACCTACTAAAAATCAAATTCAAAACTCTCGCTAATAGCACTGTCGTTTGTTAGCCTGGACTTAATAGCCTCCCAAGAGGCTATTAACTCGTTATAAAACCGAGCATCTTCAGACCATCCCTTTCGCTCGCATAAGCTATACAGTCGATAGCATAAGACCCGAACTCCAGCCTCCTTTTTGGGAACGGATGACAAAACGGTTGCCGCCTCTTCCTCTCCTCCAGAATTTAAAGCACGTAACAGGTGGTGTAAAGCTTCCCAAATAGGAGTGTTGTTATCAGAAGAAGCATCCCAATTAGTTGGATAATCTCCCCATCTATATAGACGAGCTTTTCCTTTCTCAGAGGCGAGGACGCCGGCATCCTTCAATTTGTCGACGGATATTCCTTTCGCTCTAGCTAGTAAATCCGCTTCTCCGAATGTGCTTTCTTTCCACTGATGCGACTCGAACCAAGTTAAACAAAACTGGGTTTCCAAATCAAAAGCGTCCTCGGCAAGAAATCTGTTAATTAATTGCAAAGCAGTCTTAACAGACATTGGACTCCCATCTGCTTCAAGGACTGCCTGATATTTGCTAAAAATGCCGATTCCAGGGCCGATAATAGCCTGTGACATATCCACTGGAGCGATGGCCGAGTGTTTTCCACCTTGCGTCATCTCTTCGAGCGCCTCCGGTAGCACAGTATTTAGCTCCCTTTGGAACTCTCTTCTCGTAATTGTGGGGGCATTAAGAGACTTCTTACGGCACACTAAAACGACAGAAGAGGCTAAGGCATTAGTACCAATGCCCACAGACCGATTTGGTAATTCCGTTCTCATGGGCCAGGTCCCTGTTATAGAAAAACCAGCGCGTAAAACGGCCTCTAAAAAAGCCACCCAGCCGGTGCTTACGGTTCCCTCTGATTTAGTCTCGCTCTGCTTAAAGGCATAATAGATCGTAACGGGGAAAGCAGGGTGTGCTTGCCTTGCAAGGCCGCTCATGGCTTCTGTCATGCCGTCAAGGAAAAATTTTTCAGCCTCCTGGGAAGAAGAATGCCTATGAGGAGACGCTATTAATTCCTCCTTCTTGGGAGTAGCAATCGTAGAAAACAAAAGCGGATAAATCTCGCGAAGATTTTTTCGCATCCAAATATAGAAAAAATCTGATAGATCAGCGTATCCGATATTGTCATAATAAGGAGGATCTGTAGAAATAACCTTGTCCTTTGATATTGTTTGGGTCTGAGCATCCGCCTGCAATACAACCCCATCGGAGCTTGCTGGGAAATTAGCCAGTGCCTTTTCTGTCCAATTTAGCATAGACATCCAATTCCCTGAGGAGTTACTAAAGGGGTTCGTTTCCGCAAAATCCCAAGTCATCGGAATTGCTTGTCTTCCAAATGTTTGTCGCATCGCCCCTCTCGAGGCGTCCCAACTGCAAACAGTGGACCAATAATCAGCGCATTTGTCGATTACAAAAGCCAGATAGGTAGCAACAGACTCAGAGTAAGCTAACGCTCCCTTTCCTCCATTTTCAAGACTAACCCCGTCATCCGGCATTCCCGATCTAACTGCATCGTTAAAAATTCTTTTTTTTACTTCCGAAATCAAGTCAGAAAATGTACTTAAGGCGAGCTTCTGCCTTGAAGAAAAAAGCTCATCAAAATTTTTAATTCCATAAAGTGGTGTTCTAAAATCTCTAGTATTGGAAGACAGGGGGAGACTGGGAAGCTCGGGAACCTCTTCTGTGTATTTGAGTTCCTGTTCATCTCCAGGAGATAAAAATACGCGTCCATCGGGCCCCTCTAGAACTACGGCCATTAATTTGGAGCCAAATCCAAATTCTGTGCCATACCTCCTTATGTAATCGTAATCAATAGGGGTGCCGGATAACAAGCACCTGAACCCTGATCGTTTCCCCAATGAGGTCCCTGAACGAGCTCGTGAAGGAACGGGGCCTGTTTTTACTGTAAACCGGTATTTATCCCCCTCAATTTCTGGCTCGATATATGCCTCCTTACCCTCTTTTGCTGATAACACAAAAGATGAGATAAGCGGTATATCCACATGAGAAAACGCTGGGCTAGGACTTTTAATTGTTCTCGCCCATAACCAGGCCATTACTGTCATTTCCTCACCTATAAATGGTTCCAAATCCGGTCGCTTCAAAACCATTTCGCGAGAAATCTTAACCTTGGGATAATATCTTCCTATTCTCTCTAAAGCTTTACTTCTCATCCATTGTCCGTAATAACGGACATCTTCCGCAATGCCTGTTGCACCTATCCAGGAGTCCTCAAGAGTTAAGCCCACTTCTCCGTCTGTAGCGTGCACCGGTTTGTGGTCTCTGAATTTCGGCGGAATCTCTATCATTGCTTTATTTATTAGCACAGCCACTGGGTTGAGGTCTGATGCGTAACTCTTCAAACCTAACCTCTGGGCTTCCAGTGGAATAGCACCACCGCCGGCAAACAAATCATGGAAAGCGGGTAATTTATCAGGATTAAATAATTCTGCTACTTCAGGATGATCTTTATTTAGTTCACAGGTTTCCCTCCAGCTCTTCATAATTTCATATCGAGCTTTTGCTAGAACTTCTTTATTGTTGGAGTTTTCCCAAATAACAAGATCTTCAATAATCTTGAAGAGTCGCTCCCGCTCTTTTGCTGCCTCCTTCTTATTCACACCTCTTCGCAACCCATCATGATTCTCGTATCCGGGGTCATTGACTAATTGAGCGAACAAAACAGCACGGGCGGCCGCCAACGGACGTCTCGCCCAATACAAGTGAAGCGTTGATGGGTGCCCGTGTCGAAGCGATTTTTCGCGAACGCATGCTTTATTTATAGAGTCTAAAGGCAACGCGACTTCAATTAATTTTCGAGGTATCTTTACTCGGGTATTTTTCATGACTCTTCAGCCGTGGTTGATCTGTTTAATAGATTGGCAATTTTGAAATTAACTGATGTTACTCCATCGTCAAGAGAGTTCATAAATGGATTCTTCACATACAGTGGGGTGCTAGCCTTATCGCCGTCAACAAAAACTATCGCCAGCAAAAACTTTTCTCCAAGGTTTAAAGCTTGGTCAACTTCGTTCTTTGTGACCGTCACTTCGTCAGCTCCTTTGGCTCGTCCTTTAACCTCGATATAACGACAGGGCAATAGTTCTCCGTCTCCCACTTTCGACATGCTTTCAATATCCCATCCCTTATTGTCTTTTGATACATCCTTGACAAGTCTTCCGAGTTGCACTTCCGCCTTTGTGACTGCCTCCATAGCTAGAAGCTCTATTTTTCGACGTGATGCCGCATCAACAGTATTTTCTCCAGGAAGCATCCCTTGCGGGATGACTAAAGCAAAACCTCGAATCATCGGCTGAGGAGAATACAGACACTTTTGTTGTTCTAGTTCTTTAATTCGATGCGAAAGGCGATTGGAAAGAATTTCAATCCTCTCATCAATCTGGGCAAGGCGAGCTTCGTCTCCCTGGCGTCGCTTCCCATTTTCAATTCGTTCTCGTAGATCACTATATTTTTCATCTAAGAGCTTAATTGCATAGCGCAAGCGCTGTTTGACTTGTTTGCAAATCCTCTCAACATGTTCCTGTCTTTCAATCTTTGCTTCTTCAAGCATCTTATGAGTTAATCTGTTAGCGTATTGCTGAACTGCTTCCTTCGAATTTGATAGGTCCCATCCTCTCTCAATAACTTGTTTTAATTGTTCTCGTTGCCGGTCAGTTAGCGGATCTAAATCTCGATGAGGAGCGATCCCGGCTAGCGAAATTTGTCCATTTTTATGCACCCATAAAAATTGCATTTGGCGAGAAACGTAATCTTTTTCTCCTGATTCTTCCCGGACAGAGCATTCGACGAGAACTAACAGTCGAGGCTCCGTTTCATAGTTATTCTTATCAATCAGAACGGCCCCATTTTCGACAGCATCTTGATACTCTTGACGAATTGTGGCATTGACAGCTTGTAGCAAAGGATGTCCCGGATGCATAATTTCTGCTCGAGGGCTATTTGGTCGACCCGGCAGAAAAACATATTTTTTGTCGAAGCAAATGCGCTCGTATTTTCTCAACACAGTACGGCGAGATCCCAATCCATCTTTTCTATTTTTAACTACAAAATGTTGTAATTTAACAGGAACGTGTTTGATTTCATAGCGGCCAGTTTCTCGTTTAGATACCGTTCCACCTAGAGATCTAAACGCCTCTAAGAAAAAGCTTTGGATAAAATGCGGTTGTAGTTTTCTGGCTTCTGCCAGGTCCATTCTCTGCTTTACTGCAAACAATCTGTCATTACCAAAAACTTCTCGGCACAAAGCGTTGTCGTTAACAAGATTTTTTACATGCTCTGAATCAAATACGCTTTCCAATGTATTTAAGACCTGGTGACTGTCTTTATTCTCATTACGTATCGCCTCAATCAATAAATCTTTAAGCGACACTTCCTCAAAAATCTCACCTAAGACGTCAAACACGCGTCCCCCAAGGGCTTCCCTCTGGGTCTTCAATTTTTCAAATAACCGTTGAAAAACGTCACCTTCCCGAGTGCCCTTGGCAACCATGTTCCAGAGGTAGCAAGTTTTAGTCTGACCAATTCGATGTATACGCCCAAAACGCTGTTCAATTCGATTAGGATTCCATGGAAGGTCGTAGTTAATCATAAGATTCGTGTTTTGCAAATTGACCCCCTCGCCTGCAGCGTCAGTTGCAATTAGTACTTTCAAGTCTGGATCATTGCGAAAACTGTCTTGGATTTTTCTTCTCAGCTCTCTAGACACTCCTCCATGAATAACTGCTACGGCATCTTTTCTACCATACAGATTAACTAGACGCCTTTCCAAATAGAGAAGCGTATCCTTGTGTTCAGTAAAAATTATCAGTTTCCTCTCTAGACTAATCCCTTCTGAATGAATCAAATTCGAAACTTCTTCCCATTTTCTGTCGTGACAAGACGCGACGACCTTTTCCGCTAGTTGAGATAAATATTTGAGCTTTTCAATTTCAATTTCTAATTCTTTAACCGTTTTTGCGGCGGATGCTTGTTGGACTAACTCATCCTCCATCTCTTCTTCCTCTGCAGCCGGCAATTCTTCTTGAATATCCCAATCCTCTGACATAGCAATTTCTAAGGCTGGATATTCCATATGGGCCTCAGGGAGATGTGCCCCATTATTTGAGTTACCTCTTTTTATTTCTTCGAGAATGTTATTTAACCTTCGATGCCGGCGTCTTATGGACTGATAAATAGCTTCCGGGCTTGAGGCTAGACGGCGCTGAAGTATCGTTAGAGCAAAGCCTACAACATTTTTATGTGCCTTGTTGAGAAGTGAGTCTGCTCTATTCATTTCTTCCCGAACATAGTGAGTCACCTCCTCGTAAAGTACCTGCTCATCTTTGGACAAGCTGTAATTCACAGTCTCAGCTACGCGATCCGGGAAAAGTTTGGACCCATCAAATCGGCGCATATCCTCCTTTACCATACGCCTCATTACATCCTTAACCTCTATATTTTGATTGTCTTTTAGTGGCTTGCCGTAAAAACGATCTGGATCTAATAAAGACAAGAATGCCTGAAAGTCCCCCTCTTTGCCATTATGGGGTGTTGCCGTCATTAACAATAAATGCCGCGTTTTTTCACCAAGTTTTTCGGCCAAAACAAATCTTTTTGTTTTCTTTATGTCTTGCCCGACATAAGTTGCAGACAACTTGTGGGCCTCATCAAAAATAACAAGATCCCACTCAACCTGAAGTAACTTTGCCTGGTACTCATCATTACGGGACAGCTGATCTATTCTAGCTATTAACCTATCGTGCTCATCGAAGGGGTTGCCAGAAACAGAATTAGTAAGAAGTGCTTGAGAAAAAATTTCAAATGACAACCCAAATTTATCTCTTAGTTCATCCTGCCACTGTTCCACTAAGTTCCCAGGAGCAACCACAAGAATTCGACAGGCATCGCTCCGAAGTAGTAACTCACTTATGAGAAGCCCTGCCATAATTGTTTTTCCTGCCCCAGGATCATCTGCCAATAAGAAACGCAAAGGCTGACGAGGAAGCATTGATTCATAAACGGCTGTAATCTGATGAGGCAAAGGTTCCACATTAGACATATTCACGGCTGTCATTGGATCAAACAAATAAGCCAAGTGAATGCGTAGGGCCTCCGTAGCTAACTTGAATTTAGCTCCATCTCCGGAAAATCTGAGAACTGTCTCATTTATTTCGCTTAGTAAATTCTCCGAATCTTTGTAAATTAAACGAGAACCAAGTTCTTGATCTGGCAGTTCGTAAATTATTTTGCGACTGTCTCCAGACCCACTACAGGCGATAACAGTTGCCACTTTTCCGGGGACGAGCCCTTTTAATACCATGCCAACACGAATTTCATCTAATTTCATGCGTATGTTTCCTTGATTCTGTACGGTTATTTTCTGAACGGGGCAACGCAATCACACGTGCGCGATCTAATCGAGAATATTCAGCATGCCGTGTGATCCATTATGGTCTGAAAACGGAGTTTTTTCTAACCGGAATCGCAACGGTTTTTGGGGAAAAGGTAATTTCTCCACTTGCTTACAAGTCTGCAAGGTGGAAAAATCAAAACAAGAAAGGAGTCGTGAAAGTAAATACTCTTTAGTTGAGAGAAATGTCTGTTTCTTTTTGCAGAGAACGAAAAGAATGGCATGATGACCTCAGAGTGAAACTAAAATCAGCTCTTCGCCCAAGACTCTAAGAGGCAGTCCTTCACTTAACTGTTGCATGAAGTGCTATGCAAACACTTCCTTTTAAGAGACGGTCAGTAACTTTGATCGTCGCTGGGACACTTTTTCACCCAAAGCAGTTAGTCGCCTGAAAGCGCAAAAAAGTCTCTTTCAAACCAATTCAATTTGATGCGGCAAAAGGTCTAGAAAATACTGACTTCCAGGTTTCTTTCGAGTAGATTTAATGAGATAAGGAGAGGCTCTCATTCCTAAGACTTCTTTTATGGAAGCATTCAGCCTGGAGCGGTGCTCTTGAACGAAAGCAAGCAGATACTCTGGCGACTTCAAGGTGGAATGAACACGCCTGTAGTCGCCATTATCTTCATTTTTAACTGTTTTCAAACAACCGAGGTAGTCCAACACATCTTGCTTTGTGGAAGGACGAATGGGAGGAAGAGTGTGAACAGCCCTTTCTGCGAGCCAAAGATACAAAGCAAACCTAACCGGCGTCAAAACGATTTTTTGTCCGGAGCAAATGATCGAATGATCCTCAAAGGAAAACTTAACCTGTTTTTGAGGAGCGACTTCTTTCTGAGCTAGCTTTACCGTCTCACCAAACGACAGCCGGTCACAAAGAACGTCAGAAGCCAGACCTGTGCGAAGACGAATAAAAGGAATTTCAGCAAGACCGATGTTTGCTGTAGAGGTATCTAGCTTTTCTCCGTTCGGCGCTACTATCGAGCGAGAGTCAGGAGTCGGATAGTAAAAATCTCGATTGTTCTCGAACGGTTCTGAAACCAAAACATGAGAAAGTTTATCCTGTTCGCGACCAAAAATAGATAAAGCATACCCAACGAGGAAACCCATACTTTTTCGGCCCCCAGCCAAAGAAACATGTAACTGCGTTTCTGGATCCGAACAGAGCCCGCGAACTTTATCCATAATAAAATCTGCCGCCGCTTCATTGTCCTCAGGCGAGCGAATGTCCTCTAGCGGTTGTCCGTTTTTATTTGTGATCACCAGAATCTGATCTTCAGAAAAACAGATATTTTGCAAACCATAGCATTCGCAAAATTCCTTGAATCTTCCCTCTTTCTTATCCAAGAGATCTCTTACCGCTCTGTTTTTTCCCCGACCCGTTGTGATGAGCACAACTTCGTCGGGGACCTCACCTTTCTTAAAAAGAGCGTACATGGTCTCGGTTACAACCTGGGGAGTCATCCCTGTAACGGACAAAAGAATTTTTTTCATAAAAGATTATTGATTGATCCAACTCTTTAGCTGGCGTTTAATTTCACTATCTCTTCCCGCTACCCCCTGAATTAAGGCAATGTTCAGGGATTCTGCTCTCTCCCGGGCGTTGTGTTCTATCTCTTCCAAACTTAAAACGCAAGCTTTCGATGAACTTCCCCCAATCGACCTTCTCAAACTGTCCAGTTTATAAAGAATGTCCCTTGCTTTTGGTTCTATCTTCAAATTGGAGGTTTTGACCTCTATCAAATGAAGTTTACCGTTTAAAAGGAAGATCGCATCTAATTCGTTTTTTATCCCTTCTTTTTCAATCTCACCGTGAAAGATCTTTGTCGACACATTTAATTCTTTCAAAATTCTTGCACAATAAAGTTCAAACCAGCCTCCGGCTAAGAATTCAGCCACCTCTTTGTTTTTGAATACAAGTTTTCCTTTGCGCTCATAAGGTTTTTTAATAAATTTCACCCAATCCAGGGATATTATTTCATCAAGGAACCAGTTTAAATTTTCAGTCAAGTCCACTGGGGCTTCTAATTCCGAAGAATTGTTTTCTTTACCCTCTGAAGCTGCCTTATTAAGCGGTTTGATTCCCTCCATAAGTTTTTTCTGTCGCTCCTCGCTGCATCTTTGCATGACAAAGTCAAAATATTTCTTCTGATCCTCCGTTGGGCGCCCCCATTCTTGAATTCTATTCGTCTGATAACCTCTGGCCTCTAAAAATGTTTTGATATAGCGCGCTGTACCCATGACATCTGAGCTTATCGGTACAATTTTTGGCTCATTGCCGATGTTCAAAGGAAACTTTTCAAAGTAGTAGAGCTTAAAAGTCTGAAGCTCAAGGTAAAAGAAGGGAATATCAAGAGAGGAGCAAACGATAAAGGTATCAATCGTCATTAGCTTCGTACCCCCGGTTAGGTTAAAAATAACCCTTCCTTCGTACTCGGGAAGTATTTCTCCAAGCTTCTCGTAAATTTCCTTGACGTCTAAATCATTTTTAAGAGAAATAATTTCGACCGGGACCACGCTTCGAAGGGCGCTCCTAAACCACTCGGCATTTTTTTTCATAGTGGGGGTGGTGATCATGATAACTTTTTCCAACTTTGTGTTAGAACTCAGTATTGGTAGCAAATTTGCATCCGCTTGGCCCGTCGCAAAGCAAACTTGAACACTATAACCCATCGGCCTTCTCCTTAAATTCCACCACTTAAACCCATAGTAGCTGTATAGCTGTAGGTTTTAAACCTCAGAAATTACAAACTCTCGAAGTCTGCAATTCAAAGTTCTGAGTTCATTTGCACCCAACTCGTGCCCTCGTGACTCTCGGCTTTGAGAAAACTCCAATCCGATAAATCTTGCGCCTTTGGCGCACACAGCTGCCGCCAGAAACATAGGCAGGACACCGATGACAACATCCCCTATCGAGACTTCATCGACATTTAGGTGCTCTCTAAACTCATCTATTTTTATGTTTTTCGCCCGAATCCAATCAATAGTGCCAGGATGTCTGCAAACAAACCATGTTGTCATGCCATATTCCTAAAAAGTTAAGAATATCAATAACAAACAATGGCTGAAGAGAACACAAATTTGTCAGTGTCTCTCAAAGTATTTTGACTCGCCCCAAACCAAAAGCCGCATTCTTTCCAACGTGAAAGTACTCAGCAAGCTCCAGAAATTTAAAAAGAGGTTCGGATAAATTATCAAAACTTAGCTCACCAACAAGTCCGGGCAGTCTCATTAAGCTCTTTTGCCGATTGGAGTACCGAGTCCACTCTCTAATGGAAAGGTTTTTTGAGAGTCTGGCATTACCGGCGTCCGTAAGGAGCTCATTAAATGGAATATCAATGGGGCTCATGTGTGTCCTGCAAACCAAGTCCACCCTCCTTATCAAAGCCGCAAAAAATTCTTTTGCAGTTAACTCTTCAGAATTAAGGATTTTCCCTTCTCTTTGAACCCGAAGCGGTGTAACAAGTTTAAGTTGGCACGATGAACTGAATTGCCTCTTCAGCTTGAAGCTTCGCTCAAAATCAGCAATTTCCTCGTCGCCCGCTTCGTAAATCTTAGTTTTTCCCAGGTCTGAGACTTGGAAGACAGCCTTAAGACGAGCCTCTCCATGACCTATTCCTCTGAGCATTCCTTTTTGTAGGGCAAATATCACAAGAGGTACAAGGCTGATTTCTTCGCCTAACAACACCATATCAAAACAAACTGATGCTCCAGGTTCATAGAAGGCGTTCCCCCATTGGAGCGGCTCAAACACATATGCTCCTGGCACTGAAGAGAATTTTTGTCGATCCACGCTTGCAGGAGTTTTAGGCTCAAATATCCTTGAATAGGGGCAGTTCACCTGAAGAGGACATCCTTTGCACTCTTTTTGCTTAGTCATACAAGAAACAGACCTAAGAGCATGACCAAAAACACCGCGAAGCATGGAACCGGCAAAGGGCGGGAACCTAATGTTGCTTAAAGCTTCAAACTCAAATCTAAAGCGGGCCGCCGGCCAAGCTATGGATTTAAGGTATTGAGAGTACTCGTTCAAACTCTATTCTCCTCTCAGTTTCCTGAGCTGCTGCTTAATTCCTTTTCCTACATTCCCCGCGTCCAGCCCTTTTGATTTGACGAATTTACCTATCGCTACCGCAATCTGATGTTGATCCTCAGTAGACCATTGTTCTGCATCCGAAAGTAATCGCACAACTTCTTTGGACAATTCACTCCCAGGTTGAATACGAGAAGTCCCTTCAATTCTTTTAACCAGGATCGACAACCTTCTCATGCTCTCCGGCATTTCATCCAGTCTGAGCTTTTCTTCGGCTTCAGCCTGCTCTCTTTGTATTGCGGCCTTCTTCAGGCATTCTTCCTCTTGCCTAAGCTTCGCCTGTTTTTCTAAAACGGCTTTCTTTAATTCAGCAAGCTCAGAGACCAACTCTCTCTCCTGATTCGGGAAGAGTTTGGAACATTCGCGACACCACCTTTTGAGGGGCTCATCTTCCAAATTATCAAATTCAAGAATAGCCCAGCCGAAAGGCAACATACCCTGAAAATGGGTTGTATCAATCAAAGCTACGGTGCCTGATGTCGGATTTTCGACCTCTGCCTTTGAACCCTTCGTTCCACGGCTGATGATTTTAGGGAAACCGGGCCGACGAATTGTTAAGTTCTGGGCTCCGGTGTTCATACCAATGCGGACCAGAGCCGCTGTCCCCTTTTCAAATCTTGGAGTCATTTCTTCAAGAAGTTGGCTAACTGACCGGAGCCAAACATTGGTCGCTTTGCTTCCTTTTGACCAGTAATCCGCCTGATCAAAAAATTGCGCCAAGTTGAACCGATTAAGATCTTTCAGGATTTCGGAAATAGTTCGGTAACAAACTGATTTATCTACCTCATCCTCTTTTAGAGGTTGTTTGAGCGTGATCTCAGCGGCAAACGGACGATACTCCCCGGGTATTATGACTTCCGCAGACGAAGGTACACCGCTGGAGGCAAAGACAGGAGGCTTCTTCTTTGATATGTTGGAGCGTCTAATAATTCTAGTGCCGGAAACAGCTTCATCGTCCTTTAGAAAATCAGAAAGGAAGATGAGTTTCATCGGCGAATTGTTCATGGTCCCCTTCAAAAGAACTTTATCCAGTTCTCGGTTTTCAAGAACCGGTCCCTTGTAATTTTCAGAAAGACGATTCAAAAAAGCTGTATGGATCGCACCTTTCATTGTGCTGCCGGGAACATACGGCAAATTTTTCTCACCTTTTCGGCTGTACATTGTTCTCGGAATCTCTAATTTATTAGAGATTAAACCACCAGCCCCAAAATTTCCCAACCTCAATTTTTCTATTTTCTGCCGAATATCTCGATCAAAAGGTACAACATTGGAGGCGCAGGCACTATAAAGCTGAAAATGGGAATCGTAAAACTTATAGATTTCTCGTATGCTCCCGCCTCTAGCTATTTGGCCCAAACGCTTTTTTTCGCCATCTGTAAGCGGGACGAGACTAGGATCAAAGAAATAAAGTATTTGTTTAGCGGAGTCTGCAACGAAATTCGTGGGTTCGTAGTCTTCTCCACATCCAATATGTAGTGGGGAAAGAGGCGTTAGAGAAACGCTTTGTTTCTCAAAAAATTGATTGACTCTCACGACGATACCTTTAAATTTGCACGGGCCCAAGCGGGTACACTATGGAATATCCTTGATGAACTGCTTCAGGATGGCTCACGGATACATTCGATATTCCCTGACCGAGCCATTCATGGACGTCTTTATCATTAGGCGTTAGCACAGCACCTCTCATAGCCAAAAGAAGTGGTTTTTTAAATGGATTCTGCGAAATCGCATTTAAAGATCCATGGCGTCCAAAATGCACTTTTGTTTTATAAAAAGTTGGTTTAATCAAATCCAAGCCGGAAAGATCTGTAGAAGAAAGTGTCAGGTATGAACCTGCGACATTTTCCCATTTGACCCCATCTGCACTAACAAGCCGGAATTTTCCCAAACCCGCGGATGCGTCTTTTCCAAACCCTAAAAGACCCACATCTTCTAAAGCGTTTAGCACCTCTTCTCCCAGCTCTTCTCGGACAAGGAGATAAATATCTTGCAGCGTTCCTTTTGGGTAGAAAGATACCGATCTACCAAAGGGCGAAAACTGACCGGTTCCGGTTGTTCCCATGATCCGATCTATAGTGTTATGAGTGAAAAATGAGGTTCGAATACTTTCTCTTCCTGTAACCGCCAGCTTTTTCCACTTTTCGATTGGATTATTCAATTTCTCTAAACGAATCCAGCTCCTTCTCTTTAATTCTTTAAGATCTATACCTTCTCCATCCCAGAAATTAGTTGGGAATAAAGGGATAGGCAGGCACCCAGACGGAAAGGGGTCGGAAACAATTAAAAAGGGATTTCCCTCACAGTACTCACCAAGAAGACTGCGTAAAAGCTCCTCCCCTTGCTTCAATCGAATTTGCCAACAAATCTGGCCAAAAAGAGTCTCTCCGAGAAAACCAGAAGAAAAACCCGTAAGCGCCTCAATTGTCACTTTTATTCTTTTCATTTGTCACCGCAAGATCAGGAGGATTTACCAAGAATTCACCGCAGGAAAAGGCAACTAGACTTCTTTGTTGACTGCTTTTTCTTTTCAGACAAACAACAAATATTTATTCGAAAGGGTTTACTTCAGCGAGCCCCTTGGGCATTGGCTGACCATCAATCCTTATATTGCAGAAACGGATCTTGCCGTAACCTCTAGAGCCGGAACCTCCCAAACTGTCGAGCTCTAAGAGCTTCAAGAATCTGACAATATAGGGAAGCCAGTTTTCATCGACATCCAACTCCTTGCAGCTTAAATTGAAATCAAATAATGCTCCGGCAGGAACGCGTTCGGTCTGGCGGGGATGCTTTGCCGTTCCTTGGATTCTGTCGATTGTGTTTTCAGTTTTTGCTTCGACAAAAAGCAAGTTATCTCTCTTTATTTGTTCTACCCAATCTCTGGATAAACTGCAGTCCCAAAACGACAACCTTGTCGGCCCAATCTGCTTTGCCTGCTCAACATTGAGGATCTGGGAACCACCAACTCCAAAAAGCTGAAGGATCTTGAGAATCTCTTTTTTTCGGTCTTCATCTGGTTCCTTGAAGAAAGTTTCCCAACTAAACGGACCACTCTGAACAACACCGGACTTCCACTCCAAGAGGCTACGAATTTTCCCTTTTAAACTAGAACCGGGGATATAGGGCTCGTGAGTGATCGGATTTTTAACAACCTGATTATCAATCCCGCCGATATGTATTTCAGCGTCACTTCCGCCAATATGAAGACCAGTTTCGCAAACGATTTGAGCTGTAATCAAATGAATCTTCTTTAATTTCATTTTTTGTTCCTAGTTCTCAAGAGCCTTGGCAAAGCCTAGATAAGCCTCAAAAAATGTCTTTGCCTGCTTCAGTGTCAAGGGATCTCGGATTTGTTTAATCAAGTGATCAAAGATCTTTTGAAATTCTGGAGTGATCAACTGTCTGCCTACGGCATAAGCAAGCTTGGCAGAAATCATCCAAATATAAGGGACGCTGTCATCAAACAGCTTATTCTTAACTTCTGGGGTTGCAGTGTTGATTTTCTCATCCCACATTACTAGCTCGTCATAAAAACGCCTTACCTGCGAGGACTTATTTTTTTTCCCATCCAAACACGCTCGAGCAGCTTGCTCAGCAACGTCAGAGAACAGGGTCGGAGAGAGCTTTTCTCCCAGTCTGATCTTTTCGATGATCCCTAAGGAAACATCCGGTTTAAACGAGTTATATGAATTCTTCTCCATTTTAGTTTCTCGTCTTTCTAGTGGTATATAAAGAATTAAACAATGGAATCGTGAAAGCTCTACCAAACACTTCCAGTGAATTCACAACAAAAGGCAAGAAATCCTCTTTAACGGTTTCTCCGTTTAAATTCCGATCCTTCACAAATCGGATTGTTGTGTAATAAAGCCTTGAACGCCAGACATTGGCCAGGGGGTCGATGTCTTTTTTTTCATAGAGCGAAATAATGTCCAAAAGACGATAAAGATAGGCGGTAGAGATGTCGTAGCTTTTTCTCAAGAAATTGAGGTTCCTCTCAGTTTCACAAAGCTTGTCCCAATCTTCCCAGGTGACCGTAATTCCATAAGCATTGATCCTATTCTTTCCAGAGGTCTTCGCACGATCCAAAGATTCTTCCGTCATTCTGCCGATTGTTCGGATGGGAACGTTAGGTTTAATCACTGAAATACCCGCTGAAAAATGAACACTCCTATTGAGACAATAGGCTCCAAACTTAGATTTGATTTCTCCAGCTAGTGCAAAAATATCGTGCCAGGGCCCAATTAGGAAGAAATCATCACCTCCGGCAAACACCGTATAAACATTACTGTACTTTTGCGCAAAAAGCACCGGAAGATAAATCGTAAAAAAATTGTTGATCTGTCTAGACAGACACATTGCCGCAGCACAAGTCGAAGCATTGAAGCTATTTAAAACGCCTTCTCGGAAAATCATTCCCAGATTATCCACATCTCCTTTCAAGGAGGCCAAAGCAACAATCCCTTCCCCAGAAGAAGAGGTATTTTCACATGCTAAGTAACTAAAAGGCTTTATATCCCCCATTGCCTCGCCTTTATTTTTTGCGGAAACATACCGCGGGTCGCTCTCTTCGCCTTCGTATGTAAATTTTGAGACATAAGCTCCAAAGAATCGGCGCCCAAGACCTTTAAAAAGGCGTTCCTTCTCTTGTTCAGGGGCTGAAGTATCCCAAACCCGAACAGCACTTCTTAAGTCATCATTCGTTAGCGATTGGATGCTTCCAAGACTTACGTAGTAACCAAAAACAGGAAGCGTCAATGATTTCAGATGTTTTTGCCTTTCTCTTGAGATCAACAGCGTATCTGACTTCACAAGAAGATCACCAATTGTGATTTCGTCTTTGCAAAGTTCATTATCTGCTGGCATTCTCTGATCATATGGGCTTATCCCGGAAGAAAAAGAAACCTCCAGCACAGGCGTTTTTCTTTTCGCGAGGTCAAAAGTACGTAGTTTCGCTGACTCAGTAGCTTCAAAAACCTTCTTCATGACTCGGTCAAAACGATCACCCAATACCTCTCCTCTCGAAACCTTTGTGTAAGAAATCACCAGAGAAACGGTCCCAAGCGTATTGCTAAGGAACCATTCGTCGATCTCTTTTTGTAGTTCCGATAGCTTCTCAAGATTATCTTCCGAGTAGGGAGCCAGAACTAAAAATTTTCCAGCTGCATTCATCAACGGAGAAAGCGGTGCCAGTTTAAGAGTCTCAGTAATCTTCAGTGCTGCAAGCTCTGAAATAAGCGAAACGTAGAAGGACCTACCTCGCAGCAGTTTTGAGCTTCTTTTGTTTGTCCCCGAACCCTCGGTAAAAATGAAACTCTGGATACCCTGGAAATCTCCTTGGACGAGTAGTACAAAATCGGTTTCAGGCGTGGCGGCGTGAACTTTTGAAACATCGTACAGGGAAACAGATTGCTCAAGAGTGTTGGATTTCCCCGCTGGAACGCTTACTGCAACATCCAACCAAGCGGAATCAAAATGGTCAAGCCACAAAGACCACTCCTGCCGGAAAGAGTCGGGAATTCTGTCCAAAGACTTTACAAAAACGTCATACAAACGACGGTGGAGCCTTACGTCAGCAACCTTCGCAGAAGCAGTCGGAAAAATACTTTCTGGAGTTAGCGGTTCTGGGGACAAATAGGCACAGGCTGGTGCCCTTATAGTAGTCTCTCCAGAGACCTGAGAAACCAAACTTCTAAGTGCGGGAAACTCCTCTGCCTCTCCTGCAATCTTCTCAATATCCGCAAGCCAGAGTGTTACCCCTGAACAAGACTCTGGGCATTGTGCTACCTCCAACTTTTTATATAAACAACGCTTCCTCAACTTATTAATCGCCGGGAGGAATTTACAAAAACAAGCTCTCGCTTTCTCGTTAGTACTGAATGTCACAGCACCAGTCTCCTTTGGACTTTTTTGTTTTATGAAGTGGTATTTCTATCGCTCCATCTTTTTATATCACTTAATTTCTATCAATGGAATCCTTAATCACCTACCATAGCTTCAAGGCCTCTAACCTTCAATAGCGTAACCTACGCTAGCTTATAAATTTTTCGATAAAATTTTCGATCAGGGATATCATGGTGAACTAGTAGGATTTTTCTCACTTTTGTCTCCTCGGTTCTTTAAAAAAGTAGAGATCATAGCTTGGGCTAGAGAAGAGTCACCTTTTGACAAATTTGTCCATTCCCAGTCAAAATACCTCCGTTAGATTGGGGTAGAACAATAGAAAATTGAGGGGTCTCCTTGTCGGAGAGGCGTTTTTACAAATCCACTTTTAACGCATTGGCTTACAAATATAAATTCACTGTTCAGCGCTAGACTGACTCTCCGGCTTTGAGGGGAGTGGGACACTTGTCATTCCTTCGAGGAAGTGGTGATGGAAATTACTTCCCTGCTCTAAAGGGATTGAGGATAGTCCCCGTATACTTCAATGATTTCAATCAGTTGTAATAACTTCCCTGGTTGAAGGGATTGAAATTTGTAGATCTTTGTTGCATCAACGGAGAAGTCAAGTTGGAATAATTTCCCTGTTTTAAAGGGATTGAGACTTCGGAAATCCAGCTTCAATGTATCTGCCTACCTCCGAGTAAGACCAACTTCCCTGTATTGAAGGGATTGAGAGATTGCGTTGTGCCTACGAACTTTGGCAGAGTTGGTTTAGAATGACTTTTCCGTTTTAGGGGATTGAGACAAGTGCACCCACAGTAGCTCAGAAATCTCATCTTGACTTGGAGTATCTTCCCTATTTTTAATGGATTGAGATCGCTCGGGCATTCTTTCTAAATCAATGTCAAAGGTCAGAATAATTTCCCTGTCCTAAAGGGATTGTGACCAAAATTTGTTTAACTCTTTTTGAGCTACGTAATCTAGAATAACTTCCCCGTTTTATGGGGATTGACTTAGATTTAATTCGCTTGTTTCGCCCGGCTCAAGTGTGTTGAATTGGCTTCCCTGTGTTGAAGGGATTGAGACGCTGTTGCAATTAGTGCAAAGAATAAGTCTTCTTGGAGTAACTTCCTTGCTTTGAAAGGATTGAGGCCTCGGTAATCCGGCCCCACCTCTAACCACCGTTTTGATGGGCTTGAGGCTTGCATGCCCTGATATTGGGTGTCAGTTGTAAGGTTGGAATAGCTTTCCTGTATCGAAGGAATCGAAACACAATGTTGTTTAGGATAATTTCACCGTTTTCTACGTTGGAATAACTCCCTCGTTTTGAGAGGATTGAGACAGCGTTGTGGTTCCCTCGAGAAAGCGATGGTGGAAATAGCGTTCCTAGTTTGGAGGAACAGAGCTAACATTTTCGTTTAAACAAGACGTTTCCATTAAGTTGGAGTAGCTTCCCTGTTTTAAAGTTAAAGGGATTGAGATACTGCCCAGTCAGTGAAACCTGGGACACTAATAGGTTGCGATAATTTCCTTGTTTTGAAAGGATTGAGACTTCGGTAACCCGGCCTCAATATATGTTCCACCTCCGAGTTAGAATAACTTCTCCTCTATGAAGGGATTGTGACTCTAGGTCCTCATAGTTCTCTCTTGACATGATGTCGGAATAACTTCCCTGTTTTAAAGGGATCGAGATTTTGAGACACTAGCCAGTAACGCCGAAAGAATATGTTGGAGTAACTTCTCTGTTTTGGAGGGATTCCGTTTAAAAAAATAAAGCAGAATTTTGTAATTAAAACATTTATTGGTCCTACCAAAATTGCCCTATTGCATAGACTTAAACACTCCCGTTGCGGCTTTGCTGGTGGAATTAATAAAACGTTGTTCTTCTTATGGACGGCCCTTTTTCAACCTAATCAGAAACTTCAAATTAAATCTGTCGGGCTGCATATCATTAGGCCATACCCATAGTAGACTCAGGAAACGTTGCCGGGCGACTACAAAAGTGCTTTCTACCGGATGGTGCTTGGTTTTCTTTTTGCGTTCAAATTATTCGAGAAGGACACCAATTTAAATCCCAAAATTTTCAAATCAAATTAGTTCGGAGAGCGGTGATGAGAAGTGGAAAAACGTTTTCAAGCGTAAAATCTTTGGATCGGTAGTCTGGTGCACAAAGTTGTCGGGAAACCACGCTGTTAGCGTAGTCCCCCTAAACTTAGAGTTTTACCAAGGGGAAGGCTTGTATTCCATCCTTTCGGAGAATGTCATTCCAGTCAATTCCTTTTGAATCTTCCGGAATGTCTTCCTCAATACTCTCTATGCAAGCCATGACTCTTTTCTTCGCTAAACGGTCCCTTAGAGCGCGAGCTGACTTTGTCCCCACTAAAGAGCGGTCTTTATCCGCAAAGATAAAGACAACTTCAACTGAAGCCGGAACCTCAACCGTCTCTAGCACGTGAGCATTTACGCAAGACCAACAGGGAAGTCCTGTTGCAATAGAAACGGAAAGAGCAGTTTCTATTCCCTCGGCCACGGCCAAATACTTTGTTGGCTTTCCGATTCTTATCGCACATCCTGTCAATGAGACATTTGACGGAAGACAAGAAATCTTTTTGGGTGTTTCAACAGGAGCTTTTTTGCCGTCTTTGGTTAAGAACGTCTTATGCACCGCGATTAGCTTACCTTCCGAATTACGGATCGCCGCAATCAAGGCGCAAAATTCGCTCTTCGAGCCGTCAGGATTGAGATGGCAGATTTTCGGACTAAACCTTAAATCCTCTACCAGCTCCGGATCTTTCACCTTGAGGCATCTCGAAAGAAAATACTTTGCGAGCGGTTCACATTCAGGATCTTTCCAAGAAAATCTCTTGGCATTCTCCCAAGCGGAAACAATCGCTTTTTCTCGTCGGATGTCTTCGCTTCTCTGTTTTTGCCGAGCCTCTTCCTCCTCTTCCATACTCGGAAGCCTTTCGGCTCCCCAATGGTAAGTATGAAAAGTCCCGGACGGAGATTCGTATGTCTGTTTGGAAAACAGCGTTAAACAAACCCGATCTCCTTCTTTCACGCCGGCAATAGCACAAGCTTTTTGAAGACCCTTTCCACGCAGTTGTTGAACTGATAAGTTGTGGTCCTCCTCACATAACTCAAGGATAAAAGCTTCTTTTCCAAAATTTTTTAGACTGCTCATGCGCAAGATGGTTCCAACAAACTTCTTCTGGATAGGCTCCGTCCGGATCAACTTAGAAGCTGAATTTCCGAAACCTAAAAGCACTGCAACATGCTTTAAGGCCTCAAAAAAACTCCATCCGTTTATCCATTCAAGTGTTTTAAACCCGTCCCTAAATTCGCCACAGGTATTGCAGACGCATGCACCGTTTTCTTGATAGTTAGGGAAGAGCCTAAAGCCGTCTTTTCCTCCGTGGATAGGACACGGAACGTGCTTCCCAGGCTGCTCCATCGCCGCGGATAACTGCGGTGCTAGAGCAGAGAAGATGTAGTCCCAGTGGCCTTTTGCAAGAGGTCGAATTTCTTCGATATTCAAAAAATATTTCATTGATTACTCCAAGAAAGTTGATTGACCTCCTGACGCAAAAAGACCGAAGTCTTTTGCGTCTCAACAACTAAAGGAGGATTGATTTGGCAAAGCCGAACAAAGCGGCTTTTAGGTCTTCGATGTTTTCGATAAGGACAGAATCCGGGATCACGTCGCCGAGAAAATTCTCAGAACCCAACTGGATTCCTAGAACTGACACTCCGCTTTCCCTTAATTTCTTCACCTTGGCTGCACATTGATCAGGAGGGACACCGCCGTCGGTAATGACCATCAGAACCTTCTTTTCACATGGCTGCCGGCGAAGCATTAAGCCCGCATAGATCAAAGACTCAAACAACGGAGTGCATCCACATGCGTGGATAGCTCCGATAGCTTCTGGTTTGACGTTCTGCAGGCTTTGGCCGTGCCTTATCAAAGGAACTACAGAGAAATTGCCCATACCACAAGAGGTCGCAGGGAAAACCGAAAGCGCAGGATTTACTCCTTTAATGCTTTGGAGCCCTTTGACCAGTCCTAAACCGGCTCTGATTGCCAATTCAAGATTGGTTCCCATGGAGCCGCTCGCATCCAAAAGGATATGAACAGCCGTGTTTGGTGCCGTTTTTTCTACTGTTCTCTCGAATACTTTCGTCGCCCCTGTTACCAACCTTGCGAGTTGCCGATAACAAGGTTTTCGCCCGCGATTGCTGATCCATCTGCCGGTTGCACTTCTCGACTGAACTAGCCCTGTTAAGGCTAAGCGCAGTGCAACGGAGTCGGCTTTTGCATAAAGCAAGCGCTCTTTTCCTCGTTCCGGATTGCCGCCCTGAATACTGACGTCATCTGTTAAAGGAAAGGGCTTTACATACGGCTCAGAATTTCCTCGTGTTATCCGACTGAACTTTTCTGAAAGCGCCAAAGGGTTGGATATTTTCCCGTTTGGACTATTCAAAAGTTCTTCAATCGGTGTTGTTTCCGACTTCTGCTTTTGACGTCCAGAAGCATTTTTTCTTGAAGGCTTTCCGCCTTTCTCAGAATCAGCTTCCTTCCGTTCTGGCTGAGGCTGCTTCTGCCGCAAAAAGTCCAAGATTTCTCGTCGAAGAACCTGAACTTCTCTTGTGCTTTTACAGTCTTTAACTCGAAGCGCAAAGCCTTCAAGGCTGTCGCTCACCTCTTTCCCGAAGGAAGAAATGGTTTGGTCACGAAGAATCTTCAGAAGGGCTTCCAGCCATTCTCGATTCAGCAGCCTCCGCTCAGCTGAACAGAGCAGAAACATAGGAATCAGGGATGTCTGGGGCCAATCTGGCTTGTTCGCCAACGACTCGATATCGCCGATGTGAGCAGTCTTGAGTAGCCCCTCAGCACCGGGATAGATCTTGTCCATTTCCATCTCGATGCGAACGTCTTCCAAGGCGTTATCCAGAGAATGCTCAAACGCGGAGATCTTTTCGTCATGGTTAAATTCCGAAAATCTGACGTGTCCGCATTCATGGCATAACAAACCAAGAAGTTTTCTCTCGCTTTCCGGCGTCTCAAGCTCCAAAAAGGGAAGAGAGATTACTTTTCCATTGGTAAACGCACCGCTGCCGCCGATTTCAATCGTCACACCGCAATTTCTGCCTAAGGCTGCGGCCACAATTGGAAGGCTTTGTTTGAAATTTGATTGGATTTGAACTGCTCTTGAAATCATGATTTTTCCTCAAAATTCCGGCAGTTCTTCCCCCCCGGGGGAGAAACACCCCGCGCGGCGGAATTAACAAAAAAAAGA
>ERZ860059.225-NODE-225-length-43895-cov-4.696943_pt1 | contig 43895 bp, 29 predicted proteins | sample MGYA00510113_ERZ860059 | MGnify/ENA primary metagenome ERZ860059 (study PRJEB30046, sample SAMN00715190) | human gut metagenome | study: EMG produced TPA metagenomics assembly of the A metagenome-wide association study of gut microbiota in type 2...
TCTGATGATATTCATCATCGGCACAGGCATTACATAGGTGTTCGTGCCCCCAATATACCGATACAGTGGAATATCGAGATAGTTGGCTGCCGCCTTTGCCACAGCAAGAGAAACCCCCAAAATCGCATTGGCCCCCAAGTTAGATTTGGTTTTCGTCCCATCAAGTTTCAACATCGCATAGTCAATGGCACGCTGGTTCAAAACCGGCATTCCCACCAAGGCCGGGGCAATCATCTTATTGATGTTTTCAACCGCTTTCTGTACGCCTTTACCTCCATAGCGGTTCTTATCGCCGTCACGCAGCTCCAACGCCTCATGTTCTCCGGTCGAAGCACCCGACGGAACAGAAGCACGCCCCATTACACCAGATTCCAACCATACATCTACCTCAACAGTAGGGTTTCCTCTCGAATCGAGGATTTCACGTCCTGTAATCTTTTCTATTCTCATTTGTTTGTTATTTTAAAGTGAGGCAAAGATAGAAGGTAGAAAAGAAATATAAAATCACCATAAATGACTATTTAGCAAGCTGTAAATACCTACAAATAGGTAACTTCATATTCCTTTTCTCGCAGCAATCGAAGTGATGGTTAGCCTTTCAGTTTCAACAAAAATTTCGCTCTGTCGACAATATAGCGGATATGCGTGCCTTCGCCGATCACATCTGCCGAATCCCTGGCAACCAACGAGAAGGTCAACTTCCGCCCTTCCACCTCAACCAGTGTCGCTTCCGCATGCACTTCCTCACCTTCACCAGAAGGACGAACATGTGTCATGTCCATTTTAGCACCGACAGTAGTCGCCCCTTCGGGGAGTTCAGCCGCTACGGCCAACATTGCCGCATTTTCCATCAATGCTACCAAAGCCGGCGTTGCCAATACAGGCAAATCTCCCGATCCCATCGTCAATGCGAAATTATCCGGCTGCACGACAGTCCGGCTGATATGTTTCAATCCTTTTTCCAACATAGTCACTTCATTTTTAATCGTTCCACATTCTGTTATTCTTTCACGGAGTCTAACGAATCCGGCGCCAAAAATAATGAATTTGTTTTTTAATCCGTTTTTTGTACAGACAGACTTTTTTCATACCTTTGCCACAGTTTTGGTTTCACGGCTCCCAACCGCTACGGGAGGCGTGATGAAAAGGGAATCAGGTGCAAATCCTGAACAGACCCGCTGCTGTAAGTCCTTCCAAAATCTTTGAATATTCTACAAGCCACTGTCCGCCCGGCGGATGGGAAGGCATTCAAAGAGGGATAAGTCAGAAGACCTGCCAAGACAACATAGTTTTAGTGCTTTCGGGGAATAAAGCAACAAAACATTGAGTCGAGGCATTCTTTATCCATATAAAGGAATCTTTCTCTTTGTTCATTTTTCCTTGAGGGCAAGTTACGAACGCTTATAAGGAACTGAAATGAGATTCATCACAGGACTGCTATTTACATTTATCTGCCTACTGCCTGCAGGTAGTATGGCACAGAATAAGGTCACCTTATCCGGAAAAGTCATAGACCAGCACGGGACACCGATAGCCCAAGCCACCATCGCTGTGGAAAACACCACCTCCGGCACCTATACGGACGACCGGGGGAAGTATTCACTGCAAGTCGCTCCGGGCAAACACACCTTCGTCGTCTCCTTCCTGGGCTACCAAACCGTGAAACAATCCCTCGACATCCGGCAGGATAAAAAACAGAACTTTACATTGCAGGAAAGCGCCGTGGCATTGAATTCTGTCGAAGTATACGGAAAGACCCAAACGCAGAAAGTGAAGGAAGGGGCCTTTGCTGTCAATGCACTCGACATCAAGCCGATAGTAAACTCACTAAATAACCTCAACGACCTGGTGAACCGTACAACGGGCATCAAGGTGAGAGAGGAAGGCGGGGTTGGCTCGGACTTCGACCTCTCCATCAACGGCTTGTCCGGAAATTCAATCCGCTACTTTCTGGACGGAATGCCACTGGACACCAAAGGAAGCGGTGTTTCCCTCGCCAACTTACCCATTAACATCATAGACCGGATTGAGATATACAAAGGAGTAGTCCCTGCCAGCTTGGGAACAGATGCACTGGGCGGTGCCATCAATATCATTACAAAGCAGGAGAAGAAGAATTATCTGGATGTATCTTACGGCATCGGCTCCTTCCATACACACAAGACGGACCTGAACACCCAGTTCGTAGAAAAGGGAACCGGACTAATAGTCCGGCCAACCGTTGGCATCAACTACTCCAAAAACGATTATAGAATGAAGAATGTGCAGATGCGCGACGAAAGCGGAGACAATTTCATATATGGCAATCCCAAGCGTTTTCATGACGGCTACTTCTCGCTACTGGCACAGGTGGAAGCCGGATTTGTCAACAAATCCTGGGCTGATGCCTTCTTTGTTTCCGCCTCCTATTCAAAAACAGACAAGGAACTGCAGACGGGGTCTGTCCAAAACAAAGTATACGGAATGGCAGAAAGGAATTCCGATTCCTGGAACATCTCTGCCCGCTATCAGAAGTACAACTTCATCCTGAAGAACATGCAACTGAATGCCTCCCTCTCCCACACCTGGGACCATTCCTTGACCGTGGACACTGCCTATCGGAAGTACTATTGGGATGGAGGATACATCGTGAGCCAGCGCAACGAGATTATGGGCAAAGAACCATCCATGCGCCACTACAAGCGTCCGCTCACCATTATGCGCACCAACCTGGACTATCAGCTGAATACCCATCACAGCTTTAATCTGAACTACCATTTGAGCCGTACCGGAAACGACCGCTTCGATGACCTTGATACCAGCTTCGAGCCGTCAAAAGATGTGGTTACCAAACATATCCTGGGACTCTCCTACAACCAGTCTCTGTTGGATGGCAAGATGGAAAACGTATTCTTCATAAAAGACTACATCAACCATCCCAATATCCGGCAGACCGACCAATCCAGCGTGACCGGCTCGAAGGATGTGCAAGGTTCCACCACCAAGAACTACTTGGGCTACGGTGCTGGACTTCGATACACCATCGTAGAACCTTTATCCATCAAAGTATCCTACGAACATAGTGTGAGACTACCCATTGCCCGCGAGCTGTTGGGAAACGGTACCACCATCTATGCCAACGTGGCACTGAAACCGGAAAACAGTAACAACTTCAATGCTTCTCTATTCGGCACATGGCACCCGGGCAATGGACATACATTCTATTACGAGATGAGCGGATTTTTCCGCAAGGTAAACAACTACATTCAGACCAGCATTGCCGAGAAAGAAGGCACGATGCAATATACCAACGTCCCTGCCGTCCACGTGAAAGGTGTGGAAGGGGAAATATGCTACGACTGGCAAGGCAGACTGCAGCTCTCCACCAACGTCAGTTACCAAGACACCCGCGACCAGCAGAAGTACAAGGGCGACGGAAAACCCTCCGCCACCTACAACAACCGTGTGCCCAACCGTCCCTGGCTCTTTGGCAGTGTAGAAGCATACTATACCTTCCGCAACATCGCCCTGCCCGAAAGCAGACTGCGCCTGGGTTGTACCTATCAGTGGGTGCACTGGTACTTTTTGACCTGGGAAGCTTACGGCTCGTATGACAACAAGGCACGCATTCCCGCCCAGCACATCTGTAATGCCGACATCACTTACTCATGGAGACGCGGACGCTATAATCTGGCTTTGGAGTGTACCAACTTCCTCGACAAGACAGCCTATGACAACTACAAGCTGCAGAAGCCCGGACGTGCTTTTTTTGCTAAATTCAGACTATTCATTAACTAATCATTTAATAATTCATTCAAAATGAGAAAATTCAAATTTACACTGATTGCCTTTATGGCTGCCATGATGGCACTGTCATTCACAGCGTGTTCCGATGATGACCCGGAACCTAATCCTAATCCGGACCCGGAAGTCAATGAGGATAACTATCACTTCGACCTATTTGTAACCGTAGACAAGCACGGCGGGATGAGTAGCAAGAATACCACTATCGTCCATAGCGTCAACTCATTGGCCGCAGAGCAGGGTGTCATCACTGTGAAAAGAGAAGGTTCGGAACTGGGAGATTACTCCATGGAGACTATCTCTAAAGGAAAATATTACTACCAGATTCCCGCAACCAATGACCGTTTCGTGAAATATCAAATCAAGAACAATGCTGTTCAGGTAATTGCAGAACGTCCCTTCAAGACCAACAGCTATAAGGTGCGTGCCTACACACATGCCTGGATTGACGACAATACACTCATCATCATGTCTACCAATGGCGGGAAAGACCAAGTGATTTATACAAAGCTGAACGCAAAAGACCTGACAATCCTCGATGAAGGTACTCTGAACATACCTGATCCTACCAACTGGACCAAGCTGACAAGCTCCGGTATCCTTACCTACCGCAAATCGGACAATAGATTGTACTACTTCTATTATTGGAAAGAAAAAGCCGGTCTGACAATTGCAAGCGAACAAGAGCCTAATTTCCACACAGCCATCATCAATCCGGTAACTATGGAAGTAGAAAAAGACATCAAATCTCCCGTTGAAGGTGAAATGGCAGGAAGTGCCTATGGAGAGCTGATGCAAAACTGCGTGATGTATGACGAAGCAGACAACCTCTACCTGGCTTGTTTCCATGAAGAGGCAAGTGGTATTGAAAAGGGGATGCTACTACGCATTAAGGTAGGCGCAACAGAATTTGACACTTCCTACAACGGTTATCAAAATGCAGACGGTAAGTTGATGACAGTTCAGTATTTAGGAAACAACAAAGCTTTGGTCTATGCTCGCAATGACAAAGCTCCTATCAGCGATAAAGCAGCTGCTGCAGGAATCAAAAAGCCTACAGCTATCGATGCATTCTCACACTACTATACCGTCATCGACCTTGCCACCGGAACCAAGACACGCTTAAGCTATGATGGCAAGGAAATCGGTTACAGCGGCGGTCGCTTCTCACAGCGTTCTGTCATCTTCAACAACAAAGCATACATTGGTGTAAACACTGAAGAAGATGCCAACGCCGTTATCTACATCTATGACATCAAGACCGGTAATGTAGAGAAAGGAGCCGAAGTGGACGGACGCTTCTACTTCGATATGATACGTGTCATAGAGAACGATTAAAACAAGCATCAGTATTTATGAAGAATTTGTTTGTCTTTTTATTCCTTTGTAATTTCCTCCTCCTCTGCCATGCGCACGGGGGAGGCAATTACGAGCACAGCGATATGCTTGCAAGTATGAAACCCGGTGACAAGGCCGCCCTGCTCATGGTGCACTTCGGCACTACGCATGACGATACCCGTGCCCTCACCATTGATGCCATCAACGCCAAGGCACAAGCCGCCTTCCCGGAGTTGAAGTTCCAAGAAGCCTATACGTCGCGCATCATCATCCGCCGCTTGAAAGAGCGCGGCATCACGAAGCTGACTCCACTGGATGCCATGCTGAAACTGCGCAGCGAAGGTTACACACACCTCATCGTGCAGAGCACCAACATCATTGACGGAGTAGAAATGGAATCACTCCTCCGGGATGTGGAAAGCGCACTGCCCTTCTTCAAGGAAATACGCGTAGGTACTCCCCTGCTCTACTCTATAGAAGATGCAGAGAAGGTGGCAGATATTCTGGGCAACCGCTACAACGTCCCGGCACAAGGCAAAAAGGCTGCCAAAGAAAACTTCGTGCTTGTGGGCCACGGCACTTATACTCCTGCCACTGCCATCTACAGTCAGATGGACTATATGCTGAAAGCAGGCGGACTGACCAATTTCCATGTGGGCACCATCGAAGGTTATCCTACCTTTGACACCATGCTGGCACAACTGAAAGCCGGGAAAGCCAAACGTGTGACCCTCATCCCCTTCATGTTTGTTGCCGGAGACCATGCCAAAAACGACATTGCCGGAGAGTGGAAGGAGATGCTCGAGAAAGAAGGCTTCACCGTCAGTGCACAACTGGAAGGACTGGGACAAATTCCGGAAATTCAAGAAATATTCATTGACCATATCCGTTTCGGACTGAAGCACCGCATGCTGGACATCATGACGAAGAAGGCGGCCTATGCTGCCGGAAAAGACACTGAATAATATACCCATTAGTGGGTATTTAGTGTTCTTGAATCATCTTGTACTTTTGCAGGAAAAACGCGAACGACAATGAATGTTATCACCAAACTGATGTACTCTATTCATAGGATACTGGGCACTTTGCTCTGTATCCTATTTCTTATGTGGTTCCTCTCCGCCTTCGTGATGATGTACCACCGTTTTCCCCGTGTCAGCGCCAAGGAGAAAATGCAAAAGCTGGAAATGCTCTCCCAAGCCGGAGACTCACTTCCGGACATCTCCTCCGTCACAGCCCGCCTGCCCCGTGGCGTAAAGGTCAGGTCTACGATACTGAACCTCAATGCCGGACACCCCGAGTTCAGCTTTAGTACCACAAAAGGCACGCTTCATTTCCTTGCCGATTCCACCATCTCACAACCCTCTCTGGACAGCGAGCACCTGCACCGGACAGCAGCTTTGTGGTGTTCTTCTCCCATTACCCGTATCGACACCCTCCACTCTCTGGACCAATGGATTCCCTTCGCTGAACTGAAAAAGGAAATGCCCATTTATAAAATATACTTTGCCGATGATGCCGGGACACAGCTCTATCTGAGTTCACAAAACGGTGAGGCCTTACAGTTCTCCAACAGAAGCGAACGCTTCTGGGCATGGCTGGGTGCCATTCCCCACTGGGTATACTTCACCTGGCTGCGGCAGGACACCGTCCTTTGGACTAAGACCGTCATCTGGCTCACAGCTCTGGGTTGTCTCATGGTCATTGCCGGCATTTGGGTAACTGTGGATGTATGGCGTAAGACGCACCGAAGCCGCCATCCCAAGTTCTCCCCCTACCGAAAAAGATGGTATCACTGGCACTACGTCAGCGGAATCTTTTTCGGCATCTTCGTACTGACCTTCACCTTCAGCGGCATGATGTCTTTGGCAGACATTCCCGAATGGATTCATAAACCGGCACTGAAGAAAGGCAGCGCCACACGCACGCTCCATGCCCGTGCCCCACAACCGGAGGATTACCCCTTGGACTACCGCCGTGTCATAGCCGCCTATCCCCAAGCTTTGCAGATAGAGTGGCGCAACTTCCGCGAACATCCCTACTACATCGTAAAAGATAGAAAAAACGAGTATTACATCGATGCCGCCGACAGCCTGCCGCGTCCGTTACAACTCTCCGAAGAAGAAATCCTGAAAGGCGTGGAAAGCATTTATACCTCCCAGCGTGATTCTTCACAACATATCCCCGGCATACATATCTCCCTGCTCGAACATTTCGAGACCTATTATCGCGACATGAGCAATATGTATCGCGGACGTCCCCAGCTTCCCGTCTGGAAGATTACGGTGGACGACCCGGATCGGAGCGTTTATTACATTCACCCGGAAACGGGAATCATCCACCATGTAGACACCTCCTCCCGCTGGAAATACTGGAGCTATACAGCCCTGCACCGCATGCGTCTGCCCGGTCTGAACTCCAATGCCACCCTGCGCAAGACTGTGCTTTGGGTATTGCTGCTTGGAGGTACAGCCGTTTGCATCACGGGTGTGGCGTTAAGTGTGAATTATATAAGAAGAAAATGTTGTAAAAGACAAAAACGCTATTAACGAGAATAAACTTGTATGAATAAGAAAAGACTTGGAATATTCCTCGGCAGCATAGCCCTATTGATTGTCTGCAGCTTTGCGGCCTATCAGTACTGGCTTGCTCCTACACGTATACTTATTATCAACGCAACCCTGGCACAAGCTGCCGACATTGCCCTGAACAATGACTGCGCCCGGATAGAAGTCACCTGCATAAAAAAAGAAGAGGTGAAGGACCTTTCCGGCTATGATGCCATCGTGATGTACAGCAGAGGGCTATACCTTGACGACGGCCAGATTGCCGAAGTGGAACGGGTGGGTGCCAGCGGAGTACCAGTCTTTACGAATACGTTACGAAATTTCACCCTCTCCCTCAATCACAATGTTACCAATGAACAACAGCATACGCTACGGGAGTATCTCAAGAACGGCAACAAGCACAACTACCGGAATGCCTTACTCTACCTGCGCCACATCGCCACTCCCCACCGGTGGGGACACCAGGATTACGAGCCTCCCATCCCATTGCTGGAGAACATGTTCTACCACCGCGAATACGGCCGCTACTTCAGTACTCCGCAAGAGGTGACCGCCTATCTGAAAGAAAAAAATCTCTACCATGAGGACGGACGCAACCTTGCCCTGATTTCCGGACTCAACTTTCCGATGGAAGGAAACCGTGCCCACGTAGATTCCCTCATCACGTGCTTGACACAAGCAGGCTTCAATGTCTATCCTTTCACAGCCGGAGGTCAACCGCGTGCCGATATGATACGTACCCTCCATCCCGATGCAGTAGTCTACCTGCCTATGGGACGGCTGGGCAATGACTCACTCATCAACTGGCTGCACCAGGAAAACATTCCTTTATTCATGCCCTTCCCGCTGATTCAGCCCCACGAGGAATGGCTGGACCCGGATACCCCCGTCAGCGGTGGCACACTGACCGCCCGTGTAGTGGTGCCTGAGATAGATGGAGGCATGCTACCCCTCTGCATCGCTACCCAAAACGAAAACAAACACGGATACTATCTGTACACCGCTGAAAATGAACGGATAGATGCCGTAGTGGACCATATTACCAAGTACATGTCCTTGAGAGACATGTCCAACAAAGAAAAGCGCGTTGCTATCTGTTACTTCAAGACTCCGGGAAAAGACGCCCTGCTGGCAAGCGGTATGGAAGTGATTCCTTCACTCTATAACTTCTTGAAACGCCTGCGTTCGGAAGGGTACGACGTCAGTGGACTGCCTGCTACTGTAGAGGAGTTCGGCAAGCGGATACATCGTGACGGTGCCGTCATGGGTTCGTATGCCAAAGGAGCACAAGAACAGTTTTTGAAAACGGCACACCCGATATGGCTTTCTACCGAGCAATACGAACAATGGGCACACGAAGTACTCCTTCCCGAGAAATATCAGGAAGTGACAGACAGATATGGAGATGCGCCCGGCAATCTGCTGGTAACAGAGGACAGTATTGCCATTGCCTGCCTGCAATTCGGCAATATCCTACTCTTCCCCCAGCCCCGCCCGGCATTGGGAGATGATGAGTTCAAACTGGTGCATGGAATGCCGGTAGCGCCGCCCCACAGCTACCTGGCTCCTTATCTGTATATGCAAAAAGGATTCAAGGCAGATGCAGTGATTCACTTCGGCACCCACGGCAACTTGGAATACACGCCCGGAAAGAATGTGGCACAGTCGCAGGCCGACTGGTCGGATGTACTGATTGGTAACCTCCCCCACTTCTATTTCTATACCACCGGAAACGTAGGCGAGGGTATCATTGCCAAACGCCGGACACATGCCGTACTGGTCACCCATCTCACTCCGCCCTACGTGGAGAGCGGTATGCGCCAACGCTATTCGGCCTTGCTCGAAGATATTCACAAAGTGCTGGACGAAGGTACCGAAAAACACCGAACCCTAGGAATAAGTATCAAAAAAGAAGCCATGCGTCTGGGACTGCATCGCGACCTCAACCTCGACTCCATCTCCAGTGACCCCTACACAACCAAGGAGTTGGAACGTCTGGATGCCTTCACCGAAGAGATAGCCAACGAAAAGATACTGGGTGCGTACTACACCATGAACGAGCCTTATTCTGACCGCGACCTGCTGACTACCACTCTCGCCGTCGCTGCCGACCCGCTGGCATACGAAACGGCCCGCAAGGACCGTGATAAAGGTAAAATCACCACAGAACAGTTGCAAGACTTCACCTATATAGCCCACCACTACTTGCCTGCCGCCAGGAAAAGGCTGACCGCCTTACTCCAGAATCCACCCAAGGATACTGCATCTGTAGCACCGGAGCTTCGCCCCGCCCTACTCTATCGCGAACAGTTGCTTGCCTCCCCCGTCAACGAACAGAATGCCATGGTGCGTGCACTCAGCGGAGGAACCGTATTCCCTGCGCCGGGAGGTGACCCCGTACTGAACCCGAACGTTCTGCCCACCGGACGCAACATGTACAGCATCAACGCCGAGAATACTCCCAACCCAAGGGCTTGGGAAGATGGAAAGCGATTGGCAGAAGCGACTTTAAAACAGTACATCAGCAAGCACGGCGAATATCCCCGGAAAGTAAGCTATACCTTCTGGGCAGGCGAATTCATCAATACGGAAGGAGCTACGCTGGCCCAGGTATTCTGGATGCTGGGAGTAGAACCCGTACGCGACGCCCAAGGCAGAGTGGTTGACCTGAAACTGGTGCCCAGTGAAGAACTGGGGCGTCCGCGCATCAATGTGCTGGTACAAGTGTCCGGACAGCTACGCGACATAGCCGGTTCCCGCTTGAAGTTACTGACCGATGCTATACGTCTGACATCGGAAGCCGGAGATGAGACCTATCCCAACTATGTGGCATCGGGTACACTGTTGCAGGAAAAATTACTGGTAGAAAAGGGAACTTCCCCCAAACGTGCCCGTGAAATGTCTGTGATGCGTGTATTCGGACCGGTCAACAGCGGATACAGTACCGGTATGATGGCCTATACCGAGCACAGCGGCTCGTGGGAAAGCGAAAAGGAGATAGCCGAAGGATACCTCAACAATATGGGTGCCTCTTATGGGGACGACGAAAATTGGGGAGACGTCCAGGAAGGTTTGTTTGCCTCGGCACTGTCCGAAACGGATGTTGTCATCCAGCCCCGTCAAAGTAACACATGGGGCCCCATCTCCCTGGATCATGTATACGAATTTACGGGTGGACTCTCGCTCACCGTCAAAACCGTGACCAGCAAGGAACCGGATGCCTATATGGCAGACTACCGCAACCGGACCAACCGCCGCATGCAGGATGCCAAAGAGGCCATTGCCGTAGAGACACGTTCCACCATCTTGAACCCTACCTTTATACAAGAGCGGATGAAAGGCGGGGAAGGTTCGGCGCAGATGTTCGGCGAAATCTTCCGCAACATCTTCGGCTGGCACGTCATGCGTCCGTCGGCCATGGACAAAGAACTGTTCAATGACTTGTATAGAATGTATATAAAGGATGAGAATAAGCTGGGCATTCACGAGTACTTCCTCCGCGTCAATCCCGCCGCATTCCAGGCTATGACAGCCGTCATGCTGGAAAGCGCCCGCAAAGGTTACTGGAAAGCATCTGATGAGCAACTGAAAACCACTGCTTCCCTGCATGCACAAATCACACGCGAAAAAGGTGCCGCTTGTACCGAATTCGTTTGCGACAATGACAAGCTACAGTCGTTCGTTGCCGACCAGTTGGATAATAGCGAGAAGCAGACCTATACCCAGAACATGAAGGAGGTACACGAAGCATCCGCAACCGATGGCAAGGATGTCGTACTGAAAGAACACAAACTGACTTCCGAACAAACGGTACGTAAGAACAGGGTGAACGGAGTGGTTGCAGGCAGTCTTGTCGTCATCACCTTCATCGGACTGGTCGTACTGTTGAAGAAAAGAAAAAAAGAATAAATAGAAACAGAGTATTATGGAATACGTCATTCATCTGTTAGCCCTATTCATCGCCCTCAATTTTCTATTAAAGGTGGGGTTCTATCCACGCTGGGGAATGTGGACGGTTGCCGCAGGCTGTGCCTTTTTTGCGTGGCTGGTGACTCCATGGATGACGGAACAGTCCAAGACCGTGGTGGCAGCTTTCTTTGCCTCCCGTCCACAGATGTTGAACTTGTCGGTATGTGTCACTCTGGAAGCCGCCGTAATGATAACTTTCTGTTTCGACTGTTTCGCAGAAATGCGTACCCGCAACACGGCCTTCAAACAAGCGGTCACCCTCTTCCTGAAGTTATACCCCGGCATACTGATAGGCGGAGTAATATGCTATGTCCTGGCACTGCTGCTTTTCACTTTTCCCGGAATAGATTTCGGCAGTCTCTCATGGATAGCAGCCGGCGTTACTTTCCTTGCAGTTTGTGCTGGGAGCCTTCTGCTGCGGCATGCTATCGGTGATAAACCACTGCGCTTGGAAGTACTGTTCATTGTTAATATTTTCATTGTTATATTGAGCATCATTGCCACGGGCTATTGAAATAAATTAAAGAATTAAAAACTAAAAAGATATATGGAAACAATCTCAAACACACTGTTCTGGATTTCGAACGGGCTGCTGGTTCCCGTCATAGTCCTGCTGCTGCTACTCTTTCTACGTGCCATTCTCCTTGCGGGAGGTTTCTTCGGGGAGTTCTATCAACGGATGAAATTACAGAAGCAATTCGCTGAAACACTGGAGAACATCACCCCAGAGAATATAGACGGACTGCTGCAGCAACTCCCGTCGGCAGGTAACTCCCCTCTCCTCCGCAGCTTGTCCAAACTGTCCGCACACCGGGACGACGACGCCTACTGCGAACACCTGCTTGCCAATTATGAAGTGGAAGCCGAGAAGGAGTTGGGACGTTCGCGTACTTTCATCAAGCTGGGTCCTATGTTGGGACTGATGGGTACCCTCATCCCGATGGGTCCCGCACTGGTAGGTTTGGCACAAGGAGACATCTCCTCCATGGCCTACAATATGCAGGTGGCTTTTGCCACTACAGTGGTAGGACTGGTCATTGCTGCTGTCGGCATCATCACCCTGCAAGTGAAACAACGCTGGTATGCCCGCGAAATGAACGACTTGGAATATCTGTACAAAGTGATAAGCCGCCAAACGGCCGAAAAGGAATAACGGACTAACGATACGAAAACAATGAAGAGTAAGAGAAACAGATTACTGCACAGCGATTCGGACTCCGACCCCATGGGTACGGTAGCCAATCTTTTTGACGTAGCAATGGTCTTTGCCGTAGCCTTGATGGTGGCTCTCGTCTCCCGCTTCAATATGACGGAGATGTTTTCCAAAGAAGACTTCACTATGGTGAAGAATCCCGGAAAGGAAAATATGGAAATCATTACCAAAGAAGGGCAGGAAATCAAGAAATACACTCCCAGCGAAGACCCAAAGACCTCCGGTAAAAGAGGAAAGAAAGTGGGAGTTGCCTATCAGCTTGAAAATGGAGAGATTATCTATGTGCCGGAATAAGGGAATACAGTACCTATTAATAGCTATTTGGCCATCGCAGTATAACAACTATTAAGTATTTCACCCTCCGATAATGGTATGTACCTTTGCAGCGTTATATAAAATAAAACAATATATGATAAAGAAAAGACTTCTCACAGTTCTCCTTATGGGAGGAATCATCGCCACCGGTGCCTATGCACAAGCAGAAAAAGGTGACAGCGACGATATGACCAAGAAAACTCACGAGTTGAACCCGGTTGTAGTAACGGGTACGGGTACACATCAGCGACTGAAGAACACTCCGTCTCCGGTATCGGTTATCACTGCCAACGAGATAAAGCGTGCCGGTATCACCGACTTCCAGCAGGCCTTGACCATGATGGTACCCTCGCTCTCCTTCCGTCCGAACGCGATGGGGTCCTATCTGATGATGAATGGACTCTCCAACAAGCACGTGCTGATATTGGTAAACGGACGCAAGGTCACGGGAGACATTACCGGTAACATCGACCTCAACCAAATAGACATGACCCGCGTCAAGCGCATCGAGGTGCTGAACGGAGCCGCTTCTTCCCTTTATGGTTCGGATGCCATCGGCGGTGTAATCAATATCATTACCAACGAGCCTAAAGATGTGGTAGCCTTCAGCAGCAATAGCAGCTATACGAGAAAGAATCAATTCTCCCAAGGCTTGAATCTGGACATCGCCCAAGGAAAAATAGGGTCCTACACTTCCTATAAATACGACCACTCCGACGGTTGGCAAAACAGCCGTCTGACAGAAGACGGAGAAGACATCATCGAAACGATTGCCCCGCTCTCCCTGGGCTACAGCTCGAATAACTTTTCGCAGAAGTTTACCTATGATGCTACGGACCAGCTTTCCTTCTATGCCAACGGCGGATACTATAACCGCGGACTCGAACGTCCGGTAGAACGCGAAGACATCACCGGCGGAAGCAAGTACAACACTGCCTACGAAGGTTACAACTGGGGGGCAGGCGCCAAATACAAACTGAGTAAACGCAACGTTATCCAGTTCGACTATTCAGGAAACAATTACGCATCACGCTACAAATACCTGATAGAAAACAGCGGATACCTGCCCGGACAGTATGCGCTTACCAAGCTTCAGAAATTCCATGATGCCGAGTTGAAAGGTATCTTCGGTTTTACAACCAACAGCACTACGGTGTTCGGTGCAGACTATCGCTGTGAAGTGCTTCGCCGTCCCGACTCCGATTTGGACAAAAGTGTCTATACGGCATCAGCCTACGGCCAGCATGAAGTGAAGCTATGGAACCATCTGACCGGTGTTGCGGGTGTACGCTACGACCATCACGAACAGACGGGTGGACGCTTCACCCCCAAAGTGGCAGCCATGTACAACATAGGCAACTTCAATGTACGTGCCACCTATGCTGCCGGATTCCGTGCTCCGGGCATCGACGAGCTCTACTACCACATGTTCAAGAAGACAATGGGTACACGGGCCACCATCTCATTGGGTGACGAGAACCTCGACCCCGAACGCAGCAACTATTACTCCATCAACATGGAATACCGCACCAGCCGTTTCAGTGCTTCCGTCACCGGCTACTTGAACTACGTAAAGAACATGGTAACTTCCAAATCCACCAAATTCGATGACCTACCGGAAGCAGAGCAGAACCAGTTGCGTGAAGAGTTCCCCGAAATCGGTGACCTTTCATCCACGAAAAACCTAAGTGTCAAGAACTACTTCAATTTCGAGAAAGCTACCGTCAAAGGCTTTGAAGTGAACTTGAACGGCAATCTGTTCCCGGGCTTCACCCTGGCCGGAAACTATACCTACGCCTATGGACGCGGTCTGAACGAAGGAGGCGAATGGCAAAACATCGAACGCAGCATACGCCATACAGCCACCATCACCGGAAACTATACACACAGCTGGAGCGACTATACCTTGAACCTCAACTTGAACGGTCGTCTGCAAAGCAAAGTCTACTATCCGGGCGACGCGGACGGCAATGCTCCGGGCTACGGCATCTGGAACCTCAATACCCGCCATACCTTCGACGGCTTCCGCAACTTTGTCATCGAACCGGGCATCGGCATAGACAATATCTTCAACAAGAAGGACAACCGCCCGCTGAACAAGAACTTCGCCTTGTATTCTCCGGGACGTTCGGTAGTAATCAGCCTGGCACTCAGACTAAAATAATCTCTCCATAACGCATTTAGAAACAACAACAATTATGAAACATCTTTTCATCACTCTCTATTTACTCGGCATCAGCCTCTTCTCCTCCGCACAACAAGAGGAGAAGGCGGCTCTGCTCATCACCCATTATGGCAGTTCGGACCCTCAGACACGTGCCTTGACGCTCGACGTCGTGACCCGTGAGGCACAAGAAGCCTTTCCGCAGTTTACAGTGCGCGAAGCATACATCTCGCCGATTGTACGAAAAAGACTTGCCAAGGAGGGTGTGTACAAAGACAGCCCTACGGATGCACTGCTGAAACTTCGCGCCGAAGGCTACCGGACCATCTACGTCCAGAGCACCACCTTGATAGAAGGCAGTGAGATGACCTCCGTCCGCAGGGATGCAGACAAGCTCCGTCCCTTCTTCAAGGAGATAAAAGTGGGAAATCCCCTGCTCTACTCCGTCGAAGACTGCGAGAAGGTAATCGGTATACTGACCGCCGAACAGCCGGAAAAGAAAGAAGACATTGTCTATGTGGGGCACGGCAACCAGCTACCCAGCACGGCTACTTACGCCATGCTCGACTTCATGATGAAAGCCCATGGACTGAAGAACTTCCACGTCAGCACCATTGAAGGATATCCTACCCTGGACGCAACCCTGCTGCAACTGAAAGAGACACGCCCCAAGAGCGTGACATTGGTTCCGTTGCTGTTGGTATGCGGCAACCATACCAAGGAAGACATTGCCGGCGTGTGGAAGACGGAACTTGAAAAGCAAAGCTATCAAGTGAATGTACGCATGCAGGGACTGGGCGAAAACAAAGCCATCCGCCAGCTCTATATGGAACACATCAAAGCTATGCTAAAAGATTGATAACCAGCAAGCGTAAAAGGGCTACACCTTTTACATACCAAGGCTACACCCTTTGCTCCGGATGGCTACACCATTCCGGACAAAGGGTGTAGCTCTTTTCAATGTACACAGATTACGGACATTTGTAACCATATTACGGATTCCTCCTCCTGCAATATGGAACTTTCCGGATTATTCTCTACATTTGTACAAAACTAACAGGAACGTTTATGGAAGAAGTAATCAAGCTCAATGCTGTAGACCAATACAACAAGATGTTCGGTCTCGAAACCCTGCATCCGCTGGTCAGCGTAGTCGATTTGTCCGAAGCCACCGGATATCCCAGGCATTTCACCTTGAACTATGGCGTATACGCCCTTTTCCTCAAAAACACTAAATGCGGAGACATACGCTATGGAAAACAGTATTACGATTACCAGGAAGGCACGGTAACCAGCTTCGCCCCGGGCCAGGTGACCGAGGTCAACATGCTGGAAGGTATGCAGCCCAGCGCCTCCGGCCTGCTGTTCCACCCCGACCTGATAAAAGGCACCTCGCTGGGACAAGGAATAAAGCAGTATTCCTTCTTTTCCTATTCCTCTACCGAGGCACTGCATTTGTCCGAAGACGAGAAAGAAATCTTCCTCGACTGTCTGAAGAAGATTAAGATGGAAATCCAACGCCCCATCGATAAGCACAGCAAGGGTCTGATTGCACGCAACATCGAGCTGCTGCTGGACTACTGCATGCGTTTCTACGAACGCCAGTTCATCACCCGCTCGGCAGCCAACAAAGATATCCTGATGAAATTCGAAGCACTGATAGACGACTATTTCCAGAGCGACAAACCGCAGACCGAAGGACTGCCTTCCGTGAAATACTTCGCAGACAAAGCGTTCCTCTCCTCCAACTATTTCGGAGATTTGGTGAAGAAGGAAACCGGAAAGACGGCGCAGGAATATATCCAGAACAAAATCATCGACCTGGCCAAAGAAATGATTATAGGAAGCGGGAAGACGGTCAGCCAGATTGCCTATGAGCTGGGATACCAGTATTCGCAGCACTTCAACCGCGTGTTCAAGAAGAACGTAGGCTATACTCCGAGCGAATACCGGCACTTACAGGTTTAGACAATAAGGATTCACCACAGATTACGCGGATTAACACAGAGTTTTTTCGGTTTCATCAAATATAAGTTCTATCTTTGTATGCCAATAGAACATATGGATATGAAACACCCCAAAATAATTGTTGCCGGCATCGGACCGGGCAATGAATCGGATATAACTCCCGCCGTAATTTCCGCTTTGCAAGAATCAGATGTAGTGGTGGGATATAAGTATTATTTCCAATTTGTAATCCCTTATCTCCACCCCTCAACAACATGCATAGATACCGGCATGAAGCGTGAGCGCGCCCGTGCCGAGCAGGCTTTCGAGCTGGCAGAGCAGGGAAAGACGGTCTGCGTCATCAGTTCCGGGGATGCGGGCATCTATGGTATGACGCCGCTTGTCTACGAGATGAAGCGGGAAAGGAACAGCAACGTGGAAATCGTTTCGCTGCCGGGCATCAGCGCTTTCCAAAAGGCAGCCTCACTGCTGGGAGCTCCCGTGGGACATGACTTCTGCGTCATCTCCCTTTCAGACCTGATGACTCCCTGGGAACGTATTGAAAGACGTATCACCGCAGCCGCTGCCGCCGACTTCGTGACGGCAGTCTACAACCCCAAAAGTGAAGGACGCTACTGGCAGCTTTACCGCTTGAAAGAACTCTTTCTGCAGGAAGGACGCTCACCGGAAACACCCGTGGGATATGTACGCCAAGCAGGACGCCCGGAACAAGCGGTACACATCACCACGCTGGGAGATTTCAATCCCGAAGAGGTGGATATGTTTACAGTCGTATTGATAGGCAACTCACAGTCCTACGAATGGAACGGAGCCTTCATCACTCCGCGCGGCTATTACCGGGACACGAATACCGAAGCCACGGGCATCGGGCAAGACATCATGATTCGCAGTTTCCGTACCATCGAAAAGGAACTGAAGAACAAGCATATTCCCCTCGACCATAAATGGGCTTTACTCCATGCCATACATACCACCGCCGATTTTGAAATGGAGCATCTGCTGCATACGGACGAAGGTGCCGTGGCTTCCTTGTATCAAGCCATCGAGAAAGGCGGAATCAAGACGATTGTCACAGACGTCACGATGGCAGCCAGCGGTATCCGCAAAGGAGCTTTGCAGCGGCTGGGCATAGAGGTGAAATGTTACCTCGGCGACCCGCGCACGGCGACGATGGCTGCAGAGAAAGGCCTCACCCGTACCCAGGCAGGCATCCGCCTGGCTGTGGAGGAGCATCCCGATGCTTTCTTTGTATTCGGCAATGCACCTACGGCACTTATGGAACTCTGCGACCTGATACGTAAGGGCAAGGCACATCCGGCGGGCATTGTTGCCGCACCGGTAGGCTTTGTGCATGTGCAGGAGTCCAAACACATGGTGAAACTCTTTACGGAAATACCCAAGATTATCGTAGAAGGACGTAAGGGAGGCAGCAACTTGGCTGCCACGCTGGTGAACTCCGTGTTGTGCTACAACGATGCGGAGCAGTTGCGCCCGGGCAGGGATGTGTAAGTGAAAAGAGACATTCCATAACATTACTTGTTACGACCGATAACATTACTTGTTATGCCCCCTTACATTACTTGATATTTTCATAAGATTACTCATTGAATGAAACACAGATTTATAATCATAGGAATGGATGACAACCGTTCCCCCTTCTTTCCACCGGAAGCACTGGCACAGATACGGAAGGGGAAGGTCTTCTCCGGTGGCATACGGCATAAGGAGATTGTCGGTCCTCTGCTGCCTGCCGGGGCCGAATGGATTTCCATCACCGTACCGCTGGACCACGTCTTTTCCCATTATGAAGAAATATTTACCCGCTTCGAAGAGACGGCGACGGACGACTCCATCATTGTATTCGCTTCCGGCGACCCGTTGTTCTTCGGTTTTGCCAATACCATAAAGCGCAAGCTTCCCGGGGCAGACATTCTGCTCTATCCCGCTTTCAATTCCTTGCAGACATTGGCACACCGCCTCGTCATGCCGTATGACGACATGCGCACCGTCTCCCTGACAGGACGCCCCTGGCAGGAGTTCGACCGTGCCCTCATAGAGCGTGCCCCCAAAATAGGCATCCTCACCGACCGCGAACATACCCCGGTCACCATTGCCGCCCGCATGCTGGAATACGGGTACTCCCACTACACACTATACATCGGCGAGCATCTCGGCAATCCCGAAAAGGAACGCATACGCCGGATGACACCCCGGGAAGCGGTTTCCGGTGACTTCGAACATCCCAACTGCCTGCTGCTGGACAGCCATCTCGGACAATGCCGCACAAACTCCCTGCACGGTAGCGAAGCCCCAGACTTTCCAGTCCGTCCCTTCGGCATCCCCGATGAAGAGTTTGCACATCTTGACGGACGCGCCCGCATGATAACCAAGGCTCCCATCCGCCTGCTCACCCTGCAGGCATTGGAACTGAACCGCCGCCGCGTCTTCTGGGACATCGGTTTCTGTACCGGTTCCGTCTCCATCGAAGCCCGCCTGCAATTTCCTCATCTCGCCGTCATCTCCTTCGAGATACGCCCCGAAGGAAAAGAGCTGATGGACACCAACTCCCGCCGCTTCGGCGCACCGGGCATTACGGCGGTAACCGGAGATTTCCTGCACACCGACCTCACTCCCTTTGCCCGCCCCGATGCCGTCTTCATCGGTGGACACGGCGGACATCTGGAGGAAATGATAGAGAAAGTGAAACAAGTGCTGCACCCCGAAGGCTGCATCGTCTTCAACTCCGTATCGGCAGAAAGCAAGGAGGCGTTCTGCCGAGGAATCGAGCGGAACGGAATGGTGCTCCACCCTTCCACCCATATCGCCTTGAACGAATATAACCCCATTGAAATTATGAAAGCCACGCTTTCTTAAACATACCCATTATGAAAACAGCTATTATTCTAATCTCCGAAGCCGGTTTGAGCATAGCCCAATCACTGCTCAACGAACTTCCCGACTCCGAAATCTTCACCCTCAGGCACGAAGAGGGATGCACACATATAGAATCCGCCGGCAAATTCACAGCGGAAAACTTCAACCGCTATGATGCCTTTGTCTTCATTGGCGCCATGGGAATCTGTGTCCGCACCATCGCTCCTTGCGTGAAGAACAAATATACCGACCCTGCCGTGGTTTGCGTGGACAGTACCGGTAAATTTGCCATCTCCGTACTTTCCGGACACATCGGAGGAGCCAACGAACTGACCCACCAGGTAGCGAATATCCTCGGGGCCGAACCGGTAGTCACCACGCAAAGCGACTGCACCGGTCTATGGGGACTCGATACCCTGCCCCAACGTTTCGGGTGGTTTCCGGTCATCAACGCCGAGCCCTCCACCCTCCTGTTGGCAGAACTTGCCAAGACGCCCGAAGAGAAAAAAAGAGTATGCATGAACGAGCATATCAGCCTCTTCGTTTCCGGCAAGCCCACCGCCCTGCTGCTCACGGTGCGCAATGAAGGCACGGACTGGATGGAGGCGCACCTGCCGCCTCATGTAGAAGTATTCTACCGGGTGCAGGACATTAAACCTTCACGCTTCAAACTGATTCTGTGCGTATCTCCCCAAGTCCCCAACTTCCCGGAAATGCCTATGATATGCTACGTGCCCTGTGTCGTACACCTCGGCATCGGCCTTGCCCGGCTGGCAGGTCCCGTGCGGAAAGTGGAGAAAGAGATTATGAACACACTGAAGGAATACGGCATCATGCCCCAAAGCATCGCCTCCATCTCCACGATTAAAGCCAAAAGTGACGAACCGGTAGTGAAAGCGCTCCAAAAGAAGTTCCCGGTCTACTTCTATACAGCCGAGGAACTGACAGAGATAGAGGTGCCCCATCCCAGCAAAACCGTCATGAAGCACATGGGTACCCCCAGCGTCAGCGAAGCCGCCGCCTTACTGAGTGCAAACAACTCCCGGCTGCTGGTGCCCAAGAAGAAAGGAGAGAACTATACCGTGGCCGCCGCCCTTGACATAAGAACTGTGCGCCAGGGCCACATCGAAATAGTGGGTGCCGGCCCGGGCGACCCGGACCTGGTTTCCGTACGCGGACGCCAAATGCTGGAACGCGCCGACCTCATTCTGTATGCCGGCAGTCTCGTTCCCAGGGAGCTGACTCTCTGTGCCAAGGCCGGGGCTACCGTACTCAGCTCCGCTTCCATGGATTTGGAAGAACAATTTGAAGTGATGAAGAAGTTCTATGACAAGGGAAAATTCATCGTACGCCTGCATACGGGTGACCCTTGTATCTATGGTGCCATTCAGGAACAAATGAACTACTTTGACCAGCACGGTATGAGCTACCACATCACCCCCGGCATATCCTCCTTCCAGGCGGCGGCAGCTGCCTTGAAGTCGCAGTTCACCATTCCGGAAAAAGTGCAAAGCATCATCCTAACACGCGGCGAAGGACGTACGCCCATGCCCGAACGCGAAAAGCTACATCTCATGGCACGCTCACAAAGTACCATGTGCATCTTCCTCAGTGCAAGCATTGCGAAGCAGGTGCAGGAAGAACTGTTGCAGGAATATCCGGAAACTACCCCCGTAGCTGTCTGCTACCACTTGACATGGAAAGACGAACAAATATTCAGGGGGGAACTCAAAGACCTTGCCAGAATAGTGAAGGAAAATAACCTCACCTTGACAACCATGATTGTCGTAGGCGAAGCCATCGGCAACCGTGAAGGTCTGTCACGGCTCTATGCACACGAGTTCAAGCATCTGTACCGGAAATAAATCAACGATTAATCACCCATAAACATTCAAACATGATATTAATATTTGGCGGAACCACCGAAGGACGCATAGCCATCCAAACCCTTGAAGAAGCCGGAAAAACTTTCTACTATTCTACCAAAGGGGATGAGCAGGACGTACTTCTGCATAATGGCATCCGCCTGCAAGGCGCGATGGATGCAATAGAAATAGAAACATTCTGTGCACAGCATCACATAAAGCTGCTGATAGACGCCGCGCACCCCTTTGCCACACAGCTGCATGAGACTCTGGAACAAGTCTCCGTGGAATCGAATATCCCCGTCATCCGTTTCGAGCGTATCTTCCCGAAACGCGATGAAGAACACATCACCTGGTGCAGGGATTATGACGATGCCATCGAGAAGATACAGAAAGAAAAGATTTTCATCTTACTTGCACTGACCGGCGTACAGACCATAGGTAAGCTGAAGCCTTTGTGGCAGAATGCCTGCTGTTACTTCCGCATCCTCGACCGTGACAGCTCGCGCAAGCTCGCCCGGGAACAAGGTTTCTCCGAGAAGAACCTCTACTACTACACGCCCGGAGAAGACGAGCAAGTCCTGATGAAACAGCTTCATCCCGAAGCCATCCTCCTCAAAGAAAGCGGGATATCGGGCGGATTCTGCGAAAAGGTGGAAGCTGCCCGGCAACTGGGTATACGCATCTTTGCCATCTGCCGCCCCAAGACATCCGACAAGTTTATCTGTGTAAACGGCGAGCATGGCCTGCGCCGCATAATCGAGAAACATTTACCCGACTTCTTCCCCCTGCGCAGCGGACTGACCACCGGAACATGTGCCGCCGCTGCCGCCGTAGCCGCCACCTGGGATGTATTCAATATCTACTTCAAAAAGCGTCCTACGGAATTTCCGGTAGTTCTTCCCAACGGAGAAACCATCCAGGTTCCCGTAGAGCCTCAGCACCATATTCCCCACTCCGACCTTCTGGAAAACGGTGACGGCATGTTCGAGACAAGCGCTACCGTCATCAAGGATGCCGGCGACGACCCGGACATCACCAACGGAATGAAAGTTGTGGCCAATATAGCCATACCTTTCCGCATAGACGACCCGCTGCCGGAAGACACTCCCCAGGACGACTACAACATCATCGTCTGCGGCGGCGAAGGCGTAGGTGTCGTCACCATGCCCGGTCTGGGACTTGAGCTCGGTAGCTCTGCCATCAACGACACCCCACGCGAAATGATAAAGAAGAACGTCAAGCTATGGCTTGAACGCCTCCATATTGCCAAACAGCCCAATCCTATTCTCATTACCATCTCCATCCCCGGTGGAGAAGAAATAGCCAAACGCACCTTCAATCCCCGCCTCGGTATCGAAGGAGGCATTTCCATTATCGGGACCTCCGGCATCGTGAAGCCATTCTCCTCGGAAGCCTTCATCAATTCCATCCGGAAGTCCATGGAAGTGGCAAAGGCAACCCGGAACCCTCGTATCGTCATCAGCTCCGGCGCAAAGAGCGAACGTTTCATCAAGGCGTATTATCCCGACCTCCCCGCCCAGGCTTTCGTGCATTACGGCAACTTTATCGGCGAAACCTTGAAAATAGCAGCCGAAGAGCAAGTACCGCACGTCACCCTCGGCGTGATGATGGGAAAGGCCGTGAAACTGGCCGAAGGCAATCTGGATACCCACAGCAAGAAAGTGACCATGAATAAGGAATTCATTCAAGACCTGGCACGCCAGACGGGATGCAGCGAAGAAACACTTGCCGCCATCGGACAGATGAACCTGGCGCGCGAACTCTGGGACATCATTCCCGAAGAGCTGCTGGAAAAGTTTGGCAAGGCACTGATTGAGCTCTGTCACCGGCACTGTGCCCCCTTACTGCCCAATGGCGAACTAACAATATTACTCATAACCGAAAACGGAAAAATTTACTCATGAAGAAGAAGATAATCATTACCGTCTGTATGGCAATGACCGTACTGACCGGTCTGGCACAAAGCCCGCTGTCCTTTCATGCAAAAGCAGGAATCGGTACCTCCCATTTTCATGGAAAACACTCCAGTAGTGACACCCAAATAGCTTACAAAGCTGGTGTCGGTACAGAATATGTCCTCAACAAGACCTGGGTGCTGCAATCCGCATTGGAGTTTGTGTCCATCGGCGGTAAAGACGAGATAAGCCACATCGGCAAGGCCAAAATGCATGAACTGTATCTGCAAATCCCCCTCATGATAGCGGCCCGCCTCCATCTGGGCAGGGATTATCATGCCTCGCTGAGCGTCGGCCCTTATGCGGCCATAGGCGTGGCAGGCAAGACCTCCGGCGAGACCTACGATTATAGCAGCAGTATGCAGGGAGGATACCAGTTCAAGATAGACACTTTCGGCAGTATGGTAGACGGGAAAATGGGTAACAACCGTTTCGATGCAGGTATTGCCCTGGGACTTACTTTTGAATACAGAAGATTCATCATCGGTGCAGAGACACAAGTGGGACTGGTAAAAGTCAATGAGCAGATAAACCAGATGATAGGTCATTCGGAAGAAGGAGGATATTTTCCCAAGAACTTCGCCGCATTCTTTACGCTGGGGTACCGGTTCTGGTAAGGGAACATTTTGCCATACAGAGTTGTTTAGTATACAAACAGATACTCAACAATATAAACTGAATAATATGGCAAAAAGAATTCCTATCCTGCTGGCAGCAATGACAGCCCTCACCTTCGCCCCTCAAACAGCAGAGGCATGTACCGGTATCACCCTGACGGCCAAAGACAATGCGCACGTCGTAGCTCGCACCATCGAATGGGGAGGCAGTGAGCTGAACAGCCAGTACGTCATCGTACCGCGCGGTTATTCGCAACAATCACTGACACCCGGAGGCAGTCTGTCCGGCATGGAGTTCACCTCACGCTATGGCTACGTAGGCCTGGCAGTGGAGCAAAAGGAGTTCGTGGCCGAAGGTCTGAATGAAGCCGGGCTCTCCGCCGGGCTGTTCTACTTTCCCGGATATGGCAAATACGAGGAGTACGACCCCACACGAAAAGCGTCGAGCATAGCCGATTTACAATTGGTATCATGGCTGTTGGGAAGCTTTTCTACTGTGGACGAGGTAAAGGAGGCTATTGAAAATGTAACGGTCATAGCCATTGACCCACGCGCCTCCACCGTACATTGGCGGATTGCAGACAAGACCGGCCGCCAACTGGTATTGGAGTTCATCGACGGACAGCCCCGTTTCTATGAAAACAAACTGGGAGTATTGACAAACTCCCCCGGCTTTGACTGGCAGATGACCAACTTAAACAATTATGTGAACCTCTACCCGGGCAGTGCCGAAAGCAAATCGCTGGGCAATGTGACTATAGCCCCTTTCGGTTCGGGAAGCGGCTTTTTGGGAATTCCGGGAGATGTGACTCCCCCTTCCCGCTTTATCCGTGCCGCTTTCTACCAGACTTCTACACCACCACAGAATACCGCACAGGAAACCGTTCTCCAATGTTTTCAGATACTGAATAACTTTGATATACCCGTAGGCATCGAGTTTCCCCTCGGCCAGGTTCCTGCCAATATTCCAAGTGCCACCCAATGGACATCGGCCACAGATATGACAAACGGTATCATCTACTATCGCACCATGTACAACAGTACAATCAGAAGCATTGATTTGAGACAGATAGACTTCGGGCGCATCGAGTACCATGCAGCTCCCCTCGATAAAGTGAAGCGGCAACCGATAGCTCCCGTGAAAATTGAATAGGGACGCAGAAACTTCAAGATTGCCGCTGTTGCAGTTGTTCCGCCTCCTTCCTCTTCATCTCCGCCAGCACCCCGCAGGTCAATGGAATGGCGAGGAAGAAGGTCAGCATGTCCGACGCCGCCTGGCACATTTCCACCCCTTTCAGTCCTAAGAAATAAGGAAGAATGAAGATGAGGGGGATGAAGAACAGCCCTTGACGGGCAGAGGAAAGTATCGTAGCGCGTACGGGCTTGCGGATAGTCTGCAGCATCATGTTGCTGACCACAATCCATGCACCCAACGGATAGGTGATGAACTGCCAGCGCAATGCTGCCGCACCGGTAGCTACAACAGCAGGGTCTCCCTTGCGGAAGATGGAGACAATCTCCTCGGCATATCCCATACCTGCCACCGCACAAACCAGCAAAAAGAAAAAGCCTACCTTCACACAGAACCAGAATCCTTGGCGCACTCTGGCATACAGCCCGGCACCATAATTGAATCCACATACCGGTTGGAAGCCTTGCCCGAAACCAATTAGGAAAGCATTGATAAACATAGAGATACGCGTCACAATGGACATCCCTGCAATAGCTGCGTCACCATATGCACCGGCCGCCACGTTCAGCAAAATGGTTGCCACGCTTGCCAGTCCCTGCCGGGTGAGTGACGGAGTTCCACCCCCAATAATTTCCTTGATGAAAGCCAGTGTAGGCGTAAAGTTTCTGTAACGTATACGTATATTTCCTCCTCTGCGCCCCATATATAGCAAAAGGATGAAACTACATATCTGGCTGACTACTGTGGCCAGTGCGGCACCGGATATGCCCATATCGCATACAAAAATCAGGATAGGGTCGAGCACCACGTTGATGACCGCCCCACTCACAATCCCCACCATGGCATACGCCGCATTACCTTGAAAACGTATTTGGTTATTCAGCACCAATGAGGCGGTCATAAAAGGAGTACCCAGCAGAATGATTCCCAAATAGCGCTCCGTATACGGAAGAATAGTAGGCGTCGACCCCAAAGCAAGGGAAAGCGGTGTAAGGAACAGCAATCCCAGCACAGCCAGAGCCGCTCCGATAAACAAGGCAAAAAAGAAGCCGGTGGATGCCATCTTCTCGGCACTCTCCGTTTCCTGCGCCCCCAACTTACGGGAGATGTAGTTCCCCGAACCATGACCGAAGAAGAATCCCACAGCCTGGATAATGGACATCACAGAAAACACGATACCTACGGCAGCCGTAGACTGGGTATTTATTTTACCCACAAAATAGGTATCTGCCATGTTGTAGAAGGACGTCACCAGCATGCTGATGATGGTCGGCACAGCCAATGACGTAATCAGCCGGGGGACCGGAGTCGTCGTTAAGTGGACATAATTATCCTTTGCAGAATGGTGCATCATAGGGAATGGAATGACAAGACTATTTGCAGCAATTTCTCAATGGAGTACACTGTTACCGGCTCCTTGCCCGGTCGATGGAATACGAAGCTGCCGTCTCCCTTCAAATCTCCGGTTTCGATATAAATCTCCGATTCAACATTCCGGTTTGCCAGAATCCCGTTTCTCTGGAGTGCCTTGCGCACCATGGCATACTTCTGCCCGTGGCCCGCCAAGCGTATCTGGGAGGTATATTCATTGGCTACCCTGAACAGTCCCGTTTCCAAATCAAAGGCAATACCCTTACGGGCAAAGAAGTTGCTCAGGCTGCCGTTCAACGAAAGGTCCTCGGGCGTACCGATAGTTACGCCGTTCACCTTGTCCATCAGCCATATTTTGTCCGCTATCTGCAGGGCCAGTTCCAGGTCGTGAGTAGAAAGGAAAATCGTCTTGTCCGTTTGCCGGCTGAGCTGGTGAAGCAGTTGCATCATCTCTACTTTACTGGGAAAATCAAGGAAAGCTGTCGGTTCATCCAGATAGATGACGGGAGTTTCCTGGGCGAGCGCCTTGGCTATCATCACCTTCTGCCGTTCACCGTCACTCAGCGTATGCACCATGCGGTGTGCCAGATGGGGAATGCCTACCAGGGCGATGGATTTGTCCACCACAGTCTTGTCCTCTTTCGAAAGAGTTCCCCAGAAACCGGTGTAGGGGCTACGCCCCAGACCTATCAGTTCTACGACGGACATATTGCGTATATCGCACTTCTCCGTCAGCACCACACTAATGACGCGCGAAAGCTGCTTGTCGGTATAGTTCCCAATCTCTTTTCCTTCAATAAATATGTTTCCGCCAAGTTTCGGCTGGAAGGCAGACAACGTACGAAGCAGCGTGGACTTCCCCACTCCATTAGCTCCCAACAAGCAAGTCAGCTCACCACTGTTGATTCCGGCGCAAATGCCGTCTGCCACCACTTTCACATCCCCCTTGCCGGGGTAACCGATGGAAAGATTCTCTATATGTATGGTTTCCTTATTCATTCAATTCTCCTTTCCGTTTTCTAAAAAGTACAGAAGCCACTACCGGCGCACCTACCAGTGCCGTCACCGAGTTGACCGGCAAAGCTCCCTCAAAGCCGGGCATACGGGCTATCAGATTGCAGACCAATGCCAGGGAAGCGCCTACCAGCAATGTGGCAGGCATCAACACCCGATGGTCCGAAGAGTGGAAGATGGCACGGCACAGATGGGGAACCGCCAATCCGATAAACATAATCGGACCGCAATAGGCCGTTACAATAGCCACCAGCACACCGGAGCATGAGATAACCAGCAGGCGTGCCCGCTTGATGTTCAGTCCCAGATTGCGTGCATAGCCATCGCCCAGCAGCAACAGATTCATCGTCTTTATCAGCAGGAAGGACAACGGAAGCAGCACAGCCATGATGCAGACAAACAGCACCATCTGGTCGCCCGAAACACGGGCAAAGCTACCCAATCCCCAAATGACATATGCACGTATATCTTCCTCCACACTGAAATATTTCAATACGCCGATGACGGCACTTGCCACATAGCCTATCATCACACCGATTATCAGCAGCGTCACGTTGCCCTTCACCTTCTGGGAGACATAGACAATGAGCGCCATCACAGCCAGCGCACCGATAATGGCGGCAACCGACAAGGCAACCTCGCCCATATACCCCAAACGGCTCAATGCCACACCGCCCATCGCCCCGGACAGCAATACCACACAAGCCACACCCAGGCTGGCACCTGAACTGATGCCCAATACCGAAGGCCCTGCCAGCGGATTGCGGAACACCGTCTGCATCTGCAGACCGCTGACTGACAGCCCTGCTCCCGCCACCAATGCCGTCAACGCTTGGGGCACGCGGGACTTCCAGATAATATTCTGCCAAATAACGGATTCATCCGTATTTCCCCACAATATGTTCCACACGGAGCGCAGAGGAATGTGAACCGACCCCAAAAGCAGGTTCAGCAGGAAAAAAAGAAAGATAGATGCCAGTGTCAGCAACATCAACGGAAGTACGGGTCTTTTTATCATTTCAGCAGTTCGTAGTAAGTCGGTTTATAGTCAGGCAACAAATCGGGATGGAAAGCATGTATCAAGTCTTCCAATACAATTTCGGGCTGCATGGGCATACTTTCGTAGAAGGGTTTCTCACGCATGTTGCAGTATACCACTCCCTTCTCACGGAACGCACGGAAGTCGGCATAACGCGGGTCGAGGGACTTCAAGGCATCATACGTGAACGTCCCGTCATAGCTGTTGACAATGCGCCAATAGTCGGCACTCTCCGCCTGGCTATATACGGTTTCAAAATCCAGCGTGACACCTCCCGAACGGGGATCGTCTTTCAAGAAATAATCCGCACCGGCATCACGGAACAGTTCGGCAAGAAAGCTCTTTCCTCCCACTGCATACCAGTTGCCACCCCGTATCTCGCCGCTGAATACCATCGGACGCTTCTTCACGTTGGCAGCCAGCTCCTTCAATTCGTTATAGCGCTTCTCTATCGCAGCAAACTTTTCATTCGCCTCCACTTCCTGGCCTATAAACATGCCGATGAATTTTATCCATTCAGCCTGCCCCAACGGGGTCATCTCCTTATATCCCAAATGGGGAACCAGTGGAATACCGATTTCCCGCATGGCATCATATCCACCCCGCTTGAAAGGAGAGATAAAGATAACATCCGGATTCATGCTCATTATCACTTCATTATCAAAGTTCCCTTCGATACCAATCTTCACGGTCTCGCCGGACTTCAAACGGTCGTTCATCTCCTTGTTGAAGAGATGGCGCGTACTGGTGATGCCCACCACATAATTGCAGGCATCCAGACGGATGAAGTTGGAAAGTTGCAGGGATGTCATACACATAACGTGCTCTACCGGCGTTTCAATCACCGTATAGTCGCTCGGTATGCCGACAGGCTTTATGCCTTTCGGTACCAGCGCATAGTGGAAAGTGCTACTGCTTTCTTTTTGAGGGTCGTGTATATCCACCAGACGGACATGGTGCGGAAGATATTTCACCGTATAGCCTTTGGCATAGCACAGTACAATGGTAGCTGCCGTGTCTGTCGTAACCGGAGAATAGCCCGTTTCGGAAGAAGATTCGGTAGTAGTCTGTCTTGATTTTAAGCCGCAAGAGGTTACGCATAAAATGCACAGCAGTGCAATGCCTATGGCAGATATCCGGGTCATGACTATTGGGGTTTATAGAATTCGGGCACAATATTCGTCATTTTTGGGGAGATACGCAAATGCTCTTCCTGCAAATTGACGGATATTGTGCCTAAATAATCTTTAAAAGCCCATCAAGTCATTCAGTGCTTCACTCATGCTGGGATGTGTAAAGACAAAATCACGGAGGAAGGTATATTCCTGCCCGGTCTTCATAGCCATTGCCACCAGGTTGATGACCTCGCTCGATTCCGGACCAAACAGCGTACATCCCACTATCTTGTCCGTATCGGCGTCCACCACCACCTTGAAGAGTCCGTTCGTATCGCCCAAAGTCCTGGCACGCGGAATGGCGGCTACCGGCAGCTTGTTGACCTTTATATTCAATCCCTTCTTGCGTGCTTCCGCTTCGCTCAGCCCGATGCGTGAAAGCGGCGGGTCGATGAATACCGAATAGCTCACCGGGTCACGGTCGGACACCTTGCGTTCTCCCGCCCCGAAAAGGTCTTCGCGCAGAATGCGGTAATCATCCAAAGAAATGTAGGTAAACTGCAAACCGCCCTTTACATCACCGATAGCATGTATCTTGGGGTTGGTAGTCTGCAAATAGTCGTCCACCACAATGGCACCGCGCTCATTCACCTCTACACCTGCCGCCGCCAGATTCAAGCCAGCCGTATTCGGACGCCGGCCGGTAGCCAGCAGGATGGCATCTGCGTGTAACTGATGTTCCTCTCCCGTGACCGCATCCCGGTAAATGACGTCAGAGTCTTTCACGGACTGCACGCGTGCATTCAGCCTGAAAACGATTCCTTTCTGTTCCAATACCTCCCGGACACTGTCCGCAATGTCCCGGTCCTCCCGGGATATCAGTTCGGAAGAACCCTCGAGCACCGTGACTTGCGAACCGAATGAAGCATACATGGAAGCAAATTCCAGTCCGATGTATCCCCCGCCTACAATGACGAGCTGTGCCGGCAGCTCAGTCAGTTCCATAATGGAGGTGCTGGTATATACCCGTGGGTTACCTTGTATCCCCTCTATCGGTGGAATGACGGTTTCGGCACCCGTATTGATGAATATCCGGGGAGCTTGCAATTGTAATGTCCCTTCCGCCATCCCAACTTCCACCACATCCGGACCTGCAAAGGAGCCGATACCCGTATAGACCGTTATATGAGGATTGTCGGCCAGATTGTGATAGTTCTTCTGACGCAGGAAAGAGACGACCTCTTCCTTCCTTGCAATGGACTGACGATAGTATGCCTTCTTGACCTCCCAAGAAGCGTCTTTGTCCGCATGCTTTGCCGCATGCACCAATGTTTTTGTGGGAATGCAACCGATATTGATACATGTCCCTCCGTACATCTTTTCCGAACGCTCCACTACGGCAACGTCCAGCTTCCGTTTTGCCAACTCGGCAGCCAGCGTCTTTCCGCCTTTGCCGAATCCGATGATAATGACATCATACTGTTTCATACGTCTATTTCCTTAATTGATTCAATACTCTTTTTGCACTGTCAGACAGTACGACAATGGCACCGGCAAGAATGGCCGTATCCTTGATGACCAAGCGCCCTGCCCCCGTCAGCAACGGAAAGCCGTGCTCCCCGCTTCCCAAATCGGGCACCCACACCTCAGGAGTTGTCACCAGGAAAGAGAGGGTACCTATTGTCATGACAATGGCCAGTGCAGCTCCCGCCAGTCCGATTTTCGGAGAGAATATCCCCAGAAATGTCAGAATGCCGATGGTCATAATCAGAATGCCCAGACCGTGAGAGAAACCATACGTATTGTTCTCCACGTGCCACTGATGTTTCGCCTCATTGAACTCGCCCTCTTTCAGCTTATACTCCTTGTACTCCGGGGCACTCTTTGTATAAAAGAAGCTCATGAACGGGCTGTTCGCCACAAAAGGGACAATCCCTTCAGCCTCATAATTCCAGAATTTCAACCCACCAATCCATACGAAAATAACCAGGATGGCTACACGAATCAAATTAACACCCAACTTTTGAGTGGAAGCGGCCAGCGTCAACGCAGCCATAAACAAGTTTTGCAATTTCGTTTTCATCTTTGTTCTACTTTTTAAATGGTTTCAGTAATATGACTTGATTTTTGTTTTTGCAAAGTTCCTTGTTTTCCACCACGTACGAAATGGCAATTATTCCGCAACAGTTGGCAATTCTTCCCGTTTCACTCTTTTCCGGTAGTCCGAGACACTCTCGCCGGTCATTTTCTTGAAAAAACGGCTGAACGCGGACAAGTCTTCGAAGCCCAGAATGGAGCTGATTTCCTTAGCGCTTTTGTGGGTATACAGCAGCAATCTCATGGCTTCTGCCTCAATGCGGTCATGAATCACCCGTAAAGGGGAAGGCAACCCGCAGGCCGAGAACAGATTGGAAAATGTCTTGGGAGAACGGCAAAGAATATCGGCATAATCCTGCACTTGCTTCTTCTCCTTGAAATGCCGGTCCACTAATACGTAATACTGCCGGATGATGTCAAACGTCTTTTCCTTCTCCTGCCCCACCCCGAAACGCTGGCGCGCAATGCGTGTGCAGGTAATGATGAAACGTTTCAAGACAATCCGCAGCATCTCCTCCTGCAGATTGTCATGGATGACCGATTCCTGCCGGAAAATGCGGACTATGTCATGCAAGTTGGAAGACTGTCCGGCAGAAAGTGCCAGTTTCATCACCTTGGAAGAGCCATAAAAAAGGAATCCATTGCAAGAGACCTCGTTGTCATGTCCATAGATGCAATAAAAATTGCTGTTGAATACAAACGTCAGGTATTCACCGTCCACCTCTTTTACCTCCAGGTGATGCAACGGGGTCAAGGTCACGATTTCATCCTTTTCCAGGCGCATGGGGATATGGTCTATTTCCAGAGTCAGCGTACCGCTCTGTACCCAAATGAATTTATACAGAGTCTTGTCACGTTGCAGCGACGCACGCTCATGGTAGCTGGAAGTCATGGCTATGTTGCCATTCAAGCGGGTGTTCAGTTGATAATCCATAAAAAACAGATTGTTTTAGTAAATAACAAAGATAGCGAATATCTTGTTTGCTACTGATTATTTCCCCACTTTTGTAGCCGTTTTGCTGTTCTTTAATTTTTAACCTTTAATGTCTTCATGCAAATGTTCCCCGTCATATTTGTATCTCTCGGTCCCGGCGAACCGGAACTGATTACCGTAAAAGGCTTGAAAGCCCTGCAGACAGCCGACTGTATATTCTGTCCCGAGACACTGGCCAAAGATGGAAACAGAGTTTCACGCGCAGCCGACATCCTATTGCAACTCGACATTCCGGAAAACACGGTGCACCGCTTTCCACTCCCCATGAGCAAACAGCGCGAAAAAGCCCTGAGCGCCTACGACGAGGTCTATATGGAGAGCTCCACCCTCCGGCAACAAGGAAAGAAGGTCTGTATCGTTGCCGAAGGAGATGCCGGATTCTACTCTTCCATACATTATGTATATGACAAACTGCAGGCAGACGGCATCCCCGTGAAGCACATCCCCGGTATCCCCGCCTTCATTGCCGCCGGCGCACTGGGCGGGCTCCATGTGGCCAGCCAGGAAGAGCGGCTGACGGTGATACCCGGCATTACTACGACAGAAGAGATAGAGAAACTGACAAGCGAAAACAGTGCGGTTGTCATCATGAAGCTGTCCAGATGCACCGATGAGATTCACCGCTGCATCCGCCTGCATCCCGAATACCGGTATCACTATTTTGAGAATGTAGGCACTCCGGAAGAGAAGTATATCAATGACAGCAAGCGGATAGCGACCATCCGCTTCCCCTATTTTTCCCTGCTTATCATTCGCCCAGAGGCCTTTTGAGCCCGATTTAATACAATTTCGCACGCCATAGGCATTATTTTAATGAAAATGGGTTACCTTTGCGCCGTTGAAATATAAAAAAGATAAGAACATGAAGAAAGTCGTTTTTTATATGATGCTGCTGGTTATGAGCATCGGTTATGCCTATGCACAAGGAAAGGCAGACATCAAATTCGAACAGACCACCCACAACTTCGGCACATTCTCCGAAAACAGTCCTGTGGTCAGCTACACCTTTAAGTTTACGAACGTAGGCGATGCTCCGCTTGTCATCCATCAGGCTGTAGCTTCCTGCGGATGTACCGTTCCCGAATATTCACAAGAACCGATAGCACCGGGAAAGACTGGAACAGTGAAAGTAACTTATAATGGAACCGGAAGATACCCCGGACACTTCAAGAAATCCATTACCCTGCGCACCAATGCCAAAACGGAAATCATGCGATTATTTATCGAAGGGGACATGACCGCTAAAGATGCCAAATAAGCATTTTACCATACAGAATTAAGGAGATTTTTTTAAATCTCCTTTTTTTTTGCTTTCTTTGCCTAAAATGCGAAGATAGGCTGCACCTCAGCAGAATAATAATGAGTTTGCTCATTTTATCCTGCATTCGGTTTGCACTATCTTTGAAGTCCATAAAGAAAAACATAAAACTACAAAACCTATGAAACAAGAAGAAGAACCTATTACCGGACTACCGGAAAATGCGTTCCGTGAATTGAAACCGGGAGAAGTGTACAACCCTCTGATGAGCCCGAATAAGAAGTATTCAGAAGTAAATGCCTGGTCGGTGACATGGGGTATTCTGATGGCCATCCTCTTTTCGGCCGCAGCCGCCTATCTGGGGCTGAAGGTGGGGCAAGTATTCGAAGCCGCCATCCCCATCGCCATCATTGCCGTCGGCGTATCGGGTGCCGCCAAACGCAAAAACGCATTGGGCGAAAACGTCATTATCCAGTCTATCGGTGCCAGCTCGGGTGTCATCGTGGCAGGTGCCATCTTCACCCTTCCGGCACTCTATATTCTCCAAGAGACCTATCCGAAAGAAATCACCGTCACCTTTGCACAAGTCTTTATCAGTTCCCTGCTGGGAGGTGTGCTGGGTATTCTCTTCCTTATCCCCTTCCGCAAATATTTCGTGAGCGACATGCACGGCAAGTATCCCTTCCCCGAGGCGACAGCCACCACACAAGTGCTCGTCTCCGGTGAAAAGGGCGGCAGCCAGGCAAAACCATTACTCATGGCTGGTATTATCGGAGGTCTATACGACTTCATCGTGGCAACCTTCGGCTGGTGGAACGAGAATTTCACTACCCGCGTATGCGGCTTCGGCGAAATGCTGGCCGAGAAAGCCAAGCTGGTATTCAAGGTTAATACGGGTGCTGCCGTGCTCGGTCTGGGTTATATTGTGGGACTGAAATACGCGTCCATCATCTGTGCCGGCTCACTGGCCGTATGGTGGATTATCATCCCCGGTATGTCCATGATTTGGGGAGATTCCGTACTGAACCAATGGAACCCCGAAATCACGGCAACCATAGGCGCTATGGCTCCGGAAGAAATCTTCAAATACTATGCCAAGAGCATCGGTATCGGTGGTATAGCCATGGCAGGTATCATCGGCATTATCAAGTCTTGGGGCATCATCAAGAGTGCCGTAGGACTGGCTGCCAAGGAAATGGGAGGTAAGTCCAACGTGGAAGCCAGTGTGAAACGCACACAGCGGGACATCTCTATGAAGATTATCGCCATCGGTTCCATCATCACGCTGCTGCTGGTTGTTCTCTTCTTCTACTTCGATGTGATGCAGGGCAACTTGACACATACCATTGTAGCTATCCTGCTTGTTGCAGGTATCGCTTTCCTGTTCACCACCGTGGCAGCCAATGCCATTGCGATTGTGGGCACAAACCCCGTATCCGGAATGACGCTGATGACATTGATTCTGGCATCCGTAGTCATGGTAGCCGTAGGGCTGAAAGGTCCCGAAGGGATGGTTGCGGCACTGGTGATGGGCGGTGTTGTATGTACGGCACTGTCCATGGCGGGAGGCTTCATCACAGACTTGAAAATCGGTTACTGGCTGGGTAGCACGCCTGCCAAGCAGGAGACCTGGAAGTTCCTCGGAACCATCGTTTCTGCCGCTACCGTAGGTGGTGTAATGATTATCCTAAACAAGACATACGGTTTCACCAGCGGACAGCTGGCCGCTCCGCAAGCCAATGCCATGGCGGCCGTTATCGAACCGTTGATGAACGGTGTGGGTGCGCCCTGGCCGCTCTACGGTATCGGTGCAGTGCTGGCCGTCATCCTCAATTTCTGCAAGATTCCCGCACTGGCATTTGCATTGGGTATGTTCATCCCATTGGAACTGAATGTTCCGTTGGTAGTGGGCGGTGCCATCAACTGGTACGTGACCAGCCGCAGCAAGGATGCCGCTCTCAATGCCGAACGCGGGGAGAAAGGTACCCTGCTTGCCTCCGGTTTCATTGCCGGCGGTGCATTGATGGGTGTGGCAAGTGCTGCCATGCGTTTCGGAGGAATCAACCTCGTAAACGATGCATGGTTGCAGAACACCTGGTCCGAAGTGCTGGCGCTGGGTGCTTATGCCATTCTGATATTCTACCTCATCAAAGCTTCCATGAAAACCAAATAACTTTTAAATACCAAGAACATGAAAAAGATTCTACTTTTATCTTTTCTATTTGCAGCGACCATGTTATCTGCACAAAAGCCCGTTGAGCTGCCCCTATGGCCCAACGGTGCCCCCAATAACAACGAACTGACCAATTCCGGACAGAACCATAACAACGAATGGGTGTCCGATGTCACCACCCCTACCCTTACGGTGTATCCTGCCTCCCACCCCAACGGCATGGCCATCATCATGTGTCCGGGAGGTGGCTACGGAGGGCTGGCCATGAAGCACGAGGGACACGACATGGCTCCCTGGTTCAACACACAAGGCATCACCTATGCAGTACTGAAATACCGTATGCCCAACGGGCACCATGAAGTGCCCCTTTCCGATGCCGAACAAGCCATCCGCATGGTACGCGAACATGCCGCCGAATGGGGTGTCAATCCTCAGCGTGTAGGCATCATGGGCGCTTCTGCCGGCGGCCATCTGGCAGCTTCGCTTGCCACACTATACAGCGGTGACAAGACCCGCCCCGACTTCCAGATCTTGTTCTATCCGGTGATTTCCATGCAGAAAGGCGTTACCCATGGAGGTTCCCGTAAGAACCTTATCGGAGAAAATCCATCTCAGGAGCTGGAACAAAAATACTCCCTCGAAAGACAAGTGTCCCCACGCACTCCGCAGGCTTTTATCATGCTTTCTTCGGACGACGACGCAGTGCCACCCATCAACGGCATTGGCTATTTCCTCGCCTTGCGCGACCACAAAGTGCCTGCCAGCCTGCATGCCTACCCTACCGGCGGACATGGCTGGGGGTTCCGGGACAACTTCAAGTATAAGCAACAATGGACACAGGAACTCGAAAAGTGGTTGCGTGAGGGTGTCGTATTTCCGAAGGAGACAGCACCGATGTTGAGAATCGGAAAGACGTACCTTGGAACAAAGTATGTAGCCAACACACTGGATCAGGGAACGGAAGAAAAGTTAGTCATCCTGCCCCAAACGGTAGATTGCCTTACTTTCGTCGAATATACGCTGGCTCAGGCGATGGGGTCTTCTTTTGCCGATAATCTGCAAAAGATACGTTATCGGGACGGTGTGATCGACGGATACACTTCGCGGTTGCACTATACCTCCGACTGGATTGAGAACGGTGTCCGCCAAGGATTTCTGGAAGACGTTACTGCACAAAACAGTACGCAGACCACCAAACTGTCTCTCTCTTATATGTCCACCCATCCCCAAAAGTACAGGCAACTGGCGGATTCGCCGGAAAACGTGAAACGGATGGCCGAGCATGAGAAGGCATTGTCCGGGAAAAAGGTACACTGGCTGCCTAAAGGAAAACTCCCCGACGCAGGACTTCCGTGGATCATGGACGGTGATATCATCGCCATCACCACGAATCTTCCGGGACTGGATGTAGCTCATGTAGGGATAGCCGAATATATAAACGGAAAGTTGCATTTGCTTCACGCCTCTTCTACGCTTGGCAAGGTTGTTGTCAGCGAAGAGCCTCTCAGCCAAATGCTTCGCAATAATAAATCATGGAGCGGCATACGTGTCGTCCGGATGTCTCACCCTTAAAACAAATGATTATGAAACGAGTAAAACATTTCCTTCTCGCGTCGTGTCTGTTGCCTACTTTTCTGGGAGCACAGGGAGTGGCAAGCGCCTCTTTTCTGGAGATTACTCCGGATGCCCAATCGGCAGGTATGGCCGGCACAGGACTGGCTATCACTGACAATGGAAGCACGGCTATCTTTCATAACGCTTCCACCATCGCTTTCTCGCAGGATGTAATGGGTGCCAGCTACTCATACGCTGACATAAATAAAGACTTTGGAATGCATAGCGCATCCCTTTTCTACCGCATCGGACGGGAAGGGAAACACGGATTTAGTGTAGGACTCCGTCACTACAAGGATGCCGATTTTCATTGGCAGGACGGTGCGGAGGATCATGCCCGCGCATGGAACGTGGAAGCCGCATACTTCAGAAATGTAGCCAAGAACCTGTCCCTTTCATTAACACTCAGATATCTGCAGGCAAAAGCCTATAAGGATGCGGACAGCAAAGGGTCAGTCTCCGTGGACCTCGGTGCCAGCTACCATCGCAGCATGGGTATTCTGGACGAAATGGCTTCATGGACAATCGGATTTCAAGCTGCCAACCTGGGCAGCAAGCTGGACGGACAGAAACTGCCTGCCCGACTGGGACTGGGTGGTGCCATCGACCTGCCGTTCAGTATGGACAACCGCTTGCAGGTGGCTCTTGACTTCAATTACCTGCTCCCGTCCGAGTACCGCCATCTTCAAGCCGGCATCGGAGCGGAATATAATTTCCTGAAATATGGAATTATCCGCGGAGGATACCACTTCGGGGATAACGACAAAGGAACAGGCAACTACGGTACACTGGGCTGCGGAATCAACTTCTGGCCGATTCGCGCAGATTTCTCTTATGCACTGGCTGATAAAGACTGTTTCATGCATAAGACATGGCAGCTCGGCATTGGAATCGTTTTCTAGGCTTTTCCTTCGGGCAGTCCGCTAAGTTTTATCATTGAGCAGAGTCTGCCGGGTTCTTTCATTGAGCAATCTGCTGAGTTTTTTCGTTCAGCAGTCTGCCAAGCTCGCATTCAAGGCGTTGCTTCACTTCGTCCATAGGCACTTCGTGCTTCAGTTCCTGACGAAGAGAAGTGACGCCTTTATCTATAAAGCCACAAGGATGAATATAGCTGAAATAGCGTAAATCCGTATTCACATTCAGAGCCAGTCCGTGCATGGTGACGTAATGACTGCTCCTCACTCCGATCGCACAAATCTTACGGGCACGGGGCGTACTCCCTTCCAGCCAGACACCTGTTGCCTTTTCAAGCCGTCCTGCTTCAATGCCATAGAAGGCACAGACACATATCACAGCCTCTTCGAGCAGGTGCACATATTCCTTTAGCCCCAGATGAAACTCTTCCAGATTCAAGATCGGATAACAGACTAGCTGTCCGGGACCGTGATACGTGATATCCCCTCCCCGATCTATATGGAAAAGGGTAGCCTGAATGGCTTTCAGCTGATCGTCATTCAACAGCATATTATTTTCTTTTCCGCTACGTCCCAAAGTATAGACGTGCGGATGTTCGCACATAATAATACGGTTTTCATACGCTTCTCCCTGCGCTTTTGCGCAGACAAGGGTATCAAACCATTCTGTCTGCCGCTGCCATGCCTCGGCGTATGGAATCAAATTCCAGTCTACTAATACAGTTTTCATGAGGACAAAAGTAAGAAATAAAAAGAAAAATCGTACATTTGCGGACCGAATATAACAAGCACTCTAAACCAAAGATAACAAACACTCTTATGAAAATGGAAGTTCCACAAGTAGATTTGCCTCTGGAGGTGTTGGCATGGACTAAAGTAACCGAAGATATTCTGAACATCTACAAACAATCGTGCCGGCTGCAGGCGTGTATTTTCGCCATCTGTACGGAAGGAACCATGAAAGTCTCCATCAATCTGTTGGAATACGAGGTTCACCCGAATGATCTGATTACATTACTTCCCGGAACAATCATACAGTTCCGTGAGAAAGCGGAAAAGGTAAGTCTTTGTTTTGCCGGATTCTCTGCGAAATGTATCGGACATATCAACTTGCTGACCACTATCGGGAACGCTTATCCCAAGCTGATAGAACAGCCGATCATCCCTCTTTCCGAGAATATCGCTGACTATCTGAAGGAATATTTTGCCTTGTTGTCTCATGCCAGTTGTGACGAGTCTTTCAAGATGGACTCCAAATTGGCGGACTTATCACTCCAGACTATTCTGACAAGTGTCCAGCTGATGTACCGGAATTATTCGGGAAACAATCATTCGAACCGTAAGAAGGAGATTTGCCGGAAGTTGATTCAACTGATCACTGAACACTACAAAGACCAGCGTTGTGCACAGTTCTATGCCGATCAACTGGGAATCTCTCTGCAACATCTGAGCACCACCGTAAAACAAGTGACGGGGAAAAGTGTATTGGATACTATTGCTTATATTGTCATTATCGACGCCAAAGCGCAGCTAAAGGGTACGGATATGACTATTCAGGAGATAGCTTATTCGTTGAATTTCCCGAATCCCTCTTTCTTCTGCAAGTTCTTCAGACGGCACGTAGGGATGTCACCGCTGGAATTTAGAAATAGTTGAGGTTTGTAATCAAAACCTATATCATGGATAGAGGCTACATATAACCAATCTTCATTATATTTAGGCACGAATTACGCGAATTACACAGTTCTAAAGGTTTAAAATCCGTGTTAATCCGCGTAATCAATGCCTAATTTAAAGTTATAAAGGAGCTTTACCACGCTCCCTTTCGATGTTAAATCTTCCTTCTTCCCAAACTCAACGAATTGAGCACTACACTCACACTGGAGAATGCCATGGCGGCACTTGCCAGCATCGGATTCAGCAACAATCCGTTTATAGGGAACAATACTCCGGCAGCGATAGGAATACCGATCAGGTTGTAGATAAATGCCCAGAAAAGGTTTTGATGAATCAGTCGTACAGTCTGCCTGGACAGTTCGAAGGCTTTGGGGAGTAACAGCAAGTCGGACGTCATCAGCGTCACCATAGCGACATCCATAGCAATATCCGTACCCTTTCCCATAGCAATGCTGACATCAGCCAACGCCAGTGCCTGTGAGTCATTGATACCATCGCCCACCATTGCCACTTTCTTTCCCTGCATTTGCAGCTCACGCACAAATTCGGCTTTATCGTCCGGCAAGGCATCTGCCACAAATCGCTCGATACCCAGACGGGAAGAGACTGCCAGAGCCGTCCGCTGACCGTCACCGGTAAGCATACAGATATCAATGCCCTGACGTTTCAGTTCTTTCACTGCCTCGGCAGAAGTAGCCTTGATCGGGTCGGAAACGGCAATGATAGCCAAAAGTTCATTCTCACGTCCGAAGTATATGATTCCGTTTCCGTCTGATTCGTAGTGTACCAGCATATCAGCCATGACATCGCTTACTGTAGCGCTGAAATCTTTCAGAAGTTTATGGCTGCCCACCCAGTAAGTCTTACCTTGATAAGACACCTTTATACCTTTGCCTGTGATGCTTTCAAAACTGCTCAAAGGAGCGGGAGTTATCTTTTCCTCGTCTTGGAGTACGGCTACAATCGCGCCTGCCAACGGGTGTTCCGATTTCAGCTCGGCAGCAAGAAGTACATCTTTGAAGTGTTCTTCCTGCGGCTGTGCCCACAACCATCCGGTAGCGGTAGGATGTCCTTCGGTCAAAGTACCGGTTTTATCCAGTACCACCACATCTACCTTACGCATCTGCTCCAGAGCGACGGCGTCTTTTATCAGAATATGCTGTCCGGCAGCTTTACCGATTCCTACCATCAGCGCAGTAGGTGTAGCAAGTCCCAAAGCACAGGGACAGGCTATGACCAGAACGGATACGGCAGAAAGAATACCATAAGAAATATACTCACTGCCACCGATAGCTACCCACAGCACAAACGTCAGAATGGCAATTCCCAACACGACAGGAACGAAGATGCCTGTAATACGGTCTACGATACGCTGCACAGGAGCTTTGCTGCCTTGTGCTTCCTGCACCATGTGAATGATGCGTGCCAGCACAGTATCGCTTCCCACCTGAGAAGCACGAATGATGAAGGAACCGCGCTGATTGATTGTTCCGGCAAGGACCTTATCGCCCTTTTTCTTCTCTACCGGAATCGGCTCACCGCTAATCATACTTTCATCCACATACGAATCGCCCTCCGAAAGCTGACCATCCACGGGAATCTGTTCGCCGGGACGGACTACCACCATATCGCCTACCTGCAACAGGTCTATTTGTATCTCTTCCTCTACCCCACCACGCAATACACGTGCCACTTTGGGCTGCATTCCCATCAGTTTGCGAATGGCATCCGAGGTATTTCCTTTGGCGCGTTCCTCCATCATCTTTCCGGTCAGAACGAAGGCAATGATCACTGCGGAAGCTTCGTAATAGACGTGCGGTTCCAGTCCGCGATCTGTCCAAAACTGCGGAAAGAAAGTGTTGAACAAACTGAAAAGGAAGGCTATCGAGGTACTCAACGCAACCAACGTATCCATATTGCTACGACCGATCTTCGCCTGTTTCCATGCCCCCGTGAAGAAACTTCCTCCGAAGAGCACCATTACCGGAATAGCAAGCAACATTTGTATCTCGTTAGAGTATGGCATATGCATTAATAACATCGAAAAGATAAGCAACGGCACTACAAATATCCACGCGCCGATCACTTTCCGTTTCAGACGAAGGTAACGCTTATGCTGTTCTTCTTCCCGGCGTTCTTCTTTATTCGCTTCTTCTACTATCAGATCATAACCGGCAGCAAGTACCGCTGCACGGATTTCTCCGGGGGTGAGCTTGTCGTCCTCATAAGAAATCGTCAATGTATTTGAAGCAAAGTTGACGGAAGCATCAACGACTCCCGGCAACTTTTTCACTGTCTTTTCTACATTGTTAGCGCATCCCGCACAATGCATATTGAGCACGGGAAACGCATTCTTTGCTATATTACCCATATAATCCTTTACTCTTTAATTGGTTAGTATATATAAAACAAGCAAATACGGGTATTTGTTCGATTACTTCTTATCGGCCTTCTTATCCTCTTTTTTAGATTCTTGCTTGCCGTCTTTCTTGCCGTCCTGCTTGGTTTCCTTCACAAACTCGGCCTCATAATTGAACTTCTTGAATCCTGCCTGCAACTTCTTCACATCTGTCTTTTCGGCATCGTAGGTGATGGACACGGTTTTGTTCTTCAGTTCGGTGGAAAGTTCCTTCACGCCTTTCTCGAAGCGCATGTTATTTTTCACTTTCTTCTCGCAGTTCTCGCAGTGCATCTGAGAGACTTTGAATACTACTACACGGATATCCTTTGCCAACACGGCTGCTACGCTCAAAAGAGCCACCACGCAAGTGGCCATCCATCTTTT
>ERZ860059.237-NODE-237-length-42212-cov-4.210831_pt1 | contig 42212 bp, 40 predicted proteins | sample MGYA00510113_ERZ860059 | MGnify/ENA primary metagenome ERZ860059 (study PRJEB30046, sample SAMN00715190) | human gut metagenome | study: EMG produced TPA metagenomics assembly of the A metagenome-wide association study of gut microbiota in type 2...
AGATATTGAAAGCATTTGAGGAAATAGCTAAAAAATCATATATAAAAATAAATAATAAAAAACTTTTAAAGGAATTAGATGAAGGGTATAAAACTAAAAAGAAATATAAGATTATAGCTAAAAATCTTGATGAAATAGAAAAAGCTGAAATTGATGAGATATTAAAGAAGTATAAATTAAATACAAATGAGATGTTCTATAGGAAAAACATAGAAAGAACTTATTATAAAAAAGATATATATAGTGATTTGGTAGGGCTAATTGGTTATACTGCAACTTCAAAAGATGTAAAAACTGGGGTATTTGGAATAGAGAAGCAATATGAAAAGTATCTTAAAGAAAAAACTGTTGAAAGAAAAAATCCATATACTAGAAATAGAGGAATAAGAATACCTACATCAAAAGATGAAATAAGAACAAATTTAAATGGAAGAAATGTTTATATGACAATAGACAATGATCTTCAATTTATACTTAATGATGAAGTAAAGAAAAAATTTCAATCTTCAAATTCTGATGAAGCATATGGAATAATTATGGATCCTAATACTGGGAAAATATTAGCAACAGCAGCATATACTCGAAAGAGGAGAGCTTTAAGAAATCCAGTTTTTCAAGATCAATTTGAACCTGGGTCAACTTTTAAACCTATTATAGTGGCTTCAGCTCTCAATGAGGGACTTATAAAAAGAAATACTAAATTTGATGTAATGGACGGAACAATAAGAAAATATAATCATACAATAAAAGAAAGCAGCAGAAGTACAAAAGGGATATTAACAACTGAAGAGGTATTAAAAAAATCAAGTAATGTTGGTATGGTATTAATAGGAGATACATTTACTGAAAAAACTTATGAAGAATATCTGAGAAATTTTGGCTTATATGATAGAACAGGAGTCGATTTTCCGGGAGAAATAAAACCATACACTACTCCATATAAAAGATGGGATAAGCTGAAAAAAAGTACAATGTCTTTTGGACAAGGAATAGTAGTAAGTCCGATACAATTAGCAACAGCTTTTTCTGCTGTTATTAATGGTGGGATTTTGTATAAGCCTTATTTAGTAGAGAAAGTAACAGATGATAATAATGTTGTGATAAGAAGAAATCTTCCTACACCAGTAAGACAGGTGATATCTCCAGAGGTTTCTAGAGAAATGAGGGATATACTTGAAAATGTAGTGAGAGATGGAACTGCTAAAAAAGGAGATGTAGAAGGTTATAGAGTTGGGGGGAAAACTGGAACTGCTCAATTAAGTACAAAGGGTGGATATTTAAAAAGTGATTATCTAGCTTCTTTTATAGGGTTCTTTCCAGCAGATAAACCTAAATATGTAGTACTTGTTATGTTTATGAAACCTAAGGGAGAAACTGTATTTGAAAAATATGGTGGTGCTACAGCTGCTCCAGTATTTGGTGAAATAGTTAAAAGGATAACAAAAAATAAAAATATTTTGTCACAGGATATTGCTAAAATATCTGAAATTAAAAATTTTGAAAATATGAAGCGTAATAACGAAGAAGTAAAAGTAGAAATGCCTGATCTTACAGGATTAAGCCCTAAAGATGTAATTTATATATTTAAAAATGCAGATATAGATGTAAGAATTGTGGGAAAAGGGTTGGTAGAAAGTCAGAAGCCGAAAGCAGGAACTTCCTTAGAGGGAGTAACTAGTATAGAGGTACAGTTAAAATAGGAGTTGATTATGAGATATTTTAAAATATATGTAGACAACACCCAGTCCCTTTATACTTATTTAGATGAGAATGAAGAATATGAGATAGGAGATAGAGTAGTTGTTTCTTTTAGAAATAGAGATAAATCAGGTTTGATTATAGCTGAAGATAATTCTGAAAATATAACATTTAAAGTTCTTCCTATAAAATCTCGATTGGAAAATGAAATAAAATTGTCAGAGAATTTTATAAAACTTCTCAGATGGATAAAGACATATTATATGAGTAGCTATGAACAGGTAATAAGTGCAGCTGTTCCCAGTGATTTAAAAGTCAAATATGATTCAGTCTATGTTCTTTCAGATATTAAAAATATTTTTAAAGATGAAGCAGAAAAAATTTATTCTGAAGAGTTTATAGATTTTTTTAAGGATAGAATAACTATAACTAAAGCTACACTTAATAAAAAATTTACCAAAGAGATAATAAATGAGATGATTGCAGATACTATTCTTTTTAATGAAAAGGGAAGTGTCAAGTTAAATTACAACTTTGATTTTTCAAACTTGAAGGAAAAATTTGAAGATGCAGTGGTATATTTTCAAAAAAAAGAGGAAGTTCAAAAGAAAAATTTAGAAAGTAAATTTTCAAAAGAACTTATAAATAAATTAATCAGAGAAAAACTTTTGATTTTGAAAAAAAACATAAAAGAAGATGAAAATCAAAGAGAGATTCACGAGATATCAGAGGAAGTATCTGAGAAAAATGTAGTACTTAATGAAGAGCAGGAAAAAGCAAAAGAGATTATAAAAAATGGAGATAATAAATATTATCTGTTAAAAGGAATAACAGGTTCGGGGAAAACAGAGGTGTATATTGAGCTTATAAAGGAAGCTTTTAAAAATGGAAAGGGCAGTATATTTCTTGTTCCTGAAATATCTCTTACACCACAGATGATAAATAGATTTAGAAATGAGTTTAGAGAAAATATAGCTATACTCCACAGTCGGCTTACAAATAAAGAAAGAGCAGATGAATGGTACAATATATATTCTGGAAATAAAAAAATAGTTCTTGGAGTGAGATCTGCTATCTTTGCTCCAGTAGAAAATTTAGAATATATAATATTAGATGAGGAGCATGAAACGACATATAAACAGGACAGTAATCCTAGGTATAATGCTAAATATGTTGCTATAAAAAGAACTGAGCTTGAAGGGGCAAAATTGATTTTAGGATCAGCAACTCCATCAATAGAAAGTTCTTATTATGCTGAAAAGGGTATATATACTTTGGTAACTATGGATTCAAGATATAATAATTCAATACTGCCAGAAATAGAAATTGTAGATATGAAAAAGGAAGAAGACCTTTATTTTAGTAAAAAACTTTTAGATGAGATTAAAATAACTCTTTTAAAAGGAGAGCAAGTTATATTGCTGTTAAATAGAAAAGGGTATTCTACATATATTCAGTGTAAAGACTGTGGTCATGTGGAAGAATGTACACATTGCTCTATTAAAAGTAGTTATTATGCAAGTCAGGGAATTTTAAAATGCAACTATTGTGGGCAGACAAGAAAGTACACTGGTCATTGTAGCAAGTGTGGAAGCACCAATCTACTTCATAGTGGAAAAGGGGTAGAAAGAGTAGAAGAGGAAATAAAAAAATATTTTGATGTAAGAATAATAAGAGTAGATTCTGAAAGCTCTAAAAATAAAGACTTTTATGAAAAAATGTATTTTGATTTTTTAGATAAAAAATATGATATAATGATAGGGACACAGATGATATCCAAGGGATTACATTTTCCCAATGTAACTTTGGTAGGAGTTATAAATGCTGATACAATTCTGAATTTTCCCGATTTTAGAGCAGGAGAAAAAACTTTTCAGCTTGTAACACAGGTGTCTGGAAGGGCAGGAAGAGGAGAGAAAAAAGGAAAGGTTATAGTACAAACTTATCAGCCTGAAAATTATACTTTTAGAGCAATAGAAAAAAGTGATTATAATAAGTTCTATTCAGAAGAAATATCTAATAGAGAATTATTAGAGTATCCACCTTTTTCAAAAACTATTAATATAGGAATATCTTCTAGAAAAGAAAAAGAATTAGAAATATTTGTCAAAGAATTTTTTAAGGGTATAGAAGATGAAAATGTGGAAATGTATGGTCCGATGAGAAGTCTTGTATACAGGGTAAAAGATAGATTTAGATATAATATTTTTATAAAAGGAAGCAAAAAAAATATCAGTATCTTCAAAAGAAAACTAAATAAAAAACTGACAGATTATAAAAAATCAGATGATTTTAGAATAGTTGTTGATGTAGATCCAATAAATTTAATTTAACAATAGAGGTGAGAAGAAAAAGTGATATACGAAATAAAAAAATACGGTGATCCAGTACTGAGGGAAAAAACTGTAGAAGTAGAAACTGTAGACGACAATATAAGAGAGATATTGCAGAATATGGTTGAAACTATGTATGATAAAAAAGGAGTAGGACTTGCAGCTCCTCAAGTAGGAATTAGTAAAAGAATGCTTGTATTAGATTGGACAGGAGAGGGAGAAGAGCTTAGAAAAGTAATAAATCCTGTAATTACTCCTTTAACTGAAGAAAAAATAGATTGGGAAGAAGGGTGTTTAAGTATTCCTGGAATATATAAAAAAGTTGAAAGAGTAGCAAAAATAAAGGTAGATTATTTAAATGAAAAAGGAGAAAAGATAACTGAAGAGTTAGAAGGTTTTCCTGCAATAGTTATGCAGCATGAATTTGATCATTTAGAGGCTGTATTATTTGTAGATAGAATATCTCCTATGGCTAAGAGAATGGTAACTAAAAAATTACAGGCTCTTAAAAAAGAAACATTAAAAGGGCCAAGTGCTGAATAAGGAGCTGCAATATGGCAGTAGATAAAGGAAAATTAAGCTGTTGGATAATACTTGCTATAGTTCTATATGTATTTGTACCACAAATATACAGAAGTTATATAAAAGTAAATAAGCTTAAAAACGAAAAAAAACAGCTTTTAAATAAAATAGAGCTGGAGAAAAATAAAATAGAAGAGTATAATAAACGTATCGAAGAACTTAAAGATGAATTTTATAGAGAAAAAATTTCCCGTGATGAATTGCAAATGGTCAAAGAGGGAGAGGAAATCTATAGATTAATCGACAAAAAGTAGGAGGAGAGATGAAAAGAGAATTAGCACTGGAATTTGCCAGAGTGACAGAAGCAGCAGCATTAGCAGCTTACAAATGGGTAGGAAGAGGTAATAAAGAAGCTGCTGATCAGGCAGCAGTAGATGCCATGAGGACTATGCTGAATAGAATAGCTATTGATGGAGAAATAGTAATAGGAGAAGGAGAAATTGATGAAGCTCCTATGCTGTATATAGGTGAAAAAGTAGGTAGAGCTTATCATAAATATGAAGAAGAAGGTGAGCCAGAAGATGATTATTGTTCACCAGTTGACATAGCTGTAGATCCTGTAGAAGGAACAAGAATGACTGCTCAAGGGCAGGCTAATGCTATAACTGTTCTAGCTGTTGCAAATAAAGGAAGTTTCTTGAAAGCTCCAGATATGTATATGGAAAAATTGATAGTTGGTCCTGAAGCAAAGGGAGCAATAGATTTAAATAAACCTTTAATGGAAAATATTCATAGTGTAGCAAAAGCATTAAATAAAGAGTTGAGTGAACTTATGATAGTAGTTCTTGATAAACCAAGACATACTCAAATTATAAAGGATCTTCAGAAACTTGGTATAAAAGTTTATGCTCTGCCAGATGGCGATGTAGCTGGATCTATTTTAACTTGTATAGTGGACTCAGATGTAGATATGCTGTATGGTATTGGAGGAGCTCCAGAAGGAGTTATTTCAGCAGCTGTAATAAGAGCCTTAGGTGGAGATATGCAGGCAAGATTAAAGTTAAGAAGCGAAGTAAAGGGTGTAACTCTTGAAAATGATAAAATCTCTAATTTTGAAAAAACTAGATGTGAAAATATGGGGCTTAATGTTGGAGAAGTTCTTACAATGAATGATCTTGTAAAAGATGATGAAGTTATATTCTCAGCAACTGGAATAACTAGTGGAGATCTTTTAGAGGGAATTAAAAGAAAAGGAAGTATAGCCAGAACACAGACACTTGTGGTAAGAGGAAAAAGTAAGACTGTAAGATATATAAATTCTGTACATAACTTAGATTTTAAAGATGATAAGATAGCTCATTTAGTAAAATAATAAAAATAATAAAAATAATTAAATAAAAATGTGAATGAAAATAATTATTTTTTTAAATTAAAGGGGGTATTATAATAATGAAAGTAATTTTTTATGGAGTTCGTGATGTAGAGGTACCTATTTTTGAAGCTGTAAATAAGAAATTTGGATACGATATGACTTTAATACCAGAATATCTGACAGATGAAGCTACAACACGAAAAGCTGCAGGAAATGATGCTGTAGTTTTAAGAGGGAACTGTTTTGCTACAAAAGAAAGACTGGATATTTATAAAGAAATGGGAGTAGAATATGTTTTGACAAGAACTGTTGGAGTAAATCATATTGATGTTCCTTATGCAAAAGAATTAGGATTAAAAACTGCTTATGTTCCTTTCTATTCACCAAATGCAATTGCAGAATTGGCACTGACTCTAGCAATGTCTTTACTAAGAAATGTGGCATATACTGCAAATAAAACAAAAGAAAGAAACTTTATTGTAGATAAACAAATGTTCTCAAAAGAAGTAAGAAATTGTACTGTTGGAGTTGTTGGATTAGGAAGAATAGGAATGACAGCTGCAAAACTTTTCAAAGGATTAGGAGCAAATGTTATTGGATATGATTTATTCCCTAAAACAGGAGTAGAGGATATTGTAACACAAGTTTCTATGGATGAATTATTAGAAAAATCTGACATTATTACTTTACATGCTCCTTATATCAAAGAAAATGGAAAAATAATTACAAAAGAAACTTTAGCAAAAATGAAAGATGGAGTTATCTTGATTAATACAGGAAGAGGAGAATTGGTAGATACTGGTGCTTTAGTAGAAGCTTTAGAAAGTGGAAAAGTATCTGGAGCTGGAATTGATACTTTGGAAAATGAAGTGTCTATTTTCTTCAAAGATTTTGGAAACAACAAATTAGAAGATCCAAATTTTGAAAAATTGGTAGAAATGTATCCAAAAGTATTGATTACTCCACATATAGGTTCTTATACTGATGAAGCTGCTTTAAATATGATAGAAACAACATTTGACAATATAAAAGAATATTTAGAAACTGGAGATTGTAAAAATAAAATAAAATAGTTTTTCTATTATTTACTGGATAGTGTAAAAAAAATAAAAGAACAGGGGGAGATTTGCATAGACAAAGCTCCCCTTTTATTTTAAAATAAAAATAAAAATCTGAAAATTAGAAGAGAGGAAACAGAATGGATTTTAAACAACACTATAAAATAAAATTACGAGAATGGGCAGACAGCTCTTTATGGGAAGAGGAGTTAAAGAGAAGAGGAATCTTATTTGAAAAAAAAGAATATTTTCCTGGGTATGTTATTTATAAAATAGAAAACCCTGGTGATGAGATACTGCAAGAATTTTCTCAAAGAAAAGAGATTTCAAAATTTGAAGTAATGCATCATTATTTTTTAAATTTTCAAACTCGTGTTATGGAAGCACAAATGCCTTCTTATGAAAAAGTTTCTGGGAATAAAAAATATCCTATGGTTGGAGTTTTAGATAATGGAATTGCAAATATTGAAATGATGAGTTCTTGGGTGTATCGAGATGAAAAACAGTATTGTCCTGAAAGACAGCACCCTACTCATGGTAGTTTTGTAGCAGGAGTAATTTTATATGGAGATGAATTCAGTGATAAAAAATGGATTGCAGGGGAAAAAATTAAGATTTATGATGCAGCTATTGTACCAGATTTTAGCCTTTACCAATTGGAAGAAGATGAACTTTTGTTCAGATTGAGAAGAGCAGTTGAGGAACATTCTTGGATTAAAGTATGGAATTTAGCAATCAGCCTTCGTTTTGCTGTTGATTTAGAAAGAATTTCTGAATTTGGACTGTTATTAGATTATTTGCAGGAAAAATATAATATCATTATTTGTAAATCTTGTGGAAACGGGGAATTTACTAGAGATAAAGAGGAAAGAGGGAGTATTTTACAAGGCTCTGACACAATTCGCTCTTTAGTAGTCGCCTCGTGTAATCAAGAGGGGGAAGTTTCAAGTTTTAGTTTGAGTGGAAAAGGACATAAAATATTAGAAAAACCTGATATTGCTATGTATGGAGGAGATGTTTTCTGGGATCCAAATGGAAAACGAAAAGTATCAGGAGTTTATTCTTTTTCTCCAAAGGGAGAAATTGTAAGTTCTTTTGGAACTAGTTTTGCCACAGCTCGAATGACTTCTTTATTAGGAAATATTCTTTTTTGGAAAGAAGATGCTTCAGCCCTTTTTTTGAAAGCTATGGTAGTACAGACAGCAAGTCATGGAGAAAAATATTTTCTAGGTTATGGATGCCCTAAAGATACAAATGGCATTAAGAAAGAATATGAAAACTCATATGTTTTAGAGGGAACATTGTTGGAAGAAGAGAGAATAACAGTAGGCTATAAAAATGGAAAAATTCAATGTACTTTAAGTTCTGATGTTATTTTAGATTATCATCAGGAAGAGGACTATGTTCTTTGTGATATTAATTTAAGTTTTGAAAAAAATGGGAAAAAATATGAAAAAAAGAATATTTTTGGCGAGTATGAGAAACTTAATAATTTAAAAAAATATGAAATCCCAATGGAAGAAGAGGAAGGGGAAATAGAGATTATTTTTTCAAAAAGATGGAAAAAAGAAAAATATAAAAAGAAAGATAGAGGACTTTCATATTGCTTTATTTTGAGAAAATAAAAAAAGTGAAAAAAAAAATGTGAATTTGAAATTTCACAAAAAAGTGAAAAAATTAAAACTACATTTTTTTGAAAATAGGTTGTATAATAAAAGGGAATTGGAAATAATAGTTTCATAAACAGAAAGACTGTTTTATTTTTGGAGGGAATTTCTTTGGCACTAAATAAAAAACATTTTGAAATTTTGAAGGAGTTAAAGAAAGAAGACGACTTAAAACGAATTGCGAGTATTTTTAATCAAACTGAAAGAAGTATTCGATATAAGATTGGAGAATTAAATGAAAATTTAGGTGAGGAAAAAATTTTCATAAAAAAAAGAAAAATATTCTGTCTTTTAGATGAAAAAGATATTTTTTCATTGATTAAAGGGATAAATGAATATAATTATGTTTACGAACAAAAGGAAAGAATAGATTTATTGATTTTAGAAAGTATTCTTCAAAAAGATGAATTTCAAATTGAAGAACTTGCAGATATATTACAGATAAGCAAATCTACATTGAGAGCAGATATTAAAATATTAAGTACCAAACTTTCTAAAATGGGTATTCTTTTAGAGCAATACCAATATAATAATAAAAAATGTCATTTGAGTTACAAAAATAGTGATTTAATTTATTACTTAGCAATCTTTTTATATCAATATGTTATTTTTGATGAAGGAGATAGCAGGGTAAGTTTTAAAAATACCAGTTATTTTGAAAAGATGGTTTCTGAAAAACTGACAAAACAGTATCTAGGAGTATTAGAAGATAGTTATCAAAAAATTAAGAATATAGATTTACCTTATACTGATGAAACACTTAACTTATTAATTTTGCTAATTTCTGTGCTAAAACTACGAAGTTTAAGTACAGAAGATCTAGATGTTTTAAATAGGAAGGTATTAAGAGAAACAAGAGAATTTAAAGTTTTACAGAAAACTTTTATAGAATTTTCAGAAACACAGCTTTATTTCTTAACAGATTATCTACTTCGTATTTCCTGTGATGAAAAAGAAATCTTTTCAAAACATCGTAATTGGCTGGAAATAGAACTTGGAGTTTATCGTCTGATTAAAGAATTTGAACATTTAAAGAATGTTCAGCTTGTAAAAAACAAGAGATTAATGGACGATATTTTATATTACATTAAACCACTTATTTATAGAAGTTCTAAGAAAATTGAATTGAAAAACAGCATTTTAAAAGAGGTAAAATTAGTATATGAAGATACCTTTTATTACTTGAAAAAGGCTTTTCATAGTTTTGAAACTCTATTAAATTTAGAAGTATCTGACAATGAGATTGGATTCTTGGTTCCTATCTTTGAAGTTGCTCTAAGAAATCAAATTAAACAACCCAAAAAAATAGTAGTAGCTTCTTCATATAAAAGAAATTTAACCAATTTTTTATTAGCTCGGTTAGAAGAAGAATTTTTAGTGGATATAGTAAAAGTAGTATCTATTAAGCAATTGGATAAAATTCATGGTGAAGAGATAGATTTACTGGTTACGACATCTGATTTAACACAGATGAATCTACCTTATTCAGTATGTCAAGTCAACCCTATTTTAACAGATATAGATAAAGCTCATCTGAAAGAATTTGAACTTATGCCTCAGGATAAGAAAATTCCTTTGGAAAAATTGATGGGATTAATTGAAAGAAATATAAATATTGAAGATTGGAATGGGAATAAATTACGTGAGGAATTGCTTCATACTTTTCCCAATAACATACTAGATGAAAGAGAGCAGGAAGCTCAAGAGGAGTTGCAAATCCCTAAAAATGTAAGAACTTCTATATGTACTTTTGAGTGGAGAGAAGCTGTAAGGGCAGGAATGGAAATTCTATGGAAGCAGAAATATATTAAAAAATCATACATGGAGGAGAGTGTAAATAAGAAAGAAGAAGAAAGTTTAATTTTTTTCTTAAATGAAAAAACAGCTCTTTTCTATACAGAACCAAAGGAGAATGTTTTTAAAACAGGTTTTTCTTTAATAGAAGTAAAACACCCTTTGTTAGTAAGAAAAAAGAAAATAAAATATTTTGTATGTTTTGCACCAAAAGGTGATGCAGAAGATAGAAGTTTATTGTTTCAACTAAATGATTATTTTGAAGAAGAGGGAATTGAAAAAAAGTTAAAAAATATTTAAGAAAATAAAAAATAAAAGAAGGAGGAAAGAGATGATTACAACAGAGTATATTAGTTTTCTGGAAAGTCTAATGAGTTCATTACTGGGAATGTCTATTGTGTTCATAGCTTTAATTTTTTTAGCTATTTTTGTCATGATAGTATCAAGAATAATTTCAGTATTAGAAAAGAATTTAATCAAAACAACAGATACAAAAGCAACAGTATCAGCTTCTACAACAGGAGCAAACACTAAAAAAGATAATAAAGATGGAGTAAAAATTGCTGTAATTACAGCAGCAATCAGTGAAGAAATGAAACAGCCAGTAGATAAATTTATTATTACAAGCATTAAAAAAATTTAAAAAAAATAAGACATGAAAGGAGAAGAGATTATGAAGTATGTAGTGACAGTTAATGGAGAAAAATATGAGGTTGAGGTAGAAAGAGTAGATGGAAAATCAGCATCTTTATCTAGAAAGCCAATGGAAAGAGGAGCTAAAACAAGAGTAGAAACAGTAAGAGAATCAGAACCAGTAGTAGCGACAGCTCCAGTATCAGCAGCTCCAGCAGCAAGTACAGGAGGAGCAGGTGCAGTTGTAAGTCCTATGCCAGGAGTTATTTTAGATATAAAAGTTAAAGAAGGGGATAGTGTATCTGAAGGACAAACTGTTATTATTTTAGAAGCAATGAAAATGGAAAATGAAATTGTATCAGAATTTACAGGAACAGTATCTGCAATCAGAGTAAAAAAAGGAGATACTGTAGACACTGACGCAGTATTGGTAGAAATTAAATAATAGAGGAGGCTATAATGGAGTTTATTAAAATTTTAGAAATTATGATGGCGAAATCTGGATTTGTCGCATTAACATGGCAAAATCTAGTAATGTTTCTCATCTCATTTGTTTTAATCTATTTAGCCATTGTAAAGCAATTTGAACCTCTACTATTGCTACCAATTGCCTTTGGAGTTTTCTTGACTAACTTGCCTTTAGCTGGTTTGATGAACGAAGCTGATCCTTGGTATGCATCTGGGGTTTTACGAATTATTTATAATGGAATTAAGAGTAATGTATTTCCTTGTTTAATTTTCATGGGAATTGGAGCTATGACAGATTTTGGACCATTGATTGCCAATCCAATTAGTTTGTTGCTGGGAGCAGCAGCTCAATTTGGAATTTATATAACTTTTATGACTGCAAATGCTCTGCCTTTCTTCTCAGCGAAGCAATCAGCAGCAATTGCAATTATTGGAGGAGCTGATGGACCAACTTCTATCTATTTGGCAAATAACTTAGCACCAGAATTGCTGGCACCAATTGCAGTTGCAGCATATTCTTATATGGCACTTATTCCTATGATACAGCCACCTATTATGAAGTTATTGACAACAAAGAAAGAAAGAGCTGTAAAAATGAAGCAATTAAGAAAAATCAGTAAGATAGAAAAAATTGTTTTCCCAATTGGAACAGTTTTATTTACTGCTTTATTACTACCTTCTGTAGCTCCTTTATTAGGTATGTTGATGTTAGGAAATATTTTTAAAGAATCTGGAGTTGTTCAAAGACTTTCAGATACTGCTCAAAATGCTCTTATTAATATAGTAACAATTATGTTGGGAGTTACAGTAGGAGCAACAGCAAATGGAGAATTATTCTTACGTTGGGAAACAATTGCAATTATCTGTATGGGATTATTTGCTTTCTGTATGTCAACAGTTGGAGGAATTTTACTTGGAAAAGTACTTTATGTAATAACAGGTGGAAAAATCAATCCATTGATAGGTTCAGCAGGAGTATCAGCAGTTCCAATGGCAGCTAGAGTTGCTCAGACAGTAGGAGCTTCTGAAAATCCAACAAATTTCTTATTGATGCATGCTATGGGACCAAATGTTGCAGGAGTTATTGGTTCAGCAGTAGCTGCAGGATATTTCATGTTAATTTTTGGAAAATAATATTAAAACATAAAAACTTTAAAACATAACACAGTGAAAAATATTGCTAAAAAAAATAGGAGGAGATTACTGTGAGTAAAGTAATGTCATTGCATGACGCAATAAAAACTTATGTAAAATCAGGAGATAGCATTTGTATCGGTGGTTTTACAACTAACAGAAAACCATATGCAGCAGTATATGAAATTTTAAGACAAGGATTGGGGGATTTTACAGGATACTCTGGACCAGCAGGTGGAGATTGGGATATGTTGATTGGGGAAGGAAGAGTAAGAAACTTCATCAACTGTTATATTGCAAACTCAGGGTATACAAATGTATGTAGAAGATTTAGACATGAAGTAGAAAAAGTTGGAAAAATGAATTTGGAAGACTATTCTCAAGATGTTATCATGTACATGCTTCATGCATCGTCGTTAGGACTGCCATTTTTACCAGTAAAATTAATGCAGGGATCAGACTTAGTAAACAAATGGGGAATCAGTAAAGAGGTAAGAGAAAAAGATCCAAAACTATCAAATGATAAATTGGTAGAAATTGAAAATCCTTTAGTACCAGGGGAAAAAGTAATAGCAGTGCCAGTACCTAGATTAGATGTAGCAATAATTCATGTACAAAAGGCATCAATAAATGGAACTTGCTCTATTGAAGGAGATGAATTCCATGATATTGATATTGCAGTTGCAGCAAAAAGATGTATTGTAACTTGTGAAGAGTTAGTAACAGAGGAAGAAATAAGAAAAGAACCAACTAAAAATTCTATTCCTCAATTCTGTGTAGATGCAGTAGTTCATGTGCCATTTGGAGCACACCCTTCTCAATGTTATAACTACTATGACTATGATGCTAATTTTTTCAAGATGTATGATACAGTAACAAAAACAGAAGAAGATTTTAAAGCATTCTTACAAGAATGGGTATATGGAATCAAAGACAGTGATGAATATATTGATAAATTAGGAGCGAGCCGATTAGCAAAATTAAGAGTAGTACCAGGATTTGGATATGCTGCGAAATTAGTGAAGGAGGCAAAATAAGATGGTAAATTATAAAAATTATACCAATAAAGAAATGCAGGCAATTACTATTGCAAAAGAAATTACAGATGGACAAATTGTAATTGTAGGAACAGGACTTCCATTGATTGGAGCCTCATTAGCAAAAAGAATCTTTGCTCCAAATTGTAAACTAATTGTAGAAAGTGGACTTATGGACTGCAGTCCAATTGAAGTACCAAGAAGTGTTGGAGATAACAGATTGATGGCTCACTGTGGAGTTCAATGGCCAAATATTCGTTTTATAGGATTTGAAGCAAATGAGCTATTAAATGGAAATGACAGAATGATTGCATTTATTGGAGGAGCACAAATTGATCCTTATGGAAATGTAAATTCAACTTGTATTGGAGATTACCACTGTCCAAAAACAAGATTTACAGGTTCAGGAGGAGCGAATGCGATTGCAACATACTCTAATACTGTAATCATGATGCAGCACGAAAAAAGAAGATTTATGGATAAAGTTGATTATGTAACAAGTGTAGGTTGGGGAGATGGACCAGGAGGAAGAGAAAAATTAGGACTTTCTGGAAATAGAGGTCCAGTTGCTGTTGTAACAGACAGAGGGGTATTAAGATTTGATGAGAAGACTAAAAGAATGTATCTAGCTGGATATTATCCAACATCATCTATTGAAGAGATTGTTGAAAATACTGGATTTGAAATTGATACTTCGAGAGCTGTATTGTTGGAGGCCCCAAGTGAAGAAGTAATTAAAATGATTAGAGAGGAAATTGATCCAGGACAAGCCTTCATTAAAGTACCAGTAGAATAATAAAAAAGCTGAAAGGAGAATAATGTATGGGAAACTATTCAATGCCTAATTATTTCCAGAATATGGAACAAATAGGAAAAGAATTAACAAAAGTTGATGAGGAAAATGAAAAATTACTAAAAGATGTAGAAGAAGAAATTGGTAAATTGATCGATGAAATACATGATGCAGGAACTCCTGATGAAAAAATTGCTGAAAAAGGACAGATGACTGCTTTAGAAAGAATAGCAGAATTAATTGACGAGGGAACTTGGTGTCCTTTAAATAGTCTTTATAATCCACAAGAGTTTGCAACTGGAACAGGAATTGTAAAAGGATTGGCAAGAATCAATGGAAAATGGGTAGTAGTAGTTGCTTCTGATAATAAAAAAATCGTTGGAGCTTGGGTACCAGGACAGGCAGAAAACTTATTAAGAGCTTCTGATACAGCAAAATGTTTAGGAATTCCTTTAGTATATATTCTAAACTGCAGTGGAGTTAAATTAGATGAGCAGGAAAAAGTATATGCAAACAGAAGAGGAGGAGGAACTCCTTTCTATAGAAATGCAGAACTGCAACAATTAGGAATTCCAGTTATTGTTGGAATTTATGGAACAAATCCAGCTGGTGGAGGATATCACAGCATCAGCCCAACTATCTTGGTTGCTCATGAAGATGCAAATATGGCAGTAGGAGGAGCTGGAATTGTTGGTGGAATGAATCCTAAAGGATATATTGATCAAGAGGGAGCAGAACAAATCATAGAAGCAACTGAAAAAGCTAAAGGAGCAGAGGTTCCAGGAACAGTATCTGTTCACTATGATGAAACTGGATTTTTCAGAGAAGTATATTGTGATGAAATTGGAGTGTTAGAAGGAATTAAAAATTATATTGATTGTTTACCAGCATATAATTTAGAATTTTTCAGAGTAGATGAACCAGCAGAACCAGCATTAGATCCAAATGATTTATATTCTATTGTCCCTATGAATCAAAAGAAAGTGTACAATATATATGATGTAATTGGAAGATTAGTTGATAATAGTGAATTTAGCGAATATAAAAAAGGATATGGACCAGAAATAGTAACTGGACTTGCAAAAGTAGATGGACTTTTAGTAGGTATTGTTGCAAATTTCCAAGGACTATTGATGAAATATCCTGAATATAAAGAAAATGGAATTGGAATCGGGGGAAAATTATACAGACAAGGTCTTGTAAAAATGAATGAGTTTGTAACTCTTTGCTCAAGAGATAAACTTCCTATTATCTGGGTACAGGATACTACTGGAATTGATGTAGGAAATGAAGCAGAAAAAGCTGAATTGTTAGGATTAGGACAATCTTTAATCTATTCAATTCAAAATTCAAAAGTTCCTCAAATGGAAGTTACATTGAGAAAAGGAACTGCTGCAGCTCATTATGTATTGGGAGGACCTCAGGGAAATTCTACTAATGCTTTCTCATTGGGAACTGCTGCAACAGAAATCAATGTAATGAATGGGGAAACAGCAGCAACAGCAATGTACTCAAGAAGATTAGTAAAAGATAAAAAAGAGGGAAAAGATTTAACACCAACTATTGAAAAAATGAACAAATTAATAAATGAATATAAAGAAAAATCAACTCCAAGATATTGTGCAGAAACTGGAATGGTAGATGAAATTGTAAATCTATATGATATTAGAGCTTACATGGTAGCTTTTGTAAACTCTGTTTATCAAAATCCAAAAGCAATCTGTGCTTTTCATCAAATGCTTTTACCAAGAGCCATCAGAGAATACAACACATTCACAAAAAAATAAAAAAGGGGGAATTTTGTGGAAAGAATGATTTTACAACTAGGAATGTTTGAAACATTGGCGTTAGCAGTTTTAGCTATCTATTTAGGGAATTATTTAAGAAAGGTTTTTCCTATCTTAAAAAAATATTGTTTACCAGCTTCGGTGGTAGGGGGAACGATATTTGCAGTAATTTCCATGGTTTTATATTATTCGAATGTGGTAGAATTGAGTTTTGAATTTAAAGCAATAAATTCATTGTTTTATTGTATTTTCTTTGCTGCAAGTGGAGCAGCGGCTAGTTTGTCTTTATTAAAACAGGGGGGGAAATTAGTTATTATCTTTACTATTCTGGCAGCAGCTTTAGCAGCATGTCAGAATGCTTTAGCACTGTTTGTTGGTAATTTGATGGGAGTAAATCCTTTAATTTCAATGATGACAGGAAGTATTCCTATGACAGGTGGTCATGGAAATGCAGCAGCTTTTGCTCCAATTGCAGTGGAAGCAGGAGCTAGTGCAGCGATGGAAGTAGCTATTGCTGCTGCAACTTTTGGTTTGATTTCAGGTTGTATTTTAGGAGGACCTTTCGGAAACTTTATTATTAAAAGACATAAATTGGAAGATCCAGCATTAGATGGGAAAGATGATGTTTCAGAAATGGGAGAAGCAGTTCCTACAATGCCAATTGATAAAAATAGTGTTGTTAATGCAATGTTTTTAATGTGTATTGCTTTAGGAATTGGACAAGTTGTAACTTTAATTTTGAAAAAATATGGAATTAGCTTCCCAATTCATGTAAGTTGTATGTTAGGTGGAATTTTAATTAGATTATTTTTTGATAAGAAAGCTGGAAATCATGAAATGTTATATGAAGCAATTGAAACTGTAGGAGAATTCTCTTTAGGATTATTTGTTTCTATGTCTATCATTACAATGAAATTGTGGCAATTATCTGGATTAGGATCTGCTTTAGTTGTATTACTAGTAGTTCAAGTAATTTTTATTATACTATTCTGCTATTTCTTAACTTTCAATTTATTGGGAAGAAATTACGATGCAGCAATTATGGCAGTAGGACATACAGGATTTGGTTTAGGAGCAGTTCCTGTTTCTATGACTACAATGCAGACTGTTTGTAAAAAATATAGATATTCTAAGTTAGCCTTTTTCGTTGTTCCAGTCATTGGAGGATTTATAAGTAATATTTCCAATGCGATTATTATTACTAAATTCTTAAACATTGCAAAGGCTATGCTTGGAATAGGATAAGGAGTCACAAAAATAAAAGGAGCAAAAAATGAGTAAATTTACAATGGGAGTCGATGTAGGTTCTACTACATCAAAGGCTGTTATTTTAAAAGATGGAAAAGAAATTATTTCCCAGTCTATAATTTCTGTTGGAACAGGGACAAGTGGACCTGCTCGAGCAATTAAACAGGTTTTAGAAACAGCAGGGTTTTCTTCTGTTGATGAATTAGATTGTGCCATAGCTACTGGTTATGGAAGAAATTCATTGGAAGAAGTACCACTGCAGATGTCAGAATTATCTTGTCATGCAAAGGGAGCCTACTTTTTTTTCCCGAAGGTAAGAACAATTATTGATATTGGAGGACAGGATTCAAAAGCATTAAAAGTTGGAAATAATGGAATACTGGAAAATTTTGTTATGAATGATAAATGTGCAGCAGGAACAGGAAGATTTTTAGATGTTATTGCTAAAGTTCTGGAAATTAATTTATCAGATTTAGAAGTTCTTGATGAAAAATCTAAAGAGGATATTACAATCAGCTCTACTTGTACTGTATTTGCAGAATCAGAAGTTATTTCACAATTGGCAAAAGGAACAAAGTATGAAGATATTGTAAAGGGAATCCATGCATCAATTGCAAGCAGAGTAGGAAGTTTGGCAAAACGTGTAGGAATCAAAGATCAAGTTGTTATGACTGGTGGAGTAGCATTAAATCATGGAATGATAAGGGCTCTTGAAAAAAATATTGGTTTTAAAATTTATACAAGTGAATACTGCCAATTAAATGGAGCAATTGGAGCAGCGTTGTTTGCTTATCAAAAATGTTTAAATGCAGAAAAATAAATAATAAGAGGAAGACCTTGCCCATGAAGTATGAGCAAGTTCTTTCTTTTATAAAAAAAGAAATAGGAGGAAATTGAAATGGCTGGAAAAATGGAAAAATTACCTAATAAAAAACCAAGAGCAATTGATGGACATAAACCTGCTGCTGCTATTTTGAGAAATGTAGTAGATAAAGTATATGCAGAAGCTTGGGAAGCAAAAAGGAGAGGAGAACTAGTAGGTTGGAGTTCTTCTAAATTTCCAATTGAATTGGCAAAGGCCTTTGATTTAAATGTTGTTTATCCTGAAAATCATGCAGCATCTACAGCAGCTAAAAAAGATGGATTAAGACTATGTCAAGCAGCAGAAGATATGGGATATGATAATGATATTTGTGGTTATGCTAGAATTAGTTTAGCCTATGCAGCTGGAGAGCCAACAGATGCAAGAAGAATGCCTCAGCCAGATTTCTTGCTTTGCTGTAATAATATCTGTAATATGATGACAAAATGGTATGAAAATATTGCAAGAATGCATAATATTCCTTTGATTATGATTGATATTCCATTTTCAAATACAGTGGATACACCAGAAGAAAAAGTGGATTATCTAATCGGACAATTTGATTATGCAATCAAACAATTAGAAGAATTAACTGGAAAGAAATTTGATGAAAAGAAATTTGAAGCTGCTTGTACAAGAGCAAACAGAACAGCAGCAGCATGGCTAAAAGCATGTTCTTATATGGGATATAAACCATCTCCTTTGAGTGGATTTGATTTATTTAACCATATGGCAGATATAGTAGCAGCAAGATGTTATGAAGAAGCAGCTATTGGGTTTGAATTACTTGCACAAGAATTTGAACAATCTGTAAAAGAGGGAACTTCAACTTGGGAATATCCAGAGGAACATAGAATTTTATTTGAAGGAATTCCTTGCTGGCCAGGACTTCGTCATCTATATGAACCATTAAAAGATAATGGAGTCAATGTAACAGCTGTTGTGTATGCACCAGCATTTGGATTTAGATATAATAATATAAGAGAAATGGCAGCAGCTTATTGTAAAGCTCCTTGCTCTGTATGTATAGAAACAGGAGTAGAATGGAGAGAAACTATGGCGAAAGAAAATGGTATCAGTGGAGCTTTAGTAAACTATAACCGTAGCTGTAAACCATGGAGTGGAGCTATGCCTGAAATTGAAAGAAGATGGAAGGAAGACTTAGGAATTCCAGTAGTAAACTTTGATGGAGATCAGGCAGATGAAAGAAATTTCTCAACTGAGCAATATAAAACAAGAGTACAAGGTCTAGTTGAAATTATGGAAGAAAGAAAAAAAGAAAAAGTTGAAAAAGGGGAAGATGTATACACAAACTTTGACAACACAAAAGAAACAGATTGGTCAAAACCAACTATAAAATAGGAGGATAAAAATGGACGAAATTAAAGAATTGTTAGAACAATTTAAATATTATGCAAATAATCCTAGAAAGCAATTAGATAAATATCTTGCTGAAGGGAAAAAAGCAGTAGGAGTTTTCCCATATTATGCTCCAGAAGAAATAGTTTATGCAGCAGGAGTTGTGCCTTTTGGTGTATGGGGAGGACAGGGATCTATTGAAAGAGCAAAAGAATATTTCCCAACATTCTATTATTCTTTGGCATTACGTTGTTTAGAAATGGCTTTAGATGGAACTTTAGATGGGCTTTCAGCTTCTATTATAACAACTCTCGATGATACTTTAAGACCATTTTCACAAAACTATAAAGTAGGTGTAGGACAAAAAATTCCTATGATTTTCCTAAATCATGGACAACATAGAAAAGAAGAATTTGGAAAAACTTACAATGCAAGAATTTTTAATAAGGCAAAAGAAGAGTTAGAGAAAATATGTGGAGTGACAGTTACAGATGAAAATCTAAAAAAAGCTTTCAAAGTCTATAATGAAAATAGAGCTGAAAAAAGAAAGTTTATCAAATTAGCAGCAAAACATCCACAAACAATAAAAGCATCTGACAGATGTTATGTATTAAAAAGTTCATATTTTATGTTGAAAGATGAGCATACAGCTCTATTAAAACAATTAAATGCAAAATTAGAAGCTCTTCCAGAAGAATCATGGGATGGAGTTCGTGTAGTAACAAGTGGAATAATTACAGATACTCCAGGATTGTTGGAAGTATTTGATGCTTATAAAGTATGTATTGTTGCAGATGATGTGGCACATGAATCAAGAGCTTTAAAAGTAGATATTGACTTATCAATTGAAGATCCTATGCTGGCTCTTGCAGATCAATTTGCAAGAATGGACGAAGACCCTATTTTATACGATCCTGATATTTATAAAAGACCAAAATATGTTGTCAATTTAGCAAAGGAAAACAATGCAGATGGTTGCCTATTATTTATGATGAATTTCAACGATACAGAAGAAATGGAATACCCTTCTTTAAAACAGGCCTTTGATGCAGCGAATATTCCACTTATCAAAATGGGATATGATCAACAAATGGTGGACTTTGGACAAGTAAAAACACAATTAGAAACTTTTAATGAAATTGTACAATTAAATAGAATGTAGGAGGAGGTAGAGGAAATGAGTCCAAATGTATGGGAAAATGATGATTTTATTTTTAAAGGTGATGAGCTGAAAGGAATGACAGAAAAAGGAAAAGACAAAGTCAAGACACAAGGCTTCACTGATATGGTAATTCCTCCAACAACTCCTGAAGGTGTGGCAATTAAAAGAATTGGAGATAATGCTTTTTATAGAAGAGGATTAACTTCTGTTGTCATTCCTGATACTGTAGAAAGTATTGGTTATGATGCTTTTGGAGTATGCAAATTAACAGAAGTGAAATTACCAAGCTCTCTAGTTGGAATTGAGGGATTTGCTTTTTATAGAAATAAATTGAAGAAAGTAGAATTTGGAAATAAAGTAAAAACAATTGAACCAAGTGCTTTTGCTTTAAATGAACTGGAAGAAATTTCTTTACCAGAATCATTAGAAGTTATTGATACTTCAGCTTTTTACAAAAATGAATTAACAACATTATGTCTTCCAGCAGCTATTAAAAAAATTAATATGTATGCATTTTGTAAAAATAATATTGCAGAAGTAGAAATCCCTAAATCTATAGAATTTTTACATAGAAAAGCTTTTGAAGAAAACACAGAAATAAAATAGGAAATTAAAATGAAAAAGAGGCTGATTTATTATTAAAATGGACAACCTCTTTTTTGAGTAGAAGGTAGGGGTAGGCTTATGGCTTTATATCAATTTGATGTTTTAGATTCCACTAATGAGTATATGAAAGAACACAGAGAAAAATTTCAAAACTTTGATGTTGTCCTTGCTAAAAATCAAACAGCTGGAAAGGGAAGACGTGGAAATATTTGGATTTCTACAGAAGGAATGGCTTTATTTACTTTTCTTATGAGAAAACAGGAAAGAGAAGAAAATATTGACTATATGAAACTACCTTTATTAGCAGGACTTGCTGCTATTCGAGCATTTCAGAAAATAAAAGAAGCAGAGTATCAATTTAAATGGACCAATGATATTTATTTACAGGATAAGAAATTGGGAGGAATTTTAATAGAAAGACGAGAAAATGACTTTTTAATTGGAATAGGGTTAAATATTAATAATCAGATTCCTTTAGAAATTAAACATATAGCAATTTCCTTGCAGGAACTTGAAAAAAAAGAATATTCTATTCCTGAAGTAGCCTTAGAAGTAGTAGAACAATTTCAAACTCTTTGGGAAGAATACAAACAGGGAAAATGGAAAGAGATTTTAGCAGAAATTAATAAAATCAATTATTTATATGGGAAAAGAGCTGCTTTAAGAGCAGGGAATCTTTTTGTAGAAGGAATTGTACAGCAGATTAATGATAAGGGAGAAATTGAAATTATATCTGAAGAAAAGATAAAAAGCTTTGCAATAGGAGAAGTAATAAGAGAACGGATTGTTTTTCCCTTAGAAGCAGATGCAGAAAGTTTTGCAAAAGCATATATTTTAAAAGAAGCAAGTTATGATGTTATTGCTTGTTTAGTTGGAGAATTTAGTGAAAGTTGGCAGGCAAAATTAGAAAATTTGCATTTGAAAGTAGAAAGAAATATGAGCTTAGAAGAAACTATGAAGAAATATCAGGCAAAATCTTTCTTGGATTTCTCGAATCTTTTTCCTCTAGAGAATTATTCTGAAGAAAAAATTCAGGAAATTACAAAAATGTTTATCTGAAAGGATAAAACATGGTAACATAGAAATAGGGAATTAAAAATTAGGGAGGAAACATGAGAAATTTTATACAGCAATTGAAAGAACAGGTATTAAATGGGTATTTAATAACAAGAGAAGATGCAGAAAAATTATTGAGTATATCAATAAAAAAAGAGGAAGATTTACAGGAGCTGTTAAAAGTAGCTAATGAAATTCGTGAAAAATTTTGTGGTAAATTTTTTAATCTCTGTACTATTTTAAATGCGAAATCTGGAAGATGTTCAGAAGACTGTAAGTACTGTGCCCAGTCAGCTCATTTTAAAACAGCAGCAGAAGTATATCCTTTGGTAAAAAAAGAGAAGGCCTTAGAGGCAGCAAAGGAAGTTGAGTCAGAAGGAGCTCATAGATTTTCTCTGGTAACAAGTGGAAGAGGATTGAATGGGAAAGAAAAGGAATTAGATCAGCTTACAAAGATTTATCAATATTTACAAGAGAATACAAACTTGGATTTATGTGCTTCTCATGGAATTTGTAGTAAAGAAGCTCTGCAGAAATTGAAAGATGCAGGGGTAAAAACTTACCATCATAATTTGGAAAGCTCTAGAAGATTTTATGGAACAATTTGTACTTCCCATACTTTTGATGATAGAGTAAATACAATTAAATATGCACATGAAGTTGGTTTACAGGTATGTAGTGGGGGAATTTTCGGATTAGGAGAAACAGAAGAAGACAGAATTGATATGGCCTTTGACTTAAGAGAGTTAGGAGTTCACTCTGTTCCTATTAACATTTTGACTCCAATTCCTGGAACACCTTTAGAAAACAATGAAGCTGTAAATCCTAAAGAGTTATTAAAAGATATTGCTATTTTCAGATTTATCCTGCCAAAAGTATCAATTCGATATGCAGGAGGAAGAGTAAAACTGGGAGAATATGCAAAGCTTGGATTAGAAGGTGGAGTTAACTCTGCTTTGACTGGCAATTTTTTAACTACAACAGGAAATACAATAGAGAGTGACAAACAAATGATTAAGGAGCTAGGATATGAATACTAAAGGGTATTTTGTCATAGGAACAGATACAGATATTGGAAAGACTTTTTGCAGCACTCTCCTATATCAGGGAGTGCGAAAGAAAAATGGAATGTATTATAAACCTATTCAAAGTGGTGGAATTCCTAAAGATGGGAAATTATATGCTCCTGATGTATTATCTCTATGTCAACTTGAAGGAATAGATTATCAGGAAGATATGGTTACTTATGTTTTAGAAGCAGAAGTTTCTCCTCATTTGGCAAGTGAATTAGAAGGAACAGTAATTGAGATTGAAAAAGTAAAAAAACATTTTATGAAACTTTGTGAACAGTATGATTATTTGATTGTGGAAGGAGCAGGGGGATTGCAAGTTCCTTTGATTCGTGATCAGTACCATATCTATGATTTAATTCGTGATTTTGGTTTTCCAGTAATTTTGGTAAGCAGTGCAAAAGTAGGGGCAATCAATCATGCTGTTTTAACAATGGAGTCTTTAGAAAAGTTGGGAATACCTTTACATGGAATTTTATTTAATCGTGTAAAGAATACAAAAGAAAGTAAAATTTATGAAAAAGATAATATTGAAATTATTTTAAAACATTCACCTACAAAAAATCATTTAATTATATTAGAAAATGCAAAAGAAATTGAAGAGGATAAATTAAATTTATTTTTAAAAGGAGAGGCAAATGGCTAAGAGAAGTCAATTACAGGAGAAAGATTTACAGTATATATTTCATCCTTGCGCTCAAATGAAAGATTTTGAAGAAACACCACCTTTGATTATTACTAAAGGAGAGGGATTATATCTATTTGATGAAACAGGGAAAAAATATATGGATTGTATTTCTAGTTGGTGGGTTAATTTATTTGGACATGCAAATCCTAGAATTAATGAGGTAATTTATAAGCAAATCAACACTTTAGAACACATTATTTTTGCAAACTTTGGACATGAACCAGCAATTGAGCTGTGTGAACATTTGACAGAAGTTTTACCAGAAGGAATCAATAAGTTTTTATTTGCAGATAATGGTTCTTCATGTATTGAGATGGCTTTGAAACTAAGCTTTCAATATCATTTACAAACAGGGAATCCTCAAAAAACAAAATTTATTTCTTTGGAAAATGCCTATCATGGTGAAACTATAGGAGCTCTCGGAGTAGGAGATGTAGATATTTTTACAAAGACTTACCGTCCTTTGATTCAAGAGGGAAGAAAAGTTAGAGTTCCATATTTAGATTCTACAATGACAGAGGAAGAATATTCAAAATATGAAGAGGAATGTATTTCGGAGTTGGAGAATTTAATTAAAAATAATCATCAGGAAATTGCGTGTATGATAGTAGAGCCTATGGTACAAGGTGCAGCAGGAATGAAAATGTATTCTAGTCATTATTTACAGAAAGTAAGAGAATTGACAAAAAACTATAATATTCATTTAATTGATGATGAAATTGCAATGGGATTTGGAAGAACAGGAAAAATGTTTGCTTGTGAACATGCAGGAATTACTCCTGATATTATGTGTCTAGCAAAAGGGTTGTCTAGTGGATATTATCCAATTGCCCTTGTTTGCATAACAAGTGATATTTTTAATGCATTCTATGCAGATTATAAAGAAGGAAAATCTTTTTTACATTCTCATACATATTCTGGAAATCCTTTAGGATGTAGAATTGCAGTAGAAATTCTAAAAATTTTTAAAGAAGAAAATATTATGGATATAGTGGAAAAAAAAGGAAAATTTTTACAAGAGAAGATGAGAGAATATTTTCATGGAAAGAATTATATAAAAAACTATAGACATTTAGGAATGATAGGAGCAATAGAATTGAAAGAAATTGAGGGAGTGGAACGAGTTGGTCGTCGTATTGCAGCTATTGCTTTAGAAAAGGGAGTGCTGATACGTCCAATCGGAAATATTGTCTATTTTATGCCTCCTTATATCATTACAGAAGAAGAAATAAATACAATGCTACAAGTTTGCCAAGAATCAATTGAAGAATTTTTGTACACAATATAGATAGAGAAGGGAGGGGGGTAATAATGGAAGTTAAAAAAGTATGGGCTGCATATTTCAGTGGAACAGGAACAACAGAAAAGATAGTATGTGGACTGGCAAAATCTTTAGCAGAAAAGTTAAATGCAGAATATTGCTGTTTTGATTTTACTTTGCCTAAAGCAAGAGAGGGAGAGAGTCCATTTCAGAAAGAAGATTTAGTAGTTTTTGGAACACCTACAATTGCAGGAAGAGTACCAAATGTTTTGTTGAAGTATTTGGCAACTGTGGAAGGAAGAGGAGCTTTAGCAGTTCCAATTTCTCTTTATGGAAATCGTAACTATGATGATTGTTTGATAGAGCTTCGAGATATTTTAGCAAAAAATGAATTTTATCCAATTGCAGCAGGAGCTTTTATAGGAGAACATTCTTTTTCTAGAATTCTAGGAGCAGGAAGACCAGATGCAAAGGATATGCAGATTATTATGGAATTTGCAGAAAAAATAGTAAAGAAGGTGGAATCAGGAGATAAGACTTTAATTGAAGTGAAGGGAACACCTGAACCATATCGATGGTATTATCAACCAAGGGATCGAAAAGGAAATCCTGTGGACATACGTAAAGTGAAACCTTTGACAAATGATAAATGTACAGACTGTAAAATTTGTGCAGAAGTTTGTCCTATGGGTTCAATCTCTTTTGAAAATGTAAGAGAAGTTCCTGGAATTTGTATCAAATGCTGTGCTTGTATTAAGAAATGTCCTGAAAATGCAAAATATTATGATGATGCAGGATATTTATATCATCAGCATGAATTAGAAGAAGAATATACTAGACGAGCAGAACCAGAATATTTTGTATAAAATTTTTAGAAATGATAAAAAAAATATAAAAATCTGGTGGATAATTTTAAATAAATAGAAAGAATTCATAAAAATATAAGTTGAAAATCATCACAAAATCATATAAAACAGAAAAGTTTTATGTATGCATCAACAAAATTTTATATTCTATAGAAAAAAGAAGAAAAGGAAAGTGTTTTTTTAAATAATATTTTTAATAAATATAAAAAAGTGTTGAAAAATTTTTGAATATATATTATAGTTTATATCGAAGAAAAGTTTATTTTTATGTTTAAATACGCATAAAAATTATTTATAAATTTTATTGTATGATTTTTTAATTTATGTCATTGTATTTACAGTCTTTAAAACAAAATATATTGTTTATTGTTATAATATATATATTTTTAATTCTATATATAATAAAGAAAAATAATATAGTTTTAAAAACCTTATATAAATTACAAAAAAATATTACTTAGGAGGTAAAAATGGAAAGTATTGTTAAAATGTTTTTCTCTAATGGTGTTCTTATGATTTTTCTGGCATTAATGCTGGGATATCTATTTGGTAGAATATCTTTTGGAGGATTGAAGTTTGGAACATCAGGGGCCTTGATAGTAGCACTTATATTTGGACATTTCGGAATGAAAGTCCCTGCTATAGTTGGTTCAGTGGGATTGGTTTTATTTTTAGGGTGTGTTGGATTGTCAGCAGGACCATCTTTTGTGAGTAACCTTAAAGCCAATTTCTGGGGATTCTTAGGTACATCTTTTGCAATTTTAGTATCAGCAGGATTGACTGTAGCAATGGCTGTTAAGTTTTTTGATATTCCTGTTGACTTAGCTTTAGGAATTGCAGCAGGGGCTTTAACTTGTACTGCTTCTCTTGCAGCAACTGTTGAGATTACAGCATCAAATATTGCAAGTGTAGGATATGGTTTAGCATATGTTTTTGGAATAATAAGTATAGTAATGTTTGTACAGATTGTTCCTAAATTATTAAAAGTTAATATTAAAGAAGAAAATGATAAAATGGTAGATCCTCCTTTATCTGAAAGACTATCTAGTTTGAAAAATTTAAAACTTATAATAGTTGATGGACCAGGAGTGTTTGTTATAGCATTTGCAATAGTGATAGGAGTTTTACTTGGTTCTATAAAAGTACCTTTAGGTTCTGGAACATTCTTCTCTCTTGGAAATGCAGGAGGGACAATCATTGCAGGGATTATAGTATCAGCTATAGGAAGAATAGGGAAAATAAGCCTACAAGCTCCAAAAACAACACTTATGCCTGTAAGAGATTTAGGAATTTCACTTTTCCTACTGCAAAATGGTGCAAATGCAGGAGCAGGATTTATAGCTACTCTATCTAAATATGGGGTAAAATTATTTGTAGTTGGAGTAATTATGAGTTTAGTTGCAATTATTGCAGCTTATATAGTTGCTAAATTCTTGTTTAAAATGCCATTATTTGCTGCTCTTGGAGCAACAACTGGAGCAATGACTTCAGCCCCAGCATTAAATGCTCTTATTTCAGTTTCTAATGATGACAGAGTAGCAGCTTTCTATGCAGCTTGTCAACCAGTTGCAACTGTAGGACTTGTTATATTGCCACAAATTATGGTTTCCATTTTAAAATGAGAATGAGTAATTTCATTTTTAGAAATATTATATTTTAAGAATTGATTAATAAGGATTGCTTTCTGTAGTATGCAGAAGTTAATCCTTATTTTTTTAGAGAAAAATTTATTTTAAATTATATATTATACTATTTGCTGTATTTACTTATTAATTTTGGTAAGTCTTTCCATAAAAATACTGTAGACATAGCAGAAGTATTATCAAAGTAACTGATGAAGTCATTCAGGTATATAGCTCCTAAATATTGATATATTTTTTCAGCTTTATCATTTCCTCTAAGAAATGATACTGCCATGCACTCATAATTATTTTCTAGAGCAAATTCAGCAGTTTTCAAGATAAGGGATTTTCCAATTCCTTTGCCTTGAAATTCAGGCAATACATGAAGTGAATCTAAGTAGAAGCATTTTTTAAGATGTCTGTAGGGCTTACTTGCAGCAAGAGAAGTAATAGTTCCAGCTTCATCTGAGTGGATAAAAATAATATTATTCTCATCTTCTAAATATTCAGTCCATTTTTTTTCTGCTTGTGCATATGTTAGAGAATTGAGATAATCACTTGGAAGAATATTTTTATATGTTCTTCTTCGGCTATCTATATAGATTTTAGAAATAGTTTCTATATCGTTTTTTTTAGCTCTTCTAATCATTTCAGCTCCTTTTCTGGTATTTACCAGCAATATTATTATTGATTATATACATATTATTTCAATAGATAATTTAAAATAAAATAGTGTACTAGAATTTAATTTTTACAGATAAAATTTATTTTAGCATATTTTTTCCATAACATAATTTGTAAGAAAAATTCCTTTTCTTTCTACCTGCTGTTCTTTTATCATTGAATATCCTATCCTTTCAAAGAAAGGTTTGGCAGTGATTGAAGCTTCTGTTATTATTGTATGTATACATATTTTCTCAGCATATTTTTCAAGCTCTGTGACTATAGAAGAGGCAATTCCTCTATGTTGATAATCTTTGTGTATAAATAATCTGTTAAGATAACCAGTTTTTTCTATATCTCCAAAACCTGCTATTTCCCTATTTATTTCAGCTACAATAGTAAAATTCTCAGAGAGAGATTTTTGCCAGATATCATACTTTTCTTCAATATAGTTGTCAGGAGCCCATACAGAAAGCTGTTCATCATTATAGTCTTTTTTGTTTACAGTTTTTACAGTATCATAGAAAAGTTTCAATAGATTAAGGCAGTCATCAGGCTTGTATTTTCTCAATATCATAGCATCACCTCCTATAAAATATTATATAGCTAAATCTGAGAGAAGACAATAAAATAAAAAATCTACATAAGGTATAGTTTTAGAAAGTATATAAAATAGTTTATTAATTTATAAAATGATATATATAAAATACTATAAATAAAAACAAGGGAGCTGCTTAGCCAGTTCCCTTTTATAGTTTATCTCCTCTTAAATCATCATCTTTTATCTTTTGTCTGAAAACTTCTATGAGTGAAAGATCATTCTTATTATATGTTATCTTCATTGAAATATCTTTTCCATCACATACAGTAGACTCTCCATCTTTTAAAGAATATATTTTAATAAGAAATTTTAAGTTAGAAGGATACTGGCTTTCTTTTTGTGCTATCTTCAATACTTCCATATGAAGTTCAAAAAGTGTTTTGAATTTCTTTTTAACAGTAAGGTAGGCTTTTTCTACAGGAGTATTTTTTAATAAAAGCTGCTCCAGATAGATATCAAAATTTCCAGTAAAATTCTTTAAAGCATAATCTGTATTTTTTCTGACATATTCTTCACCATGTTCAGCTAAAGCTTTTAATATTATTGAATATGTTTCAGTAAAGTTTTTAACTTCTTTTCCTATTTTTATCATAATATCATTTATTATAGCAGTATTATCATTTTCAACTATCTGTTTTTCAAGAGTTATTCCTAATATTTTTGCACTTTTATAATCTCCACTTTTATTTTTAGTGTACAAAAGTGGAAGATGTCCATTATCCTCCAGATCTTTCAGTACTGGCATAAGTAGATTTTTTTCAATGTCATAATATCTTTTATATGAATCTTTGATTTCAAGAAGATGCCTTAAAGTTTCCATAGGAATATATACACTGCTTTCTGAAGACTTTTTTACATGCTGATATAGACGATATGAAAATTTTTCTTTGAAAGTAAGCACTTTATTAATTCCAAGCTTTTCATAATTAGTTCCTTTTTTAAAAGAGCTGGCTATTTCGTCAGGAAATATCAATGTGATGTCATCACAAGATATGTAAAAAGATTGAAGTATACTTAAATATGATAAAAGTTTTGAATTCTCTGATGATAATATAATATACTTATTCATAAAGGAATTAAGAAACTTTATCCCTTCTTCCTGAGTTTCAAAATCTAGAGATTTTAAAAATTTTTTAAAAGGGAGAGTTACATTTTTATCTTTTATAGATAAAGTTTTGATGAGATTTCTTTCTTTTTTATTGAGATGTTTTGAAAATTCTACTTGAATATCTCTTGGAAGTATATCAAAGTTCATAAAAATCTCCTTATTAAAAATTTTTTTATATTTTTGAATATTTTTTTTCTGAAAGTTAAACGAAATAGAAAAAAATTATTTTCGTCATATCTACTAAATCATACCATATACTATATTTTATTTCAAGAATAATAATTAAATTAGAACTTTAAAAACGATATACGGTCATAAAAATGCGAATTTTGACATTTTATTTTACTAGTGCTAATATAGGTGTAACCTTAAAAAATCAAGAATATCAAGGAGGGAATGAACATGGATTTAGATTTAGAAGAAGTGGCAATGACAATAGTAGGTAATGCTGGTGAAGCAAGAAGTTTAGCTTATGAAGCATTAAGAGAAGCTAAGACTGGAAATTTTGATAAAGCAGAGGAACTTTTAAAAGAATCAAGAGAAAAATCTCTTGTAGCTCATGGAATGCAGACAGAACTTATATGTAATGAAGCAGATGGAAATGGAATAGCTATGAATCTTCTTATGGTTCATGCTCAAGACCATCTTATGAACTCAATTCTTGCTAGAGAATTAGTTGAAGAACTGATAGATGTATATAGAAGAATAGGAGTGGAAAAATAATGAAAAAATGGGCAATGATAGCTACTTGGAGAATGGCTGTTGAAGGGGTTACTCTGGGAGCTGATATATTAAAAAATGGTGGGAAATGCCAAGATGCTGTAGAGAGAGCAATAATGGAAGTAGAAGATTATCCCTTTTATAAGTCAGTAGGGTATGGAGGACTTCCAAATGAAGTATGTGAAGTTGAGCTGGATGCTGCTTTTATGGATGGAAAGACGCTTTCTATTGGTGCAGTAGCAGGAATAAAAGATTATAAAAATCCTGTATGTATAGCAAGAAAACTTAGTGCAGACAGATTTAATATATTTCTTGTGGGAGAAGGAGCAGAAGCTTATGCTCACAAGAATGGTTTTGTAAGACAGAATATGCTTACTGAAAGAGCAAAAAAGACTTGGGAATTAAGAATGAAAGAGATAACTGAAAAAAATCTTTCACCTTATGATGGACATGATACAGTATGTATGATAGGAATAGATTCAGAAAAAGATATGGCAGCAGCTACTTCAACAAGTGGTCTTTTTATGAAAAAAAGAGGAAGAGTAGGAGATTCACCAGTATCTGGTTCAGGATTCTATGTGGATAATGAAGCTGGTGGAGCAGCAGCTACTGGACTTGGAGAAGATATAATGAAAGGGTGTCTTTCTTATGAAACAGTTCAAAGAATGAAAAGAGGAATGTCACCTTCAGAGGCAGCGCAATCAGCAGTTGCAGATTTTTCTGAACAGCTAAAAAGAAGAAGAGGACATGCAGGAGCTATATCAATTATAGCAATGAATAATAAAGGGGAATGGGGAATTGGAACTAATGTAGAATTTTCATTTGTTGCAGCTGACCCAGATAATGAACCTAAAGTATATCTTGCAAATCCTGTAGAAGGAAGCAACGAAGTAAAAATAGAGATAGCTTCAAAAGAATATATGGAAGCTTACAAAAAAAACATACAAAAACCATTAGAAGAAATATAAAAAGGAGACGATGATGAGCAAAGTTATAACTATACTTGAAGACAAACTTGTTCCTGTAGCTGCATGGATAGCACAGAACAAATATATCAATGGAATAAGAAGAGCATTTATAATGATGATGCCTTTACTAATGATTGGATCTATATTTTTGATGATTTCAGCTTTTCCTCTACCAGCATATCAAAGAAGTATGACTAGTTTATTTGGTGAAGGATGGAAAGATGTTCTTGATATTCCTGTAAGTGCAACATTTTCACTTATAGCTTTATATGTAGCTTTCTTGGTAGCTCAACAGCTGGCTAAACAGTTTGAGCTTGACAGCATAGCAGTAGGGCTTTTATCTTTAGCTTCTTTCTTAATTCTTACTCCATTAGGGCACTCAACTGAACATGGAGCAGTTATTACATTTGACTGGCTTGGAAGTAAAGGAATGTTTGTGGCTATGGTTATTGGAGTAGTAACTGTAAAGATATTTCAGTTTTTCGTCAATAGAAATATTCTTGTAAAAATGCCTGATGGAGTACCACCAGAAGTTATAAAATCATTTGAAGCTTTAATTCCCGGAACAGTTATTTTAGGAGCAGCTCTTATTTTAAGACTTCTTATGATGCATACAGAATATGGAACAATACATGACTTTGTATATAGAATGCTGGCTCTTCCATTAAAATCACTAGGAACTTCGTATATAGGTTCTATACTTACAGTTTTTGCTATATCAATACTTTGGTCTGTTGGAATAAACAGTGGTTCTATGGTTAATGGATTTGTAAGACCTTTCTGGCTGGAAAATCAAGTGGAAAATATAGCTGCATTACAAGCTGGACAGCCACTTCCTCATGTAATAACTGAGCAGTTCTTTGATATGGTATGGATGGGAGGAGCAGGAGTTACACTTTCTCTTCTTATAGCTATACTTATCTTTGCAAAAAGCAAACATATAAGAAGTGTTGGAGCTATTGGAACTATTCCTGGAATATTCAATATTAATGAACCAATTTTATTTGGACTTCCAATAATTCTTAATCCAATTATGCTTATACCATTTAATCTGGTAGCTATGGTAATGGTAACTACACAATATATAACAATGAATCTTGGAATTGTATCAAAACCTTTGGGAGTAGCTTTCCCATGGCCTACACCAGCAATAATCAGTGGATTTTTAACGGTAGGAGATATTTCAGGATCACTTATTCAAATAGTAAATCTTATCATAGGAGCAATGATTTATCTTCCATTCCTTAGAATAATAGACAAGGCAAGTAAAAAAGAGGAAGATGAAATGGAAAGATTAGAACAAATGGAGAACGAAGGAAAATAATTAAAATTTAAACAAGCAATCAGGAGGAAAAACTATGAAAAAAATATTATTATTATGTGATGCAGGAATGTCAACAAGTCTTATGGTAAAAAAAATGAAGGAAGCTGCTGTAAAAAAGGGAGTAGAAGTTGAAATCAATGCTCTAAGTATAGCAAAATTTCAAGAAAATCTTGGTAACTATGATGTATTCCTATTAGGACCACAAGTAAAATATAAAAAAGCTGAATTAGCAGCAGTAGCAGAAACTGTTGGAAAAAAAGTAGAAATTATCAATACTATGGATTATGGTATGATGAAAGGGGATAAAGTTTTAGATCTTGCTCTTTCTTTGATTGACTAATTTCACTACAGGAGAAAATTATGGATATAAAAAAATATATCGATACACACTTTGATGAGGCTCTGAAAAGTATCATTGAAATTATAAGAATAAAAACTGTAAAAGCCGAGAAAACAGGAGATGCTCCCTATGGAGCAGAGCTTAAAAGAGGCTTGAGTAAAGTATTGGAAATAGCTCAAAGCCTTGGATTTAGAGTAAAAAATTTAGATAACTATATTGGATATGCTGAATATGGAGAGGGAGAAGAATATATAGCTGTTTTGGGACATATAGATGTAGTTCCTGAGGGTGATGAAGCTAGTTGGAGTGTCCCTCCATATGAAGGGTGTATAGTGAATAATCAGCTTACAGCAAGGGGAGCTATTGATAATAAGGCTCCCATCATATCAGCTCTATATTCTTTAAAAGCAGTTGTGGATACAAATCCACAATTTAACAAGAGGGTAAGGATAATATTTGGAACTAATGAAGAGAGTGGAGATGAAGATATCAAATATTATCTGGCTAGAGAAAAAGAACCAAAATATGCTTTTACTCCAGATGGAAGATTTCCAGTAATATTTTCTGAAAAGGGAATATACACATTTTCATTCAGAAAAAGAATAGACTGGAAAAATTCAAAGTTAGTAGAGATAAAAGCAGGAACAAGATCAAATATAGTACCTGAGAAATGTATAGCTAAAGTGAGAAATATACCTAAAGAGAATATCGAAACAGCTCTTAATGAAATAAGAAAGTCATCTAAAGCAGAATATATGGTAAGTTGTGAAGGAGATATAACAGAAATAATCTGTACAGGAATATCAGCTCATGCAAGTTCACCTCATAAGGGAGTGAATGCTCTTTTAGGAATGTATAGATTCCTTGATCTGATTATTGGGAAAGAAGATGCAGCGAAAGGATTTATATCATTTATTTCAGGTTATATTGGTGAAAGTTCAGATGGAGAGAAACTGGGTATAAAAACTGTCAATGAAGAAGTAGGAAATCTGACAATAAGTGCAGGGATAACAAATATTAAAGATGATGAACTATTTATAAAATTTAATATAAGATACCCTGCTTCTATAGATGAAAAAACTCTTGATTCAAGATTGAAAATAGCAGGAGAAAAGGGAGGAGTTGTATTTTTTAAAGAAAATCACAATGCACCTCTTTATTTTGAAAAAAATCACCCTCTAGTAAAGGAATTGCAAGATGTATATATAAATGTAACAGGAAGAGATGAGGAACCTGCTGCATTAGGTGGAGGAACTTATGCAAAATTAATGCCTAATACAGTAGCTTTTGGTCCTAATTTTAAAGAGTATAATGGAAAGCCTCACAGTTTTGATGAATGCATGGATTTGGATATGTTGAAACAGGGTATGGAGATATATGCAAGAGCTATATTAAGACTTGGAGCATTGATTAAATAAAAACAGAGTTTTTATGGTTGAAAGAAATTAATTTCTTTCAACCATTTTTTATAAATATAATCTATTTTTAGTGAGAATCATATCTTCTTCTATTTTTTTTAATTTAATTTTACTTACATACAGCACCGAAAAATCTCTAAAAATTATATTTTCCTCTTTATAGTCTATATATCTAATTAAGTCTATATTGATTATGGTTCCTCTTTCAATTTTATAAAAATTATCTATTGCCTCCAATCTTTCTTCAACAATAGAAAAGTTTTCTTTCAAAGTAAAAATTTCTTTATTAATTAAATGAAATTGAATTCTTCGTGTTGTTCGGCAGTAACTAATATATGTTACTTCTGAAAAATCAATAATTCCCTTTTTCTGATTATCATTTAGGTAGAATTGAGTATATTTTTGTTTAGAATGAATTAACTTTTCAATAGATTTTTCAATTTCATATACTTCATGTCTTAAGATGCAGTCAGCAACATAATTTGATAAAAATAAAGTTCTCATTTCCCTTATATTATTTTTTCCTAAAACAACAATAACAGGGATTCCTTTTTTAAAATTTAATTTAATCTTATCTGTAATATTTTCTGCATCAATGTCTATTATAAATATTTCAAAATTTTTATTTTCTCGTTTAGTGTTTATAAATTCATAATCCAGCATTTCTTTTAAAAGGATAATAAGTTTTTCATCTACATCTACTCCTATCTTAATCATCAAAACTCAACTCCTTATAAATAGAATTAAGCCTTATATTATTAGCAATACCTGCCACTTTTTCAGATATTCCTATCAAATATTTTATATTTTCAATATCCATTTCATAATCATATTCTTCAATAAATATAGCACCAACATAAGGATTTCCATTAAATGCCAATCTTATTCCAGTTGAATAATTTTCTTTCTTTATATTTTCTTCTTTTATGAATAGATTGTTTTCACAAAAGTCTGGATCAATTAAATATTCAGAAATTTCATTTTCATCAATGAAAATTTTAACTAGAACTGATTTAGCCTTTAGGTTTTTTTTAAGTTCTTTTTCAAGTTCTTTCTCAAATTCATTTCTATTTTGTACTAAACATAATTTAGTATAAGACTTTTCAATTGTTTCATTTTTTACAAAAAGTATTTTTTCAAATACCATTGTATAAAAATCTAGAATAAATATAGTTATTAGAATAATAGCAGGCTCTAGCAAAGTTTTAAAGTAAAACAGAGTTATATAAGCAATTGTAAATCCTAAAATATATCGAACAACTCTGCTTATGTTTGGAGTATATATTTTTAAGCTAACAAATACTAATCCCCAATATATACACATATATTCAATTAATTTAATAAAAGAATATAAATTAATAAACTTAGGAAAAGCAACATAAAAAAGCTCCATAAATAAATATAGGAATATAACTGAGAAATAGTAAAATTTATGTGATAAAAGAGTGAATCTTTTATTTGCTAGTAAATTAAAAATGATAATTAATAAAATGATTCTTCTTAAATTGATAATCTGGTATATATTTCTTAAAAAAGTTAATAAAATTTCATGAGTACTTAATATATATGTATAAATTTGTGGAGATAATAAATTTATCGCTATAAGTACATAATAAATAAAAGAAAGAGCAGATAATATATAAATAAAGTATTTTATTTTCTTATGTTTTTCATTGATACGATTATTTAAAATATAAAATATCATTAAAAATCCAAGCATAATGGATATAAAAAATTCCATAAATTTTATAAAATCAATCTGAAAATTTCCTCTAAAGCTAAAAAGCATTTTTAAAATCAATATAAAAAAAGCTAAATTGAGTATTTTATCTTTTTTTATTTCTTTTTTTAATTTGGTGTATATAGAAATATTTAAGATTATAAGAGTTAAAGTTATTATGTTTAATGCAATTTCCTGTTTTTTTGAAAAAATATCACCTTGAAGAGAAACTATTATTTTTTTCCAATTGTCATCTTTTTTAAAATTTAAAAGGAAGATACTTTTCATAGTTGTCATAATTTATTTTTAATATGTAATTTCCATTTGGAACATTGAAAAAAATTTTTCCATTCAAAAAATTTCTCATTTCAAAATTTAGATCTTTCCCATCAGAAGAAAGAATGGAATATTCACCTATATTTTTATCTAAAACCTCAATATATTTTATTTTAGGTACTACATATATAAAATCTTTTTCATTATGAGCCATAAATTTTAGAAATGTACTCAAAGAAATGACTGAAACAACTACAAATATCAATATTTTTTTATACATGCTTTTCTCCTTTTATGTAGAGTAATTAATGATCTCAATTAGTTATATCAACTTATTTAAAATAAGTAAAGTTTTTTCAAAAAATATAAATTTTATAATCTTTAGTAGTATTTAAAAAATATAGTTTAAAGATTAATATTAATAAATTTAATAAAATTATATTTTTGATACAATATTTTTTTGCGTAGAAAAATAATGAGTTTGTGTACTAAAAGGAATTTTTTGTTAATATTGAGCTATAATTCAAAATAGAGTTCAAAATATAGAATAATATTATTTTAAAATTTGTTAAGTTGTTATACGAAAAATAAATTATATATTTGAAGAGGAAAAATAATGAAAATCAGTAAAACTTTATTGGAAAGAGGAGTAGAATACAAAAACATTCTAATAAATTTAATGTATAAAATAAATAGATTTAATTTTTAATTTACATAGATAAGATGGAGGAAAAATTGCAGTTTAATTCTATTATACAAATATTACAATTATATTTTGATATTATGAAAAAAGGTAAGGGAAAAGGACAGATAAATACATTAAAAAAACAGATAAAACTTATTTTTAGAACAATAGTTTATCTGCCTTTCTCTTTACAAGTAGGAGAATTTATATTAAAACATGAAAAATTAAAAAATAATATTTTTGGTTATCCAATGCTTATTAGTAAAGTACATCGTCCATATTTAGTAAAGAACTTAAAAACAAATGAAAAAGTAAAAAGCATAATAGAAAGTTATAAATTTATAGATGCGTTTTTTCCTGTTGAATTAAATGATGAATTATATAAAAATGGAAAAATTTTATTAAGTCATTTTCCTGTTAAAGATGGTTCTTTTTATAAAATATATCTTTGTATATATACAAATTTTGAAAAGGAAGGAGAAATTAATATAAAATTAACAGATTCATGTGAAAATATAATAGGAACTTTAACTTTTGGAATTATAAAGCAGAAAGATAAAAAAACAATATTAATTGGGGGGTTACAAGGAGCTTCAAAAGACCTGAATGAAGAATATATAAAAAACTGTACTAAAAATATGTATGGTTTATTTCCTAAAAAGCTTTTATTTGAAGCTCTTTGTTTTTTAGAAAAAGCTACAAAAATTAATTTTACAAAGGCAGCAACTGGTAATTCTACACACATATATACATCTGAAAGATATACTTCAAGGAGAATAATTCATTCTGACTATGATTCCTTTTGGAAAACATTAAATGCTACTCAATTAGAAAATAAATTATGGTATTTTCCTAAGTCTATAAAAAGAAAATCTTTAGAGGAGATACCGAGCAAAAAAAGAAGCCAGTATCAGAAAAGATACAATCTTCTTGATAGTATAGAAGAAGATATTTTAAATAAGTTTAAAGGAGAAGAGAATGAAAATACTGATAATACGTTTTAAACAAATAGGAGATGCTGTTTTGAGTTCAGTTATATGTAATACTCTAAAAAAAAGTTTTCCTGAAGCTGAAATTGATTATGTAGTATATGAGCATATTGCTCCTTTATTCAAAAATCACCCATATATTGATAATGTCATCTCAATAACTAAAGATGAACAGAAAAACCCTCTTAAGTATATAGCTAAAGCCTGGAAAGTAACAAGAAAAAAATATGACATAGTGATAGATATAATGTCCACACCTAAAAGTGAAATGTTTACTTTATTCTCTTTAAAAAGCAAGTATAGAATAGGAAGAAGAAAAAAGTATAGAGGATTTACATACACCCATAAAATTTCTGAACCTGTTGATTCAAAAGATAAAGTTGATAAGTTTTTAAAAATACTAGCTCCATTGGAAGAGGAATATAAAATACTATATGACAATAACTATATTATCAATATAAGTCAAGATGAAAAAGAAAATATGAGAAGAAAAATGATGGAAGCAGGAATAGATTTTTCAAAACCTGTATTTATATGTGCTGCAAATTCAAGAAGACCTGAGAAAATTTATCCCCCTAAAAAAATGAAAGAAGTTATTAATAAAGTAATTGAAGAATTTAATTCTCAAGTCATATTATTCTATTCACCTGATGAAGAGGCTTTTATTAAAGAAATTCATAGAGAACTTAATAATAACAAAAATATTTTCTCAAATGTTGAAACAACTTCAATAAGAGAACTGGCAGCTCTTATTTCAAATTGTGATATGTTTTTTGGAAATGAAGGAGGACCAAGACATATAGCTCAAAGTCTTGATATTCCAAGTTTTGCTATTTTCAGTCCTAAAAGCAGTAAAAAAGAGTGGCTGGCTAATCCAAGTAAAAAACATCAGGGAGTAGAACCAAAAGATATCTATCCAGAATGTGGTTCTCTTAGCTATAAAGATTGTTATTCACTGATTCAACCTAATTATGTTGTTGATAAAATTAAAAAATTATATTTACAGTGTTATGGAAACATGAAATAAGAATATACTCAAATTTTCAACACTATACTTTTAAATTTGTGTATAAAATTTTTTCTTTATAAAGATTTTTTACAATTTAAATTTTTATATTTATAATTTAAGATATAAAATTTGAAATGAAATAATAAAAATGTTATTATTCAGATAAAGGATAGAAAAGTTTTATACAGGAGAAAAAATGAGTGAGATATGGAATCCATGGCATGGTTGTCATAAAAAGAGTGAAGGGTGCTTAAATTGCTATATGTACTATTTGGACGCCCAAAGAGGACAGAAAAGCGATACAGTATACAAGGTAAAAAATAACTTTAATCTTCCTTTAAAAAAGGATAGAAAAGGGAATTATAAAATAAAAAAAGGAACTCTTCTCTATACTTGTATGACTTCAGATTTTTTTTTAGAAGAAGCTGATGAATGGAGAAAAGAGATATGGGATATGATTCGTATTAGAACTGATATTGTTTTCTGGATATTGACTAAAAGACCAGAAAGAATAGAAAAGATGCTTCCTTCTGATTGGAATAACGGGTGGGATAATGTGTGTATAAATGTTACAATTGAAAATCAAAAGAGAGCAGATGAGAGAATACCAATTCTTTTAAAGCTGCCATTTAAGTACAAAGGAGTAGTAGCAGCTCCTATTTTAGAAAGTATAAATATAGAAGAATATTTGAAAACAGGAATAATAAATGATGTAAGTGCCAGTGGAGAAAATTATGCAGGAGCCAGAATTTGCGATTATGATTGGATAAAAAGCCTCTATGAACAGTGTAGAAAATATGATACAACTTTTAATTTTTTTGAAACAGGAGAGCATTTTATAAAAGATGGGAAAAAATATCATATTCCTAAAAAACTACAAAGGGAGCAGGCAGAAAAATCAGGATTGAATTATAAGGGCAAGAGTTCATCAATGATACTAAAAGAAATAGTTGAAGATGAACAGATGAAATTATTTGACTAAGTGTTTCTTAATTAAAAAGCCTCCTTATCAGATATAGGCTGGTAGGAAGGCTTAATTTCAAAAAAGTTTTCAATATTTTATTCTAAGAAACTATCTGATTTTTTCTATAATTATATTATCTTTAATATTTAGTCTAGGTTCAGAATGACCTAGCTTTTTTACTATTCTCATTCGGTAGCATCTTATAGCCTTTTCTATAGCCTGTTCTTTAGTATCAGCATTTACTATCATAAAAAACTTACTAAAGTAAATATCGTTTATTATGTTTATTTTGTAATTAGTCATTACTTCACCTCTTGAGTTTTTTGTTGATTAAGGCTGTTGTGAATAGTATTATTTCCTATATTATTATAGCATGTTAATAATAAAAAAATAAAGTATTTATGGCTAGTCTTTCAATTAAATAAAAAAAAGATTGGATTATAAAAATATTTGTATTATAATATATTTGTATAATCAAACAATAACAGGAGGATTTTATGAAAGAAAAGATTGAAAAAATACTAAAAGGTGAAGAAGGAGTATCTTTATCAAAGGTATCTAAAGACTTGGGGATATCATTTATAGAGGTGTTAAGACATGCACCAACAGTAAGAAAATATGATGTGGCAAAATTAGATGAACTTTTTGATATATTGAGAAGCTGGGAAAAAGTATTTTTATTGGTTGTAACACCTAGCTTTGTTTTAGAAATAAAAGATAAGTTTCCAAAAGGATTTTATTCTCATGGATTTTTAAATTTTCATGATGAAACATCTTCTATAGGTGGTCATTTATCAGCTTCTAAAATAAAAGAGATATTTATTGTAGAAGATGTAATGTATGGAAGAAAAAGTTGTTCTATAAAGTTTTTTGGAGAAGATGAAAAAGAAATATTTGCTGTTTATGTTCCAAGAAATGAAAAGAAAGAGTTAATAAAAGAGTGTTTAGAAAGTTTTAACAATTTATAGTAAAAAAGTATTTCCCTTGTAGCAAAACTTGTTATAAGGGATTTTTTTATTGGAAAAAATAAATTTTTCATTAAAAAAAATATTAAATTATATGATTTTTTCACTTAAAAAATTAATTTTAAATAAATTTATAAAAATAAAATCTTGACTTTAAAGGAAAAAAGTCATATAATCACATTAAAAAAAATGTATACATTTTTAACTTAATAATGTATACATTTTAAAAAAATATGGAGGGGTTCTAATGGCACAAGAAGCAGTAAATTTAAAAAAAGTTTTAACAAGAACAGACTTAATGTCACATGCAATTGGTTCAGTTATAGGAGCTGGAATTTTTTCCACTTTACCTATAGCAATAGGAAT